>Ga0196964_10000242_pt1 | contig 41022 bp, 36 predicted proteins | sample S1_10metaG_FD_148615 | JGI IMG/M metagenome (GOLD analysis project Ga0196964, IMG submission 148615) | Soil microbial communities from Anza Borrego desert, Southern California, United States - S1_10 | ecosystem: Environmental > Terrestrial > Soil > Desert | place: USA: California | collected...
TTGTCCTGGCTGACCAGGGTCCAAATGCCTTTTACGACATCACCTGCGAAAGTATACTCCTTGATGACCTCAATATCCCCTATTTCAATTTGCTCCTTACTCCCCTTTCCAATCCGTTTCGCCGTTTCAGCGATCTTTTTTGTCATATGATTCTCGCTGCGCCTGGGACTATCATGGTTAAAGAAATAACCTACGTAGGTCTTGATCCCCAGTGACCGAAAATACCTGGAGGCAAAGACAGATTGTATCCGGCTGACCGAATAAGCATCCCGGGCTTCGAATTCATCTGTTTCTTTAATTGGCTTTCCATCATTCTTAAATTGCAGGCCGGATCCGGAGATAAATATTTTAGAATGCGGTGAGAACTTTTTTACTGCTTCGAGAATGCTTAGACTGCCTGTTGCAATCGTCGCGTGATTCTCGAACAGCGCAGAATGATCCGTAGTTGATTTTGCAGCCAGGTGAAATATAAAATCAGGCTGATGATTAGTAACCAGGTCTTTGACTGTCGAAAACTCGGACACATCAGCATGAATATGATCACCTGAACGTGAAACAGTGATCAGCTCATGGCCTTTTTTCCTGAGCAACTCAGCCAGGTAAAAGCCATCCTGCCCTGCTGCGCCGAAAATGAGAGAGGTCATTATAGTTTCTTTCTGATTACAAAACTGGCAAAACTGTACTGATATTTTCCAAGATAATTAAAATCAGGATGGGGACATTCCCATGTGGGTTCATCTACCAGTTGACAGTCCGGAATATAAGACGGCAACCTGCGTTCCAGATCATCTTTTGTATACAGTCTCGCGTCTACATCCGGCTTAGGATCTTCCGGCTTCCAACGTTCTTTATAATCGCAAGTCAATATGGCCAAGCCGCCTGGCGCCAGTAATCCTGCGATACAGCGAATAAAAGACTCGTCATCTGGTTCGTGCTCGATCACGGAGGTTGAAAAAATGATGGAGTAGGAATTTTTTCTGGTAGACGGTTTGGTATAAAATTCCTGGAGATAATAATTGATCATGGGGTCTACTTCTTCAATGTAAAATCCCATCTTCCTCAACGCCATTGAAGCAGTATCCTCATAACTGCCCACACAAAGAATTTTTCCTTTGGGATAATGTGTTATGTGCCGGTACACAGTGTCAAATACGAATCCCTGTTGAACATTGGCCTGGGGAATTTTTTTCGCCATGGTTTTCGGCACCAATTCAAATAATTTGTCAATTGCGGACTTATATAGCCTTCTGGCCTTCTCATCCAGTATCCTGTTAAATCCTGTGCCTGGCGGAATTTTCACAGGCAGATAGATTGAATTCCTGATCGATTGCAGATCATCCTCGGTCTCAGATTCGGTATTGCGCAGCCATGTAAATGACTTATCCGGCAATGTAAATAATCTGCGCAAATAAGATTGTGCTTTTCTTTTTAATCCCATTTTCAATGCCTGGGGATTATTTTCCCTTTGCATTATAGAATCCAGGATACGTTCATATTCCCACCGAATATGTTCTTTATCCCAATCCTTTGAAATCTTCTCCAGTGGATCGAACCCATTTTCCAGTATCTGTTTAATGGATGAGTCTTCAAGGGACACGGATGGTTGCGCTACCAGGATGTGCCTGAACATCGGGCATTCTGATACGGCAATGGGTTTTTTTACAGCCAATGCATTGTCTACTGCGCTGGAAAGTCCCCGACCAGATTTGTCCTCATACATAAATACATTAATGCTGTTTGCAGCCAGGAAATCCAGTAATTCCTCGTCGCTCATATAGTCATGAGTAATGTCCAATCTGATCCTGGTCTTAACCAGGATTTTTCGGCATTCAGCGGCAATCATCCTGGCTTTTTCACCTTTCTCATCTCCAAAATCAGCCGATGGCATGTTTAATCGGATCCGGGCTTCGTCGAACTCCTCCTGTACTTTAGCTACGAGATTTTCAAATCCTTTCTTAGGAGTTGCAAATCCATAACTCCCGATAGTAGTAATTGAAGGATCTATACGAGGTTTATTATACTCCGGGATCAATCGCCCCGTCTTAAAAACGAGCGGGTTCTTTAATAATAAAGTAGGATCCGCGGCAATGTAATAATCAAAAAGTGAATTCAACTTGCGCTGGGAAGGGCCCACGATCCATTTGTTTCGATATCCTGTTGCCGTATCAGCTAACTTTTGCGTCACTTCGTGAATGATCCCGATCTGGATAGGTTTAAATCCGGAAAGATTATTCCTGTATAATCCTTTAGTGATCTTTGTACTTACCCATGGCAATACAGAAGGATGATAATTATAGATCACAGCCACTGGTGAATACCGGGTAATTGACCCGTTCAATTCTTCAAGAGAATCAGAGGACGTATGTATGACTTCGTATTTAGCGGATGAAGCGATCGCCTGGTACAAGTGCTTTCCGAATTCAAATACCCCACATTGCTTCGGTCTGTGAGTTACAAATAGGACCCTGGGTTTGCTCATTCCTTCTTTTTATATACTTCCACTTTTGGAACAGGAAAAATAAATCCGGTTCCTTTTTCCAATGCTAATTTTTCCCTTTCCAGAAATTCTTTTTTAAAATGCCAGGGAAGCACCAGGTAATAATCAGGCTCCATAGCCCGGCTTTCTTCCTCACTGATGATCGGGATATTAGTCCCTAATGTAGTAGCGCCAAACTTATCGGGATTTCTTTCAGCGGCATATTCCACCAGTTTATGATCGATATCACACCACTGCAAAATTGTATTCCCCTTTGTGGATGCACCATAGATATGCACGCGCTTTTCTTTTTTCTTCAGTTTTACGAGCAGGTTGTGTAGTTCTTCTTTTAGCTTATTGATCCGTTTTTGGAATGACGTATAGGGCTTATCCTTATCCAATTCCATATTGAATTCTTTTTGGCGGGTCTCATTGATAAATGCCAGGTTTTCCATCAGATCATACCCGGTATATTCCTTATGTGCGGCAAAACAGCGGATGCTGCCACCATTGATTTCGTTGAAAGATATGCGTACGATCTTCATTCCTGCCATAGAACTTATCTTCTCCAATACAGCGAGGCTGTAGTATTCCAAATGTTCGTGACAAATTGTATCGTAGCTATCCAACTCCAACATCCGGGGCATATAACTCATTTCAAAAACCCAGATACCATCTTCAGTCAGGTATTTTTTTATAGTTCTTACAAAGTCTACCGGGTTTTCCAGGTCGTAGAACATTGCAATAGAAGTGATGATATCCAGTTTTTTTCCTTCAAGGGCAGTGAATAATTTCTCAGAGGGGAAGATGTCCTGTACAATCGTGGCATGTTTCACTTCCCGGGCGACATCACTAGGGTCTATTCCGAATTTTTCAAATCCTTCAGGATAATAACTCAATAGCGTTCCGTCATTGCAGCCTATGTCGAGGACTCTTGCATGTTTTTTATTAGCCAGGGTCATCAACTCATCCACGATTCCTTTCAGGTGATCCCGCATGGTATTGTTGGTACCGCTTCGATACCAATAGGCATAATATAATATCTCAGGCGGCACGGAATGCTCCATTTGCAGCAAGCCACAGGCATTTTCATCCACTTCAGTGTTACAACGTACCAATGTACAATCGATCTTTCGGGTACTGGGCATTTCTTTCCCGGGTTTTACAAAAGAGCCTTGTAAATACTGGGGACCCAGGTCGATCACTTTTTTAAGAGAAGAAGAACCGCAAACCCGGCAGGTCGTTCTTTTTTTAATGTGCATGTAAAATTTTCTTATGCTTCATTTTATAAAAGTCCAGGTAGTCCCTGTTGCTCAAATGAGTTTGCGAAAATATTGATTTTTAACGTTTGACAACGTATTGCCCTTCAGTTAGAAATCCTCTACTTATTCGGGTATACTTAATAACTTCAATACCTCGAAATAATTCTTGGGATTTATGATAAGAGATCTCCCACTCACACCACCTGGGATCAGGATATAGCGGTACCGGTTTGTGGCGGACATAGAGAGATTATTGGTTTCTATCCTGATCTTACCCACGCTATATTTTGGATTATGGAAAAAGACATTACTTCCGATCATCTCCGTGAAAGGCAAATTTCGGACATGGTTAACCGAATCACCCAATACTGCCCAATATACAAGTATAGTTCCTCTGCTTAGGATTGCCTGTGTCAAAGAAGCGGTGTTGAGATCAAAAAAGTTTAGTCCTGAACCTGCATCTATTGCCCATGTTGAGCCGCTGGACCAGCTTGAGTAAATTACGTTGGCGCTGCCTACCGGACCTTGTGGACCGGTGGGACCTTGCGGACCAGCTGGACCCGTTGGACCTTGCGGACCCGTTGGACCCGCCGGACCAGATGCACCTGCCGGGCCTGCTGGACCAGCAGGACCAGCTGGTCCTGTTTTTTTACATGCATTTAAAAGTATCATGCTACAGAAAAACAACAGAATGCATAAAGGATTGAATTTTCTCATAAACACCGTTTGGTTGAATCAGTTTATATAAAGTATTTTAGCAGTATTCAAAGTTTCCTTGAATTGTACCTTAATAAAATAGTAAGCGTAAAATTGAATCCTCGGTGGAATAGTCATTTGAATCAGGTTATTGCCCTGTGAAATTGGTTTAGCTCCGTATTCGAAATGAATATTTCCATTAAGATCCAGCAGGCTTACAGTCGCCACATCATCATATAAAGCTTCGATCAGCAGATTTACCTGTGAACCTATTATTGGATTGGGATATACTCTAAGGGTATGACCACCCGTACCATTATTGTTTCCGGGTCTTGAAGTACCAGTTGGCTTTGGAGAACAATAAAAACAGAAAATTTCCGTCGCCACATTGAATGTAGTTACCCCCACATTAATCACGGAGTTATTGATTGTTACATTGCCTGCAGCAACCACATCGGGTGTGGGTGTTTGGTTAGAAGGACTACTAACTGTCAGTTCACTCGTGATTGTTCCCGAACAATTTTCTGCATTAGCTAAACTGTCAAACCGTATCAAATAAACATTATTGCTGTCCTGCACGGTGCCCTGCGTATTATTATATCCAATAGCTGCGTACCCACCTCCTTCGGCTGATGGTATTATTATATTAATAAATTGCTGACCTACTCGCTGGTATTTCTTTGACCAAGCCAGACTTCCATCTGGATTTACATTGCTGATGATCAGATCTGCATTACTAGTATACTCGCCATTTACAGTAATAAATCCACCATCCGAACGCGGGTACCAGCCAAAGTCAATATTGTGTACGCCCGGTATAGTCATTTTTCGCACATTCTGCACAGATCCATCCGCATTCAGGTTCCAAACAAAGTTTTGTTGGTTAATAATGCTATAACTGTCCAACACCAAGCCTGCCACCTGATAACCCGATCCATTTTTCTTTATCCGGTAAAACTGGGTGCTGCGATTCTCCGCATCATAACCCCTGATCCATTGAACATTTCCGTTTGCCTTATCCAGCTTCATTACATAAGAATCATAAAACGTAGACGCCTGGTAAAAACCAGCAACTACAATCGAATTCCCATCCTCGGTAAGTCCCCATAACTGGTCGGATCCGCCATTGCCATATTGTCGGCTCCATATAGTGTTGCCCTGGTTATCTACTCTTCCTACAAAACTCTGGGCTGAACCCGGCGCATAACGATGCGTTCCACAAAATGCATAACCTCCCTCCGATAGCTCGATTACATCAAAGATGATGTCTCCATTTGCATTCCCGTCTCCATATTTTTTGGACCATTGAACATTACCTGCCGCATCGATCTTCACCAGCCACCCATCACCCGCAACGTTCCCGTATGACTTTGTTTGTCCACAGGCCATAAAACCATTATCGCTGGTCTTTATCAGTGTCTGGAAATAATCATCCAAATTCCCGCCCACAGACTTGCTCCAAAGCACATTACCTTTCTTATTCACCCGAATAAATAACCCATCATTACCCCCACTTCCAAAACTTGACGTGCGACCCGCTATCATATAACCACTATCGGCTGTAGGTGCTAAATAAAATCCAATATCATCCCGGTTACCCCCATACGTACGCTGGAAATATGAATACCCATTCGTGCAGGTAGTGTCAGGAGGTAGGGGAGGCAATGGAATTCGACAATCATAGCAGAAAATAGCCCATGAAGTAAGAAAGCTTGTTGCGCCTACAGTAATCACGGGGTTACTGATTGTTACACTGCCTGCTGCTACCACATCGGGCGTTGGTGTCTGGGTAGAAGGACTACTAACCGTCAGTTCACTGGTGTTTGTTCCTGAACAATTTCCCGCATTACCTAAACTATCAAAGCGGATCATGTAAACATTGTTGCTGTCTAATATTGTACCCGTTGTATTATTATAACCGATGCCCGCATAACCTCCGCCTTCCGGGGCCGGCATCAATATATTAATAAACTGCTGACCTGCCCGCAGGTACTTTTTCGACCACGCGATACTGCCATCCGCATTCACATTGCTGATGATCAGGTCAGCACTACTGGTATATTCTCCATTTACGGTAATAAAACCACCATCTGACCGGGGATACCATCCAAAATTTAAATTATTCACACCGGGTATTGTCATCTTGCGCACATTCTGAACCGTACCATCCGCATTTAGATTCCAAACAAAATTCTGCTGATTGATCACATTATAACTGTCCATCACAATCCCCGCCACCTGGAAGCCCGTACCATTCTTGCGGATTCGGTAAAACTGTGTGCTGCGGTTTTCTCCATCGTAACCTCTTATCCATTGTACATTCCCGCTAGTCTTATCCAGCTTCATCACATAACTGTCATAAAACGAAGCCGCCTGGTAAAAACCAGCTACCACGATCGAATTTCCATCCTCAGTGATCGCCCACAGCTGATCTGATCCACTGTTCCCATATTGCCTGCTCCAAATCACATTTCCCTGGTTATCGGTCCTCACCACTAAACCCTGCGCTGTTCCTGGCGCATAACGATGCGTACCGCAAAACACATAGCCACCTTCCGACAATTCGATCACATCAAATGCAATATCTCCATTTACATTTCCATCCCCATATTTCTTCGCCCATTGCACATTGCCTGACCCATCGATCTTTACTAACCATCCATCACCCGCAGCGTTGCCATACGACTTCGTCTGGCCACAGGCAATAAATCCATTATCACTTGTCTTCACTACTGTTTGAAAATAATCGTCCTGACTGCCTCCGATCGCCTTGCTCCAAATCACATTGCCTTTCCTGTTTACCCGCATAAACAACCCATCATTTCTCCCATTTCCAAAACTCGCCGTACGACCTGCTATCATATAACCACTATCCGGCGTCGGCGCCAAATAAAATCCATAGTCATCCCGATTGCCCCCATATATACGCTGAAAAAATGAATAACTATTCGCACAAGTAGTGTCTGTTCCGGTTGGAATCCATCCTGTCTGTGATAAGCTTTCAAGATAACTTAAGAGAAGGATTGAAGCAATTATACATTGTCTCATAAGCAGGGTTACTAACCAAATATAAAAAATAATATCGGAGAGGAGAACTATTGATGTTTTTCTAATTGATAATTGACATAAACTTCCTGATAGCGTCCATTTTTTTTGCATCAAGTTGATAGTTCAGATGAAGCTTGTAATATTTTTTTAAATCAAACGCTTCATAATTTACTTGTTCTGCAATCTCATTAAACAATGTTAATCCCAGTGCATTTGCCTCATCAAATGTTTTAATAAAAGATGACGGCAGTTGCTTTTTACTTACCCAAACGGCGAACACAAAGGGCAAACCGGTGATCTTCCTCCACTCGGAACCGAGATCATAAATATAATTGGAGATGCGCCTCTGCTCAAATGCCCGGTCTCCTATCACAAGTCCTGCAGTCGTACCTTTTATCAGGCTTCGATAATCTTCATTGCTGGATTGAATGATCTCTGGACTAATCCCCCAATATTCCCGGATGAGGTATTGCAGTAAGGCTGCCGAAGTACGGCTTTGGTAATCTAGATACACAGTTCTTATCTGTTCCAGTGGTACTTCGCTGAATAATGCCACAGAAGCAATCTCTCCTTCAGTAGCAATACAATGATTGCCTACAATATAATATTCGTCAAGATCGGGAATAGATGCTACCGGTATTAAACCCAGATCAATTTCACCGTTTATTAATTTTTCACCAAGCCTTGAAGGGTAATCCCCGATCAGTTCTATGGAATCAGCGATTGGCGGACGTTGCAAACCGTAAAGCAATGGTCTTGTGTTCAGGTAATTGACAATTCCAACCCTAATCTTACTCAATTGAATTATTTTTGCTCCTGTCTGCTTGCCTTCAAGTAGCTCTTCAGGGAAGCAAGGCTGGCAGGCTGGACGCTAAGTTAAGCGAAGAGCCCTACTAAACCTTTTGAATGGAACTTACCCCACTGACTGCCATTTCTCCCATTGACGGGCGCTACCGAAAACAGGTGCAACACCTTGATGAATACTTTTCTGAATATGCCCTGATGAAATACCGGGTAAAATTGGAAGTGGAATACTTATTATTCCTTGAAAAGAAAAAATTCTTCAAACCGAGCAATAAGACCAGCCGGTATTTACAGAAACTAGCACAGGATTTTGGACCTGAGGATGCCCAGGAAATCAAACAGATCGAATACATTACCAACCACGATATCAAAGCAGTAGAATATTTTTTAAAGACAGAACTGCAAAACAATCATGGAAAGGATATTAAGGAATGGGTACATTTCGGACTCACCTCGCAGGATATCAATAATACGGCGATCCCCCTGCTTTGGAAACATGCTGTAGAATATGAATATTTACCCGATTTGCTCAACCTCAATATGCAATTAAAAATGCTGGCCAGGGATTGGAAAAACGTTCCCATGCTTGCGCATACTCACGGTCAGCCGGCAAGTCCTACCACGGTAGGTAAGGAGATCATGGTGTTTGCTGAAAGGATCCAGGACCAGGTGGAACAGTTTATAGGGATCCCGTTTACCGGGAAATTCGGCGGGGCAAGCGGGAATTTCAACGCCCATCATGCAGCATTTCCAAAAGTTGACTGGATCAAATTCGCGAACGAATTCCTGGAGGAGATCGGGCTGCATCGCCAGCAATTCACTACACAGATCGAACATTACGATAACCTGGCCGCGCATTTTGATTGTATCAAGCGGATCAATAATATCCTGGTTGATTTTTGCCGGGATGTCTGGACCTATGTCTCGATGAATTATTTCAAGCAAAAAATAAAAAAAGGTGAGATCGGATCTTCCGCCATGCCGCATAAAATAAATCCAATCGACTTTGAGAATGCGGAGGGAAACCTCGGAATGGCCAATGCCCTGTTTGAATTTTTATCCTCTAAGCTACCCGTGTCCCGGCTTCAAAGAGATCTCACGGATTCAACGGTCCTGAGGAATATTGGAGTGCCATTCGCGCACACACTGATCGGGTTTCGTTCGATCGAAAAAGGATTGGAGAAACTGGAGATCAATGGCCAGCGCATCCAGGATGACCTGGAAAATAACTGGGCCGTAGTTGCAGAAGCGATACAAACGATCCTGCGCCGGGAAAAATACCCAAATCCATACGAGGCACTCAAAGAGCTTACCCGGGGAAATGATTCCATTGACAAAAAATCCATTCATAAATTCATTGACAGTCTCCGTGTAAACGATTCAGTTAAAAAAGAATTGAAAAAAATAAACCCGCAGAATTATACCGGGATACAGCCCAAATTCAATTGAACTTCCTCACCTCTTCGAAGTGAACCGTTAAAGGCTCACACGTATCCGCTAAACTTCTAAACACTAAACCCTAAACCGCTTCTTTATGTATTTCGCTGGTAAAATGAAACTCGATTTCTGGGTTATTATTTTTCTCAGTATTTAAAAACCATTCGCTGTGCGCCAGGTAAACAAGATGTCCATCTTTATCCTCGGCGATGTTGGCTTGCTTGAAACGGGTGAAATCCAATAATTTTTTGGGATCCTGGCAAGTGATCCAGCAAGCTTTAAAAAAAGGCAGGTTGTTAAAAACCACCGAAGCTCCATATTCATGCAGGAGCCGATACTGGATCACTTCAAACTGTAATTCACCCACGCACCCAATGATCTTTCTATTTCCGCCAAACTGGGTAAATAGTTGCGCTACCCCTTCATCCGTTAATTGCAATAATCCTTTTTCCAGTTGTTTCGTTTTCATCGGGTCTTTGTTCACTACTTCCTTAAATATCTCGGGTGAAAAAGAAGGGATTCCTGTAAAATAAAAATCCTCTCCTTCGGTCAATGTATCGCCGATCTTGAAATTACCTGTGTCAAATAGCCCTACCACATCTCCGGGGTATGCATCTTCGATAATACTTTTATCCCTCGCCATAAAACTGTAAGGGTTACTAAACCTAAGGTCTTTGTCAAGCCGGACATGATGAAAGTATTTGTTGCGCTCGAATTTTCCCGAACATACGCGAAGGAACGCGATCCTGTCCCGATGTTTTGGATCCAGGTTAGCATGTATCTTAAAAACAAACCCACTAAGTTTGTCTTCCCCAACATCCACAATTCTCGCGGTGGTTTCACGGCTTCGGGGAGTTGGCGCGATCCGTATGAATGTATCCAGCAGTTCTTTCACCCCGAAATTATTGATAGCGCTTCCAAAAAATACCGGCGCCAGTCTTCCTGCCAGATAATCCTCCTCGCGCAATCTACCATGTACTCCTTCTACCAGTTCTACATCTTCCCTTAATTGATGAGCATCTTTGTCTCCCAGTTTCTGGTCCACTACGGGATTTGACAGATCGTTTAGAAAAATACTGTCTTCGTCACTGGCTTTTGTGTTGGGAGAAAACAGCAGGAGATTTTTATCATGCAGGTTGTAAACTCCTTTAAATTCCTTCCCGCTGTTGATCGGCCAGGTCATGGGATGCAGAGATATCTTCAGCTCTTTTTCGATCTCTTCCAACAGGTCAAACCGGTTCTTTCCATCCCGATCAAGCTTGTTGATAAAAACGATCACCGGCGTATCCCGCATCCTGCATACCTCCATCAGTTTACGGGTTTGCTCCTCCACTCCATTCACGCTATCAACCACGAGGACCACACTGTCTACCGCGGTGAGTGTGCGATAGGTATCCTCTGCAAAATCTTTGTGGCCCGGGGTATCTAGCAAATTGATCAGGATCCCGTTATACTGAAAACTCATCACAGAGGTTGCCACCGAAATACCTCTTTGTCTTTCGATCTCCATGAAATCACTGGTGGCGAATTTTTTTATTTTATTGCTTTTTACAGCACCGGCGACCTGAATAGCGCCGCCAAATAAGAGAAATTTTTCGGTAAGCGTGGTCTTTCCCGCATCCGGGTGACTGATGATGGCAAATGTGCGCCGCTTCTTTATTTCTGAGAGATACTTCATTTTTTGAAGCCGCAAAGGTACGCCAGATCAATTGAAGATTGAATATTTAATATTGACTATTGTCCTCTCACTATTCACACAAGTTTGGGGTTTAGAGTAATTTTGATTTATGATCCGAAGATCGCTTGAAATCATTGGAAGCAGTTTCAAAATGGCGCTCCAGGAACTGTGGAAGAACAAACTGCGTACTTTCCTGTCACTATTCGGAGTTACCATTGGAATTTTTTGTATTATAGGAGTATTGGCAACGGTGAATAGTCTTGAGCAAAATATTCAGAATGAAGTAAAAGCTCTTGGTACCAATACGATCTACGTGGACAAATGGGATTATACCACAAGCGGCGGACCTGATTATCCCTGGTGGAAATATGTGAATCGTCCTGTCCCAAAATATCAAGACCTGGAAGAGATCAAAGTAAGAACTCCCTCTGCACGATATGCGGCTTTTAAAATCAGTGTAACGGATAATATCGAATACGCGAACAATGTGCTCTCCGGGGTCAACTATTATGGGATCACTGAAGAATTCAATATCATTCAACCTTTCGAAATACAATATGGACGATTTATTTCCGATGCAGAATTTGACAGGGGCAGTCCTGTTATCGTGCTTGGAGATGAGATCGCCGAGAAATTATTTGGCACCCCGGAACGGGCCGTAGGAAAGACCGTGACCTGCCGGGGAAAAAAAGCAATCGTTTCCGGTGTGATAAAAAAGCAGGGAAAGACCATGATCGGCGGGTGGAATTTTGACCAAAGCTTGGTCCTCTCCTATAAGTTCGCCCGCAACCTAATGGATGAAAAAAAAGCAGACCCGCTCATCATGGTGCAGGGTGGTGAAAACATCAGTAGCAAAGCGTTGAAAGACGAACTACGTCCAACCATGAGAGCCTTGCATAAGCTTCTGCCTACTAAGGAAGATGATTTTGCACTCAATGATGTGAATGATTTCAGCGCCGCAATCAGCCAGGCATTTGTAAGTCTGAATATCGGGGGTTGGGCGATCGCAGCTTTATCACTCATCGTCGGAATGTTCGGGGTAGCGAATATCATGTTCGTTTCTGTCAGGGAAAGAACTAATCAGATCGGCTTGAAAAAAGCGGTGGGGGCAAAACGAAGAGTTATCCTGACAGAATTTTTACTCGAATCAGCCTTTCTCTGCATTATTGGCGGACTGATCGGACTCATACTGGTATTTCTGCTCACCGTGATCCTAACAAAAGCTCTCGCATTTCCAGTTTATATTTCAACAGGAAATATGATACTCGCTGTCATCATTTGTATCATTGTTGGGATTATAGCTGGTTTTATTCCTGCTTCACAAGCAGCTCGAATGGATCCTGTAGTTGCAATTAGAAGTAATTAAATCAATAATAATTATGAACCTGCACAACAAATTTATCCTGGGCCTGGTATTGACAATTTTTTTGAATTATACTGACGCCTGCGAAAAAACAAACGAAGTAAACGGGATCATCAAAGATTTTACGGGATTGGATGGCTGTAAACTGTTGATTGTACTGGACGATGGTCAAAAACTGGAACCACAGGTGTTGCCCGGTGGTGTGACGCTTACCCCGGAGCGAAAAGTGGTCATAAGGTATAAGCCACTTGCCGATCGGATGTCAATTTGCATGGCGGGACAAATAGTGGAGATAACCAGCCTTAGATACCTTCTGGATTGAATACCAATTAAAGGGCTGTAAGCAGGCAAATGATTACCATTTTAGCCATAGAATCCAGTTGTGACGAAACAGCAGCTTCCGTCTGCAGTGATGGAAAGATCCTTTCTAATGTCATCGCTGGACAGGAAGTGCATAAACAATATGGCGGCGTGGTACCTGAACTCGCCAGCCGGGCACATATGCAACATATTGTCCCGGTGGTTCATGAAGCACTGCGAAAAGCTGGCGTATCCGTCAGCGAAATAGCTGCTTTTGCTTTTACTCAATCTCCTGGTCTGATTGGTTCTTTACTGGTAGGCGGACAATTTGCTAAATCACTGGCACTGGCGATGGATAAACCATTGATCGCTGTACATCATATGCAGGCGCATGTGCTGGCGAACCTGATCGATGAACCGAAACCTTCATTTCCTTTTTTATGCCTCACGGTAAGTGGGGGACATACACAGATCGTGTTAGCCCATAACCCGCAGGGGTTGAAAGTGCTTGGTGAAACGATCGATGATGCAGCCGGCGAAGCCTTTGATAAGTCGGCCAAACTTCTTGGTCTCCCCTATCCGGGCGGCCCGTTGATCGATAAATACGCGCAACAGGGGAATCCGGATAGATTCCAGTTTCCCGAACCCCAGATCCCTGATTTGGATTTTAGTTTCAGCGGTTTGAAAACCTCTATTCTTTATTTTTTACAGAATGCAGGCAAGAGCGATAAATTCAAGGAAGAATTCCGGGCGACAGATACCGAACGAGAATTGTTTATCAGGAATAATCTGAATGATATCTGTGCATCCATTCAGCGCCGGATCGTTTCCATATTGTTGAACAAACTAAAAAAAGCGACCATTAAAACCGGAATCACAGATGTATGTCTTTCAGGTGGTGTTTCCGCAAACAGTGAATTGAGAAGATCATTCCTTGAAATGGGGGAAAGATACCACTGGAAAACCTTCATACCTGCATTCGAGTATTGCACGGATAACGCGGCTATGATCGCCATAACTGGATACTACAAATACCTGGCGGAAGATTTTTCGGACTTATCTGTTAGCTCTTCCGCCCGATCTTCATGGTAGTTTTGGGGTTGAGACTTTAGGGGTTAAAATATAAGCATTATATAAAATCACTAAACTCTGAAACCCTAAACCCTAAACCCTAAACCGTCTCCTGCATGCCCAACAGTTTTTTCCAGTTTAAAAAATTCACTGTCCATCAGGATCGTTCAGCCATGAAGGTCACTACTGATGCCTGCCTGTTTGGAGCCTGGGTTGCAAAAAAAGTTAAAAGTCAAAATCCAAAAGTCAAAACAGTCCTGGAAATCGGAGCAGGTACTGGTTTATTGTCATTAATGATTGCTCAACAGTCCTCTGCTATGATTGATGCGATTGAGATCGATGTTGATGCTGAGCAACAAGCAAAAGAAAACATGGATCGATCGCCCTGGCCCGATCGCTTTCAGGTTATCCATGGAGATGCAAGAGAATATCCATATGTTATAAAATATGATCTCATCATAAGCAATCCTCCTTTCTATGAAAAAGAGATCATGAGTGATAAAGAAACAAAAAATATCGCCCATCATAGCAGCGCGTTGTCATTAAAAGAACTTTTATCAATTATTACATCCAACCTGGCAGAGCAGGGCCGGTTTTTCCTGTTGCTGCCATACAAACGAAATAAAGAGGTCATTAATTTATTGAAGCAACAATCCTTTGCTGTCGAAAAAATTGTTTTTATTAGGCAATCTGTAAATCACCATTATTTCAGAATGATGATTGAAGGATGTTGGTTAACTTCTAAATCAACAGAAATCCAGTTTGAAGACCTGTCGATTTGGAATGAAGGACAGGATTATACGGTAGAGTTTAAACTACTTTTAAAGGAATATTATTTAAAGCTATGAACTGCGAGCTATGAGCCCCGAGCATGTAAAATTCAGTCTGGCTAACTATACACCATAAACGATAAACCAATCAAGCGTTAACATAATCCCTCAAATATTCATATAGCGGAGTCAATTTCCCTTTTTTAACAATCGTCGCTTTCTCAATGATCTCCGATCCGCCCCTGACTACATCTTCCAAAACATACTTGATCAATTGTTCTCCGAAATATCGTGACGCGTCGCGGGGGAGTTCGTTGGGCAAATTGCCTACCGCCATTATATCGATGGAACCGGGGAGAAATGGTTTTGTTTTCTCAAAGGTTTTCCGGTCAATACCATAAAAAGGATCGTCAATGGATTGATCTCCGATATTGATCGGGACAGAACCATTCACATCATCGGTGATATCTGCAATGGTTTGAATAATGAAACTATTCTGCTGAATGTCTTCCTTTTTGAAAAGACGAGGTATGTTTTTTTCCCAATAAACGCCATTCATCAGGATGTCTGTCTGGCTGGCATAAGGCAGGAACAGACAATCATATTCACCGGGATGGTTGTGAAAATGTTCCCGGTCATATCCACCCTGTTTATGCCTGTATAATTCGGCTCCTTTGAGTTGCGTGTAAACTGGATAGGAAAATCTTCTTTTCATATACTCATCAGGCTCCACTTCGTGAATGCCCATCAGGTTCATGATTTCAAGTATCCCATGAGCCACCCTGCCCGAGCCGGTGACTGCAATCTTTACATTTGGCAATTTCAATCCAAAATAAACGTGGATCAATTCCCTGAAACTCCGCTGTTTATAAACCCTGTCTAATTTAAAAATGCCGGTCCGCAAACCGTAGCCCATCATGCCGTTATGTGCTCCTACTACCCCCGCAAAAAAGCCAAAGCCAATGATGCGCTGTCCATCCTCATGCTCGAGACATTCATAATCGATCAGGGTTATCTTTTTTTCAATAATTGCTCTAAGCAAATCCCGGTTATGAGGCTGCTTTTTTTTGGTATGGGAGAAAAATAAATATGTTTTTTCTGGGATAAGATCGCTTAACGGAACTTCTTTTATGCCTAGCAGGAAATCGCATTCCGAGACGTCATTCTTTACCTCAATTCCAGCCATCTGGTATTCCCGGTCGCTAAAACAACGATGGTCCGAAGACTGAACAACAATCCGGGTACCGGGGCTGTTTTTAAGTATCCATTTGCATTGAGCGGGGGTTAGCGATACCCTGTTATCGGCAGGAATTTTGCCTTCTTTTATTAATCCTAAACAAATCATGGTTTGATCCGGTCAACGGGTTAAGGCCAGCGTATCAAGATGATTAAAATCATACAGATAGGCTCTATAGATGTTAGAACTTTAATTTTTATTTAGAGATTTAACGATGCCGAAAGTTACATCTTTGCGTTTTGAATTGACACAATCAAAAACCGCCAGTCAATGGGACGACTCTGTATACCTGTTCTTGTTACTATTTTGATCGTTATTTGCCTGTTTTCCTGTAAAAAGGAACCAGCTCTTCAAGACGAGTATAAACTCAGCTACGGCGATTCTATTCTCTACCTCAGGAATGCTGGAAATAATATTATTTATCCTATTGAACAACGTGAAGGTTCCTATTCATCCTTTCCGGAAGGTCTCCAGATAGATGAATCAACCGGGGCTATAGATCTTGCTGATTCTGAAACCGGTCTTCGGTACCGCGTCACGCATACTGACCCAGCTGGTAAAAAAACAAGCACACTCATTGTTGTTTCCGGTATCAACTATACCGATAAATATTATAACCTTTCACAGGGAGATACTATTGCCCGTCCAATTTACAACGCTGAAGAGTCAATAGCACTTCCGGTTTCGGGTTCTATTTTCGATGACGGGAGCATGGCGAATAACTCCGGATGTTCGGTGAAAACAGTTAATGGCGAGATCAACCTGGCGGAAACAATGCGTAACGGATTTTTGGCTTATGTCAATGATGATAAAAGAGAGATCGATATTGTGTACCGGTTGAATGACCGAAGTGATAAAGCTCAAAATAAAATCCGGGTAAAACTTTATTTCTACCATTCCATGGCTACCGTGGCACCTGACTTGCTGGAAACACTTCGCGAACGCGATGAAATGGGTGTATTCCTGGTCAACCAACCCATTCTTCCGGGAAGTGGAGGTTCGGCAAGAGCGTTGGCTGAGGCAAAGCCTCGCCCTCCCTGTATCATTATTATTGCTAATTAAAGTTGAAAGTTAACAAGTTGACATGTTAACAAGATTTGCACCTCTCCTTTTCAACTTGTCAACTTATCAACTTGTCAACTTATAAGCTCCACTCCCTAAATTTGGTAAGCCCGGCTTATCATGTACAAAACGTTTTTTCTTTTTTTCTTCTGTGTTGCGCTTGTTATTTCATTTTCCCAACAGGAAAAACAGGATCCTTTGCAATTGCAGGAAAAGTTCAGGGCAGCTGAGGGATTATTTGATAAGGCGGAATCATTATCCTTAAAGTCCAATTACCCCGAGGAGGAAGAAAGATTGTACCAGCTTGCTCTCTCGGCTTATGAGACTTTGATCCCTTATCTAGGCTCAGAGGATTCGCTACAATTCATTGCTGCATCCCGGGCTGGACTTATTCATTATTATTTCGACAGCCTGGAAAATTCAAAGAAAAACTATGCATTGGCCATTGCGCTTAAACAAAATTTACCCGGTCTACCCGACTCCCTTTTATTTATTCCCTATCTGAATATTGGCGGAATTCATTACCGGCAAAATCAATTTGACTCGGCTTTCCGGGCTTATAAAAATGCGGAACTCATCCAGGAGAAATATGCTTACCCGCTCGATGAATCCGAACGGCTGTATAATCGCCTTGGAGTAATGTATTACGAAACCGGGAATTACAGATTGGCGAAGAATTATTTTGAAAAAGCGATCGGTATTCTCGAAGCCGGCGGTAAAATGGACCTGTCCCTGCTTGTCAATTATAAGATCAATATCGCATCGCTTCATATCAAACTGGAGGAATACGAGGAGGCAAAAAAAATATATCAAAGCTTACTTCCACTTGGTCAATATACTAATGAAATCTTTCACAACCTTGGGATCCTTCATCTCAGGCAGGGAAGGCCCTGGGAGGGCCTGGCCAATTTCAAAAAGGTGAATTACGGGCAGGATAAAAAGAACATTGACCTGTTTTACAATTTTGCTATGGCTTACGAGGGTTTAAATAAAATAGATTCAGCGAACCATTACCTTTCAAAAGCGATTGCCGAAAACAGATCATGGAACGCCTCGCGCAGGAATGTACAATATGGCCTGATATTAAAAATGGAGGCTGACCGGCTGACAGTGCAATTCCAATTCCCGGAAGCGCTGGAAAAATACCAACAGGCCATCATGCAATTTCATGTAAGCTTTAACGATCCGAATGTCTATGAAAACCCGGTGGAATTCAGCGGTATTTTTTCTTACCTAAACCTGTTTAACACTTTAACCCGGAAAGCCGCAGTTTTTGATATGTGGTATGGCCAAACGAAGGATGAAAAACACCTGCGGGCTGCCCTCGACGCTTACCGTTCAGCTTTTGCACTTTCCACTTATGTGGAAAGGACCTATGAATCCGATGATGCCCGTTTATTCCTTAACAGGATCAAACATACCGTGCATGACCGGCCGATATCGATCAGTCTCGAGCTTTTCGAACTCACTCGTGACGATATCTTCCTGGAACAGGCCTATTTTTTTGATCAATTGAACAAGGCATCCGCCCTCGTATTAAACATGCGCGAAATTCAATTGAAAAGCACATTGCCTGAATCTTCAGAACTGTTTTCGCGTGAATCTTCTTTAAAAAACGACATAACAAGATTGCACCTGCGCTCCTCCCCGGTCGTCGATAGTAATGAGTTGAAAAAAATCGCTGAAGCAATTAGGGATCGAGAGATCGAATTAGCCCGGATACAGGAAAAATTGATCGATGATCCGCGGTATCGCGAGAGACATTTCAGTCAATATATACCCACCACAAGGGAAATTTCAAAGTTACTGGACGGTCGTACAGCGATTCTTTCCTACCATTTATCCGAAGCCCAGGTAATGGCCCTGATAATAACCCGAAACAAACTGGATTACCGAAAGATCCCTGTAGATGTCCGTTTTTACCAGGTACTGGATTCTTTAAAAATATTCTTACAAACTCCAAAAGAATCCTTTGTAACAGCACCTGTTTCGACCAATCAACTTTACCAGTCAATTATTGCACCGGTACTTCCCGCGCTGGGAAAAATTAACCGGCTGATCATTATTCCAGACGATGATCTGCATTACCTGCCTTTCGAAGTCTTGCGGGATGCGAACAATCAATATTTACTGGAAAAATTTTCAGTCCAGTATCAATACAGCACTTCGCTGCTGGCCTTATCCACCAGTCTAAAGAAATTAAATACACAGGTTGGTTTCGCTCCTTTTGTGGCTCAATCTTATATGGATAGTTCAGGAATTTCCTTTGGCAAATTGCCGGCCTCTTCTGAAGAGATCAGAGATATCAAAGGCAAGACTTTTGTTAATTCCCTGGCCGATAAACAGAATTTCATTACTTACGCAAAACATTCCGGTATCATTCATCTCGCTACTCATGCCAGTATAAACGATGCTGATCCACTGCGGTCCTTTATTGCTTTCTCACCAGCGAGTAAACCGGATGAATATCGGCTTTATGCCAGTGAGATTTATAACATGGACCTGGATTCAACTGACCTCGTTATCCTGAGCGCCTGTGAAACCGGAACAGGCCAGTTAATAAAAGGGGAAGGATTGATGAGCCTCTCCCGGGCCTTTGCATATGCCGGATGTCCAAATATAATCACCTCACTTTGGAAGGCCGAAGATAAAACCACCGCGTATATTGGTAACCTTCTTCATCAATACCTGCAGAAGGGAATGACGAAGAGTGAAGCACTTCGACAAGCCAAACTAGACCTGCTCAGGGATGAAAAATTAGACCCGCGATTCAAATTACCTAATTATTGGGCACACCTGGTCTTTATTGGCAACTATGAACAGGATAAGAAATCTCCCCGCTGGATCTGGATCGTTGGAACTGTAATAACAGCTTTAATAACAGGTTTTATTCTCAGAAATAGGAAAAAGGTTGATAAGTTGACAAGTTAACAAAGATTGTTGCTGACGTAGTTTGAAAATGTAAATCATTGAAAAAGTCTTTTTTCAACAATTATTGTCCGAAAAAAACCTTTAAATCCTGGTGTTTTACACATGGCTAACCTTTTTAACCGGATTAGATTTGAGCAATCGTTATAACGAAAAATTGAAACATCTTTTTTAGGACTGGTGTGATGGAGGGTTGGGAGGGACCTACACCAAGTACTATGGGCTTGTATTTTTCATGCTGTTAAGATCACCGTTCTTGAAAAAATATGGGAGGGTCCCCGCCAGGGTTGTATAGGTACGATTTTTTTCAAAAAATATGATAAACACTTATCACAACAGGAAAATCAAAAATAGAGCTAACCGATTACACAACACAGCAATTTCATGTTATAAATCGTCTCAGAAAATTCCTGTAATTCAAAATAAGACATTGCCCAAGTGTTCGTCAATCATTTTTTAATTTCATCTGCAAACCTTGTCAACTTATCAACTCAACTCATTTCTTTTTCTTCAATTGAAATGATCTGGAAATGTTAAACCCAAACTGGATATCTCCCTTTGCCCAATCATTGGTTGTTTCTAGTAGGAAAACTTTTTCATTCATGCCTGATGCATTAGTAAAATGCAATTGGAAAACATGTCCGCCGGTCTCGATATCAAAACCGACCGATAAAGGATTTTTTGTACCATCTGCCGGGTTTGGATTTAGCCGGTAATAATAATCCACATTCAATGAGATCCGCTTGCTTAATTTCACCCGGGTAGCAATCCCTGCAGCAAACACATCATTAGGATCTTCTGGCCTGGGGACTAAGTTGCGATGTACAACTGTTGGCATGAACTGCAGGGAAAAGCTTTCACTGAATTTTCGTCCCAGGATCATTTGTCCATAATACCCGAGCCTTGAGGAAAAATAATTCTTCCGTGTGGTGTCAGTAAATTTCAATAAGGTCATGCTGCTCCCTCCCACAAACAGTAAGGAAAAAGGAATACTTCCCGGTCCATGTGACTGGTGTATCAGGCGGTATTTAAAAAATCCATCCAATTCCTTTTTATTTGTACTGCGTCCTATGCCGATCATGAGGTTTTTACTCAGTCCAAAATCGAATCCCAAACGCATGCTCGCATTATCCAGGCCAAACATTTCATAAATGCCTTTGTTGATATTTCCAAAACGATGCAGGATGCGCAAGTCCATCACACCCGGCCTGATCAATTCCATACTATGGCTCATGATCACCCGGCTTGATTTAAATGCATAGTCTACGTATTGTTTTTCGGGCTTTTCATCACTCCCGACCAGGCTCAACAGGTCTTCTTCCTGGGCCTTAACAAGGCTGAGCCAAGTCAGGGTAACCGCCAACAGGGCTAATTTTCTAAACAGCATATAAGTGGATTTTTAATGATTCATTTTACCCTTTCAACGGTTCCAGGCTGCAGTCAATAGCTATATTCACCGTTTTTGAAATATTATCCTTGACGATTTTGGGGATCTCGATCTTGTAGTCCGCGAGGTCCACATTGAAATTAGCATCAGCTACCAGTTTTCCCTGTTTCACCATGATCTTGCCCGCAGTCTCCACATCTTTTGTTTCCCCATGAATGGTCAATTTACCTTTCACCTTTACCGGGTAAACTCCATCCTTTGAATAATTCACTTCGGTATTATTGATCACTTGTCCTTTGAAATCTGCTTTGGGGAATTTGTGGCTTTCCACGTAGTTTTCATTGAAATGTTCCTGCATCAGGGCTTTTTCAAATTCAAAACCTTTCATCAATACGGCGAATTGCAGGGCACCCGTCCTGGTATCCAGTACGCAAGTGACAGCCTTGTTATGAGCTTCGATGTTTTCCAGCGCTGCTTTTGAATAAAAACTGATCTTCCCTGACTTGGTAAAAAATTTATCCTGGGCCTGCACGGATACCAGACCAATTGTAGCGGCCGCAACTGCAATAAATAGTTTTTTCATGATTGATATTTTAATAAATGATTGAATTAATTTTTCTCGATGACACAACGATTCAGGATGACATCAGCTCCCAGTAATTCATCTGCGTTGAATCCGGTAACAGCGCCTTTTATAGTCGCTATTGAACCTTTGGCTAACTGTGCGATTTCATCCTGGTGTTCTACATTCATGCTACAGCGAACGGAAGAAAGGCTGCCCTCCTCACCAATACTGATAGTATAAAATCCTTTCTCATCCTTTTCGATAGCCTTTACAGTTCCTTGTACTGCAACAATTTTATCCAGGTAAGCCTGGTTGGCTGCCGTTTCATTTTTTTCAAATGCGGCGATCAGTTCCTGCCCGCTCATACGCATATCGGCTTTGACACGGCTCAGGTCTGGTAGCATACGGGTATATTCTTTGTACCCATACCAGCCACCTCCCAGGATGAGGATGGTAATGGCTGCGATAATGATCCTTTTCTTTTTCATGATTAAAATTTTAATTGTTAACAGAACCGGCATCGATCCATGCCTTGATTTTACTGATATTGCAAGCAGTCATTTTGCTACCTCCTTTGGGCATGGGTGAAAAGCCTGGAGAATGATTAATGGCCCCATACAGTTTCCCATTTCGCGCGGCTGTCATTACATTAGTATAACCTTCGAGAGAAATATTTCCCGAAGGCGCGCCCCCGCTGTGACAACCCAGGCAACCATTGCTCTGCAAAAGAGGTACAATTGTCCCGGAATAGGATATATTAGTCAAATCACAATCCCCTCCTCCGCCGGGGTATAACTCTTCTTCGTTATCCACATAACAACCAGCGAAGATTGTTGCCATTCCAACAGCCAGTATGGTTGTGAACTTTTTCATGTTCAATTATTCGGTGAGCCTGCGTCAATCCATTTTCTTACCTGGGTAATTTCACAATCGCTTAACTTGGCGCCATTCTTCGGCATGGGTGAAAAACCAGGTAAATGATTAATGGCTCCCCATAACCTGCCATCGGTGATCTTTGCTTTCACTCCCGTGTACGTGCTTAGATCGATCCCTGCAGAAGCACCCGCGCCGTTATGACAGCCCTGGCATTTGTTGCTAATGATATTTCTAATGGTTACTGCGTATGTAACGTTTAGAGTATCGCAAATGCTGGATTGGCAAGTAAGGTTCTGTGCACCCTGCTCGATCCATTTGTAAATGACCTGTTTTTGTTGCTCAGATAAGGGAGAACGAGGCGGACGCGGCATGCGCTTGTCAGGGTCAGTTTCAATCAACACCTCATAGACATCACTGTCCCATGGTCTACCTGGCCGCACATCAGCAGTTGCTATCACTCTTTCATAGGAAGTGAGCACGACCCCATCCTGGTGAGACGCATCATCATGACAACCGCTCATTGCACAATTGGAAACCAGGATCGGTAAAACTTGTTGCTGAAAATAGATTGTATTTGTATCACAGGTATTCGTACCACCGCCTCCGCCGTTTCCACCATTCCCTCCCCCGCCAGTACCACCACCTGTATTTCCACCGCCGGGCAAACCCTGGACCTCATGCTTGCAGGAATATAAAAGCAATAAAAGACCAGGAATTATGAATTGTTTAAACCTCATGGGAGTAAGTGGTGTTTATTCGATTAACTGACTGAGATGGGTAAACGCTGGAGAATTATTTGTAACCGGGACTGTAGTTAAAAGGAAAAAAGAAGGTTGCCAACTCTTAAAGGGTTGGAAACCCTGCAGGTTTCTCCCTTTTCCGCCTGGTATAAAAAGATCGTCCCACCGACAAAATCTCAGTGAGACGAATCATACTGGTTTTTCACAGGGGCATGATCACTGCCATAGTGTGATGGTGGCGAAGAAGAGGATGATGTTTTTAATTTAGGTATATGACTTTGTAATCACAGTTGAAAGAATTGTAATCATTATTAAAAAAACCCCCCGCATCGCTACGGAGGGTTACCACTTACTGCCAGTCAACCATTAACGCCATTTAAGCATTTTCACTTTTCGAATAAGCTTCCCCGAGATCTTTTCATGATACGGGTGTGTGGGATTATCATGGATCTTAGTCATTAAATCCACTGCCTGGTCGTAATCCCTATTTCTTATATAAACGAGGGCCAGGTAAAATTCAGTCTCAGCCATCATGGTATCGGTGTTAGTGGCCTGGTTGGTTGCCAGCAATTTTTTAAAATGATCAATGGAACTCGTAAAATTTCCTGTCTCCGCATTTGCCACCCCGGCCAGGAACCGGTCTCGCTGGCTAAGTTGAACACTTCCTTTCCCAAGTTCCGCCACCTTACTAAATTCTTTATTGCGGAAAGCCTGTTCAATTCCAGATTCTTTAGTTGTGCCGCCATCTCTTACATTACTGAGCTCATATGGCTGGTAATTAGCATTAAAAATTTTTGCCGGGGATAAAGTATAGAAATTATAACCCAGTACACCAATCATGATGATTAGCAGGGAGGCTGCCGCAGCCAGGCTATAGCGTGCAAATTTTCTGCCCCGGCTCATTTGACGGACGGGTGCCTTGATCTGTTTCCGTATGCTAGAATGAATATTTCTCACCTGTTGTTTTAATCCATAATTCCGGATAGCTTCACGGGCTAATTGAAGAGATTCAAGTTCATCAGCCAGTTCTTTATTCTGCTTTAGGCGTTGTTCCAGGATATTTTTTTCCTCTGCGGACAAGTCTCCATCCAGGTAACGTATAAGCAGCTCTTCGTTATGATGTGTAGAATTATCCATTCAGGATATTTTTAAGGGTTTGCTTTAATGATGGATTTTCATTGATCATGGCTGTCAGTTGCTTCAGGCATTTTGATTTCTTGTTCCGCACCACCTGCTCGTTCTCATAATGCAGGGTTTTCAGGATCTCATTGATCGAACGGTTCTCATAATAAAACAAGACTAAAATTTTTTTACACGTATCCCCTAACTTACCTACCAATTCTATCACTTTGTTCCGGTCTTCTTTATTTACGATCAGGTGACTCACATCTAGCGATGTTCTCTCTTGCCCTTTCCCGTATTTCTCTTCTCTCGCCAATGCTCTTCCCCTTCGTTTTAATTCATTGAGCCAGAGATGGCGGTTCAGGGAAAACAAAAATGTTTTTACGGTCGATTCGCCCCGAAATTTGTCTTTCTGGACCAGGTCAATAAAACTCAGCACCACTTCCTGGAATATGTCCTCAGCATCCTGCCTCGTGCCATTATTATTTATCACATACCAGCCCAGGCTCTCAAAATAATTCCGGTAAATGGTCTTAATGCTTTCATCCAACCTGCTTCCCAACCGGATATTGGCAACTAATTCCGTGTCTGAGAAGTTATGAACTGCCTCCATGCCTTGTTCCTTTATTTGTAGCCAAAGAAACTAATTTTGTAACCAACTGGGCAGAAATTACCGAAATTGGAAGATCCTTCATCATCAATGAATTATTTCGAACTATTTGATATTCCGGTACAGCTCAGGCTGAACCCTTCTAGGCTTGCCAATAAGTATTTTGAATTGAGCCGGAAATACCATCCTGATTTTTATATCAACGCACCGAAAGATCAACAAAACGAGGCGCTCGATCAATCAGCCATATTGAATAATGCCATGAAAACTTTCCGGGATCCCGATGAAACCATCCGATATGTATTAAAATTGAAAGGTTTGATCGAGGAAGAGGAAAAGTATGGGCTGCCGCCGGATTTCCTACTGGAAGTGCTCGACATCAATGAAGCGATCATGGATATGAATGCCCCACCAGGCCCGGAGCTCGTTTCCCGGATCGAAGAACTGGAAAAGGAGATCTACAAACCGGTAAAATCAATCATTGAGAATTACGAGGAGAGTCAGTCAACTGCGGAAGACCTTCTCCCTGTAAAAGAATACTATTACAAGAAAAAATACCTCGATCGCATACGGGAACAATTAACCTCCAGTTTTTAAAATAACAATTACCCAAATTCCATTTTATTTCTAATCTTTTAAAGGGTGTCTCTTTGAATTTGGAATTTGTGATTTGGGTATTTGCGATTTCATTTCAAAGCCATTTTTTCCTTTTGAAATACCAGAGAAATAAGAGAGAAGCAGTGATCATTAACGCGATAGCAAAGGGATAACCCCAGGGCCTCTTCAGTTCAGGCATAAAGCTGAAATTCATCCCATAAATACTGGCGATAAGGGTCGGTGGCATGAAAATGACCGTCACCAGCGTAAAGATCTTGATCACCTTGTTCTGCTCAATATTCGCGAGACCTAGGAACGTATTCTGAAGGTATTCAAGGCGCTCAAAACTGAATTGAGTATGCTGAAGAATGGACCCGATATCTTTAATAATGATACGAAGGCGCTCATGTTCCTCACTGGAAATATTGATGCTTTTCATCAATGAGGATACAAGTCTTTGTTTGTCCACGATGCTTTCCCGGGCAAGGATCGTATTTTCCTGCAACTCGGAAATATTCAGCAGCACTTCTTCTTTCAGTGATTGCTCTTTTGATAATTGTTTGGAAATGGTTGTAGTCAATCGTGAAACATATTCAATGAAATCCGCGTCCAGGTCGATCTGGTTTTCAATGATCGACAGGAGGATCTGGATGCTATGTAAACCTTTCGATGTCCGGACCGTCTTAAGTCGTCGAACTGTAACGGCAAACGACTTCAGGTCTGCCTCGCGCAGCGTAAAAAGAATGTCTTTTTTTAAAATAAAAGAAACCTGGTCGGTTGTATAGCTTCTATCCTCGTAAACGATAAATACATTATTTGCCTCAATATAACCTTCGTCCTCAAAGAAACGGGAACTACTTTCGATCTCCGCGGCTTCCTGGGAAGTAAAGAGTTCGATCTCGAAATGTGACTCTACCCAGCGCTTTTCCTCCGGGCTCGAAGATTGCAGGTCAACCCAGGCGATACGCTCACTGTCTGCCGGACTTAGGGTAGAGGGATTCTTTTCCCAGGTCAGCATGCCCTCCCTATTTATGTAAAAAAGCCGGATCATGACTTAGCAAATTAACTTTTATCTTAACGTTTTATGCCAAATATCGAGGAAAAACGACCGTTTCTAAAGTTTATCAATCGAAAGCATCGATCCTTGCGTATCATTGAACTCCGAAAGTTTTCGGACAACTAGCGAAGGATTTGATTCGATAGATAATTACACTAGCTATGAAAAAGACCAGCTTGCTTTTGATCCTGCTTTCATTCCTGGCAATTCAGGCCTTTAGTAATCCAGGCGATACTACCATTGTAAGAAAAAAATATTACACCCAGAAATTGAATGGGACAATCGTACTTGATGGTATTCCAAATGAAGCAGCCTGGGATGCAGTAGAATGGGGTGGTGATTTTACACAATTTGAACCGAAGGAAGGAAACCCGCCCAGTTTTCAAACCAATTTCAAGATCCTTTACGATGACAAATTTCTTTATGTAGGATATCGCTGTTTTGATGATGCTCCTGACTCCATTGTCAAACGCATGAGCCGACGTGATGAATTTCCCGGAGATTGGGTGGAGATCAATATCGACAGTTACCATGATAAGGTAACCGGTTTTTCTTTTACTCTTTCCGTATCTGGCGTTCGCAGTGATGAATTCATTTCAAACGACGGTAATAACTGGGATGTAAGCTGGAACCCGATCTGGTTTTCTAAAACACATATTGATGAAAAAGGCTGGACCGGTGAAGTGAAGATCCCGCTTAGTCAACTACGTTATAATAACGATGTTGAAAAAGTATGGGGTTTCAATGTGCATCGGCGTTTATTCCGGAAAGAAGAGCGATCACTATGGCAATTGATCCCGCACAATACAGGTCGATGGGTAAGCCGCTTTGGCGAGTTACATGGAATTAAGAATATCCCATTACACCGGCAATTTGAGATAGCACCTTACCTTACGGTGCAAGGAGATAAATACAAGAAAGTAGTCCGGAATCCTTATAAAACAGGTTTTGATAAAAAGATCACGACTGGTCTAGATGCGAAACTGGCAGTAACCAATGACCTGATCCTAGACGTAACGATCAATCCTGATTTTGGCCAGGTAGAAGCCGATCCTTCGCAGGTGAGGATCGATGGTTTTCAAAGCTTCTTTGATGAAAAACGGCCATTCTTCATCGAAAGCCGGAATATCTTTAATTACCAGTTGACCGGGTCAATTGCTGGGGGAGATTACGACGCAGATCTGCTTTTTTATTCCCGCCGCATCGGCAGTTCACCGCATGGCGTGCCTTCTTTGAATACCGGGGAATTCTCTAAAATACCTTTAAATACATCCATCCTTGGAGCAGCCAAGTTCAGCGGCAAGACCCGGAAAGGGTGGAGCATTGGAATTCTCGAAACGATCACAGAGCGGGAGAAAGCATTAGTTGACAATAACGGAACGGAGAGAAAAGAACTAGTAGAGCCGCTTACCAATTTCTTTGTTGGAAGGCTCCAGAAAGACATCAATTCCGCGAATACGATCCTGGGTGGAATAATTACCGGTGTGAATCGTGAAAGCGGGTTAAATTACCTGCACAGGGGAGCATATACCGGCGCTTTTGATTTTCTCCATTACTGGAAAAACCGGAATTGGTATATCCGCGGAAATTTTGGATGGAGTCATGTTACGGGCAGTAAAGAAGCGATTTTGCGAACCCAGACTGCTTTTGAACACTTGTTCCAGCGAATTGGCGCAAACGAATTTTCAGTGGATAGTAGCCGGACCTCACTTACGGGAACGACAGGAACATTCAGGTTTGGAAGGAGCAGTGGTAAGCCAGGCAAACTGGGGCAGGTGGTGCGCTTTGAAACGGGAGTTACGTGGCGCTCACCTGAACTGGAACTAAATGATATAGGTTTTATGCTTACAACTAATGAGATCAATCATTTTTCCTGGGCCGGGATCAATTACCCCAGGTCATTTTCAATCTTCAGGAATTTCCGGGTAAATTATAATCATTGGTTGCGCTGGGATTTTAGCGGCAGGCACACCTTCACGGCATTCAATACGAATACCTCTGGTACATTCAAGAACAACTATTTTTTCTTTACCGGTTTTACATGGGTTGCATTCGGTATCTCCAACAATGCTTTGAGAGGGGGCCCGGCGCTGCGCCGCCTGCAGGGATTTCAGCATAATATACAACTGGGCGCAGACCAACGAAAAAAAATATATGGTACTGTAAACCTTTTCAATTTCTGGGGATTCGGGAAAACCATGCGCGTAATTGAACCAGGTCTCACCGTTCACATTCAACCGCTTAATGCATTGCGCATCTCTCTGAGTGCTAATTATGGGTATAACTGGCGCAAGCAGGACCAGTTTGTAACTAATAAGATGTATAACGGCGTTATGAGAAGTATTGTGGGGGAGGTAAAGCAAAACACTTTGCGATTCACCGGCCGGCTTAATTATAATATTACGCCCGACCTGACCGTACAATATTATGGCCAGCCTTTTATCACAAGACCCTTATATAAAAATTTCGGATTTGTTTCAAATTCCCTGGCTAAAAAATTGGAAGATCGATTTACTGTTTACTCGCCTGCACAGATCACATCCACCAATGGGAGCTATGCCATAGACGAAAATTTGGATGGAATCACTGATTATACATTCGGCAAACCGGATTTCAACTTTGTGCAGTTCAGGTCCAACCTCGTGGCCCGCTGGGAATACAAGGCAGGATCAGAATTATACCTGGTATGGTCACAATCCAATACGGCTGATGCATTTGGAGAACTGGATACTCCGATTGCGGAAAGTTTGATTGATAATGCATTCGCCGGCGACCAGGCGAGGAATATATTCCTTATCAAATGGACTTATAGATTTTTAAGATAGTGTCGTGGGAACAGGGATCGGAATATTGAGATACCAGGTACGCAATTTGGGCCCCTTGTGCCAAACCTGACCTCGTCGGGTAAATATTATGGCGTGAGAAGAACTTAGGTCGCAAGCGTATGTAGCAACGAACTTGTTAGTAGCTAGGGGATCCAGACTATCAACGGACTTAAATACAAAGAAGAATTATGGGATTGATATAACTATTTTCCCTTTGTGCTCTGCTTTATTGTAGCGTTCAAAAGCATGCCGGAAATCATCCAGCTTATAAGGTCCATCGATTACCGGTTTAAGTTTACCAGCTTCAAATAATTCATTCAAATAGGCCAAATCCTTATTTGTTTTCAATGCAACAAGGCGAATGTGCTTTTTATTAAACAAAGAGATCGGAGGACCGAGCAACAAAGACTGAAATAATTTTCCCATCGAGCCGCCCACTGTAACATAGGTCCCCGAGGGGGTCAGTGCCCGGGCATAGGCGAACATAGAACGATTGGTTTTGGTATCCAGTATCAGGTGGTAGCGTTGGCCATTTTTAGTAAAATCTTCTCTTTTATAATCAATGACATGATCAAATCCAATCGATCTCATCAGATCTAGTTTGTCAGCACTATCTACCCCGGTCACTTCCACATCGAATTGTCGGGCGATCTGAATTCCAAAGGTCCCTACGCCTCCACCAGCTCCATTAATTAAAATTTTTAATCCTGATCGAATTTTCCCTTTGTCGATAAGTCCCTGTACAGCCAGCACACCTGCCTGCGGAATTGCTGCTGCTTCTGCAAAACTCATACTCGCCGGTTTCAGGGCCAATGCATTTTCAGGTGCACAACAAAATTCGGCGAACCCTCCCCATCGCCCACTTTGATCACCGTAAACATCATCACCTATTTTGAATCGGGTGACATTTTTACCCATTGCCTCAATTCTGCCCGCGATATCAGATCCAAGTATTTTTCTCCTGGGTTTAAACAATCCATTTAACATCCGATTAATAATATCACCATGCATTAAACCAAAATCCCAATCGTTCAGAGATGCGGCATAATTCCTGATTAAGACTTCATCTTCCTTAGGAACAGGTTTTTCTATTTCCTTCAGTTGCAAAACTTCCGGGCCTCCGTATCTGGTGAAGATGATAGCTTTCAAATTTCCAGGTTGTTTTAAAAAATAACCACGCTTATTTCAATAAAAAAGCCTCGTTCCGATAGAGCGAGGTCTTTGTGCCCAGAACAGGAATCGAACCTGCACACCCTTGCGGGCACCAGATTTTGAGTCTGACGCGTCTACCAATTCCGCCATCTGGGCAAGAGGGGCTGCAAATTTAATCCTCAAAAGTTTAATCTGGAAACAATATTCTGTAAGAAATATTAAACCAACTTTCAACGAATTTCAACAATCTTCAACATTCACCTAAACCTAAATCTCCAAACATTTTCTTTTTTCTCAGTCCTTATTCCTTACCCTTTTTTCTATTCACTCTTCCTCCTCATCCTTTATCCTTACGGCATTATACACCTGTAAAGGATATACATCTTCCCCTTTTCCGCCATACAACAGCAATTTTATGCCTTCCGGTGGTTCTTCTATCAAAAAACGATCATTTCCTTCCAATCCATCCACCAGGACCATTTTAGTTTCTTTGGGATCAAAGGCGCGATGATATACCGGTTTTGCGGCGTGATTATAAATCGTAATAATGGTTTGGTCGCCCTGCTGATCGATCATCACCTGGTCGTTGCGGAAACTGGCGAAAATACTCACTTGCTTTGCGAGATATTCATAATAATTCAATGCATCGCTCATCAATTGATCGCGCCGCGATTTTAATTTCGCAGTTATCAGGCGTCCGCTGTATTCATAGATTTCACGGGGTTGCTGTCGGAGAGCCCGTTCGATCACGGTATCATTTAAATTCTGCTGGAATTCACGAATTACCCTCACCCATTTCCCACGGTCTAAACCATTCAGGAACCCGAGATCAAATGCCCTGGTCTTGTATCCTAACCGCCTGATGCTATGTGCTCTCTTGTCGAATCCATTCACATGGGGCATAAAAAACCGGGTAAGCATTTGAACTAATAATCCATCCGAATAAAAAAAGACCTGGTCCCGGTCGCGTGGCATGGGATAAAACCATTTCAACCCGGCTGAGTCACGGGTAGTCCATCTCCACTGGTCCTCATGCCTATCCCAATCCCCCATCACCCAATCCAGTAACCGGGCTCTTAATAAAGCCTCCTGGTCTACAACATAATTCCCCGACTCAAGCTTGGGTAAAATCTCTTCCGACTTTTCGAGATCTATTCCGGCTGGTTGTTTTAGTACAAGTAGGCAAACAGTATTCGCCATTACGGTTTGGTACTGTCCAAATGCCGGATCATTTGGCACATAATAAAGTTGCTGGTCACCTTCATACACATTTGTAGCCTGTGAAAGCGCCGGCACAGAAAGACCTCCGTAAGGATACGAGGCTGAGATCAGGTCCTGGACAAGATTCCTGACCAGTTTGCTTTTCAATCCTTTTGGCAGCGCTTTCTCCACATCTTTGTCTACACTGCGCAACGACCATTCTCTGCCTGAACGATCCACCAGATCCAGACTTTTGGTTTGTTGTCCTCCGCCAAGCTCTTGGATTTTAAAACCGCGCGGATCTTTTACCAGGTTGAATACTGGCATTCTAACCGGTACCGACCATTCTGTTCGATAATTCGCCCCCAGGAAGAACATTCGCAGGATCCCTGGTTTTTTATACTTGCTGGAAGCGGGTACAGTAACAGAATCAGGAAATGCTTGTCCCGTGGATCGCGGCTGAAATAAACTGATCATCGAACCGAAAAAGAAAAACCTGATAATTCTGCTGTAACATGTTTTCACTACTGCCAATTTTCAGTGTTATCCTGCTAATCCTATGCCATTAGGGTACTATCGAATATGTATCAGCCTCTAACTCTTGCAAAAGACCGCCTTAAGCCGGGTATTTTCTGCCTTATCTTATAGGCCATCATTTATCTTTGTTTTATAACAAATATTTCATGAGCTCCGATTTCAACAGGAATGAGGATGGTGTAAAACAGGCTTTATTAAACAGGCAACAGATCCTGGAAAAGATCTATGAAGGCGGCGGGAAAAAAGCCGTGGAAAAACAGCGGGAAAAAAAGAAAATGACTGCCCGTCAAAGGATCAGCTATTTGATTGATAAAGACAAACCTTTCATTGAGATCGGCGCATTTGCCGGATATGAGATGTATCCCGAAGAAGGCGGGTGCCCGGCAGGTGGTACTGTTGCAGGAGTTGGTTATATCAGCGGGCGACAATGTGTGATCGTAGCGAATGATCAAACAGTGAAGGCGGGGGCGTGGTTCCCCATCACAGGTAAAAAAAACCTGCGCATGCAGGAACTTGCCATGGAAAATTACTTGCCGATCATCTACCTCGTGGATAGCGCAGGGGTTTTTTTACCTATGCAGGATGAGATTTTTCCTGATAAAGAACATTTCGGGAGAATTTTCCGCAATAATGCAAGGATCAGTGCCATGGGCATCACTCAAATAGCTGCGGTGATGGGTCCTTGTGTAGCCGGGGGAGCTTATTTGCCGATCATGAGTGATGAAACATTGATGGTCGAAAATAACGGGTCTATTTTCCTGGCAGGTCCCTATCTGGTGAAAGCAGCTATCGGGGAAGATGCTGATACCGAGACACTAGGTGGAGCAGTCACCCATACCGAGATCTCTGGCATTGCAGATTATAAATTTTCAACTGAAGAAGAGTGCATGGACCATATCAAGAAAATGATGTCAATGCTGGGAGAAAATAAAAAGGCAGGGTTTGATAGAATCCCCTCAAAAAAGCCCAAAAAGAAACCTGAAGAATTGTATGGCATTTTCCCTGCTGACGGGAAACCTTACGATACGCTGGATATCATTGAACGGATCGTTGATGACTCCGAATTTGAAGAATTCAAACAGGATTACGGGAAAACGATCATCTGTGGTTATGGAAGGATCGATGGCTGGGCGGTAGGTATTGTAGCTAATCAACGGAAGATCGTAAAAAGTAAAAAAGGAGAAATGCAGATGGGTGGTGTTATCTATAATGATAGTGCTGACAAAGCCGCCCGATTCATACTGAATTGCAACCAAAAAAAGATCCCATTGGTTTTTTTACAGGATGTTACAGGATTCATGGTAGGAAGTCGCAGCGAACAGGCAGGCATCATCAAGGATGGAGCTAAAATGGTAAATGCCGTCGCTAATTCCGTAGTACCCAAGATTACGATCATCATTGGCAACTCTTATGGAGCTGGCAATTATGCCCTTTGCGGAAAAGCCTATGATCCCCGATTTATTTATGCCTGGCCTACAGCGAAGATCGCAGTAATGGGAGGTGATCAGGCTGCAAAGACTTTGCTGCAAATACAGGTGGCGGCTATGAAAACGAAAGGCAAGACCGTATCTGCAGAACAGGAGAAAAAATTATTGGATGAAATAAAGAATCGTTACGAGCAACAAACTTCTCCATATTATGCTGCAGCAAGACTTTGGATAGATGATATCATTGACCCCATTCAAACGCGGCTTGTTATTTCAGAAGGAATTACTGCTGCTAATAATAATCCACATATTCCAGATTTAAAACTGGGTGTGTTCCAGGTATAATCCATGTTAAAGAACGCAGTTACCTTGTATACAGATGGAGCTTCGCGGGGAAATCCAGGACCAGGCGGCTACGGCGTCATACTAATGAGTGGAGATCATAAAAAGGAATTATCTCAGGGCTACCGGCTCACGACAAACAACCGTATGGAATTGATGGCCGTAATAGCAGGATTGAAAGCATTAAAGAAAGAAGGGTTACATATCACGGTGTACTCAGACAGTCAATACGTCGTGAAAGCTGTAAAAGAAGGATGGTTAAAAACCTGGATGTCTACAGATTTTAAAGGAGGCAAAAAGAACAAGGACCTTTGGATCGAATTTTACAAACTCTCGCTTAAGCATCAAATGCTTTTCATCTGGGTCCGTGGCCACACTAATAATCCCTATAACAACCGGTGTGATCAATTGGCCACAGAAGCTGCTGATGGAACCAACTTACTAATCGATCATGGATTTGAAGAGGAGAAAGGGAATTTATTTGGATGATCGAAATCGACCGCGGGTATTGAAGATTTACTTTATCTTTTCACCTTTCACACTTCTCATTTTTAATTTCTTTATTCCTCAAGCCGTCTTTAACTTTAATGCAAGTCGACGATACAGATGATAGCCCCCAAAGAAAACTGCATTAAACGCCAGCGTTGCCCACAAACTGCCCTTTAAAAAGGGGATGGCTGCCATATAACAAGCCATCAATCCATCCCAGGTCTTTGGATAGGGCTGGTTGTTGATATCGAGTCCTCCTCCCATCCAGTTGGCGAAGTTTGAAGCCAGGAAATAAAATGCTACTCCTGCAAGCGAACCAACCAGAATATGCGCGAATTTGTTTTTATTAATAACGAAACCGATCACGGTTACCAGCGCGATTAATAGATAATTGACCCATTGCCCCGTGTAAAAACCCCTGATATCAGTCAGGCCCTGGTAATAAAGAACCTGGTATAAGGCATCAGAGAATAGCATGGAAAGTATTGGTACAAGAAAAGCGAATTTTTTGTTACTGATCACAGAGCCGGCAAATAAAGCCATGGCGATCTGGGGAGCAAATCCGAGTGGTCGATTATCCCAAACGCGGTACAAAGCGCAGGCGATGATCAATAAGGCAAAAACTAGGATCGTGGTTTTGTTATTCTTCATAATAAGCATTTTCTTGGACAAAAATAAATCAATTGAACAAAACGCGTTTGCATTTTATGCAGGTCGGGGAACAGAAGCCTTGAATACAGTAGTTTTCTCAGAAGAGAGCATGCTGACAGGTAACCCCGGAAAACAAATAGCTGCCGGTTCACCTTTTCGAAGGTTGATCACCTGGCTTTCGCATTTCAACAAAGCTCTGCCGGAGAGCAATAAAATAATTTCAGCCGTGAACGGCGTAAACACATAGCTCTCATCTTCACCCAGCTCAATAGATGATAACAGGAAATCACTCACGTTAGTTTTATAAATTCTTTCTTTATTCGAGCTCTCTCCTTCCAGGACGTCAATGTTTGCCGCTTCACATTTCACATGTTTCAATAATTCTTTCACGTCAACATGCTTGTTGGTCAAACCACCTCGCAACACATTATCCGAACTGGCCATGATCTCCACATTTTGTCCTTCCAGGTATGCATGAGGCAATCCTGCTCCCTGGAAGATCCCCTCTCCTTTTTTTAATTGCAATAAATTGAAAAAGTAGATTGAGAATATTCCACGGTCGATCTTTCCGGGCTGTTCAAAATAATTAGCAGCGCGCGCCGCCCAAAAACTTTCCTGGTTTTTATTCAGCTTTCCCTCATTATATAATGGAATGATCCGCCTGCACAAAGGTTCCAGGAGACGGTTCACATCGTCCTGGGGCATCTCCATCACATACCTATACAACCCCTGATAACCATTATTTATATAAACGGGTAAGAGGTTATTCAACTCTGGTACCAGATTTAAAATCTTTTTTATTTCCCGTTCTTGCTTAAATCCATGTAATAACCAGAAATCGCTGCAAGCCACCATCAATTCAGGCTTGTGATTAGGATCTTTATAATTTCTGTTGGCAGCCTGCAAGGGAATTCCTTCAGCATTCTCGCGTGCAAACTCCTTTTCAGCGGATGCCTTTGAAGGATGTACCTGTATGGAAAGCATTTCATTTACATCGAGCACTTTCAACAAGTAGGGCAATTGATCAAATTCTTTCTGAACCGCTGTACCCAGCAATTCAGGATGGTTAGCAAGATACTCTTTCAAAAAGGCGGATCGTCCGTCTGGCCAGATGATCCGGCATTCATCCTGTTGGTGCGCGCCCAGCCAATATTCCGCAAATGGTCTACGAGTTGAATTTTCTTTATTCAGCAGATCCGGGATGAAAGAAGTGCCGCCCCAATCATAATGTTTAACTGTTCCGATCAACCGGCAGATCCCGGGCATAATAATTCTTGTTTACTTTGAAGTAAAGATAATGCATGGCCTCCCACAACAAATTTGGACAGGAAGCGGAAGAACTCGCGACAAAATGGCTGACCGAACATGGATATGAAATTATCGATCGGAATTGGACATGTGGGAAACTCGAAATTGACATCATTGCCAAAAAGGATGAATTCCTCCATTTCATAGAAGTGAAGGCTTTGAACAATTCCTGGATTGGTCATCCGGAGGATGCTGTAACCAGAGGTAAACTCAAGAAATTACAGCGGGCCGTGCATGAATACATTTTTCAAAATCCGGGTCACGACTGGATACAGTATGATATTATGGCGATAAGCTTTTTCAAGGACAAGGAACCTGAATATTTTTTCATAGAAGACGTTTTTTTAAGATAATTGGGAATAGTTAATAGGTAATAGGTAAGGTATCAGGGCATGATAATTCGGAGAACCGGGAAAAAACGTCAAAAGGCGGGAATTTTCACGCTCAATACCGGGGTTTTTCACGAAGTAATAGTTTTTATATTTTACAGACTGCGTAAAATTAAAATTAACCAGATGCTAACACTCGTGCAGAAAGACCTCAGGGTCTACCAAATTATACTCAATTTTATCAAGTCAGTTTATAAGCTGAATGAATCCTTTCCTAAGGATGAACAATTTAGTCTAACATGCAGGTAAAAAGAGCTTCGGTTTCGGTTTGTTGGAACATGGCTGAAGGCGCTTCCAGACAATCAAATCGAATCAATCTTCAAAATACCAAGTACTATGATCAACAACCGGAAGTAACACAAAAAACAACCCCATTCCCTATTAACTATTCCCTATTCCTAAGCAACAACATCATTTTTTCCACCATCTTAAAAGTGGCGGGACACACATTGATATTCTGTTTATGAACGTGCATATATTCCACCATTTTCTTTTTGGTTAAATGAGGAAATCCTGCACAATCCGCCGGACGGATCGCATAGATTCCGCAACGATTCGTTTCAACGTCAAAGAACTGGCAGGGAGTGGATTTATTCAGCCAATCTCCATTTTTGTCTCTCCGCAACCATTTCTTTTTGAATTCGGCAGGACTTAGCCTGGAGTGATAGGCAATTCGCCTGATATCTTTATTGGTATAAGTAGGAGACATTTCGCGGCAACAATTACCGCAACTGAGACAATCTACTTCTCGCCAGACCTGGGTCTCGGCTTGTGCCACCAGGTTATCCAATCCGCGGGGCGGCTTTTTTATAAGCTGATTGAGGAATTTTGTAAACCCTGATCTTCTGTGACGGACCCTGGATCGAAAGGAACGGAGATTCACTGCACTACTCATTGATTCGAAGATAAAAGAATTTTAATATTAAAAAGGGCATTGGTTATTTTTGTTGTTATCAAATCCATTTTTATGAGAATAGTTCTTGTTTCACTCATCACTATAATTTATATACTTGGAGCCGGTTGCAAATCTTCTACCAAACCCCAATCTTTTTGTGACACGGCCTGCTTTGGCGACAGTCTGCGCTTCACAGGCACTCATGAACTAAGACCATACGTAATACTTAGCGCCAGCAATTGCCAGGCAGACACATTGAGCTGGAGTTATGATGGTATGGGTGTGAACAGGAAAGTGGGACTCGATGATTTTCTAAATACTAAAGTGTACCTGAACAGGAATTTTGTTACTGTTTTTATCAAAGACACTGCTTATGCCTGGGTGTTGTTCAATGATTGCAGCAATGGCCGCGGTTATTCGCTAAAACTTCCATTTAATAAAACAGCAACGATCGGGCGAAAAAGCAGCAATATCAACAATCTTGACCCCAGATTTTCAATTGCCGAAAACCTGGTCGCATATACAGATCGTGGAAATATCTATGTAGAGGATATGGCAAGTGGTAAGACGGAGATGATGACCTTTGGGAAAAACCTGGAGATCGATTATGATGCGCTCCATGACTACATTGATTCCGTGAATCTGACAAACGACAGGATCTGGGTGAAAGTGAAAATCGATAATAAATGGACAGAGCTGGAAAAGAAAATAACCCTAAAGGACGCTAATGAACAATAATGCACCTAAACTCTAAACGTTAAACCCACTCCTTTCAATGTGGGATTCTTACAAAAAAGGGTTCAAAGACTGGCTGGAGCTGGAACGTTCCTTATCTGACAATTCCGTGGAAGCGTATCTCCGGGATGTAAACATGCTTACTCAATGGCTCCAGGAAAAAAAAAGTTTAAAGAATCCCGGCTCCATAACCCTTAAAGACCTGCAGCAATTTTTGAAATGGATAAACGAATTGGGGATGACCGGTCATTCCCAGGCGAGGATCATTTCCGGCCTGCGTTCATTTTATAAATATTGCCAGATGGAACATATTTCAAAAAAAGATCCTACCGTTTTGCTGGAAGCTCCCAAACTTAAACGCAGGCTGCCCGATGTGCTTAGCCTGGAGGAAATTGAAGCCATGATCGATAAGATCGACCTCAGCAAACCGGAAGGAGGCCGCAACAAGGCCATCCTTGAAACAATGTATAGTTGCGGGTTAAGAGTGAGCGAAATCGTCAATCTAAAGGTCTCCCAGCTTTACCTGGATGTGGGTTTCATCCGCGTGCTGGGTAAGGGAGATAAAGAGCGACTTGTTCCTATTGGGCGGAGTGCCACCAAGTATATTAAAATTTATATGAAAGATATCCGGGTACATATCCCGGTGAAAAAAGGAAATGAGGACTTTGTATTCTTAAACAAGCGTGGGCAGAAATTGTCCAGGGTGATGATCTTTTATATTATCCGCGACCTGGCAAAACAGGCTGGGATCAAAAAGACCGTTTCACCTCATACTTTCAGGCATTCCTTCGCCACGCACTTGGTGGAAGGAGGAGCTGATCTACGTGCGGTACAGGAAATGCTGGGTCATGAAAGCATAACCACGACCGAAATCTACACGCACCTTGATAGAGAATTCTTAAGAAAAACACTGGAGAAATTTCACCCGGCCTTTCGCCAAAAATAAAATACGCATTTTGTATAACGCAAAACCTGTAATCCATTCTGTGTAAGTTCGGCTTCCCTGTTGCAGAAAATGATCTGGCCCATAATAAGCCATTCTTGGAAAAGGATTTTCCATGTTCAGGATGAGCAAGGAAAATTTTTCGGGGTATATGACACATTCCTCTCCCGTTGGCTTAAGAATTTTTAATGTGACCCTCTTTATATAAAGTTCCGTATTACCGTATTTTCCCTTTTTAATAACTATTGCCTACTAACATGATCTTTGCTCCCGGAAAGCTGATTAATGCACGATCAGCTTCTCCGTAAAATTCTCTTTCGTTTTCTTGTTTGTTATTCTTATAAAATAAGTCCCGGCCGATACATCAGGTATCAGGAGGTCCGGCAACCTGGATTTCTTATCCATCCTCAAATCCTGGGTAAAGATTACTTGTCCGCTTAATGATAAAAATTGCAAAAGAAATTCCCCAGGCTGTTGACGTTTCCATTCGATCCGAACGGATGACCTGGAGTGAGTCGGATTTGGAAATATTGTTAATGGGTTATGTCGCTTCCTTTCTTCAACTTCAGATTCACTGTTAATTTTCATTCCTTTCGTAACACCACCCATTATCAACTTTCCTTTTACAAGACCAGTTGCCACAACAACTACTTCCTGTGTCTTTACAATTTCTTGCCTTTTCAGATATATAGTTATAGGATTACGGAGTCGTTCCTTTTTTAAGTTGATTTCAACTGGTTCGTATCCAATCGCAGTGACCAGAATTATAATGGGTTGGTGTATGGAAGTTTTTAATGAAAAGGAACCGATTTCATTCGCCGCTACTCCAGTTCCGGAACCTTTAATAGTGATGGATGCATTCGGCACCGGATTATTCTCCTCATCCTTCACTATTCCAATTAGTAATGATTGCTCTTCAAAAGGCATAGCAATAATTCCCATTGTCGGCCGCGTACAAAGCTCACCAGGAAGAGTATCCTTTGAATTAATATTTCCAGCACGTGATGTATTTTCAAAACCTCCAGTTTTTTTTGAAGCCACTA
>Ga0196964_10000243_pt1 | contig 41009 bp, 54 predicted proteins | sample S1_10metaG_FD_148615 | JGI IMG/M metagenome (GOLD analysis project Ga0196964, IMG submission 148615) | Soil microbial communities from Anza Borrego desert, Southern California, United States - S1_10 | ecosystem: Environmental > Terrestrial > Soil > Desert | place: USA: California | collected...
GAATAGCAGGCAACGCCGTCGGTCCTGAACGGCACCCAATACTGAGAGCAATCATCCACCGCTTTCAGGTCCGCCAAGAATGGGTCGCCGATAGGATTGAATAGTTGTAAATTTTCACGCTCGCCGAAAAGATGGCATCGCATGATATGGCTGCCACCGGCACCGTTTCCGTTGTCCCTAAAAACCACTCGGGCGCCGGCGCGGATAGCGGCGATATAGCAGCTGATAATGGTCCCTGCCGGGATTGATATTTCATTGATCCCCAAAGACCAAATCGCGGTTTCGAGGGCCGCGGTTCCGCTGGATACGGCGACCGCGTATTTGTTCCCGCTCCACTTGGCGAACGCTTCCTCGAATTGACGGACAAATCTCCCGCCGCTTGAGATTTCGCTGGCGTCCAAAGCCTCTAGGACGTATTTCTTTTCATTGCCTGCGAGTAGCGGCTCGGAAACTCTAATCATTCAAAAATTCCTTATCTTCTGAGACGTAAGAAAATTGGCCGGCTTTCACCTCGTAAAAAACCGCATCCTCTAAAACGCGAACGCCGTGACCACCTCGATAAACGAAAATCGCTTCTCCTGGCCCGGCTTCTAGCGTCCCGACGAATGCGGCCTTATTGTCGTAAATATCAACCGCAATTCGGCCGCGGATTACGATAAACGACTCTTGCGTTCTCTTGATCGTCCTCGGGTTTAAAATATGGTGATGGACCCGAAAACTCTTTCCGGCCGCGTACTTCATTCGAGAAGCTTGTAAAGACTCAAATTGATTTCCGAACCACTCCGAGCCTTCGATGACGTCATCTACGGCAGCAAGAATCGCGAATACCTCGTCGCCGACGCAAAGCTTCTTTCCCACGCTCTAGGCTCTCCGCACGTTCTGGGCTTGCAAACCCTTCGGGCTTTCGACGACTTCGCAGATAACCGGCTCGCCGTCGAATAAATGTTTACCGTCTTTGCTTTTTACTTGGATCGCACTATGGTGACAAAAAGCGTCCTTGCCGTTTTCGAGAGTAATAAAGCCGTAACCTTTTTCTTTTGAAAACCACTTAACCTTACCCTTGATCACTTTGGTCTTCTCCTTGTTTGACGTGATATTTATAAATCCAAAAAGGGTAATTATCCCCGAACACTTCCACTCGCTCCCCGCTTATTTCGGATAAATAATTTCAACTAGCTTCGGTTTCTGATAACTACCCTTCCAAATTTCAAGAGGCCCGGGACCTTGACCGCCGCGCCAAAGTTTTAGGCAAATACGATAGCGGTCGGTTTCAATACCTTTCGCTTCTGCCCAAAAACGCTTTCCGGTCTCGCGAACAGTGAACGAATAATCGACTTTCCAGCGAATATCAAAACCAAGGTCGACGCTCGCTTGTTGCTGAATGTCCGAAATCTCGCCTGCCTTTTCGCGCAATTTCAGAATTTCGTAAACCGCGCTTTCAAGCTTTGATGAAAAGCCGTTGGTCCGAATGGCCCGGAACTTATTACCGTGCCAATTCATTTGCGCTTTTTCTCGCATTGGCATTTCTTGCCTATGCCACACCAACGGCAAATGTTCACGAAGCCGCCTCGAATAAATCCTTCGGAACCCGTTTCGGTTCTTCGTATCGTTCGCGACGGACCATGAGCCGATACTCATAAAGCCCTTTCGCCCTGTCGCCTCGGCTTTTCTTCAAAACGAAATGCCCACCAAATTGCGGCTTTCTCAGATTCCTCAGCTGCGCGGATACCGACGCCGCCGGATCGCCAGTCTCGATCGATATTTCTTCGAGCGTTCGCCATAGGCCGTCTTGCATGAGCTTAAAAACCCTCTCGATCTGTCCGGTAAGCCTGACTTGGTCGAATTTTAGTTCGTAGTCGGAGCCGTTAAAACGAGCGTTTTTAAACTTCATATAGATTTCTCCTTTGCGAGTTTTTTTACTTCCTCGTCAAATGCTTCCGTAAGCGATTTACCGTCGGCAAGAACCGGCTTCGCCGGCGGCAGTTTCGGAAAGCTCGAAATCTTTTGTTTTCTAAGGTCAATGCTTCTCTCTCTTAAAATCGCGATCAAATTTGTACCCGGATAAAGCTCTTTCGTTACTTTGCAGACTTCAATCACGGCTTTTAAAAAACACTCGTCGTCCATGTCGTGTAAAAGCTCGTAATATAAACTCGGCTCAAACTTCTGGCCCTGGAAGCAGGCTGAAAGTAGGAGTATTGCCTTGTTTATCGTCTCTATCTGCATGCTTTTCGTTGAATCGCTTCAACGCCTCCATGTTGTGTTGTTGTGCTTTTGTTAGATACGTTCCCGATGGCAATGCCTTTTTAGGCGCAAGCGGGGTATCTGATATTGCCGGCTCCAACCACTCTCGCCAGAAGCCATCTCTCAAAAACCGCTTCGGGTCTTTGGCGATCCAGCCGCTGTTTGCGTAATTAACCGCTGCCTTTACGACGAGGTTGTGTTCGGTGACGGAAATTTTTAGAAATTCTCGGTAGGTTTCTTGCTTTTCAAGCTTCTTGCCGTTCCTAGCTGGGTAGGCTTTCCAGAAAAGGTCGAAAAAGGGGACCACGGTTCCCTCCCCCTGGACCCCCTCTTTCTTATCCCTGTCCTTGTCCTTATCCTTTTCCTTGTCCTTGGGGGCCTCTAAGCCCCCATTTAACGGGCCTCTAACGGGTATCAGAGAGAACAAACCAAGGCGAACCAGGGTAGCCTTCACGGACTCATGAAGACGGTTTTTAGGGTTAAAATCATCCCCATATTGAAACGATACAAAAGACGGAATAAACCACTTCTTACCACCATCAAATTCATAAACTCTTTTTTCATCTTTATTGAATAAATTCAAAGCTTCGGTTTTATCTAGAATTTCTCCGATCCGAAGGCAGGCGACTTCCATATCTACTTCCCAGATTCCGGCGTTCGAGCAGTCGTCGAGGATGTAAAACCAAAAAAGCTTGTATTTTGAAGGTAGCGACCTTATGAAGTGTTTCTTAAATTTCTCGGAATCAGTGAATCGCTTGGCCATTTAAGCCTTTTTAACTTTCAATAAGCGCTTTTGAAACCCGTTGAACAAAAAAAGAAAGCTCGGGCTTTTTGCAGCCCGAGCGTCTTTAAGAAATTCCATTTTTCCGCTTTTATCTCTCGTCGTCCTTTAAAAATTAAATACTGTACGCTTGTTTCTCAGACCAAAATGCTGACGTATCTATTCCAAAAAATTCTTGAACGAATTTATCAACGGCATCGACGTATTCCCCAAATTCAGATTTGGTCAATGTCGTCGTCGTGGCTTCTTCGATCGCTTTAAACTTCCCTTTATCGAACGTCTTTTCGGAAAGAAAATACGCTTTCAAGTCCAGATGAAGCGCCTCGGCCGAGAAATGGCCTTGTTCCTTTAAGCCGCCGTCCTTAATGAGCCATTCCAGAAAGAGCCAATAAAGATTGTTCTGACTGCGGGTCCTTACCGATCCCCATTTGGCGGTAAATGTTTCACCGACCTTCGGACACTTCTCGTTAAACTGAACCTTTGCGAGAAGCTTTCCGTCTTCGTACTTCGTTCCGAGAATTTTGGCTTGGACCCTTGGCATTAAAATTCAGTGTCCCCTTGAGCGGCGGCCGACTTCTTTTCGTTCTTCGGTTCAAAAACGCTAATAAGGACGCCCGGCATGTGAAAAAGCTTCACATACTGCTTCCCGTTCTTGGCTTCAATCAGGACACCGACCTTATTCCAAGAGATTTGCTCGGCACCGTCCTTATCGTATGACTCGCGAACGCAAAGGTCTTTCATCATGCGCTTATCCTTTCGGTGAGAACTTCAAGCTCGCTGCAGCATTGCTCCAAAGCATCTTTAAGCTTTGCGATAAAGGCCTCGTCACGTTCGACGCGGACAATGAGCGGTTTGATGCCCGGATAGTAGGACATAAACGACCACCACTTGCGGCCGGTGACGTACAGGTTCCCCTGCACTTGCTGGATGTATTCGGTAGGAAGCTTGCCGCCGATCACGTATTCAATATGAGTCGGAAGCGATGGGCATTTGATTTCAAGCCCCCCGTCCTCTCCAACAAGCCCATCGGGAGAGCAGCAGACAAGCTTTCTTTCGTCGGGATAGCAAAGACCGACCTCCTGAACTGGCATGTCGGTCAATAGCTCGTAAAGCGTCCGCGCTTCGGATTCAAGCTCCCGGCCGCGCCGCATCGATTCGTTTTCATAGGCGCATTCCCTGGCGCCCACAATACGCTCGCCGACAAGCTGATAAAGATACTTCTGGCGCTGCTTCGATGGTTCGCCCGTTGTCGTGACAACCTTGTCGAAGTTAGACGCCGAGAGCATCCCGCAGCGAGCCGCGGACCATTCATCCGTACCTTGGATGACGTCGAGTGTAATCATTTCTTTTTCTTATTCTCGAGCGCAGCCATCGCCTGCTGAAACTTGGCTTTTGGCATCTTCTCAAGCGACTCGACCTTGAGGAACGCCAGGAACTTCGTGACGTCCACTTCCTTGTCTGCGATCATGTCGAGGATTTGGTTCAGCTGCTTGTGGTCGATGAATTCGGTGACGGCCGCATTTCCGTCGTCGTCTTCGTCGACCGTGGCCAAGCCTGTCATCGCCAAGAGGCCATACCGCTCGAGATAGGTAATCGTCGAGCCAATGGCTTGGATTGAGTTTTTCGACCCCGAGGTATCGGCCGGCGCCGAAAGCGTCGTTTCCTCGAAGTGGCCGTCAATATGGGCGATCCTCGTCGTGACCGAAATCGAGCCGTTTTGCGACACTCTCCAAGATGCGGAAAGGCCATACTTAGAAAGCTCGGTGCTTATCTTCTCAGTCACTTGGTAGAGGGACGCGTGTTTATACGCCGCCTTCCCTTGACCGAAAGAAACGGTCTTGTCCTTGCCAATAACCGGAGGATTAGCTTTGAAAGAGGCCATCGCCTGGTGATAAGCCTTTCGCGCTTGATTGGCTTCCCACCGCTCTTGAAGGGCGAGAACCTTTTCAAGCTTCTCGAGGTCGGCATTCTTGTTTACTGCCAACTGGATCATTTCGGCGGGGGAACTGCCGTTTGTGGTTTCCAGGTGATTTTCTTGTAGTTTCGTTGTCATTTGCTGCCCCCTAACTGTGATTTCCCGTGGCGAATAAGGCCCATATCAATCGCATCGAGAATATTGTTTCCTTTTGTGATTTCGTTCAGGTCTATCTCCCGGCAAAACATATCCAGCTTGATCGCTTCAAGATGCGAAACGAGTTCAGGATCGCTGTCTTTCCACGGTTCCCTGACGAGCCTTGTGAAAAATTCCTTCTCGTCGGATGAAAAATCTCCCCAAGAACGCATGGTTAAATCCCTCCTTCGTCGAAGCAAGGCTCGTTCTTCTTGAGCCAAGCAGCGATTTCTTTATCCACCAATTTCTGGATATGCTCGGGTTGTGATTTGATCGGTTCGCCATCTACGAAGATATCCGTGGCCTCGTCGTCTTCGATGAAAACGGTCCTGACTCCGCGGCGGCCGTCGGCATCAGCGCCATAGGAGCCGTCGACCGCCCAGGTTGTCACTCGCTCAAAGTCGACCATGAGGACGGCCTCGTCGTTATAAACTTCGATTTCGACGAAATCGTAGCTTTTCATTAGAGAGCCTCGACTTTCACGCGGACGACGCCTTTTTTCAGGTCCGCGATTTGGGCAAATGCCCCTTTGGAAAGGTCGATGATCCGGCCTTTGTCGTGAAGCTTCTTGGCGGGACCGAAATCGTTGTGACGGACGACCACGGATTTCCCGTTATCGAGGTTGGTCACGCGGTACATTTTCCCGAAGTCACGCCGGCGCATGGCGCAGGTGAACGCGTTTTCGTGGAAACGCTCCTGGTTGGCGGTCCATACGCCGGACGTTCCTTCACGGCGGCAAGATTCGGCGTTGTACCATGAGGCTGTAGCTCCGAAGGCGGGAGTGGATAGAAGCAGAGCCATGATACCTAGAATGGCCGCAAGTCTTCGGTTCGGCCGATCTTTCGGCGTCCGAAGACCATTATTAAGAGAGATAATAGTCAGAGAAGCCCGTTCGATTTTTTCGAGCTTTTCCTTTACCTCTTGCGGCACCGGATACTCCATCGCGTGATCTGCCGCGGCTTCAACTTCCATCGCTAACTCCTCAATCATTCCTTGCCTCGTAAACTTCCCGCTCATTTGCTCATCCTCCTGTTGCGGGGCAATAAAAAAGCCCCGAATGCCGAAAGGCAAACGGGGCAAAATTAAAGCCCTGAGACCTTTCGGCCTCAGAGCCTCTTATCTTTTCTGTCTTTTTGGAGTCCTAAGTGGTGAGCCGCGTTAGGCTCTAACTCAGGACACTAAAGAGACAGGAAAAAGAAGGGGCGCTGAGGAGGTAAAAAAAGAACCCATGCGGACCCGATCCGGGGCTTGCGACGGCCTGAGAAGGGGTTGACCCGCATGGGCGAAAAGATAGCTTCCCCTTCTCTTTGGATTTTTACTGTCGCAATTTCGGATCGCGTTTAACATAGGTGTCTATTTTTACCTTGGTTTACTTACTCGTGTCAACTGCTTTCTTTTTGGGAGTGTCCCAATAGGCCGATTTGCACTTGGCGCAAAGTCTTATCTCCCGCTTTCGAGGGACCCATCTATGACCGCACCGCTTACAAGTCAAATTAGCCACTTCGATCTTCATACTTAGAAGTATACTGATAAGTAATTAATTGTCAAGAACTATTTTTAATTTTTATTTGCCTGGTATCTCGAAGGATATTGCGCCGCAAAGATATTGGGTTTGTTAGAAAACGTCTTTTCCTGAATCTGCTTCAAGTGCTTCCCGGTCAAATGAACGTAATGGTTAGTCATCTCCGGCCGGTTATGCCGTAGGTACTGCATGACGACGATCTGCTCGTTTTGCATGATGAGCATTGTCCCAAGCGTATGCCGAAGCATGTGCGGGTGGACCCGGAAATTCATTGCCGCTGATATATCGTGGAAGATTTTATTCAGCATATTTGGATTGAGCCTCCCCCCTTCAAGATTACAAACAAGGTATTCGCTTTCGACTTTCCGAAGGCTCAGATAAAAGGCGATCCAAGTTATCGTTGTCGGGGTGATAGGGAGGGATGCCCATTTGTCGCATTTACCTTTTACTCGGACAAGGCGCGTCTCAAAGTTAATATCCGAGAGCTTCACGTCGCAAACTTCAAAACGCCTTAAGCCTGTATCGAGCATAAAGCGAATGAGCATATGCTCCTCGACGCGCAGGACGGGGGAACTTAAAACCAATGATAAGCGGTCATCGTCAAGGAATCCAACCGGAGGCTTTGGCGGCTTTGGGAATGTGTTTCTCGGGTAAGGGTTTCGTTCTATCAGAAACTCTCTATGCGCCCAAGAGAAGAAATTCGCAGCCTCGATCCCCATGCGGAAACGGAACTGCCGGCCATCGTCGACGTGGCCGCCGTTATATTTCATCTTTCTTTTTGTGGCTGCCTGGATAATGGCCTGCTCTATTTGGGAACCGCGTGTCACTTCTAGGATCGGGAATCCTAGCTCCGCTTGAATGCGAGTTAGATGTAGCGCGTATCGCTTGATCGTGGTTGGCTGAAGGACTCGGAGCGTCTTGCTATATTCCAAATAACCTTCGATTGGGTTTTCAATTACTGTAAGCATGGCGTTCCCCTTGTACCACATTTTGCTGCTTTGCGGCGCCAAGAAGGAAATTACTCGGGAAAGCGAGGCAATCGGTGGAATTAAAAACTTTTAATAATTATTATTGCAAATTACCCAGATTAACTGAATTTAAGCAAAAAGCCGGGTGATTTTATTTATGGGGAGGGGTCTTGTCAAGGGGCAAATTTACCTTAAAACTGTCCAGATTCCACCTTGTAGCTTTTAAACTTTCCATCTGGCCGACGTTCCAAGGTTTCTCGATAGCTCACCTTATTTGATTTTAAGATGGCCTCAATATCTTCGTAGGTCCGGGCAATAGTCCTCGGGTCAGTGACGGCACCGATCGTCACCTTAAAGCCGATATAAGGCGTTCCTAGTGGCGTAGTGAGATTTCCCCGCTCAATCTTGACGTTTGCAAGGAGCCTCAAGATTGACAGGGCGCGTCTTACTTTTTTTCGTTCAAGGCTCCGATGATCTTTTCAAGCTTTCCGCCAAAGCCGAAGATTGTCATGACACTCGCTATGGCAATGCCCCAAACCTGAAGATCGGAGATTTGGAAACCGTCTTGCAGCGTTCCGACAGCCGTACCTAGACCAGTCAAAGCGGCCGCGATGCCAGCGATCAGCGTCTTTTTACCGTTTAGCCATTTATTCATTTGCAGGCCTCCGCTTTAACTACCGCCGCTTGTTGCTTCTGAACCTGTTGAACCGCGACCGTGGCGATCAATCCCCAGATCATGCCGATTCCGATCAACACCAATTCCGCTGCGCCTTTTTGGTTTTTAACCCATTTATTCATTTTCGTTCCTCCTTTTTGAGATTGCCCTGAGCCAGCTTTTGATTTCGTCGATCCCCTTGTTTGTATAGATTTGACTATCCTCAATACGAGCCAAACGGCCATCCGTCTTGAGGGTGTAGTCGTGGAGTTCCCGGATTTCGAGCTTGACCGATTCGATCTGCTTCGCTTGAGCAGAAACCTCATCAGGCAAACCGTGATACTTAACAGCCCACATAAAAAGAGTTCCGATAAAGCCGGCAATTAGGATCAGGTCCTTTGCTCTCATAAATAATTTGTCGGTTTTGGACTGAGCTTGCATTAGTTAGCCCAATCCCCCACAAACAGCTTTTGTATGGTATACTTTCCCCCGTTCATGCCCTAACCCATAAGGAGAACAACATGAAGCGTTTAGTGCTAGTTTTTGTAATTGCCAGTTCAATTTCTGCACCTGCATTCGCTTATTCACTCCGCGGATCATCTGATGACAGTGAATCATCTGGCCTAAGCTCACTAATCGGCTATAAATCCGAATCCAGTTATGGCTGGCAAGACGGCCGAGGTATATGACAGTTTTTAAAAAAATAATCGATACTTTTTGTGGCATATTAATTTGGGTGCTAATCATTGGCGTTGGTGGGTGGGCTTTTTATAGAGCTTGGACAAAGCCTCTAAATGTCCTAGACCAACCCGATATTGAGCATCGTTAATCATTCCGCTTCCTCAATCTTTTTGCGACCGCCGCCTATCCACCAATAAAGCACCTTACCAACAACGGGTATGCTTTGGATGATCTCGGCTTGGTGAGGCTCTATTTCATCCTCCCCTTCTATCCATCGATCTAAATCTTTCGCAGCGCTTCCAATGAAATCGCCAAACGGAGGTACAACAACACTAGCTACTCCTTCAACGATCCCGCCAGTTTTAAATTTGTAGTAGTTATATTTTGAAAATCCGAATAGCCTCATTATGTTTACAAGTAAATAATCCTCAAAGTCGATCTCACGTCCTAGAATCAAATCTTTTATAAGATCTGCGGTCCCGTTTGAAAGAATAATTAATGCCGTAAGGCGTATGAGATTTCCAATGGCCTCAGCCGGACGATTTTTCATATCAATGAAGCATTCGTTTCTGAAAACATCGAATTGCTTTATGGTATAAGTTTTCAGCATGTAGAATATCCGTCCATTACCGCTTTTAAGGTAATTCTCTGGCATTTCCGAAAGGGCTATTGGCTGAAAATCAGCAAGTTGAGAAAATAAGAGATATTTCACGTTATCTGAGGCCGTTTCACTCTGTAAATCTTTTATTACTTGTTCTGATTCATTGCCGAAGGTGTCGTTTATTTGCTTTATAAATTTCTTTGTTGGATTCTTTGCTTCACCATAAAGCCGCTCCAAGGTCGAGTTAATAAGAGTTTCCTTCCCTAACCTGTCCATCCACGTTAAACCGACAAGCTTGAAAGTAGTTTGAAGTGCTTTTTGAGTTTTGCTTTTATCTGAAAATTCCTCGGCGATTAACTCAATCCCTATATCTTCCTTACTTAATTCAGCCTGTCCTGTGACAGTCTTTGCTAGTGCTTTCCCGGTTTTATAGAACCCGTTTTTGTAAAGTGATTGATATATATCTCCGACCTGAGTTATCGCAGATATAATGCTACCCATCGTTTCTATGTAGGTTATGTTTCTGACGGCCGCAATCCCTTTACTTGGAGCGCCGCTTTGAAAACGAGCGCTTAAAATTTTCTCGATATCTTTGGCATCCGTTCCCTTGATATCCCCTGAAGCCAATAAATCCAAGACAAAATTACCAATACTTTGTTCGAGCATTTTCCCACTCATTTCAGAGCCTTTAACCGACTTCCCGAAAAAGCGTCTGGCCTCGATATAGTCGTTTACCTTGTAAATGTAATTAACTAAGGCCTGCGGCGACTCTTGGTAAAATTGGTTTATTTGAGGGGTAACGACGGAGATCTCCCTACCCTTCACGTTTCCGGGCTTCGCCTTGCCCTTGAAGCCCTTGAGCATGGTATTAAGAAGCTCGGCCTTTTCGTCATCGGTCATCTTTCGGCCCAGCTTTTCCTCTTTTTCCTTGATCGCCTTAACCATCTCGGGCCAGGCTTCTTCTTTTTGGAAGAATTTAAGCATGCCTTTTACGTCTTTGACCTGGCGCGGAAAATAATCTTCAATGAATCCTAATTCAACCCCTGATTCGGTCGCTCTTTTATGAGCAGCGTTTAAAGCGCCTTTTACTGACTCAAATTCTTTCTCTAAGCTATTCCTTTTCAAAACTTCATCGATCTTGGCCTTGTCGCTATTTTTAAGTGCAAGGTCTAAATCAGCTTTATCTCGATCAGAGAGTTTCTTGTATCCTTCGAGAAAAGGCTTCACCGCCCTTTCGTCTCTTAAAACCTGCTGCTTTAGGTCGAATTCGTAACGACGCATTTTGTTTTTAAGCTTTGGATTTATCTGCTTAAGGCGGGTGGAAATAGGCTCTGCGATCCTTGATATAGATTGCTCAACGGAACGGTAAGCGTCGACTATGGGTTGCATCGCGTCACCGCTTTCCTCTTGCATCCTGAAATTTTCTTCGTAAATATGCTCCCCTTGAAGGTTGCGCGATTGATTCCAGATGGCTTCCTCAAATAGAGTCCGGTTGTCAAAGCCGAGTTTATTTACAGCTTTATCGTCGATTTCCTCGCCGATGCTTTGCTGAAACTCTTGGAAATCCTTAGATTCGGCAGCCTTTTCAATGAACTCGGTCAAATCCAGATTTAGCGATTTCTGCGCCTTCTTTGTAAGGAAGCGCTCGGCGAAGCGTTCTTTGCTATGAAGCGAGGCCGTCGAATGGATCGCGCGAGGAAGGCCCAATAGCGGAAAAGCAAAAAGCGAGGAAGTGAGGGTGTCTTGAAGTTGAAGCTTGATATCCTCTGGGCCAGGGCCAAAATAGCCTTCTTGCGTCGACATATCTTCGTAAATACTGGCACCGATTTCGGCGGTTATACCGACAACGTCTTGGGCAAGTTCTTGACCTGTCTCGACTGCGGTAGTTTTTGCGAGATTTGCGGCAAGGCGACCGGAGAACTTACCAAGCGTTTCGGCGGCTTTAGTGCCGCCCTTCTTGGCAGCAGCTTTTAGAAGATTGGTAATTCCCTCTTTTCCAAACCCAGGGATCAACCGCTCGACCTGTAGTAGCTCTATGGCTCCAATCAGGTAGCCGGCGGGGGCGGCGAAATTCCTGGCGGTTGCGGGGTCAATTCCATCGTCGATCAAGCTTTTATACAGATGACCGCTCTCGATCTTGGCGGCGTTCATCCATGTGCCGTAGGCTTGCCCGACGGCCCGACCTCCGATATAGGCTGCTGGGACCGTGATTATCTCCTCTGGAAGAACAATTTGAGGCCCCGCCTGTCCTGCAATCGCTGCCGCGCCGGCAGCCGTGGCTCCTAACGCCTCACCATACAAGCCACCCTGAATGGCAGAATCAAGCATATAAGGGGCAAGCTCTGTCGTGGCGCCAGCAAAACGCTCAGGCCAGTTATAAGCCTGATACTTTTCGTCGTTTTCTTCGGTAAAGTCGGCATTGATTTCGGCTGACTTTGTTTTGGCTTCTTCTATCGGACGGGCACCAACCATGGCTTCGTACCAGTTATTACCATCCTCGACCATTGCTCGGCCTTTTCTCAGTCGATAGTCCTCGCGCTGTCCGAAAGTGGTCGAGCCGTAAAGCTCCTCAGGCGTGTAAAACTTCCTAAGCTCAGCCTCTATTTGCTCGGGGCTTAGGCCGTCTGGGATATCAACTGTTTGATTCTTGTCTTCCAGCAGAACTCTCACTCTTCACCTTTGGTATGTTTTTAAAGCCTTTCGACGGAGTAAATACGCCTACAAGAGTCGGATCTGCCACGGTTGCTGGATGAATCATTTGAACTATATTTACCGCTGTTTGTTGAGCAGCCACTTCTGGGGTTGTCCCATTTGCGATTCTTTTGGCATAGGCAAGCAGAGATTGCGTCTCTTTTTGCATATCCTTTGGGCGCCCACCAAATAGCGTCTCGATGAGCTTCTTGCCAGCCGCGGCTTTGGCAGCATAATCTTTATCTTTTTTCGCATCCAAAACGTGCTTAAGAAATTTCGCTTCGTCTGGATCAATGCCATTCTGATATGCCTCAAGAATGGCTTGATAACCAATAATCTTGTCTTGAGTAGAATCTGAAAAAGCAAAGTCTATCGCTTCTCTGTATTTTTTAAACTGCTTCGCTCCAATCCTCTGAGTAACATCCCTATAAAGAGCTAGCTTAAGCTGCTTTCCGTGTGCTTCTGTAATGCCCTCATTAGGGTTTGATTTATTCAGGGCAACAGCATTATCAATCTCATCTTCCGTGATCTGGCCAGTAGCTACTCTCAGGCCCATATCGCCGTACAGATTTGCTTCGTTTTCCTTGTAGAGTTGCTTTAATTCCTTAAGTTTTGAACGAGCCTTTTCTGAAGTTTCGATATCCATTCCGTATGCGTTTTTATTAAAAGTTTTTTCTGCTTGGATAGGGTCAGTTCTAAAATCTCTAAGGAATGAATTAAATTTAACCTTTTGTTCGGAGTTTTGAAGAATTTTTAGCGCGTCTCTGCGCTCAAAAATTCCCCTCTCAACCTGACCATCCAATTCTCTTTGGATATTTTCAATGCTATATTCTGTAGGATTGTTTATTTCGAGATCGATCAGTTTGAGAGAGCTCGTTTGGCCAGCATCGATCATCTTCTTCTTATAAGTGTTCTCTATTTGTATCTGAGCGACTTTTGATTCAAAATTAAATTCAGCCGCGGCTTCTGCTTCGGCAACCTTAGACGAAAAACCTTTTAAGCTATCCGATCTAAGCTTTTCAATTTCCCTATAATATTGTTCCGAATTGTTGTAATTTGGGTCACTTTGGGCGCGGTTTGTTATGTCCAAAAGGCCAGTCTTGAAATTCGACGATGCTGTCGTCTTTTGAATCTTGTCAACGGCTTTTATCCATTCCAAGGATGCGTCTTGAATAGCGCCACCTACAACTTGGCCAGCTTTCGCCAAGGCTTCGCCAGTATTATCTTCTGGCGCTTGTGCCGAAGGCTGCTGTGTCGTTAATTCGCCTTTTGACTCATATCTAGGAAATTCTGGCATCTTCTCTCTCGTTTAGTATTTATATGTATTCCCGTAAGGTGATTTATATGTTCTGCCTGTATTTGAAGGACGATGAATTATTCTTTGCGGCGCTTGGTTTTTAGCCAAAGGATTTCCTAAATTCATCATCGCCATTGTTGACCCGGTATTTAAAATGGTTGAAAATGCGTTGCTATACCCAGCCGCCTTCGCTGCCCGAGCCTCAGTTGCACCTGTTTCACGGATACTTGTAGCCGAAGACATAGCCTGGTTTCTTTCAATATCAAGGTTGTAATCACCAATCGCCTTGTCAAATTGCATCTGCGTTTCGTTGTCGATGAGGATTGCCAGCGGCGACCCCGAAAGCATAAGCCCTTTCCCAGCGGTCTTTGCGATGATCGAGCCGCGGACCGCCGCCGCCTGCCGATGGAATTGATAGTCTTGGATTTTCTTCTTTTCCATGACCATCGTGGCTTGCTGCTCGTAAACTTGGGCGTTGTATTCGGCTTGTTTTTGAATAGACTTGGCCTGCTGATTGGCGCCCATGATCTGAGTCGTAGCTGAGAACGCTCCCCCTGCAATCAGTAACGCGCCTGCTGTCCCGATGGCCATCTTTTATTTATCCTCTGTATCCAATGACCCAATGATGCTTAAAATCTCAAGGGGTAATGGGTTTGAGTTTTTGATATAAATTTTGGCACCACGCGCATAACCTCCGCGCATGGCAATACCGCCACCTTGAGGCGGTAAAACCCCTGTGTATAAAGTCGTAACTGTTGGCGTGAAAGACAAATTAACGTCGTCCAGGCTGTCCGCGTCCGGGCCATATTTGAAATTTTGGGTTGAACGATTGACCTTGAACGCGACTTCGTTATATCGCTGAAGCTTCCCTTGTGCAGTTCCCCGGTTGGTCCCGGCTTCTTTGGGTAAGGTAAATAGCTTCTGGTCGTAGGAGAGGCCGACGCTAACAACGAAATAATTGCTCCCCAGGGTGACGGCGCCGGAGGTGACTGTTCGCGTCAGGGATTCGGTGACGCCGTCGGCTAGGATTCCGACCGTCTCGGTGTTTAGATGCGTTAAGCCTGAAACGCTCGAGACCGAGACTCCCCATCGTCCGGCCGAATACGCTAATGCGCTAAAGACTGTCGTAATGCTAAGGGTTATGCTCGTCGTCGACGCGGTTGCGGTGATCTGGCCTTCGCCGAGCGTGGTCCCGCTGGCATCGATGGCGCGGATTCGTTTCCCGATCATGCTGCCGTTAAAGTAGGCGGTTGAAGACGTGAGCGTCACGGACCCGGAGGACGCCGAAAGCGAGATAGTCGCCGAGGACGTGCTTGTCGCCTCGTAAGCGTCAAAGGTTAAGGCCGAATGAAGATAAAGGCATTGATCCTGTCGACTCGGCACTTCAATATTCTCGAAAAACTCGACGTATTTTTTCTGAACACCATTAATCCAGCGCTCTACAATGACCCAGGCTTCGTCGTAATTGGCCGATTGAGAAGGGATGATCGCGACGGAGGTATAGGTTCCAGCCGTGGTATGCCTCGCCCAAGCCGTTACGTCCTGGTCAACTTCGCGCGTCATCGTGGCCAAGGTGCCGTTTGTGAGGACGCAGTAAAGGATGGTCTCGGGGTTGTGCTGGACGTCCATATCGACAACGCCGTCGCCTAGAATGTGAGGCGACAGGATCGTCCGATCGGCTGCCCTGTAGGTGTCAAGTTCCCAATTGTAGAACATCTCGCGGAGCTTCTTTCCGAAGCGCTGGACGTAATAGATAAAACTCCCAATTTTCTTCGGCATAATGTCTTCAGAGCCGAAGCCGATTTCCTCAGAGGCGTTGGCATTGTCTGGGGTAATCGGCTCGGTTGATCCTGAGTTTGTGACAAATGCGCCGCCGTAAGTGCCGGCAATAAGGGATTTCCCTGGGGCCAGCCATTGAATTTCGTTCGATTCGTTGGAAGCTAAAGGAAGGTTTAGGGCGTCGTCATCGGCTTGGGTGTCGAGAGCGAAATTTTCGTATTCAAAAGGCTTAGACCCCCATTCTTTTTGAGGTTCATGGTTGGTTCGGGCAAACCAAAGACGGCGCTCCTGAAGCGTTACCCTGGCGGGGTACCCTCTGACGGCACTCCATGCGCCTTCAGCCCAGTTGGAGGTCGCCGTCGTGGCCGGAATGTTTTTTATAACCGTAGCCGTTGCGGTGTAAGAATTTATTACATGGGTGATCTTGACATAGGCGACTTCTTTTAACCCCGTCGTCGAGTTGGTCTCGACTGTCTGGCCGCCGATAGCGAAGAAGGCATTGTGATGGCCGAGAGTGCTTCCTGATAGTGTAAATACGACTTTGCCAGTTCCGGCCGTTACGTTAATGGTTCCTTGTGTCGCCGAGACTGAAAGGGTCGTGGAGGTGTTGGTATTGCTGTCAAGAAAAGGACCGCCAGTAATTGGTGCATCAGCAATTGCCCATTCAGCCGCGGACGTTCGGACAAGCTTTTGTGGTGGGTGGTTTGAATGGGTCAGCCAAATAATGTCGTTTAACTGCGTATATTGAACGTCGAAGATTTCGTTTTCTCTGAATACCGTACTTATTTGATAGGCGTTTTGCGTGTATAAGGATGAAATCTCCGCAGCAGATAAGACTTTATGAAAAAAAGCGATGTTATCAATTTTATTCGCCCATGAATCAATCAAAGCCCCGCCGCTCAGCCGCGATCCGATATGAAGCGGAGCGGTTGTGTTCTGCATTTTTGAATATGATCCAAATTGGACGCGAGTTATTTCGGCAAATTCAGCGTCTACCGAGATATTGCAATCGGTCTGCTGTGTACCGTCGCCGGCGAAATTAAGGACTATAAAATGCCATCCTGTCGTTAATGTAATCGACGATCGAAATTCAACCGTTCCCGCCGCAGGGTCGACGCATTTAAAAATAGGCGTCCCAGAAGAATCGACTTCAAATATATATTCGTATTGGTTGCCATCCGTATATTTGGCAAGGATCGTTTGCATGTCTCCGTTCGGCGAATAATAAACCCAGGCGGCATACGCAAAAGGTTGGCTTGAGGCTGTTCTGGTGAAATTGGCGTGATCCGCGACCGAAGCGTAGTAAAGGCCTTTGAAATCAAAACAAGTGCTGACGATTCCGGTTGTGCTTAGACTTGTCGTGAGTGTTGAGGTCGTCGCGTTGTGAGTGCCTTGCGCGTCAATAACCGTCGTCGAGTTGGTGTTATCGTTGCATTTCCAATGGGCGATTAAATTTGAAATAGCCGATAGGTCTTCTGTCCCGCCGTTGGATACAACCTGGCCACGGTCCGTAAAAAAACGCATATATCGATCGCCCATTTCGATGGAATAGGCGTCGGAGCGGTTAAAAACGAATTTAATAAGGCGTGTTCTTAGCGTGGAATCGCTAACAGTCGCAACATACCGGGTGCCGGGCATCGAAATCGCGGGTCCATAAGACCGCGGAATCATGTTTTCGACAATCTCGCAGGCGTTGGAATACTGCGCGATATCGGTCCTCCCGAATAGGGAGGGCGCGATCTCGCCAGCCGCGAATGAGGTTTGTATTACATCAACCTTCAATGTTGGATTCGATTCCTATTTCTTGGGCTTTGCTTATAAGCGCGTTTACTTCCGCAAGAGACGCTTCTAAGTTATTTTTTCTGAATTCAAGTTCATTAATGGTAAATTTCTGTTTTTGTTCGACGGTCTTTGTAATCTCAAGCGTATTTTCACCGACTTTTGTATAGGTGTCGGCTGCGAAGGCGCTTGTCGAGATAAAGAAAATCCATAGACTGATAATGTGTCTCACACTTGCCCCCTTTATAAATCGCTTCTTCTGACTAGGTACATAAGAACTCTGGCCATCCTGCGCAGTGCAATTTTTGCACTGGCTAAATCCGTGACGTTTGCCTGAATCCATGCATCGGCTTCGGCTGGCGTCATATTTTTAAAAACGTGCGTCGAATACTCGCTCTTATCGGAAACCTTAGCGGTTTCAACCGGGTCCGGTGGAGGCAATTCGACGGTTTCGGTTGCAATCAAATTTCCGTTTCTGTCGTAAACTTTTACCTCGGCGGTAGCAGCGAGTAGATGGGTTGCTGTAAAATTTAATAGATATAAACTGATGAACAGTTTTTTAATCATGATGCATCCCTCAAGAATACGGCGGCTGGGTTATTGCTCGTATCGTAGGTAACGCTTGAACTAAAGTTTGCGGGTAGGGCGGCGTATGTAAATGCGTAATAAGCCTGACGGATCGTTGATCCGGTGCTTGTGTCCGGGGCGCCCCAAAAATATTCAACATCACCTGTCCCTGGGGCGCCAGTAGCTATTGGGGTTGGCGTCCCATTCGATACCCAGGCGAAGGCATAAGCGCCGGGTGTTAATTGTTGGCTGATCGTGATTTCTTTGACACCAGTTGAGCTTGAATCCACGGTTCCAGCATCGAGAACTAGAGACGTCGGCAGGCCATTCTCAAAGTTATATATCCCGATACGAATACTTGAAGATGCCGCAGCCGTGAGGATATTGCATCCGATTCGCTCGAACGTGGTTGTCTTGCCAACCATAAAGGGCCGCGCATAAAGACGGTCTGCCACAAGAGCATTACCAGTATTGTTATTTGTAAAATATGGCCATCCATAGTAATAGCGAGTGCCGACGAAATAGCCCCCGTTAGGCATTCCATCGCCACCGCTCGAGAGAGATTCAAATTTGTCACGAACCGCGTCCTTTGTTGGGACGGAAAGATCGCCGTTCCATCCGGTCGCATCATAGGCCTCGGTGGCGACAAAGACGTCGGTGCCGACGTAAACGTTCCGTGGGCGCTTCGCTCCGCTTTCCCCTATATCGTATGAATTATCGGAGTTTGAAACCAAATGACCGTTTGATTTCACATACCATCGAATGACGTTCTGCGTGGTGAAATAAAGGTCTGTAACGCCAACGGTGCCAATTTCAAGAGCTTGTGGGCTAACAGTTCCAGCCCCGCGCGATAAAATACCAATCACCGAATTGCTCGTCTGTGTTGCAAGTTCCAATCGGCTATAATTGCTCGCGTCAGTAAAATCGCTGTAGAGATAAAATTCCGTGTCGCCGGTGCCGTTTGCAATAGCCCACTTATTTAATCCGGTACTAGAGGACCAGAAGGCCGTATTTGCCGTGTCGTCCAAGTTCAGCGTCAAATCTTCGTTTGATCCATCGCCCCGCGCCTTCATCGTCAAAGCGCCGTCCCCATCGTCGTCCATCTCGAAACCAGCCGAGCCGCTTCCGAGGACAAATTTCCCATTTACGAGACGATATTCCGAAGCGGTCATCCCCGCCCTAGTTGCCTGAATAAAAACAGTCGAGGCGCTTACGGCATCATTGATTAGCTCGAAGTACCACGACTCGTCCGTTGCCCTCCATCGCCAGTGCTTGTAATCGACCGACGTATCGCTATCAGTGAACCAAATCTGTCCAGCCGTACCGCTGACGTGAAGCTCACCGCGCGGTTGAGTCACATCGCCAACGCCAAGGTAGGCATTTTTGATTAAGACTTCGTCGGTTGATTGGTCATCGAACTCAATTCGTCCAGCGGACGAGCCGAGACCGGTCCAGTTGTCGTCTGTCATCCAAAGATCGCCGCCGACATAGGTGTCTCCGGTCGGTGCATAGATCGCCCAATTCTCATCGCCGCCGGAAGCAGTAAAATAACCGCCATAGTTCTTGTTCGCGGTTCCAGCGCCACCAGTAAAATTCCCTGTTGAGTTAATTTGAAAGCCGATCTTTTCTAGTCCGTCGGTTGTCGTGTTCGTGGTTAAGTGTTGGACAATGAAACCATAATTTGAGGATGTTTGGGCGCCTGTGCCGCTGACATAAATGCCTGTGCTACCATTTCCTGACCAATCGAGGTTGATTCCTCGATCTCCGGCCACCGTAGAGTTGATGTCGATGTTGTAGACGGGAGAGCTTTCATTGAATCCGGTAGTGTTGGCAGACGCGTCGACAAAGATCGCGTGGGTGTTGGAATCGGATTCGACGCGCAAATCAACCGCCGTGCCGCCACCTTCGTTGATGACGACCGGGCCGCTGTCGTAATGGATGATGCCTGAGCCATTCCCAGAGAAAGTCTGTAACGTGTAATTTGAGGCAGAGGTCCCGGTGGATTCGAGGAGCATGACGGGAATCGTACTTGTCGTCGAAAGGGCATAAACGACGAGTCCGGTCGTCCCAAGGCCGTTCGTGACATACATCTGATTCGAGGTTGCGGCTGGATTGCCAAAGGACACCTGACCAGAGACTCCCAGGTCGTCGCCGATTACCGCGTCATCGGCGAGGTTCAGGTCGTAGCCGATAAACGATCCGAAGCGGAAACCATCGCGGCCGATATTGACGTTCCCATCGTCCAATCCGAGATTGCGAATAGGAACAATGTCTCCAGCATCGGGGAAAGCAAAACCTCCAAGGCCGGTCCCAACGCGTCCAAAATAACCACCGTAAGCCGTCGCGAGGCCCATTTCCATTGATCCTGGCAAACTGTTATTGGTGACGCGATAGCCGAATGTTCCTCCGACATTTCCTGTTAAATGAGCGCGGTTTGTCGAATAAGCGACAGTCGGATCAGTACCTGAGGAAAAGTCGTAAGTATGCGTGATTGAGGTTTGAGTGCCATCGCCGAAGGTGTCGGCCGCATCCATTTCTGTCGTATCGACCGCAAACGTGCCTGTTCCAGCGCCATTGGTGTAATCAACCATATAGCCTTCGGTGACAACGTCCTCGGCGCTTAGATCGGCATGAGCCGTAGAAACAAGATATTCAGCGTCGTTAACGCCCGCTCCCGAAATATCAACCACTCCGGTTGCGTCGACTTTGATCGGGACAATTGTCCCATTATTGTTTCCGTACAGAACGACGGAGGCTGCGTCTCTAGAGGATGATTCGTCTTTGGCAAGGCTTGGGGAAGCCAGTAAAAGGACCGATAATAGGATGGCAAGGATGCGCTTCATTAGTTCACCTGAACGACGCCGTCGGCGTCGACCTTAATCGCGACAAGCGTGGTGCCGTTATACCCATACCCGACAACGGATTCCGCGTCGGACGACTCCATTTCGGTTTTGGCCCATCCGACGTAGGTGCTTCCAATTAAAAAGCCTAAAACAAATCCGATAATGAACCTTCTCATTAGCTGTATGACCTTGTAGGATTGCCGCCGTCGCCAAATTTGGATTTAAGCCAGGCGTCATCTTGGACCTGTTGATGAGTTCCGGTCTGCGATTCCTCGGCCATAGCCGCCGGGAGCGAGACTTTTTGATACTTCTCTAAGAAGGCTTGCGCCTTCGTTCCAGAGTTCAAAATCATAAAGCAGATATCCGAGCAGAGCTTGTCCATAAAAGCGATGATCGCTTTCGGACGCCAAAGGCCGACTTCGGAGTGATCTACGGTGTAAAGCGTTCCCAGGCTAGCGGTATTCGAGATAATGTAATTTCCTTCCTCACGCCAAATAGCCTCAATGTCCGACACTTCCCAAACTCTTAAAGCACCAGAAGGACGGTCAAAAACATAAGATTCTTCATCATGAAGCCAAGCCATGACGGTGGCGCTTGTAGCGAGCGAGGACCGGGTCAGCGCGAAGGTCCAGCGGCACTCCGTAAGAAAGCCTTTTCTTGCGTTTTCAAAGACAGCGTTTAAAGCCCGAGCGTTCGGCGTGTCTTGGGTGAGGCTCGTAATTGGAGAGGCGCCGCATAATACAAGCGCGTGGTTACAAAGCCCGATGGTCGTATAGGTCGCCATAAATCCCCTTCTTTAAGAAAGAGCCGGACAAAAGGGCGCTCATAACGCCCCTTTGCCCGGCCATTTTTTTAGACGTAACGGACGCGCGTTTTAACGGTCCCGTTCGTCATCGTCCAGTTGTTGATCTGGAGCGTGATCGTGGTCTTGGTTCCCGTCGCTTCTTCTTGGAAAGCGCCGATCTTAAACGCATCGGGGCCACCAATCGTAACGACGTTGCCAAGAATACCACCGGTCGGAAGCGAGATCGTCGAGAGGGTCGCGTTATGCGTGATCGTGACGGGTGACATGATTGTCCCGAACGTCGCATCTTCGGACCAGCCCAACGACAACGTTCCGTTCGTCTGGGAAGTCGTGGTCGCAATCATCACATCGATTCCGACCAGCCTCCTACCCGCAGGCAGAATGGCAATATCAATCGTCGTCTTGGTAGGATTGCCAGCTACGAAAGAGTAGCTATCAAGCCATATCTTTTCGACGGATTTGATCTGGCCATCGGCGATGATGTTATCGCCCGAGCCGCCTGCGTTGAACTTCGTTGTATTCGCTCCAAAATATGCACTCGGCATTTTATTTCTCCTTTTCGCCTATAGCGTGTTATTCGCTAGTTACGTCGACCTGAACGACTCGGGCTTCCTCCAAACGGACGGCGCCGATATTCAGCTCGTAATAGACCTGCCAAGAATAAGACATGTCGGCACGTTCGTCGGTACGCACTAGCGGCTCGCTACCGAGCGCCAGGCAGAGGCCATAGCGCTGCATCGCAAAGCAGCTGGTGATAGTGCCCGAGGACGAGAGATTCGTCGAGACGATCCACTTGAAGCCCATCCAGGTATCAATTTCACCGCGGACAAGGGCTTTGACGGCCGCATAGTCCGAGGAGGTCGCCTGCGTGGTGTTCAAGAGGTGATCCATCGCGTGGGGGCTAACGACGAACACGCGATCTTCCATTTCCACGTCTTCGAGGTCGAGAACCCTCTTGACGCTGCGGACACGGGCGAAAGTGAGAGTCGCCGGCGTTCCGGTGGAAGTCCCGGTCGGGTTAACGTGAGCCGCGATAGCGGTCGTGCCGAGGGTGATCGTGGACGAACCCGTCTCGCCGTGATTAGCGGTCGCCAGAATCCTATTGGCGATAACCGTATCGATCTGACGGCCAAGAGCCTGCGCCGCGGCGATCGTATAGGCAGAGCGGGGATCGGAGATCATCCGAAGCTCGTCGCCACGGTCAAGCATACGATTGTCGTGGTAATCGACAAGCGTGCCCATGCGGCGTCCGAGATTCGGGTCGTTATTCGGGGTCTGGACGTTGCGTCCACCCTTTGTTGACATAGACCATTTCCCGATCTGATCCTGGAAGAAGGTCTTTGCCTTGACGTTCGGCTTCATATACACAATCGGCATCAGCTTGGAATACTTCGACTGAGCCAATTGCATGATGTTCTGCGCATACGCTTGCGCGTATACGATATTCTGAGTGTCGGCCATTTTTGGCCCCTCCTATTTTTAGAGTTCAACAAAAACCAACGAATTAAACGCTTGGGATTTGATTGTCCTCTTTAGGAGGGTCGCCTCTTACGCCTGCTATTTGCCGGGGCATTTAAGCTTGTCCGGCCGACCTTTACAAAAGACCTTTTGGGGCTTTTCGCTTATCCTCTGGGCCTTCTTGCGATACCGATTAAACTATTCACATAATCGATGGCGCGATCTCTTTCTGCCTGCGGAGCCTTTTCGTTGTTGTAAGGATGATTCATATCGTTACGGATTGAATCAGCCTCCCTTTGGGCCTCCTCTGGCGTCAGCGAATGACGCTGATACTTAAAGTCACCGATTTTATTCTCGGCAAACTGCTCAGCGATCTTCGCCAAAAACCGGATTCCGTTCGGGTCCTTGGAGAGAGTAGCCGTAATATAATCATTGGTCTCCTGGTTATCCGAGAATTTATTGATAACCATCTGACCAAGCTCAATCTTCGACTGATAGGCATCGCCCCACTCGCCGCGCAGCTGATTGATCGTGGCGTTGATCTTTTCCTGATGCTCCTTCGTTGCGACAGCATAAGCCTGCTTCGTCATCGTCGTATAAGCTTCCCAAAGGCCTTTTGCGGCATCGGGCGTCAGCTTATTAGCATGGACGATCTCGGCAAACTTCTTTTTGTCGAATGAAAGCCCCTTCATAGATTCGGGGATTTCGACGTCGGGAAGCGCGTAGCCGTCTGGCTTTTCCGGGATTCTCATGGCTTTCGAGAAGACGTCCCAAGCGGCCGCGTCATCCTTCGATTTGGGAATAGGAACCTTCTCGTAGCCTAAAAGCTTCTCAAGTAAAAGATGGCTTTTGACTGCCTCGTTAAAGCCTTCTTTCGTGTCTGGAAATTTCTGCATCGTCGGGCTATTGGCGAAGTCGGATGCAAGCTGAGTCTTCCAGCTAAACTCGGACGGCGCTTGCGGCTTCGGTGCTTCTGGTGCTTTTGGGGTCTCTGGATTCTCCACAAGAGGGGTCACAGGATTTTCCACTTTGTTATTGCTCCTGGTTAGTTGCTACCGCGACGATTACTTCTGCTTTGCACTCAAGAAGCGTCTTAATCGTCGCTAAAACTTGACGCTTCCCGTGTTTAATTTGGATTAAATTGGGGTTGGTCTCGCTAAAGTCATACCAACCGCAAATTTCTTCGAGCCACTTCACAACCTCTTTGCCTTGTGGCGTATCAAGCGAAGACCTGAGATTCGATTGAAGCATACGAACGTCTTCGATATTTCTTAAGTCGATCATTTACCTTCCTTGGCCTTGGCAAACGCGGCATCGGCAGCGCCTGCGTCTTTAGCGATCTGGGCGCCAGCGGCCATTTCAGCGATTTCCTGATTCTTCATCGAGGCCTCGGCGCGGCCTTCCCTGATTTGACGGACCTCGTCGTCATCCCGAAGCACTTTGACTGGGGCGCCGGTGATGCTCCAAACCTCGTCGGTTACCTTATCCGGGTCGATCTTGTCTAAGACTTCAGGCGAGAATTGAGCCAATTGACCGACCATTGAAAGGCCTGTAATCAGCGTATTCAGTTCAGCCCTGCGCTGGGATTGGGCCAGGACGCCGACAAAATCAATCTCATAGTTGGGGTCCATCATAAGCTCGGCTGGCGGCTCTGGAAGTTTGCCACGGCGAAAGAGGATTCCGATGGTCCGTTGGATGATTGGGCTTAAAACCTCATCGAGATAGCGTCCGACGGCAGGCCCGAGCATGGTCATTTTTTCGTTGATGCGCTCCATGATTTCGGGGTTGTTCATGTCTTTAGTGATATTCGAGAACGCCAAAAAGACGTCATGGTACATAAGCGTTTTTACTTTTCCCGAATAATACTCGACGGCGGTGAGACCGACTTGAGGATCGCCAAAGTTACCAAATGAAAAAATATCTTTCCCGGTGTCCATCGCGTCTTTTTTATAGGTGTTAATTGCTCTCGGGTTCATATTAAACGGCGCGAGAAAGGCATTATGCGGAACGGCAATCGGTGGATCGGTGGCCTTCATCATGGCCCGAAGATTGGTTTTAGAGATCGCATTTAAGAGCCTAGCGAATGGTAGAGCCTTCATGGCCGGCGAGAAGCCCCAAGCCAAAAACGGTCGCTTATCAAAGCGGTGGCAGAACGCGGGAAACTCGTTATAGCCTGATTCGTCGATAATCATCCGGCCTTCGACGTCGATCCAGCTTGCCTCGATCGGCATGTTCTTCTTGTCGGATTTCTGGATTTCTCTAACATAGCGGTGTCCGATGTAGAGCAAGAATTGGTGCTTTTTCTCATCTCCCCGGCCCTCTTTGATTTCCTCTTTTAGGGCGGTTGAAAGCGCTTCTTGGCCCCAGCGACTCGCCGCTTGGTTGGCCGTATATTCAAACTCGATGTAATATTTGCAAACGCGCTGCCTGGCATCTTCAACGATGACGACTTGCTTAACGGGAAGGTTATAGAAGCGGATATCGTCTTCTTCGTCCTCCTCCTCAAAAAGCGGCGCCGTTCCATACACGCCACTTGACTTGTAGGAGGGGAACATTTGGTCGTAGAAGTTAGATCGGTTGATCGCTGAATTTACTTCGGCGGCGACGTCCTCAAGGTAATCAGCGACGGCCTTGCTAGATGAAAGCTCGGGATCACGGTGGCGTAGCCTAAACCACTTGGACGTGGGAGGGGTGAGATAATTCATAAAACCGGACGCGAAAACGTCCGCGGCTTCAAGCGTGGTCGAATCCCAAAGTGGCGACGCATTCAACTCGTTGCCGGCTGAATAGGTCCTATTTACGTCTTGGGATTCGATGTAAAAATAATCGTGAAGCGTCTGCCAGTAACTTTCAAAGTTACGGCGACGGGAAAGATTTTGTTGGTACTGCTGAATTAATTCCTCAGCGCGGGGCTTTGAGGGCGTGACGGATTTAGTCTGCGGCATAGGATACCCCAAATGTTTTTAAGGGATAACTCAATCACCACAGGCTCATCCGCGTTTCTTGGAGTCAACACCTGCACTTCAGGAGCGGCGCCATCGCCGTTCCGACTTCTATTCCATTTGCTATTTAAATTTTTACGAGCGGCCCAACCCAAATTACAGCGACCTCATATAATGCGTTTCCATCGGCTTAAAACCGAGCCTTTCGTAAAAGGTCTTGATCTTCTCGGTTTTAGAATTCTCTAGTACTGCCATTATCATAATATTAACTCCCTGCGATTTCAACAGTTTTTCAACTTCTCTTAGCAGGGATATGCCATACCTTCTAAAACTCTCGTTTACGTACCAAATAGTTTCCTGAAAAATTACCTTCCCACTCATGGGAGATTGCCACCGCGAGCCGTAAATAAGCCCCTGGCAGCTACCGTCGACGATCATTAGAAAGGCATTCTGCGTATCGGCATTCCTAATGGTCTCGGCTAAGACCTCCACGTCAAAGGATTCCCCGTATTCGCAGACCGCCTCTTTGTGGAAATTCTCGACGATTTTCAGGATATCGCCGAAGTATTTGTCGGAGTAGGGTTCAACGGTCATATTATGCTTTCGTTAAATTAGAAATCGCTTATTATGATTTTCGGCCATAAAGTTTAATTACTGTCCTAAGAGGGTTTTCCTTGCAACGTTTGCTTCCCCTGCCACTCCGAGCGGTGAGGTATAAATGCTCGTCGTCGCCACGGCTTTCTTCTTTCTGCCAATTTCGGCCGCTTTCTCGGCCGCAGCCTCGGGCCTCGGGGCCTGCGGTAAAGGCATCGGGGCCGAGATTGGTTGCTTTGGTCCCCCACCGAAAATCCCTGATTTTGATGCTGCGAAACCTGCGCCTGCGGCACCAAGTCCGATAGCGATTGCTGTAGCTGTACCGACTGCCATTAAATCACCCCCGCGATATTAAATAAGTTATCGTCTTTTGAGTATCGAACAATATTCGGCTCGTATTGATGATCCTGTTTTTGCTTCACCTTCCCGATTAAACTTTCGGCCATAATTGCTGCGTCCGCAATATTTGGCGATTTGATTCCGTCTTTTCGCATCTTATCTTTCGAGATAAGAATGCGGCGCTGATTGTGATCGAACGTGTATTTTAGGCTTAGAAGCTCATCGATCGCTTTTTGTGTCTTAACGTGACGATGGCCTTTAACGATCGCGTCTTTAAACTTATAAGCGTTCGCGGTCCTGGCATTGGCGAAGTCTTTATTATCCTGATAGCTTATCGTAGGATTTCTGAAACCAACGAAGTAATCCAGCCCCCGGCCTTTAGAAAGCGTGTCAAATGGCCCGGCGCCGAGGCCATCAATATCAATCGCGGCCATATCGAGGCCTTGCTCGTTACAGATTTGGAGGATGCGACCCGTTGTATAATTCAGGTCTTTTTTCTCCCACTCGTCGCAAAAAACTTCCTCCCAATGGAGAGCGCCCATTTGCTGAAAGATGAATGCCGCGCATTTGTCGTCGCCGTAACGTGCGATATCAAAACCGCCAACGCGGATACCATAGCCGGGAGCTAGGATATGCGCCATTTGCTTGCCGTATTCAAAATCCGCGAGAGATAAAACCGAATCCTCAGATTGATCGAGAGGACGACCGAGCCAAATATGCTCGTAATCTTTTTCGCTCAGCTTCCGGCATTCCTCGGCTTCTTTCTTAAGCGCAATCGGGCAGAACGGATTTTCGTCATAATTAATATCAATCACAAGACAATCATCGCGCCTGGCGAGCATGACGATGACCGGGTCATTAAAAACATGAGGGTTCATCGTAAAGATGACTTTGGCGTTTTCTTTACGGATGGTCGGGATCAGGACGTCGAGGGTTTGCTTGGTGAGGGCTTGGGCTTCGTCGATCCAGAGAAGGTCGATACCTTCCATACCCTGAATATTAAAGGCGCCTTGCTCGCGGAAACCACGAAAATTGATTGTGCTGCCTGTAATATGGGACGTGATTCTAGAGGCTTGGGTATCAAATCCGAGTTGATACTCTCGGACTAAATCGGAAAGGAGGGAATAAACCGACTCTGCGATCGAGTTTTGGGTTTCACGGCCGCAGACAGTTCGGAGGTTATATTTTTCGTTGAGGTAAAGGACAAAGCGGCCGACAGATTGAGACTTGGCACCGCCACGGCCGCCCCTAATAATGAAATAGCGGTATTTGTTAAATATATCCGGGTCGACAAGAGCGAGAAGCTTGTCGGGGATATTAAGTATCTTCGGAAGGAGGAGGTGAGCCAATGTCATATACCGCGATGCGGTTAATGTTATTGGCCTCACCAGGGACAAGCTTCTGGATCGTCGGCATTTCCGTTACATTGTGATTAAAATCACCTTGCACTTGCTGAGGGATATTGCGCGATGCGAGGGTTTTGGCAAGTTCTCGCTTTTCTCTTGGGTCCACTTCTGGATCATCTAGTGCTTTTTCGAGGATAAGCCAGGCCTTATCGAGAACGCGAAACCGTAGGTCCTCGTTGGCGTTTGACTTTCTTCCGCTTCTTCCTTTGACGCCGGCCATTTATTTTTTCTTCAGCACCTTCAATATTTCAAACAGGAGGTTCGCCTCGACGGAATCGGTGTCTTGGTATGTGCCGTCGCGGCCCTTAATCGTTACTTTCTTACCGACTCGGTTAACCGTGATTTCGTCCGACGTGGCAAACATGCTGAACACTGGCTTTCGTTCCATCGATTCCCCCTTATGGTTAATATAGCACTTGACTTTTTTTAAAGCAATATGGGCAGCTTCCCGCGTCGGTGTTGTTCGATAAACTCCTTGGCCTCTTTTTCTTGCCCAGGCACAATATTCGCCTCTGCTTTAGCAAGATAGATATCGGCCTCTTTATCGTTTTTAAGGAGTCGAAGGCAAGTCGCGATATTTATTAATAGTTTAAATTCGTTCTTAGAAATGAGTAGGGCGCGAACCCATAAAATCAATGCCTCTCTGTAACTTTGTGTTTCCCATCGCTTCATCGCGCGGCAATGCCAGGCCCACCAAGCGTTTTCGTCCTCTATAATCGCAAGCTCGGTGATGTAATACTCGTCTTTGTACATGATGAGCGTGTAAAAGGTGCGCGTTGCATAGAACGCCAGGAATGCCGCGATAATCGCGTCACTTCCTGGAATCCCGGTAATAAGCTGCGCTAGGGCATACATCAAGAAAACATTCGGGAGGGCTGCGAATCGCTCGGCAATCTCTTGGTTGGCCCGGATAAAGTTACAGAAAGGGACGATTGTGATCGCAAAAGCAAAGAGCGCCCAGATGAATGGGTCCCACGGCCTGAGGGCTGCATATAGGCCGATACCCAAAAGAGCGGTTGCCCCGATCCAGAAATATCGGCAGAAGGTATAACACTTGTGTTTCATGCTACCAGCGGCCGACTGAAGGAAATTGTGATAAAAGGTGATGCGAAAAGGGATGATGCAAAGCGTCAGGTAAAAGCCGAAGGTCTTAATGGCAAGGATAAGCTTCCTCGGATGAATGACTTTATCCTCGTCGAAGCATTCGGTGTTTTGCTTATTCTTGACGGCTTTGGTGAATTTCTTGGAGTGCAGATACCAAATAAGGGGCATCGAGGCTAGGATATACCATTTGCTCGAGCCTACGAGGGCGAGCGGCGCCAGGAAGCCAGCCGTGTACCATGTCCCGGCGTATAGAAAGAGCGGTGATAGGAGCGGAATGGCCATAGAAAGCAATAGAAAGAGGATCGGTAAGGCGTATCCCCTGCCCGAAGGCCAGATGGTGCCTTGGTTATTGACGGGGTTTGTTGAATAGAGTAGCGCCGCCACGAACGATATCCATGAGGCGCCGAAAGCAAAATAGATCGCGATGCAGATTGTCGTATGGATGAGGATCGTTACAAGATGCTCCAATTCCTCGGCTCTTAAAATCGCAGCAAAGAGCTTTCCATTGGCTCTCACAAAGCGAACGCTCTTGGCGTAGAACTTCATCTGCCCTGTCATTTGTAGCCAAAGGCGATGCCAGGCGTTCTTGGCGACGGGTGGATTCTTCCAGACGGTGAAGTCGTCGGAGACGAATTTAAAGCGGAGAGTCCTAAAGTATAAAGCGAGATTGACGATGATGATCCAGGCTACTTTTTCAAACACAGCTTCCTCCATTTTTCTTCAGCGACGAGGCGCGCGCCCCTTAAGATGTAAGTGAAATCTTCCCAGCGTTTCATGTCTTTTACTTTGTGATACCAAAATTGAGGCGATTTGTAGGCGTCATAGATCATCGGGATATACTTATGTCCCTTCTGATCGGCCGCCGGCGCGGTCCTCGGAGGGCAGAAAACCGAGGCTTGAGCGGTCTTGGCATAGCCTTTTTTGAGTAGATAATGGACAAGGTTCACCGTCCGCATCGCGTCTTCGTGGGTTTCCCATTCGTATCCGAACATGCTTGTTAAATGCGGCTCGAGGCCTGCGTCGGCCATGCTCTTAATGATCGGGATGATATCCTCGGATCGTTGGCCTTTCTGGATTCGGTCGACGGTATGCTGATTGGCTGATTCAATGCCGACCAAGATAAACCGAAAGCCGGCATTGGCCATCAGCTTGTAATCGAGCTTAATTGGCTTCATATTGCATCCAATAACGATTTTTTTATTACGACGCATTGAAATCATCCGTTTGCAAAACTCATCCAACCAAGGCCCGACAGGAAATGTCCCTGAATCGTCAAAGACTTCGCGGTAGCCTTGGGCGATCAAGTCGTCAATTTCCTCGATGACATGATCGACCGACCGAACGCCGCGCTTCTCGCCAGCCTGAAGCTTGGCAGTATCAATGCAGAAGGTGCATTTGCCATACCAACAAAGGTTTGAGGCCATCATGTGAGTCGCGGGATGGAATTTATAATTGCCGTAGGATTGCCAGCGCGGATGCTTGGCGTCGGTAAATATCCGGTCCGGGAAAGGAAGCTTCTCGAAAGGAACGTCAATTTGGAAGTCATTAGTTACACCTTCCCAAGCTCCTAACCCGTATTTTTGAATGATTGGCGCTTTTGGGTCGGCATCCCAGATAACTTCATGCCCCTGGTCCCGGAGATAGGTTGCATACATCGCCAAATGCGCCGGGTAAACCCAGACTGGCTTTTCAAACTGGCGTTGTTGGTTGTAGGGGTTAAGCGGAAATAAATATCTCATTGGCCACCAAGGTATAGATAAACCGTTCCGATCGAGACGCCCATCAGGACCGCAACGATGGCCCAACCGAATTTGTTGTCTTTAAGCGAAAGAAGCCCGAATCCGGTATGGAAGACGGCTGGCAATAGGGTAATCAGCCATCGCAAATCAATCTGTGGAGAAACGATTAACGCGCAAGCGCCCATAAAAGCGCCGGTTATCGCGTATTTCCAAAGGTGGGTTTGATAGCCGACGTGAAGCGCTACACATAAGCCAGAGCATGCGGCGAGTGCTTTATGCCAAGCGGCGCCGAGATAAATCAGCGCTACACATAACACGACTGGAAGAACGAAACGGCGAATCCATTTATAGCCTCGCCTAGTCCATGGGACCTCTTGGCCGCCAAGCCAATAGAATAGACCGCAGAGGACGACGGTAAGGCCTGTTATAAATTCGTTCATTTCCCCTCCCGGCACCCGTCGAGGCGGTGAGTGCGCGTCATTTGATTAGATTCATTAATTTTTCGCACCATTCGTTGTCCAATGCTTCTAGCTCACATTGGTAACGTGGCTGAATATGTTTCTTGCACCACCAAAAATGATAGCCTCTGTAACTGGTGATTAGCTCTCTTGGCTGACATTCAATTGTGGACGTTGATTTATTTTGTTTTCTCATCGTCTCTTTCCCCTAGGTGAGATGTGCGCGAGGATTGGAGAGCTTTGCGTGCCATCTCTTTTATTTCAAAGGCTAGCTCGACCTTCACATCGGGCATGACTACTGATTGAGTGATTGTCCCGGCATGATTCCAAATATCCTCCAACGCCTGCGTAAGCCTTGAGATGAGTGCGCGGAGGGATTTATTCTCTTCCATCAAAATGCCGCAATCATGCTTTAACCAGTCCTGCTCGACGACGTGTAAACGCTCATTCTCCTCTCGGAGCTGTTTAGTCGTCGCATTGTCCGATTCAAGCTGTAAGGCGGCGCTTGCTTTGAGGCTTATAACCTCTTCTCGAAGTGCGGAGATTTCGGCCTTAAGCTGTTCGTTTGATTCCATGGTTTCTCCTATACCAATTCGCTTGATAGTGCTTGCGACAAAGACCAGACTTAAAGCCAGCCTTATCCCCGCATCCTTTAAAGCTGCACTTGCCTTTGTATAAATGTGGACGCTCTTTGTGTCTTCCTAAATGGTTATGCTCTTTGCCATGAAGAGCCGTCGTGGTGATTTCTAAATTCTCAAGTCTGTTGTCTTGCTTATTTTCGTTAATATGGTGGACAATCTCGGTGGACTTAAGCCTTCTCCCCAGGTGATTTGCCATCACAAGACGATGTTCTGCTACATACCCATTTTTCAAAGCCTGAAAGTGGTCTGGAGCCCAAACATGGACATACCCGAATTGGTCAATTACTCGCCCACCTTTCCAGGCATAACCATGCCCATTCCTCTTCCTCATCCCCTCTCCTTTCCATGCGTGGTGTGCGCGTCAAACTCCATTATTCTTTCGCCGATCCATTGGACGACTTGAACGACTTGGCCGTTTCCAAGCAATTTAAGTCGGTCCACCCGGTTGGGAGTCCCATGAGCCACTCGACCCACGTTGGGTTCAGTTGCCCAGAAAGCCCCATCTTCTTTGCATTTTCGGTCGAAGACCCGCCGCGGGTAGCTCTCGGGGTCGCATATTTGACCGCTGTTTGAAGGTCCATTCCTCCTTGCCCGTGAATCCCTGGACCGTTTCCGCAATTTGCCCTTGGCGTCGGCCAGAGCTTCACCGCCTGATCCAGCGATAGATGCGCCTTCTTGCCCGAACGACGCACAAAATGATTTCCTTTCCGAGTCAGAAGCTCCGGCGGATTTCCTCCGCCTGCCACTCCGGGAGTCGGCCACATTTTTGCAACGCCCGTTAGAGTCAGATTCCCACCCATTCTGCGTTGATTCATCTTCTCGCCCTCGCTCGCGCACGGAGTAGGCAACAATCCAGACTCTATCTCTCCGGTGAGGGGCGCCGACGGCGCAAGCTGGTATGCAATCCCATTGCGCGTCATACCCGCACGCGGCCAGGTCTCCGAGAACGGTTCCAAGCCCCCGTCCAAGAAGAGCTGCGACGTTCTCCACAAGAACGTATCGGGGTCGTACTTCGCGAACGATTCGGAGCATCTCTTTCCAAAGCCCTGAGCGTTCGCCGGCGATTCCCGCACCTCTGCCAGCGGCCGAGATGTCCTGACAGGGAAATCCACCGGAAACAACATCGACTCTCCCGCATCGTTCGATAACTTCTTGTCCTTTGACTTCACGAATATCTCCCCACTTTGGAACGTCGGGCCAGCGCAGGCTCAAAACCCTCTGGCAATAATCATCTATCTCAACCTGTCCGACTATCTCCATGCCGGCCAGGGTTAAACCGTAATCCCCCAAGCCTCCTCCACTGAAGAGGCTTAATACCCTCATCCCTTCTTCTCCCGTGTGTGTGCGATCATCGAATAAATTTCCAGCAAACCCAAATCCAAGTCATCGTCCATAAAACCAGTTTCACGCACATGAAAAAGTTCTCGTTCTTCTTATTTGTTTCATACTTGACATGGGCATTAACCAAACCCAGACCCCAAAACCATCCCGAAATATAGATCAGCCAATTCATTTCCTCTTCTCCCGTTCGTGGAACCAGGTGATGGCGATTATTTCATCAAATCCTCAAAAATAGCCCACAAATTAAAATCGTAATCCCATTCGGGATAATGACTTCTGAATTTCGATACGTCTGACACATACCAAATATGATCGCCTTTCCTTGCCTGGTCGACGTATTCCCAATCCTTCATTTTGAGCCAATTTAAAGCCTCAAAGACCGAGACATTTGAATGCCGGCCGCCGCCCATGTTGTATACCTCGCCGGGCCTTGGATTCCGTACAAAGCAGTCAATCGCCTTGACCAAATCCCGGGCATGAATCTGATCCCTAACTTGTTTGCCCTTGTACCCGAAAACCTTGTAGGGCCGTCCCTCCTTCTTGCAGCGGACCATATAGGCCAGAAAGCCATGAAGCTCGGCCCCGGCGTGGGCAGCGCCGGTGATGCATCCGCATCGAAAAATGCCAGTCTTTAGCCCAAAATATCTGGCATATTCCTGCACGTAAAGGTCGCCTGCTAGCTTCGAGACACCGAAAGGCGAGTGCATGGACCGGTCGACCGTCATCCACTCCCCAATTCCATCAGAAATCGTTTTATCGACCTCGTCAGAATGAATTACGCGCCTATAATTCTCGTACCTTGTTTCTTCCTCGACAAAATCCAGCTGATTTGGAGTGTCGCCGTATACCTTATTCGTCGAGAGATAGACAAATACCGCCTCAGGCGTATGTTTCCGCATCATTTCCAGAAGCATGAGCGTCGAATAGGCGTTGATCCCGAAATCTAGAAGCGGGTTCACTGCCGAATAGTCATGCGAGGGCTGCGCAGCTGCGTGGATGATAACGTCGGGTTTTTCGTTCTGGAAAAGCCCCTCAATTTTCGAGATATCCACGCCGTAATGTTGATAATTCGGGTGATCGATCTTGTTTTTGACGACGCTGGCCGCCTCTCCGAAGAAGTGCTTGCGCATATCGTTGTCGACGCCGATGACTTCGCAAGCGTTGTTTAAATAGAATTTGACGGCTTCTGAGCCGACAAGCCCAAGCGATCCCGTGACTAAAACCTTCAAGACGGCCTCCTCATAAAGAATCCCTTGATGAAATTGATCCCATAGGTAAACACCGCTGAAACCCAGGCCAAAAGCGCCAGTTTTACGAAATTCCCGCGATGGCGGCCGTATGTTCCGACCTGTTTCCATAGCCTTTTAAAGATCGGGCGCCGATTGTGGTATACGAGGATATCGGGATGATAGAAAACCCCGCCCTTTATCTTTCGGCAGAAAAGGCTATCTTCGCCGGTTAGATAATTCTCAAATTGACAGGCGACCTCCCTTTTGACGATGAGATTGAAGGTCGGATACTCGGAAAGGATTCTCTCTTTCAATGGAACGACGCGCTCGGCATAAGGCAGCATTTGATAGACAATATCCGAAACCCGCTCCTCGAAAGGTGCGTCGGGCGGGAGTACGCCGGGACCGCAAACGGCGGGATGGATATCGAGCCATGAAAGCGCCTTATAAAGCCAAAGGTCGGAAGGATAGGCATCCGAGTCAATAAAGGCAAAGATTTTGCCTTTTGCCCGTTGCATTGCCCAATTCCGCTTTCCGGCGGGATAGCCCGGGCATTCCTTGTCGGTTACGACGATTATTTCCGCGGTCGGATAGAGACGGACGCAGCGGCGCATACAGCGCCAAGCGTAATCGTCTATTTCGCGGGTCGGGATAATAATCGAAACTTGAGAATAACGCTCTCGATAAGAGTCTTCCAAATGGCCCCCACTGACATTTTCTCTTTGATTTCCGCTTCTATTGGTACTTCGACGATCCTTCCCCCGTTTCTTTTGATGTTGGATAGCACTTCCACGTCGAACAAAAAACCGTCTGTTTTCCATGTCTCGAGCATTTCCCGGCGAAATAGCTTTATCCCCGTCTGGGTGTCACATTCCAAACCGAATAGAAGCCGGATATAAAGCCTCGAAAATACGGTCACAACGCGCCGGCTAAAGTGTTTATGAGCGATCCGCTTGGTTCCGACAACCGCGTCGAAATCTTCCAAGAAAGGCAGAAGCCTTAAAAGCATCCTCGGATGAATGTCACCGTCCCCATCCAGAAATGCTATCTCGCTTCCCCTTGCCTCTTGCAAAGCTTCGCGAATCGCCCAACCTTTCCCTTTGCCATGCCTATCTGATGAAACGATGATTTCAAAAGCCCTCGGAAGCCGGGTTTCTACCACTTCCACAAACTCTTGGATTTCCGGCTCTCTATGACTCGGAAGAATAATCGAAAGCATCAGCGATCCCGAATCGGTTGATTTCCCCTTCCCGCGCTGGGAAGAATTGAATAGGCTTCTTAAACTCGTCGGCCACCTGTAGGATCGTCTTTGAATGCCCGGACCCCACGTTATAAGTCCCGCAGATGTTGTTTTTTACGACGTAATTGATTGCCTCTCGGACCTTTTCAACGCGGATAAAATCGCGCGATTGAAACCCATCGCCGTAAATCGGCAAAACATCGGCTTTTCTGAATACCTGATACACGTTGGCCTCGCCTCGGTCTTCGTCGCCGATGACGTTGGTAAGCCTTAAAATCGTCCAAGACTTGGCCAGGTTCCTGATTAAAAACTCCCCGGCAAGCTTCGTCGAAGCATAAATCGAGCTTGGATTCGGGACAGAATACTTCACCGTATGAAATTCCCCCTCCCCATAGACGCCGGCCGTGGACAGATAGACGAAATGCGATTCGGGATGCTCGAGTAGCATATTCAACGTCCCGACAAGGTTGGTCCGAACATAAGCCTTCGGATCTTTCATAGACTCGGTCACGCTTGTCTTGGCGGCGGTATGAATGACAACTTCATATTTCCGAGTCGCGCGATAGGAAACGATATCGATGCCGTCTTTTATGTCGATCCCGTCGCCATGTAACCCGCTGGCGATGAAACCTTTATTTCCGGTTATGAGGATAGACCGCATAAACAAAATCCTTGATTAGGTTCCTTTGTTGCTCCTGAATGCCGATAAGGTCGAGGCCCGAGCCGAAGGCGTATGCCTGCAAAAACTCGCTCGACATGAAAGGAAATTCGTTTTCGCAGAGAATCGCGAAGGCCTTCCATTCGGTTATTTCCGTTCCCGTTGAGCCGTAAACAATCCGCTTGATCTTGGATATGCGGCCGCTGGCTGGGATTTCCTTCCAGATCGCCGCCTCGAACATGAAAGGCATGAGCTTCGCGCGGATCGTCGCAAAGATAAGCCCGAGCGTTTCGCGGGGGGTTATCGGGATTCCGCAGTCTCTTAGCGTTCTCTCCGAAAAGCAGGTCCGCATGATCCTCTTATAAGGCGATGCGGTCTTCGTCTTGGCGTCAATAACGGTGTATTCCTCCGAAATCAACTCGCCGCCTTTTGATACAGTCATATACGTCTGATAGGTCTTCCCAGAATTTGGAAACCCAACGATTAATGTGTCGTCGACGCAAGAGGCATGCATCAAAATCTTGCCGTTTAGGGCCAGGTTCAAAAGGTCGATTTCCCTTAAGAGAATGTCGAGATTGATCCAACCTTTCAGAATGAAGGGCAGCTTTAAGAAGCCAGGCGTGACATAGCATTTACTTAGTCCATGCGTAATCAGAAGCTGGACCGGAAAAGGCCAAGGGCTTTCGTGATACAGGCCATCGGTGTCGGGATCGTAAAAAAACGCCCCGATCTTACGGGCTTTATCCTTGTTGAAATTGATTCTTGAAACGACCGAATATTCCATCGAAAACCCCCTTTGAGAAATGCCAGATCATGCCAGGCTTGCCCCGATAAAGAAGGCAAGCGCAATAAGACAGATAAAAAATCGGGAAGAATACCACGAAATAGATGGCCAGCTTCCAGGCTGGCAAGTGCTTCTTTTGGTATAGAATCCGGTTGCGTCCCATAAAATAGGCGTTCATCGGCCGGCGAAAGTCTGGGATATGCGAGTAGGTTTGCGACTTGTGATAACAAATCGCTTCTGGGTTCATAATCACTAAATAGCCGGCGTCTTTTGCCCTTTTGCAGAAATCCGCTTCATCCAGATCGATTGGAAAATTAACCTCGTCGAATCCTCCCAATTGCTCAAATAAATCGCGCCGAACCATGAAGGCGTTGGCGACCTCGTCAACCTCGTAGCAATTCTTACCCACTTCCCAAAGCCGCGCGTTAGTTCTCTGGCCCGAAGTAAATCCACTGAGATAATTTCTGTTTGATCCACCATCGGCTATTCTTAGCTTTTTATCGTCATAGCAAGCGGTCATGCCTACCACTCCAACGCGCTCTTGAAAACGGGCCATCTTTAGCAAGGCATCGGTCGATAAATAATTGTCGTCATCGACGAATAAAAGGTATCTTCCTTTAGCCCTTTTAGCTCCCTTGTTCCTCTTGGCGGCCAAAAGTAATCTTTCGTCATCGACAATAATCGTTTCAACGTCTCCGGGCAGGCTCAAAAGAAGTTTATTTAAAAGGGCTTCTCGTCCCTTCATCGTTGGAATAATTACCGATATTTCGGACATAGCGCATACCCCAGGAGCATCAAAAGCCAGATGATTTTTTTATAGTGAAACTTCGAGTGACGCTTATGAAACCGAAGCCAGTTTTCTATGCGTCCGAAAACTTCAAAGCGGTCATAATAGTTTTCGGTTTTCTCGAGCATATGAAATAAATAAGCCTCCGGGTTATACCGCAGCTTGTACCCGAGACGCTTAATCTTCTGCTCGACGTCGGTGTCAAACCACTCGGCAACGCCGTCAAAGGCGGGATCAAAGCCGCCGACCATCTTAATAAGGCTTGTCCGCATGGCCCAATTTGTTCCCTCCAAATGGTCAGGCTCGAATATTCCCAAACGCCGGATAACCTCTGGGAAATTGGAGCCGTAGGATACAGAGCCGCATTTATAAATTTTGGCTAGAGCGTAAGGCTCGTTATCAAACATCCATCGCAGAAACCAATTCGGATCTTCGGCGATCCGAATACTGTCCCGATTCTGTCTCCGATCCTTCGGGACAAAGGTCGGTCCGGTGGCACCGGCGACTTGCGGGTCCGAGAAAGGCTTGACTAGCTCAACAAGCCAATTCTTCGGAAGTGTCACGTCATCGTCGATTCGGACCAAAATATCCCCCTTCGCCTGCCATAACGCGCTATTCATCGCCTTTACGATGCCCCGCTCTTTGGCGAGAATAATCTCGAAATTCCGATGCGTCTGATTCTTAAGATCACGTAAGACGCTCTTTGCTTCGCCAGTTGTCAGGATGACAACAGAGACCAAATTTCCTCCGCGATCTTCTTGGCGCTATGGTTTTTAAGAATGAATTCTTGAAGCTTTTTCCCTTCATGCTGCGGCCGCTTTAAAAGGATTCTGATTTTATCGACTAGCTCGTCTACGTTAGAAAACTGCCACGGGTAATCGCCGAACACTTCCCGGCGGGTAACAAGACAAGGCTTTCCCATGACGCCGTATTGAAGGAAAGGAGAAGTAACGACGTATTCATTGGCCGGATTGCTACTCCTTAGCGCAACGCCGACGCTGCAAGTGGCGATATAGGCGGGAATATGCTTGAACGGAATCCAGCCAACGAAATGTACGTTTCTGGGTTTCTTCTTTAAAAGACGGTCTTTATCTGGGCCGTCGCCGACAATCAGAAAGTCAAATAGAGGCAGTTTCGTTGCGGCCTCGAGCAATATATCTATGTTTTTGTTCCTCGTTATGAGGCCATGAAACATAACAATATTTCCAGCGGCGCCGCCGTTCGACGGAAAGTCTTTCGGTTCAACCGGGTCAAGGATAACTGCCGGATATTTCCGCGTTTCTTGGTAAATGTATTTCGCCATAGGCTCAGATATGGCAACGATTTCGTCGGCCATCTTCCAAACCATCCGCTCAAAAAAATGGAGGAATTTAAATGCAAAGCCCGAGACGTAATACATCAGATGAAGATCACCTAGCCGGATAACGACTTTTGATTTTGGAGAGGCTATCTTGACTAGCGCCGGGTAGAACGGAAAGGAGTCGTCGCAGTAGATAACATCGAACCCTTTCCCGATAACCAAAAGTGGAGCATAAAAAATCCAAAGAACGCTTTTAAATAGTTTCTGAATACTATTCAGACGATTAAATTTCTTAAACGTGATGACGTGAATGCCCTTCGATTGGAGATAAGGAAACGCGGCGTTCGTTTCCTTGATCGTCTCTTTTGGGAATCTATGAAGAAGCGCTATTTTCTTCGGCATTTAAACCACTTTTGCCAATTCTTCGTTGGCATGGTTTCAACAACTTCAAATTCCTGGCCGCAAAATCTTTCAATATCTTCTTCGCTATGAAGGTACATCGTATGAAGCTCCTGAAAATTAACCTTGTCGTCCCAAATGTCGATTTTCAGATCAACCGATTTCCCGTCGTACTTAACCGGCGTTATTTTCCTAAACGCCTTGCCCATGACTTTGAGCGTTTTTCTGAATCCCTCAAGCTCAACCTTCTCTTTGTCCCAAATGTCGAAAATGAAATAGCCGCCTTTTTCGACGGGAATCTTTCCCCACCAGTCATGCCGCGGAATGTAATTAAGCACGTCAAACAACGCGGTCGCGCATTCAAAGAGGGACGGCGTTCCGTTCTGCTTCCAACGCGTAATATCCGCGCAGATAATGTTTTTTGATCCAGATGCCATCGCGCGTGATTTATCAATGCCCAATATATGCGTGTCTTTCGGGTAATATTTCCAATAGCTGCCGTTTCCGCAGCCGATATCGAAAATCCATTGCGGCTTTCTGGCCCACTCGTAAACAAAAGTGATTTCCTTTTGATAGGGCTTGTCTGAATTAAATAGATCGTAGAACCGAGCGTAATCTCTCGCAAACATACGCGATTTCCTTTTCGGTTAAACTTAGGCCCGAAGGCAGATAAAATGCATGATTCCAAAGGCTGTCGGCATTCGGGTATAACCCGCCAGCCTTAATACAAGGCTGGCGATGGAGCGGGTAAAAGAATCGGCGGCACTCAACAGCTTCGTTCCGCATTTCCTGAACCACTTCGCCGGCATCGTAATGGGTCTTCACCAAATACATCCAAGGCACGTCGACTTTAAAAAGACATTGGGCCTGCTCGGGCAGATATTTAAGATATAGGTCTCGATTTCTTTGCTTTATCTCGGTGAACCGATCGATTTGCTCAAGCTGGGCGAGTGCCACGGCCGCCTGAAGGTTTGAAATCCTAAAGTTATAACCCAGGTGTTTATGAACGAATCGCTCCTCGCTATGGCATAAATCACGGTATGAACGCGCGAGCCTATAAACCGCTTCGTCATTCGTAACGATGACGCCACCTTCGCCGGCAGTTATAAGCTTGTTTGCATAAAGCGAATAGCAGGCAACGCCATCGGTCCTGAACGGCACCCAATACTGAGAGCAATCATCCACCGCTTTCAGGTCCGCCAAGAATGGGTCGCCGATAGGATTGAATAGTTGTAAATTTTCACGCTCGCCGAAAAGATGGCATCGCATG
>Ga0196964_10000245_pt1 | contig 40901 bp, 61 predicted proteins | sample S1_10metaG_FD_148615 | JGI IMG/M metagenome (GOLD analysis project Ga0196964, IMG submission 148615) | Soil microbial communities from Anza Borrego desert, Southern California, United States - S1_10 | ecosystem: Environmental > Terrestrial > Soil > Desert | place: USA: California | collected...
CTGCAACGTCGCCGTACTCACCGAGGGGTATGACGATCCACTCGTTGCCTGCGTGGCGATGGCGCGACCGACGAAGTCGCGAGCCCTCTACGCGCAGATGGCGGGCCGCGGTACGCGCATCGCCCCAGGGAAAGAGGATCTGCTGCTGCTGGACTTCGCGGGGAACGCGGGTCGGCACGCCCTTGTAAGTGCGGCCGATATTCTCGGCGGCAAGTACGGGGAAGACGTCGTCGAGAAGGCGAAGCAGAAGATCGCCGAGGAGCCGGGCAAGGACATCAGGCAGGCGCTCACCGAGGCCGAGCAGGAAGCGCGCATCGAGGCCGAGCGCAAGGCGAAGGAAGAAGAGGCCCGGCGAAGGGCTCAGGCGAAGGCTCGGGTCCGCTACCAGAAGCATGACATCGACCCGTTTGCGGTACTCGGTGTCGAGGACCCGGCGGTCGAGTTCGGCGGGCGCTTCGGTGACAAGCCCGCGTCGCAGAAGCAGCTCGACCGGCTCGCGCAGTGGAAGATCGACGTCCCCCCGGGCGTCACCTCGCGCCAGGCGGAACGGCTCATCAAGCACGAGTACAGCCGCCGCGTGAACGGCTGGTGCACCTACGGGCAGGCGAAGTACCTGCAGCGCCAGGGCTACGACACCAAGGGCATCACGCGCGTCCAGGCGTCGCAACTCATGGACGCCATCAAGCTGAACGGCTGGAAGCCCCTCGCGCCAGCGGTGCGTGAGGCGATCTTGGGGGTGCGGTCGTGATGCTCTCGATGCTCCCTCCGGGGGTGCGGGCGTGCGTGCACCTCGCGGCCAAGCAGCAGGGACACCGGCCGATGGACCTCCTCGCGCCGACGCGGCTGCGTGCCGACGTGGCCGATGCGCGCATGGTCGCGATGGCGCTCGCTCGCCGGGTGCTGAACCTGCCGTATCAGGTCATCGGGTTCCAGTTCGGGCGGGACCACACGACGGTGCTGCACGCGTGTCGGTCCGTCGAGGAGCGCGGAGACCTAGGCGCGCGGGTGGTCGCTCTCGAAGATCACATCAAGAACGAGTGCGCCCGGGACGAGGAGTTCCGCCGCCTGTTCGATGAGGCGCGCCGAGACGCGGGGCGCGCGCAGGCGAAGGAACGACGCAACGGCGAGGAGATCGGCGGCGACGGCGTGGGACATGCCCGCGTTGTCGGTCGGCGGCGCGCGGAGGTTGCGCGATGAACCGCGCCGGCCGGACCGCCCGGGACTACGCCGAAAACCTCGTCTGCTGCTGCCCGTCGTGCATCGCCGTGCAGCCGTGGCGGGCTGACCTGCGTGCTCGCCGGGTGAAGGCAGCGAGAAACGCCGTCGACAACGCCGACGGACGCGAGCGAGCCGAACGGTCACGCGTGCGAGCGAAGGCGCGCACGACGAGCACGCGCAAGTGCCGCTTCTGCGACCAGGCGGGCCACAGCGCGCGCACCTGCGGGACCCAGCGCGGATGAAGCACCCCGACGCCGCAGACGTGAAGCGCACCGCGAACCTGCTGGCCTTGGTGCCGCAGGAGCCGAAGCCGCGCAAGACGGGCCGCGCGTCGTGGATCTGCGCCTGCCCCTTTCACGAGGACTCGACGCCGAGCATGTCGGTGCGGCTCGTCGAGGTGGGGTGGGTGTTCCGCTGTTTCGGCTGCGGCGAGAAAGGGACGGTCATCGACTTCGTGATGCGCACCGAGCGGTGCAGCTTTCAGGAGGCGATCGCGAAGCTCGCCGGGAACACCGCGAATGCCGTCGTTTCCCTGCACATCCCCGCGATCGCGAAGAAGGCGTACGTCATACCCTGCGAGATGCCCGGCTGCGGCGACCGCATGGAGGTGGACGTCGCCGACCTGCCCTACCTCGGCGAGAACCTGCACGCCGACTGGCTGTGCGTCTCGGAGCGGTGGTTCTGCGGGAGGTGCACCCCGTACCTGACCCGAGGCTGCACCAAGCTTCCCCGGCGGTGGTCGGACGTGCGCGGGTACCTCGCGCGGGCGTGTGAGGCGTGGGCAGAGCGCAAGCGTGACGAGGTGAGGGCGGCGTGAGCAAGCCCCGGAAGATCGGCAAGAACCTCGATATGATCCGCGCGTACACGCGCAAGCGGACCGACGCCTATTACGCCGTCATCTCCGGCGAGGCCGCGCTGAAGAAGACCGGGGGCGAGTGGCCGACGACAGCCGCCGAACTCGCGCGACGAGCCACGAAAGCCGGCCGGCTCGACCGCATCCGCGGCATCGCAGAGGCGCAGAAGCGCCGGAAGGCGATGGGGTGGTGACAGTCGGGTCCTTGTTCAGCGGCATCGGCGGCCTGGAGCTCGGCCTCGAGATGGTCGGCCTCGGCCCGGTCGTGTGGCAAGCGGAGCGCGACCCGTACGCGTCGGCCGTGCTCGCGCGTCACTGGCCGACGGTGCGCCGGTACGACGACGTGAGGGACATCGACGAGAGGGCAGAGCGACCGGAGGTGATCTGTGGCGGGTTCCCGTGCCAGGACATCAGCAACGCCGGCAAGCGAGCCGGAATCGAGGGCGAGCGATCGGGCCTGTGGAGCGAGTACGCCCGCATCGTTCGCGTTCTACGACCGCGGTTCGTGTTCGTGGAAAACGTCGCAGCTCTGCTTGCTCGCGGGATCGACCGCGTACTCGGAGACCTGGCCGAAGCGGGGTATGACGCGCAGTGGGATTGCTTTCGAGCGTCCGACGTCGGAGCGCCCCACCGTCGAGAGCGGGTGTTCATTCTGGCCTACGCCGGATGCGAGCGTGAGCGTCGGATACAACCAGTCTCCGTCGCCGGGCGCGGCGGTGCGTCCGTCGCTCGGACTAATGGCGAAGACGTGGCCTACGCCAACGAGCGCAGCGCAGCGGAGATCCCGGTCGTCGCTCCTGGCGAAGCACTGGGCGGCGCCGGGCCTAGAGCAGATAGCCGAACTCGCGATCGGCATACTTCCGCGCGAGTACACGAACGAGAGCGAGATCCAAGGGGCGGCGAGGGCGATCGGCGCGAGGACGTGGCCCACGCCGACGGCGGGCGACGCGAAGACGACGAGCGCCGCGTTCTACTCGACGGAGAGCGGGAGACACAGCGGCACGACCTTATGCGACGCGGCTGGGGTTTCCCACCCGGCCCGGACGCCATCGACGGATGGGATGGTCCTCAACCCGCGGTTCGTCGAGGCTCTGATGGGCTTTCCCGACGGGTGGACCGTCTGCGATGCCTCGGCAACGCCGTCGTACCGCAGGTCGCGGCGCTCGCCTGGCGCACGCTGATCGCGAGGGCGGCGTCGTGAACGAGCGTCTTGATTTTTACGAGGCCGGAGCAGACCCGGCGAGGACAGAACATCCGAACGCACTGGAATCCCGAGGGCAGCGGAGGAGCGGGGAACAGCCCGCCTACCCATCCCGTGGCGAAACGGGACCGCGAAGCGAGGGCGCGGTCAAGCCATGCCGGCTAGGGACGTTCGGAAGTGCATACGACAGCGGCGTTGCGCCGGCCCGGTCAGACGGGCGCCAGCAAGGCTGACGGAATGGGAGTCCCCCAGGAGCCCTCTCGCCGGGAAGCCGACAAGAGGGAAGCCCTCGCTCTAGGCATCGACAGAGACACATCCACGGACATGTCACACAAGGAAGGTGAAGCGATGAGCGACGAGATGCAGAAGGCGTACGACGAGGGGATGGCCGAGCGAGGGGCGACGCGCGATCGCTACTCGCTGTCGTTCGGGCGAGGCGGCGTGCGCAACGACCGCGGCGGCTACGTCGGCGGGCTGAACATCCCGCCCGTCAGCGACGAGATGCACGACGCGATGAAGGCCGAGATGGACGAGGCCACGGACCGGCTGCGCAAGAAGACCGCGCACGACATCGCCGCGCTCGAAGCGCTCGCGGACTTCGAGCGGGCGCTGCGCGACCGCATCGAGGCGTGCGACCGCTACGAGGAGACGCGCAAGGCGCTGCTCAAGGCGATGGGGGTGGGGCGGTGAGCTTCTGGGCCGTGTTCAAGGCTGCCATCGCGGCGTACCTCGGGTACGTCGCGGCCGGGGTGGCGCTCATGATGCTCATCTTAGTCGGCGCTGTGGTCGCCGCAGTCGTCTCGTCTTTCAGGGAGAGGCGCCGATGACCCGCGTCGGCGACCTCCTCATCGGTCTCGCCGTCGTAGCTCTCCTCGTGCTCCTCATGGGCGAGACGCCTGGCGGGGCGCCTGCTGTGTGGCCGGGGGCGTGGTGATGAGATCGTACGCGGACGAGTTGATGGCGGGCCTCGTGGCCGCGTGGGAGTGGGAGCCGGCCGGTATCACATGGAACCGGCGCTGGGCGCAGGGCCAAGGCAAGCAGGCGAGTCGCAACCACGCCGAGCGCCAGCGCCGCAACCGCGGAGCCGGCAGAAGAGCAAAACGCCGGTGAGCGGACTCCCTCCCGACCTCGAAGCGCTCAAGCGCCGGCTCCTGCGGGAGTCGGGCTTCGAGGACATCGAGAGCCGCGACGGCATCATCAAGCGCCCCCGCCCCGACACGTTCAACGCCGGGGAGTACCTGCAGATGGCGACCGCTCGACTCGTCGACTACCAGTGCGACCGTTTCACCCGCGAGATCCTCGAGCTCCACGTCACCGGCATGAAGTCCCGGGCCATCGCCCGCAAGCTCGCCACCTACCGCAAGCTGGTCGACTGCAAGGTCAACCGCTTCAAGCGGTGGCTGTCGGGCGCCGAGAGGGGACCCGGCCGGCCGCCGGTGCCGGGTGGACGGGGCGACGGGTGCGTGACGGTGTTCGTGCGGTTCGGTGACGACGAGGCCGAAGCCCTGTTCTCGCTGACGGACTCGCTCGGCATCTCGCGCGTGGACGCGGTCCGGCTCGCCGTGCGCGCGCAAGCGAAATCAATTTCCGATATCGGAAAAGGGAAGCGGTGAACCGAGCGGCCCGTCACCTCCTGCTTCGCACGCTGGAACGGCAGGCCGAGGTGCGCGCGCTCGTCCTGGCCGCCTTCGATATAGTGCCGAAGGGACGAGTGCGCAAGGTCGCCGTGGCCGAAGTGGTCGCCTCGCATCGCCGCTGCGTGGTGAGCCCCCGTCTCATCGCCGAGGTAACCCGTGCGGTGCTGGGCATCCCGGGAGTCATCGCCCTTCGCCCCCACAACCGCAGCATGTTCCTCGGGCTCCAGCGACGCGACGGCGGGGCCAAACCGCCCCTGGTTAGGTAGCACATGCCCCGCTCGCCCCAGGAAGTAGCCGACACGCTCGCAGAGGCTGCCCACATCGAGGCGAAGCGCCTGCTCAAGGCGGCCAAGGACGAGACGATGACGACGGGCGACCGCATCGGCCTGCAGTCCCTCTGGCGCGTGGCCGCCGAGGCAGCGAACGCCGAGTGGTCGCAGCTCCAGAAGCTCGACCCGCAGAAGTTCAGCGACGAGATGCTCAAGCGCGCGCTCGAGGAAGAGGCCCCTGCCCCCAAGAAGACCCGGCGCGCCGATGGGTGAAGAGGTTAGGGAGCCAGTACCTTACGAGCTTCGGCCGATGGTCGCGGCCGATCTCCCGTTCGTGATGCGGTCGTGGCACGTTTCCTACCGCGACTCGCAGTACGCCAAGGCGCCGTCGAAGGACGCCTACTACGACGCGCAGCGGGCGGTCATCGAGCAGGCGCTCAAGGCCGGCGACACGCTGGTCGCCCACTGGCCGGGCGAGCCGGACCACCTGCTCGGCTTCGTGTGCGGCAGGGGGCCGGTCGTTCACTACGTGTACGTCAAGCAGCCGTACAGACGGCGCAGGCTCGGCCGCTCCCTCTTCGAGCACGCGGTCCGCGACACGCGCGAGGTCTACGCGACGCACCTCCTGCGGGTCCCGGCGTCTTGGCTCATCGGCCGGCGCATCAACTTCAACCCGTCGCTCATCTTCGGAGGCTCATGAACATCAAGCGCGTCAAGATTGCGGGGCACTGCTACCTCGGCAGCATCGGCAAGGTGGAGGCGCTTGACGCCCCGCTGTGGAAGATGGAGGAGACGGCGACCGGCGCGATCTGCGCGAGGCACGAGCCGACGGGACAGATGTTCCGCATCCCCGAGCACAAGATGGACTTCGTCGAGTACTGGGGCCTGAACGAGACGCCCGGCAAGTACGTCGAGCCGAGCGAGCCCGCCGACACGCGCCTTGCGAACCTGCCGCCCGCGCCCGGTGCCGAGCCCCCCGAGGTCGTCGACGACGAGCCCGCGCCCCGCCGCAGCAACGGCCGCATCAAGGCGAAGCAGGCGGTCACGGTCGGCGTAGACGACTAGCCCCTCGTGGCGATTCGAGACCTGCTCCTCGACCGCTTCCGCGCCGAGGCTCAGGTCCGGCGTGAGGGGCCGCCGACGTTCGACCTGGAAGCCGCGCTGTCTCCGGCGCAGCGGATACGCGCGCTGTGCCCCGAGCGTTTCCAGGCGTGGCCGGCAGGTCGGCAGAGCGGGAAGACCGACGCAGCCGAGAAGTTGCTTCTGCAGGTCGCCAGCCTGCGCAAGAACCAGCTCGCTCTCTACGTCAACACCTCGAAGGAACGCGCCATCGCGACGGTGTGGGACGAGCTGTGCCTCTTCGTCGACGACCTGCCGGGACTGAAAGAGTCGAAGGCGAAGCCGAACCACGGCAATCACACGATCCGCTTCCCCCGCGGCGGCAAGCTGATGGTGACCGGCGTCGAGAACATGAAGATGGCTAACGTCATCCGCGGCCTCAAAAAGGTCGCGTTCTACTTCGTCGACGAGTGTCAGGACTGGAAGGACGACCTGCTGCGCTACTTCTACGAGAAGGTCATCTTCCCGTCGCTCGTAGCGGTGAGCGGCTCGGTCGTCTTCTCGGGCACCGGCGGCAACCCGCGCGGGTTCTGGTACGAGATTGCGACGCGGTCACCCGAGTTCGTCAGGCACGGCAAGTGGACGCCGTTCGACAACCCGTTTCTGCCCCCGGGCGAGGCGCAGCGGCTCATCGACAAGGCGATGCGGGACCGCGGGTGTGACATCAACGACCCGAGCATCCAGCGCGAGTTCTTCGCCGGGTTCGTCGCGGACCTCAACCGGCAAATTTTCCACTACGACGACGCGCGCAACGGATACGACGCCGCCGACCTGCCGCCCGACGATGGACGTTGGCAGTTCGCGATCGGGATGGACGTTGGGACGGTCGACTACACGGCGGTGCACGTCTGGGGCTGGCACCCGTCGAGCCCCCGGCTGTGGAAGCGGGCGAGCGTCAAGCGCAAAGACCTCGGCTCATCGGGCCAAGCCGCGCTCATCCGCGAAACGGTCGCCGAGTGGCGCACGCGCGGCACCATTATGGGCGTCGTCGGCGACCCGGGCGGCGGCGGCAAGCCGCTCATCGTCGACATGAAGGGCGCCTGGCCGGGCGTCGGGACGGGCAACATGGAGGTCGCCGAGAAGGCCGACAAGCCCGCCGCCTGCATGATGATGCGCGACGACCTGCGGAATGGAACGATCGCCATCGACCGCGCCGACAAGGACTTCATCGCCGACCTCCAGGTCCCCGAGTGGGAGCCCGACGCCGTCCAGAAGGTAATCAGGAACCACTTCCCCGACACCGTCGACGCCGCGCTCTACGCCTATCGCCTCGCACGTCATCACTGGTACAAGGCGCCCGCGCCTGAGCCCGAGGATCACGAACTCGCCGAGCGCCGCCGCCGCATTCAGGGCCGCATCAAGGAGTCGGTCGCCCTGCGCAACCCGCTCGGTCGCCGGGACGCCCGCCGCCTGCTGCGCTGAGGTTTCTCCGCAAGCTGCGGAAAAACCCCCGGGGCCAAACCGCCCCTGCTCGTAGGCGTGCTCGGAGCGGCGGCGCGCATGGTGCGCAGGGAGAGCCTGCGACGGGGTTCCTCCTTCCCCCTGTGAAACACGCGCCGCCGCGCACTGCCTCAGGGGCCATTCTGGCCATGGGTGCATGGAGATCACCCGGGCGCACAAGGATGCCGCTCTCCTCAAGCTGCTCGGCTACGACCCGAGTACTCACGCCGTCCAGCCGGTAGTCCGCGGCGGCAGTTGGCGCGGGGTTCGCGTCGTCCACGTCTCAGGCACGGCGAAGCGCTTCGTGCCGGAAGCGCGCATGAACCAGCTTGGTCCGAAGTGGTCGAGGCTGGCAGTTCAGATCGCCGAGGCATCGACCCGGCTCAAGGCCGACACGGCGAAGCGGGACCGTCGCCGTCGCATCGTCGGGGCTGTCACCGTTGCCGCAGCGACCGCAGCGGCGTGCGTGGGGGCAACGCTGCTGTGACCAACAAGCAGGTCCGTCGGCGGATTCGCATGTTGCGCGAAGAGGGCGCGACGCTCGCCGAGTTCCATCCCGATGGCAACCTGTCCCGGGTCGTCCTCGGGGCCGCGCCTCCCCCGCGACGGGAGGGGGACGACGCCATCACCCCGCTCGAGCGGCTGGCGGGCGACTCGCAGGCCGAAAAGAGCATCGACGATCGCCTCTTCGGCAAGCTGCCGGGCTTCCGGCGGGAGTCGTAACCGATGCTTGAGCGCGCCCAGACGCTGACGGACCGCATCGACTGGAACCGGCTGGAGGACAGGACGACGTCCGACCGGCAGCTCATCGCGCAGTACATGGTCTCGGAGGCGCAGGGCATCCACCGAGGCCAGGACACGCGCCGGTCGATGAACCTACGCCACGCGCGCCTCTACTTCAACCGCGACCTGTCCAGCATCTACGAGGCCGGGACCGCTACCAGCATCTACGACGGCGGTGTCTATCTCACGCTCAACGTCACCCAGTCCTGCGCCGACACGCTGCTCGCCAAGATGAGCCGCGCCCGTCCGCGGGTGCAGTTCCTGACCGAAAAGGGTAACTACTCGCTGCGCCGATCGGCCAAGCAGCTCACCCAGCTGCTCGACGGGGTCTTTCACCAGAACGACGTCTACAACGGGGACGCCCGTGAAGCCTTCCGGGACTCGCTGCTCTTCGGCTCGGGCGTGGTGCACACGTACGTCACCGACGAGGGTGAGGCGTGCATCGATCGGGTGCTGCCCGACGAACTGCTCATCGACGAGACGGCGGCGCTCTACGGCTTGAAGTCGCTGCGGGACCTCTACCGCCACCGGTACCAGCACAAGGACGCCGTCGCGGACAAGTGGCTGCCGCTCATCAAGGACAAGGACGAGCGCAAGCACGCCGAGGAGACCATCCGCGGGGCGCTCGGCTCGCGGGGTCCGTCGGAGTACGGCAACTACATGCGCGGCCGGGACTGCATGATCCCGGTGTACCAGGGCTGGCACCTCCCGAACGGCAAGGGCGAGGGCGGCCGGTACGTCGTCGCCGTCGAAGGGGCGCTCCTCTACTCGGCGCCGTGGAAGCGGCAGCGCTTCCCGTTCGACTGGTTCCACTGGAACCGCGCGGGTGTCGGTATCTGGGGGCGCTCGCTCGCCGAGCAGCTGGTCCCCATCCAGCTCAAGCTCAACGACCTGCTGGAGACGATCGACGCCGGCCAGCGCCTCAACTGCGTCCCGCGCATCTACGTGCAAGACGGGCTCGTCAACGAGGAGCTCATCTCGAATCTCATCGCCGGCATCATCCCGGTGAAGGGCAACCCGTCGACCATCGTCCAGGAGGTCACGGGCAAGGGCGCGAGCCCGGAAATGTATCAGGAGGTCGAGACCTGGTACAAGCGCGCCTACGAAATCACCGGTGTCTCGGCGCTGTCGGCAACGGCCGAGAAGCCCGAGGGCATTTCGAGCGCCGTCGCCCTGCGCGAACTGCTCGACCGCGAGGACATGCGGTTTTCCCCGGTGGGCCAGCAGTACGAGCGGTTCTTCGTCGACATCGGCGCCTCGGTCATCGACGCGATCGACGAGTTCCAGCAGGACGACAAGAAACGGAAGTTCGTCGTGCAGGTCCCGGGCGACAAGTTCGTCGAGAAGATCGACTGGGCGAGCGTCAACCTCAAGAAGACGCAGTACGTGATGAAGCCGTCGCCCACCTCGACGCTGCCGACCACCCCGGCGGGCAAGCGCGAGTACGCGATCGAGCTCTACCAGGCGGGCGGCATCACCCGGGCGCAGTTCCTCGAGATGCTCGAGCTACCCGACACGACCGCCAGCGTGTCGCTCCTGACGGCGGCGCTCGAGTGCGTGGAGCGCGACATCGAGAACATCCTCGACCACGGCGTCTACCGCTCGCCGGAGCCCCTCGGCGACCCGCAGCTGACGTACGACTTCGCACTCATGGCGTACCTGCGCGCGCGCAACGAGGACGTGCAGGAAGACCGCCTCGATGCCATGCGCCGCTACATCGACGAAGCCCGCGAAAACCTCGGCCAGAAGCAGGAGCAGCCTGCGCAAGCCGCGGCACAGCCGCCCCAGGCTCCGGTGATGCCAGGTGCGCCCGCTCCGATGCTGCCGCCGCAGCCGCCCGGCCCGCCCGGCGGGATGCCGGCTGACCCGATGGCGATGGACCCGAGCGCCGCGCCTCCGGTGCTGGCTGCTCCTGCCGTCGAGCCGCCGATTCCCGTCGCCGCGTAGGGGCCAATTTGTCCATGGGGTGAATGGACACCCCGACGGCAGAGCAGCCAGCCGACACCTCTTCCGCGGACGGCGCCCCGGCGCCGGTTTCAGCCGGAGCAACCGCGGACAAGATCCTCGAAGCCGCGGCGTCGTCCGGGGCAGAGGCGAAGCCGCAGCCTGAAAGGCCCGCCGAGCCGCCCAAGCAGAAGATCGCCCCCGAGGTCGCCGCGATCGCCAAGCGCGAGCGGGCCATCACGACCCGCGAGCGCGAGGTCAGGGAGCAGGCTGCCGCTGCCGAAGCCCTCGCCGCCAAGTACAAGCCGCTCGCCGAAGCCATCGAGAAGCGCGACGTCCGCACCCTCATCAAGCTCACCGGGGCACCGTTGCCCGACGTCATCGAGGCGCTCTCACAGCTCGACGAAGAGCCCGCCCCGGCCGAGCCGACGCCCGCCGAGATAGCTCGCGCCGAGGCGCAGAAGCTGTTCGACGAGCAGAAGGCCGCCGAGAAGGCAGCGGCCGAGAAGGAATTCAACGAGCGATACGAACGCACAGTCACCGCCAAGACCGCGGAGATTCAACGGCTGGCAGCGTCGGATACGGACCGCTGGGAGCGGCTGTCCGTGGACGACACCGTCGAATGGGAGCAGGACGGAAAGCGCGAGCTCGTCCCGTTCCAGACCGCAGCGTGGCGGCTGATCGAGCAGTGGCACGCCGAGACCGGCCAGGTCCTCAAGCTCGAAGAGGCCCTGGACGAGATCGAGGCGCTCCAACTCGCTCGGCACGAGCGTATCGCGAAGGGGAAGAAGCTGGGCGCTTCTGCCTCGAAGGACAAGAAGCCCACCGAAGCAGCCAGCGCGACGAAGGAACCGGCGAGAGCAGCGACGCCGACCATCAGCAACCGAGACGGTGGCCGCACCGTGGTCGATGACTCCGACGAGGACGAGTCGAACCACATCGCGGGCCTGCCGGACTCTGCGCGCATCGAACGCGCCATGCGGAAGGCCGGAATAGCCGCCTAGCCCGCGTGTGCCGCTCGCTGCGCGCGCCGAAAGGACGCGCGCCATGCTTCAGAAGACCAATTTCGACGCATTCTTCAAGGAGTACTGGGTCCCCGAGCACACCGACGTGCTCGACTACGAGGACCACCCGTTCCTGAGCCAGATCCCGAAGGACGAAGAGGCGGGCGGGGAGTACCTCGTCGTCCCGATCGATCTCGACGACGGCCCGGACGGTGGCCCTGACTTCGACGAGTCGCAGGACATCGCCGCGAACAACGCTTCGCTCAAGCGTCAGTTCCAGTTCGATTGGGTCGAGGATTTCGAGATCTGCCGCATCAGCAACAAGGTGCTGCGCCTGTCGCGCAACGCCCCGAAGCTGGCGCTGCAGAAGGCCGCGCGCGAGCGCGACAAGTCTCGTCGCCGCCTCGCTCATCGCCTTCACCGGAACCTCTGGCGCACGGGCTACGGCGAGATCGGGACGATCTCCAGCTCGACGACGCTGACGACGAAGGTCATCAAGCTGACCGACCCGCTGGACGCGAGGAACTTCCGCATCGGCCAGCGCCTCGTCTTCGCCGCCAGCATCACGGGCGCGCTGCGGGACTCGGCCGACTACGTGACGGTCACCAAGGTCGACGCGGACGCCGGTGAGATCACGACCGACGCGCCGACGGACCTCGCGACCAGCATCACGGGTATCGCGACGGGCGACACCATCTTCCTGCGGAAGCACCGCGGGACTGGCGCTTCCCCGACGATCCTGAACATCCAGGGCGTTCCGTCCTGGGTGCCCGACACGACGCCGACCGCGGGTGACGCCTTCGGTCTTACCTCGGTCGACCGCTCGGTCTGGCCGGACCGTCTCGCCGGGTCCCGCTACCCGGCGGCGACGACCGCGTCGGGCGCTCGCTCCGAGGTGTTCCTTCGCGCGATGGCCCACTCGGCCAAGCTCGAGAAGCACTTCACCCACGTCTACGCCAACCCGGACATTTACGGCGACCTGCTCATCGAGCTCGAGGGCCGCTACCAGACCGTGAAGGAGAAGGGCGCGGGCCGCATCGGCTTCACGGCCATCGAGATCCCGGTCGGCTTCGGCTCGGGCGCGGTCCGCATCATGAGCGAGCCGGGCATCAAGGCCAAGCGCGCGTACTGCCTCCGGCTCAAGAGCTGGAAGCTGCACTCGGCGGGTCCGATGATCCAGAACGATCTCCAGCACGGGACGGGGATCGACATGTCGGCGGCGTCGGCTGTCGAGTACCGCGACGTCTTCACCGGCGCGGTCTCGTGCAACGACACCAAGGACAACATGGTCATCAAGTTCACCTGATGACCGCTGGGATCCGGGGGTCGGGTGACCGACCCCCGGGTTCCGCTGTCCACGAAAGGACGCCATCATGAACAGGGTTTTCCGCAGCGACATGTCGACGCTGGTCCCGGGTCTTCGGATCCTCAGCGCGAACTTCACCACGACCACGTCGGGCGCCATCAGCGGCACGACGGCGACCGGGTTCGGGATGACCGTCGTCAAGACGGCGTCGAAGACCGGCCGCTACACTTGCCAACTGGTGAACCAGGACGGCTCGGCCGCCGACGCGCTCGCCTTCATCGGGGCGATCGTCAACGTGGTCGGACCCGACGACGCCGCGCTCACCACCACGAAAGGCCTCGTCGCTGTCGTCCGCGACATCGACATCGGCGCGGGAGCGCAGGACGGGACGGTCGAGATCCAGTTCGTGCAGACGAACGCGGGCAACGCCGACACCGAGGTCCAGGACGGCGCGTCCGTCTACATCACGCTTCTGCTCCGCGACCGCGACGGCGTGACGGGGTAAGCCGATGAAGGGCGGATTGGCAGCGATCATCCTCGAGATGAAGAAGAAGCGCGGGATGGAGGGCAAGCCTTCCAAACCCGCGCCGGCCGAGGCCGCCGAGCCCGAGGAAGGCGAAGTGGTCGAGGACGAGGCCACCGAGGGCGCCGACGAAGAGGCGGCCATGGGCGAGTTCATGGACGCTGTCGACGCGGGCGACAAGGGCGCGGCGCTCGAAGCGTTCAAGGCGCTCGTCTCGGCCTGCCAGCCGAAGGAGTGACGTGCCGGCGACGCTGGCCCAGCTGAAGACCCGATCGTACCGACGGGCCGACAAGGAGAGCGATCCCCATGTCGGCCCGTCGGAGGCGACCGACCTCATCAACGAAGGGTACGCCGAGCTGTGGGACCTGCTCCTGCAGGCGAACGAGCACTACTTCGACGACGAGGCGACCTTCACCATCGCGAGCGGCGCTTCCACCGCGGCGCTGGGGACCATCGTCCCGTCGGCAACGGTGCAGAAGGTCGTCACCGTCCAGCGGCTCGGCAACGGCACGACGACCTACGGTCCCGTGCTGCCGCAGCTCATGGCGGGCGAGCGGGGGCTCGTCGACGAGCTGTCATGGGAGGTCGTCGGCGCCAACATCCGGTTCGAGCCCGTCGAGCAGGCACCCGGGTCCTACAAGATGGCCTACGTCCCGGCGTTGACAGCGCTCGTTGTCGACAACGACCAGATCCACTCGCGCATCATGCCCGGGTGGGAGGAGTTCATCGTCTGCCACGCAGCGGCGATGATGCTCGGCAAGGAAGAGTCCTCGACGAAGGACGTCCTGGCCCGCAAGGACGCGCTGGCCTCGCGCATCGCCACCGCGGCGAACGGCCGCTCGACCTCGACCCCGAAGCGGGTGGCCGACGTTCGCGGCGCGCGCAAGTTCCGCTTCATGAGCCGAAGCGGCTACCCGGTGGAGTAGCCCGATGGCCCTGCCGGGACTGCCGAAGACGGGCAACGACGCGATCGACCGGGCGCTCGCGCAGATCGAGCGCGCCATGGCCGTGCTCGATGACGCCAATATCTGGCGCAACGCCACGGTGCTGAAAGACGTGGTGCTGACGACGACGGCCAAGGACGTCGCCCATGGTCTCAATCGAGTCCCGCAGCGCTGGGCGGTCATCGACCGCAACGCGAATGCGGTCGTCTACCGCAGCGGCAAGGCAACGGCCGAATCCATCCCGCTCAAGGCATCCGCCACCGTCACCGTGACGCTGGTGATTCGATGAGCCTCGAAGCCGCCACCATCCCGCTGCTCTTCCGGCCGCTCAACACGAAGCTCGACTCGAAGACAGCGGGGTCGGTCGCGTTCTTCGACCTGCTCGAGAACCTGCGCGCTCGCAAGATGACCAGCCCCGAAGGCGCGCTCGAACTGGTGAAGCGCTACGGCACGGCGGCGCTGACGCGCGACATCGACGCCCCGGCGAGCTTCTACAGCGGCCCGTCCAGCATCTCGGCAGCCGTCCGGGCCAGCGTGCTCGGCGACGAGCTTCTACTGGCTGACGGGACCTGGCTGCACTCCTACTCGTCGGCCGTGTCGAAGTGGCGCACCCGCGGACGGCTCACCACCTCCAGCGCGACGGTGAGCCGCATCGGGATGGTGTCGTCGGGCAGCTCGACCAAGCCCGACGTCGACGTCGCGTACGCCGGTGGCGTTTTCGTGTACACCGTCTGGAAGGGCGCCGGGGCTTTCTGGCTCTACGTCGTGAGCGCCACGACCGGCGAGGTCATGTCCGTAGGCACCGGGGCGGGCGCCGCGTCGGTGCCGCTGTCGATCTCGGGCCAGAGGCCGCGTCTGGCCGCTGTCGGGACGAAGATCCTGGTCTTCTACCACGACGGCGCGGCGAACCTGCATCTTCAGATCATCGACTCGGCGACCCCGACGACCATCGGGGCAGCGACGACCATCGCGACGGATGCCCATGCCACGCTCAAGTGGGACGTCACGGTGGACACCACGAACAGCCGCGCGCTCGTGGCCTACCGGAACAACGGCGCGACGCTGTCCTTCCGCTCGTTCAACTCGTCGGGCACGCAGATCGCCACGAACAGCAACGGCGCAGCCCCGGACACCGCGATCGGGTGGCTGGCGCACTCCTGGAACGACGGCAACGCCTACGTCGCCTACGTCAACTCGGCCGGCGGCGTCATCGCGCAGACGGTCTCGGCGTCGACCTTCGGTTTCTCCGGGTCGACGACCATCGACGCGACGGCAACGACCGCCCGATCGGTGACCGGTGTCTTCGCAAACGCCCTGCCGACGGTCGTGTGGGAGATCCCGAACGCCACAACGCATCTGCAGCGTACGAGTTACCGGGTCGGCTCGACGGGCTCAGTGACGGACTTCGTCCGCGGGTTCGGGCTCGCCTCGAAAATGTGGCGTACGAGCGCGGGGCGGTACTTCTGCGCGATCGCCTACGAGGGCGCTGCGCAGCGGACGGCGCTGATCGTCGAGTTCCGCGGGGCACCGGGGGACGCCGACAAGGCGATCGTCGGGACGCCGCTCATCGGCGATGCCGCGGGGCTCACGCAGACGGGCGGGCTCTTGCCGTCGGTCGCGTCGCTCACGTCGACGACGTTCGCGCTCGGGCTGCCGACCATGGAGGACGCCCAGGTCTTCGGCCTGGCGCGCGTCGACCTCGACATCGCGGCGAACCTCCCCGGCGTCAACTTCGCCGGCTCGCGCTACTTCCCCGGTGCCGCTCTCATGCAGTACGACGGCGAGCAGGTCGTCGAGGCGGGGTTCCCGATCTTCCCCGAAGCGCCGACTCTCACCAGCACGGCGGCTGCGGGCTCGCTCGTCAACGGCGGGGCGTACCAGTACGCCGCTGTCTACCGCTGGCGAGACCGTAACGGCCGGCTCCACCGCTCGGCGCCGAGCCCCATCGCGTCGGTGACGCTCACGGCGGGGCACACGTCCTGCTCTGTCGTCGTCCCGTGCTGCCGAGCGACCATGAAGGGCGCTCGGACGTGGAACCTCAATCTCGAAGCCGCCGACCTGCACATCGTCGAGATCGAGCTCTACCGGACGAAGGCCGGCGAGACGACCCTGCGATTCTGCCGAACCATGGGCAGCGCGGTCGGCAGCGACACCACCACCGTCTCGGACACCACGGCGGACTCGGCGCTCGGGGAACTGCTCTACACGGACTCGGGCGAGGTCGACAACATGCCGCCCCCGGCGCCGAAGATCGTCCATTCGTGGAAGGGCCGCATGTGGGCCTACACCCCGAGAGGGCTGTGGTTCACGAAGGAAATCGATGAGGCGCTCGGCCCCGAGTTCGCCGCCGAGTTGCGCATGGAGCTCGACGAGGGGGATGGACCGCTGACGGCGATGATCGACATCGACGAGCGGCTCATGCTCCTTCGGCGTGCAGCACCACCGCAGCAGGTAACCGGCGAGGGGCCGGACCGCAAGGGCGACGGGATGTACTCCCGCCCGGCCCGCCTGTCGCTCACCGTGGGCGCCACAAACCAGCTCGGCGTCGCCCGGACGCCCGACGGGGCCATCGTGAAGGGGCCGAAGGGGTTCTGGCTGCTCGACCGGGCCGGCGGCGAGCAGTACATCGGCGCCATGGTCGAGGACTGGAACGCCCTCACCGTCACCGGGTCCGTGGTCTGCGAGACCGCGAACGAGGTCCGCTTCACGACCAGCGACGGCCGCACGCTGGTGTGGGACTGGTTCTTCAAGGGCTGGTACACGGACACCGGTCAGGCTGCTGCCGCCTCGGTCCTGTGGAACCACGTATTCGCCTACGTCGGCAGTGACGGCACGGTGAAGTACGAGGTGGCGGGGTCGTACGCCGACAGCGGCGTCGCCATCGCGAGCAAGTACAGGCTCGCTTGGATCTCGCCCTTCGGCCTGCACCAGCACGGTCGGGTGCGGCGGATTCGGTTCCTCGGCGAGTACCGCGGCGCGCACACGCTCAAGGCGACCATGGCGCGCGACTTCCGCGGCGTCGACGACACCGCGGTCAGTATCGTGGCGCCCGGCGCCGGCAGCTTCGGCGATTGGTCACCGTTCGGCGGCGAGCCGGTCTTCGGCCTCGGTGACGGGTCGTACCGCATGGAGGCGCGGCCCGCCGTCCAGAAGCTGACCAGCTTCCGCCTGACAGTCGAGGACGTGCTCACCAGTGCCACGGCTGGCTTCGCCATGTCGGGGATCGTGCTCGAGGCGGCGGTCAAGCGCGGCATGTCGCCGAAGCCCGCCTGGGGGACGATGACGTAGGGGCCGATCTGGCCCTGATGTGAGGGTCTATGGACGAGGAAGAAGAGAAAAAGAGAGACCCGCTGGCTCCCCCGGCAGCGCCGCAGCCCGCGCCTGCTCCTACTCCGACCGCACCGGCGCGGACCACGACGTGGGGGAATCCCGCAGCGTCGCCGACGCGCCCGCCCGCCCCGGGGACCGCGCCGAACTGGGAGGGCGCAGCGCCGACCGCCCCCACGTCGCCATCGACGGGTAACCCGGCGACGTGGAACGGCGGTACGTCAGGCGCGCCGACGACGGACTGGCGCGGCGGCGGCGGATCTACGGCAGCCGACGCACCGGCGGTCACCGACCCGAACCGCCCGCCAGATCCGCTCACCCAGAGCCAGCAGATCTCAACCGACCTCCGCGACGATCTGCTCAACAAACTCAACAACCCCGTGAATACGCCTGCGCCGACGCTGCCCGCGCCCCCGCAGGTCACCGCGCCCGCGCCGGTAACGACGCCGACCGTCACCCCTGCCACCGTCGCGCCGGCGGCCCAGGTCGGTCCGGTCACGATCCAGAGGACCACCGTCGCCCCGATGCAGGGCTACACGGCGGCGCAGGCCGGCCGCACCGTGATCGACCCCGTCGAGCGTGCGCGGGCCGCGCAAATAGCCCCCGTCGAGCGGGTCACCGCGGCGCAGGTCACGGGTCCGCAGGATCAGGTCCGCGCGAATCAGATGGCGCTCCTCCAGCGCCTGGGCGACATCGAAGCTGGGCGTGGCGGCCCGACGGCGGCCGAGCTCCTCCTCAAGCGACAGTCCGACACCATCGTCCAGGACCAGTTCGGGATGGCGGCGACGGCGCACGGGTACGGACGCTTGGCCGCGCTCAAGGCCGCCCAGCGCAACGCCGCCAAGGCGCAGCAGCAGGCGGGGCTCGACGCTTCGATCGCCAGAGCCAAGGAGCAGACCGACGTACGCGGGCAACTCCTCGCCGGGCTCGGAGAGACCCGCGGCCAAGACATCGGGGTCGGCACCACGAACGCGAATCTGCAGCAGGACGCGGCGAAGTTCGGCGCCTCGGCGGCCAACACGGCGGGCATCCAGCAGGCGGTCCTCGACACGGACGTCTCGAAGTTCGGGGCAGACGCAGCGAACAAGCGTTCGCTCGCTCAGGGCGGTATCGACGCCGACCTCGAGAAGTTCAACACGGGCGAGACGAACGAGGCGGGCAAGTTCACGGCGGCCGAGACGAACAAGGGCGCGCTCACCCAGGCGGGCATCACGTCCGACGAGTCCAAGGCGCAGGGCTCGATCGACACCACGATCGCGACCCGCAACGCCGACGCGACCGACAAGGTGAACCAGCTGGCCGCGACGTTCGCCCAGCAGGCCGGCATGACCGAGGCTCAGCTCAAGGCGGACATCGACAAGTTCAACGTCGAGATCCAGAACCGGACGGACCTCAAGAACGCCGACCTCACGCACTCGACGAACCTCGCCAATCTCCAGGCCGAGCTCCAGCAGCGCGGACTCAACCAGGCGCAGCAGCTGGCGTACCTCCAGGGCGCGCTCCAGGCGCAGGGACAGGTGCTCACCGCCGACATCGCGAAGAAGCAGATGCAGCTCGCCAAGTCGCAATCAGACCGGCAATTCTGGGCAACTCTCGCCGGCGGTCTCTTCAACGCGGGCGGCGAAGCTGCGCCTGCACTGATCGCCGCGTCCGACCGCCGCGGCAAGACCGACATCAAGCCCGTCGGCGATCATCGCGGTGAGCTCCTATCGAAGCTCGGCGGCGACAAGGACGAGCTCGCCGAGTTGCTCGACGGGGTGAAGGCGTACCGATACAAGTACAAGGACCCGTCGCAGCCCGGAGCCGCCCCCGGCGAGCACTTCGGTCCGATGGCGCAGGACTTGGAGAAGGCCGGTCCAGCAGGCAAGTCGCTCGTCAGGGACACGCCGACGGGGAAGATGGTCGACACGGGTCGTGCTGCCCTCCTGGCGCTCACCGCCATCTCTGACATGCGCGCGAAGCTCAAGGAGAAGGGGGTGCGGGTATGATCCCCGGAACCGTCGACCAGACGCAGGAAGAAGAGGACGCCCGTTACAAGGCGCGCCTCGACTTCTACAAGTCGACCCTGCCGCCCGGCACGCCGCCCGAAGAGGCCGCGCGGCTCGCGGCGCGCGAGGTGGGCAAGACCGCGCTGCCGAACGACCAGGCGCGCGCCGTCGCCGCGGCTCGCTCGGAGGCTGCCACGCCGATGCCCGAGGTCCCGGCGGTCCCGGGCGCCCCCGCCATCCCGATGCCCGCGCCGGTGAAGCTCGAGCGCGAGTCGGAGACGAAGACTCAGACCTGGGGCGAGAGCGGCGTCAAGCTCGGCAAGGACGAGAAGACGATCGCGGAGGCGCAGCAGGAGCGCCTCAATGCCCAGGCCGAGACGACGCGCGAGGCGGGACAGAAGGCCGAGGAGATCGCGACTGCGGAGGGCTTCGCGGCCGAAGAGCGCGCGAAGATCCACGGCAGGACCGAGACGGAGCTCGCCACCGTCGACAAGGAGTACCAGAACCGCCTCAAGGGGCTGGCGGCGGATGACGAGAAGCTCGCGAACCAGAAATTCGAGACGCTCGTTGCGCGCGCATCGACCCCCAAGAAGGTCGGATACGCGCTGTCGATCGCGGTCAGCGGCATTGGCGTCGCGCTACAGCAAGCCGGCGGCGTCGGCAACGCCAGGAACGGCGCGCTCGCCGTCATCAACAAGGCGATCGACGACGACCTGGCGGTCCAGAAGCTGAACTACGACAAGCAGATTCGCGAGCAGGCGAGAAAACGCGGTCTTCTCGAGGGCGAGTACCAGCGCGGCCTCAACATGATCCAGCTCAAGAAGGCCAACATGCTGGACAAGGCCGCCGAGATGGCGCGCGCCGCGGGCGCGAAGCAGAAGGGCGAGGCCGAGCGGCTCAAGTACGAGATGGTCGCCCAGCAGCTCGAGGGGCAGGGACTCCAGATCCGCAAGTCGCTCGCCGAAGCGGAGCGGAAGCAGTTCCACAGCGGCGGATCGAAGACGACGACGCTCGTCCAGCAGGACCCGGGGATGGGCGGCCGCGCCGGTGCCGACGGGCCAGGACGTGTCGAGCGCGAGAATGCGGCTGCCGCGCTCACGCAGGCTGAGGAGCTCAAGAAGCTGGCCGACCTCGTCCGCACGAACCCGAAGGCGTGGGCCGAGTATCAGAAGGCGCTCAAGGCTCAACGGGAGGCTGACCAGTTCGCCAAGAGCAAGGCGGGCGGCGGGATCATGGCGCTCGGGCGCGGCGCTGGCGCGTTCGAGTCTGCCGTCGAGCAGCGCCTGAAAGAGAACCCCGCGGCGCGGGAGATCCACTCCTCGATCGCGAAGCTCAAGGTCGCCAAGGCGCGCGAACTCGACCCCGTCGGGGCGATCAATGAGTCGATGATGGACGCCGCCACCGATCACCTCGGACTCATGACGAGGAGCGCGAAGGAGATCGCATCGACGGCCGAGGGGTACGCCGAGACCGCGCGCCGCCGCGCCGCCGCTGCAGTGCCCGGATCCGTCCCGACGCCCGCGTCGACGGCGCCGCAGCAGCCGCAGATCCAGACGTTCCGCAACCCGAAGACGGGCGAGACCGTCCGCGGCTATCGGCGCCCCGACGGACAGATTCAAGAGGTTCCGTAAGTGGCGGGGCGGGTCTTCAACGCCGCCGAATGGGAGCCGGTCCAGCCGGCGCCCGCGGGCCGCGTGATCGACGCGTCCGGCTGGGAGCCCGTCTCGGACGCGCCGTCGGCCCCCGCCGCGCCCGCTGTCGGCAAGGGAGCGTCGTTCTTCCGCGGACTACTGCAGGGCGCGACGCTCGGTTTCGCCGACGAGATCGCGGGCGCCGCTGAGTCCGCGTTCACCGACAAGACGTACGAGCAGGCCCGCAACGAGTCGCGGCGCAACTTCAAAGCTGCCGAGGACGCGAACGGCGGCTGGTACATGGCTGGCGACATCGCCGGGGCCGTGGGGACGTCGCTCATCCCGGGCGTAGCCGCTGCCAAGGGCGCCGGGGCCATTGCGAAGGGCGCCAAGGCGTTCACGAAGATGGGCGCGGCGAAGCAGGCCGCTATTCAGAGCGGCATCGCAGGCGCAGGCTCGAGCGAGGCGACGGACGCCGCTGGTGTTGCATGGGACGCAGGGAAGAGCGCGGCGATCGGCGCTGGTACGGGCGCCGTCATGGGCAAGATCGTCCGCGGTGCGCCCGAGCGGTACACCAAGGGCCTGGTCGGAGACATCACCGACGGCGCGACGGCGAAGATGCGCGACAAGGTGGTCGGCAAGGCGTCGCCGGCCACGGGCATGGGCGAGCGGTTCACCGAGGTGGTCGACACCATCAAGGCGAATCCGGCCATCAAGGCAGCGAAGGGCGATCCTCACAAGCTTCTGCCCGCCGTCGATGAGGCGCTCGACCGCGTCGGTCGCCAACTCGACGAGGTGTACCAGAAGGCCGGCGCGGCCACTTCAGGCATCGCCGTCCGCGACGTGCAGTTGGCGCTCGACAAGGTCGCCAAGGGACTGGAATCGAATCCTGGAACGCGCGGTCTCGCGCGAGCGGTGCGGGCGCAAATGGACGACGTCTTCGAGACCTGGATCGCGCCAGCGACGAAGCAGGGTGACGGGTTTCTGGCCGGCGAAGTCCCGAACGTGAGCGCGCAGCAGGTGCGCGAGTTTGCCAAGGCTGTCGGCAACACCGCGTTCTTCGGCTCGCCGGCCGTGACGCCCGCGGCTGGCAAGGCGGTCGCTCAGGACGTCTGGAAGTCGCTCAAGACGCTCATCGACAAGAACGTCGACGAGGCCGCGGCGGCGCTCGGGGAGAAGGGTGGCGCTGCCGAGCTCCGCGCGCTCAACAAGCAGGCTTCGACTCTCATGAACATGCGCGAGGCGGCCATGTACCGCGCGACGCGCGAGTCGACCCCGTCGACCCGAGCCCGGTCGATCATCGGCGGCGGCGTCGACCTCATGCTCGCGGCGCAAGATCCCATCGGTTTCGTCGGGTGGAAAGGCGCGCAGGCGGTCGGCAAGCCACTGGCGCGCTTCGCCGACGAGCGTCTCGCCAACCTGGCCGCGGCTGCGCAGGGCGGATCAACCGCCGCGCAGCTCGGTCAGCGCGCCATCGAGCTCGGACTTGCTCCGGCCGTCGGTATGGCGATGCACCAGTGGGTGCAGACGCGGCTCGGCGGCGGCTTCGAGGCGCAGCCGGTCGCGCCCTAGTAGCTGTAGCAGTTGACCGAGGTCGTCCCAGGCATCTGCTGGCAGTTCGTCATCACGGGACGCGGCGCCGGTGCCTGCGTCGCCTGTTGCACCGACCGGCCTGCGCCGCGAAGGCCCGCTGACACAGCCGCGGCAGTGGCCCGGCTACGCTCGGCGTCCTCGCGCTCGCGGTCTCGCCACTCCTGGTCCGCGAGTAGATGCTCGTAGCACTTCACCTTCTGGTCCGCGGTCGCCGTGCTCTGCGCGTCGTTCACCGCCCACAGACACCACGCCTTGTACTTCCGCTCGGCCTCAATCTGCTGCGCAACCGCGGGGTCGCGTCGCTCCACGTACGCCCGCCGAGCCGCACACCCGCTCGCAAGAACCACCAGCGCCAGCACTGCCGCCTTCATACCTCCATGAACGCACGCCCGCCGGGTTTGTTCCAGGCTGCGCGGGCGTTCAGCGGGGGAGGTTTCTCCGCAGCCTGCGGAAAAACCTACTTGTCCGCGAGTTCTTGCGCCCGTGTCGGCTTCTGCGGCTGCATCGCGCCTGACGGTGTCTCGGCCTGCTTCGCCGCGCCGCGCGCCCGCTCGAAGGCTGCCTTTACTGCCGCCCTGGCCGCTGCGTCGCCGGTTCCCTTGCCCCCCATGAGCACCTGCAGCTTCCGCTCACGCTCGTAGGGTAGCTCCCAGGTGGGGTACTCGGTCTTCCGGGCGACTGTCAGGTCGAGGACGTCGAACATCATCTGCGCGTAGATGGTGGGGAAGCAGGTCGACAGGGCCTCCACCTCGTCGGGGACCAGGAGCCCGGTGACGAGGCTGTCGAGGGCGCGCAGCGGGTCGTCGCAGATCCAGTAGCGGCGGCGGAACGGGGCGATCTTGAGGTCCGACGGGGTCACGTTCTTGGCGCCGGTCGCGAACGGGCGCTGCGCGATGGGGAAGTGGTGCTGGAGATACCCCACGGCTCGCCCGAGCGAGGCGACGTAGGACTCGGCCAGTGCCTCGTCGGTGAACCGCAGGACGTTTTCCTCGAGCCGCTGCGGAGTGACGCGGGGTAGTTGCTCGAGGACGAGGTCGTAGTCGAAGGGGGGCAACTCGCCGAATTTCGGCCAGGGGCCTTTCGCCGCCAGAAAGCGCCGGAGGCGGCGCCGGATCGCCCGGCCGTACGCCGCAGGGTCGGCTTTGCCGAGCGTCTTGACCGTCACGGGCAGCGGGCCGGGTGCGAGGGCGGCCGACACCCCGGTCACCGCCAGAAGAACCTCACCGACGTCCATACCCAAGGGCGGAACGGCCCCCGGGGGCCATTTTGGGCATGGGCAGGATGCCGACGCCTGCCATCTCGCTGACCCTGCCGACCCTCGGCGTCACGCCCGGCGGCACCGACGCGTCGTCCTGGGGCGCGCTCATCAACGCGGCCCTGACGCTGCTGGCGACGAAGTTCCGGCTGCAGCTCATCGAGACCCGGGCGCCGTCGGGTGTCCAGACGACGACCTTCGGCGACGTCACTCCGCTCGCCGGCGACACGGACGGCATCTACGTCGTCGTTGCCAAGGGCAAGAGCGCCGCGGCCGGCGACGGCAACGGCTACATCAAGCCCAACGGCGCGCTGACGAACGTCACGACGCAGTTTCTGCAGGGCGCGGGCGGCTCGGCGAACGCGAACAACGGCGCCCAGATCTCGTTCGTCACGCGCCAGGGCGGCACGTTCACGCTGTTCGCGATCATCTGGGCGACGAGCGGCGGTCGGCGCGCATGGGTCGCGCTCGCTGGCGCCGACAACGCAGCCGGCGCGGCTACCGACGTCGTCGCGACGTACGGCGTCTGGAACGACACCGCGACGGTGTTGACGACGCTCGCCCTCGACGGCGGCGCCGCCGCCGCGTGGGGCGCTGGTTCGACGGTCTCTCTCTACCGGCTCGGCACCTAGGAGGACACGAAGCGATGAAAGAGCAAGCAAGGGCGTTTCCGGCATGGCCGACGGCTCCGGGCAACAACGCTACGATCGTCCTGTTCGCGACGCACGACCGGAAGGCCGGCGGGTCGGGCGACGTGTTCACCGGGATGAAGGGCGCCGAGGGCATCGCGCCCGAGGAGATCTCTGCCGTCGAGTTCACCTGGCACAAGAACGACCAGGCGAGCGCCGCGAACGGCATCCGCTGCTACGCCACCGACGACGGCGGGACGACCTGGCACGAGACGGACCTCAAGGACGACGCCAACGTCGCCACGATCGGCTCGGCAGCGCCGGTCCAGGTCAGGGCTCTCGCCGCGGGCGAGGAATGGCGAGAGACGTTCGTGGTCTCGCACCTCAAGGGGTTCTGTTTCGAGTACACCGCGGGGGCCACCGGGCCGACGGCGACGACCGGCTGGCGCGGCACCATCGCCATTCACCGGAGCGCCCTGGCGGTGCAGCGGTGAGCGAGCCCTGTCTCCTGACGGAAGAGGAGTTCGCGCGGCTCGACGCCCTGACGGATGAGCAGCGGTCGCGCATCCCCGAGGGCGCCCGCCTCGCGCACGAGCACGCGAAGAAGACCGGCAATCGACTCGGCAAGCCCGAAGCGGCGCCGAAGAGGGGCCGCAAGTGAGCCGCCACCCGCTGCCGTACAGCACCGGCCCGCTCACCTTCCGCGAGTACGGGCTTCAGCGCGCCTTTCGTCTCCTGCGCACGTCGAACTTCGAGGAGCTGTACACCCCGTTCTTCCAGTCGACCGCGCCGTACGTGACCACGCAGTTCTGGGACGTCGCCAACGACATCGTGGGCGGCGGCTCCATCACGAGCCTGTCGACCGCGCCGACTCAGGTCGGCGGCGGCCTGCGCTGCACAACCGGCGCGGCGAACAATGCGGAGTCCCGTGCATTCACGCCGGGGTTTCTCGTCGCCGCGATGTGCGGCGCTTCGGGCTGGATGGCCCGCGTGCGGTTGCAGCCCATCACCGCAGTCGCGGCTCGGCAGCGGTTCGCCTTGCAGCTGGGCGACAGCAAGGCCGAGGTGTCGCTGGGCGTCCACGGGGCGAGCGTGACGGGTGGCAGTGCCACCAAGTTCTCTATGATCAAGAAGGACAGCGGGAACGTGGACCGCGCGGGTGCCACGTCCACGATCTCGCTCGACCTCAACCCGCACGTCCTCGAGATCTGGCACCCGGTGGGCGACGCGAACATTTACGGCTCGGTTGACCATGAGCCGGCACTGTCGATGAGCGGCGCCGACATGGCAAACGGGAAGGGGCAGTTCCTCTGCGGCGCCGAGTGCGGGGCCGATGCCGCCGCTTACACCGTCGATCTCTTCGAGGCGCAGATCATCATCGTGAGGCCTTGATCGGCCGTGGGGCGGTTGGCGGTGCCCTTCGCTGATACGGCGCTAGAGCGCTTCTACCAGAAGCGGCAGCGGGTGATGCAGTGGTGCTGGGGCTCCTCTGCCCCGCCCTCGACGGGTCCCGACACCATCACCACCGCCACGGGCGCGGACCTCATCGCCGCTGGTAAGGCGAGCGGAACGATCGCCGGGGCTGCCTCGACGCAACTCTGGCGCATCAACGGCGTCTTCCCCGAGCTCTACACGTACGCCCACTTCCACACGCCCTCGTCGCCGGCCACGACCCCGCGGGTCATCGTGCTGCACCAAGGCCACGATGTGATGTACCAGGGCGCGCTGGCGACGTGCGCCGAGTACTTCCTGGCGCGCGGCTACCACGTCGTCAACATGGCGATGCCCTGTTGGGCTCCCGGCAACGGCGTCACCGGGTCTCCCGTCTCGGTTGCGCTGCAGTCCGGCGCCCCGGTGAACGTCGAGAGTCACGCGGATCTCGGAACGCTTCACGCCACGGGGCGCGACGTGCGCAATCCGATCCGGCTCTACCTCGATCCGGTCATCCGGGTCATCAACCGCCTCGTCGACACGCTCGCGTTCGGCAGGCGCGTCTACCTCTGCGGTCTCTCGGGCGGGGGATGGACGACGCACATGATCGCGGCGCTCGACACGCGCATCCGCCTTTCGTACCCGTGGGCGGGTTTCATGCCGTTCGACATGCCGTGCTGGGGCGTGTCTGCCGGCGATTGGGAGCAGACCGACGGACGCACCCTCTACGCGGTCGCCAGCGTGCGCGAGCTGTTCGCGATGGGGGCACTCGAGGGCCGCCGCGTGCTCCAGGGGCTCAACAACCTGGACTACGCCTTCTGGTACGACGTCACCGGGGACCCGGGCCGCCCAAACCAGAAGGCAGCCGTCGACGGCTACGTCGCTGACGTGCAGGCGCTCCTCGGCGCAAGCGGAACGTTCTCGCTCTACGTCGATACGTCGACGGCAGACATGCAGCACACGATTTCCCCGACGAGCTGCGGGGTGATTCACGCCGACATACTGGCGAACGACCCGTGAGGAAGGAGCGCCGATGAGTGGGAGAACTGAGCAACGACAAGAACAACTCACCTGGGCGCGACCCCTCGGGCTCATGGCCGCGGTCGCTCTCGCCGCACTCGTCGTCATGGCGGGTCGTGGTGAATCTCGGCGCTATGGCGCTGGCCGCGTGGACCGTTCCGGCCATTTTCAAGGACCACACGATCCCCTGGCCGTACCGGCTGGGATCGACGCTGGTGATCGTGCTGGTGGCGGCGCTGCCGGGGGACGATTTCAGTCGTCTCGCGACGGTGGTGCTGGACCGACTCCCGTTCACGGGACGCGGCGGTAAGCAGTGAGCATCTTCGCGCTCCTGCTCGCGTTCCAGGTCAAGCACTTCCTGGCCGACCACCCGCTGCAGACGCCGTACATGCTCGGCAAGTTCAAGCCGGGGTGGGAGTTCGCGGGGCCGTTGGCCGCGCACTGTGCGGTTCACGCGCTGATGACATTCGCCATCGCGTTCGCGTCGTCGAGAAGCGTCGGGCTCGCCGCGCTGCTTGCTGCGGTCGATTTCGTTGCGCACTGGAACATGGACCGCATCAAAGCTGGTCCGCGGTACCTCGGACGGTTCAAGGACATGAAGGCGCCCGCCTTCTGGTGGTGCCTCGGCGCCGACCAAGCCGTCCACCACCTGACTCACTACGCGATCATCTTCGCGCTGGTGTCGCTGTGAGCGCGCTCGTTTTCTACGTCTGGGTCGTGGCGTCGCTGTGGATGAACCGGAAGGAGTAGCACCAATGCGCAAAGCACCCTGGAAGAACGGCAACGTCGCGATCGCCTCGACGACCGCGGTCTGCGGAGCGATCGCCGTGGCGGTACCGCCGGCCGCTCCCGTCTGCGCAATCGCCGCCGGCGGCGTCGCGGCCGTCGTGTGGGGCGCGCGCCTGTGGAAGCGCATCCGCGGGGGCGACGTCGCGGGCGCCTTCGAGGCCGGGACCGAGGCGGTGGAAGCTGGGAAGGGCGTCGTCGAGGCGTTCAACAAGTCGCGCGGCAAGAAGTAGTCCCATGTCCGCATTCCTCGGCCGCGTCCTCGAAATCGCCGCCGGTGAGGTCGGCGTGCGGGAGGTCGGCGGCGCGAACCGTGGGCCGCGAGTGAAGGAATACCTGCGCTCGATCGGCCTCGACGAGGGGCATCCGTGGTGCGCGGCGTTCCTTTTCTGGTGCTGGGAGCAGGCGGCGCGCGACTGCTCGGTCCACAACCCGATGCCCCGCACCGGGAAGGTGGCGACCTTGTGGCGCCGGGCGGCCCTGCAGCGCACCCCGCATCCCTTCCCCGGGGCGGTGTTCGTGCACCTCACCGACCCGGCAGACCCGGCGAGCAAGGGTCACTGCGGGATCGTGGAGTCGGTCGCGGGCACGCACGTTGTCGCGATCGAAGGGAACACGAACGAGCACGGCTCACGCGAGGGCGTGATGGTGCGCCGGCAGATGCGCCCGACGCTCGGAAGCCCGTACATCACCGGGTGGCTGAATCTCGACATCGTGGCCGGCCCGGAAGACCCGACGGTGCGCGTCCGATGAAAACCGTGACCATCACGGTCAACGACGGGTCCCGCTTCAAGGTCGGCACCCGCTACGAGCTCGCCGCCAAGGACGGGCGGCGGTGCGAGGTCATTTGCATCGAGGTCGACGGTGACGACGTCACCTTCAAGATGGTCGAGGTGGCGCAGGCATGAAAACGCGCACCGTGGAGGCGTGCAAGTCCAAGTACGTGCGAATCAGCGACCGCAAGTTCTGGAAGCGGCTCACGCACAAGCTGTGGCGAAAGATGGCCAAGGAGGCGCCCGAGGACGCCCCAAGGCGCAAACCCATCCGTGGGTGGATCGACTGATGAGGCTGCGGGCGAAGGTCGACAACAACCACGCGGAAATCGTCCGCGCCTTGCGCGCAGCGGGGCGGCGTGTGCTCGACCTGTCGCGCGTCGGCTCGGGCTGCCCGGACATACTCGTCGGGTGGGGCGGCCGCCAGGTGCTCATGGAGATCAAGTGCGACAAGGGCAAGTTGACGCCGCAGCAGGAGGCGTTCCGCGCGTCCTGGCCCTGTCCTGTCGTCGTCGTGCGTTCCGTCGGCGAAGCACTCGCCGCGACGGGGGTGTCCGATGCCGTCCCAGCGGCTCGGCCAGACGGCGGCTGACGTTCTCGACGAGGTCGTCGACGAGCTCGAGTTCGCGGCGAACGCCCACGGGAAGCACGCCGAGCACTACGAGAAACTAGGGCTGCGGAACCCGACGGAAGTCGAGTACGCGTTCAGGCGCATGGCCGAGCTGGCGAAGGCTCAGGCCCTCAAGTCGTTCGCCGAGACGTACCAGGAGCGGGCGAGGCTCATCCGCGTGCACGACGAGGCGATCACGAAGCGGACGTTCATCCCGCGCGCGCCGTCGTGGTGGCGGCGGTGGTTCGGGAGGGGGTAAGATCCGCGCATGGCGCATTCACCGGGGCCGTGGCGGTGGGACAGCAGCGGCGCGCCCATCCTTGAGGACGCAAACGGCACGTTCATCCTTGCCGTCGAGATGGGCAGGACCGACGACGCCGACGCCCGCCTCATCGCCGCCGCGCCTGAGCTACTCGTCCGCTTCAAGCGCCGCGTTGCCGTGTGCAAGGACTGCGACCCTCCCGTCGCGTGCCCGGTGTGCGTTGAGGACATGGCCCTGCTCGACCGCATCGAACCTGACGACGACGTGATAGACACGTAGCGTGACCGCGGACGAGTTGCGCCGCCGCGCAGACGAGCTGGACCGAGAAGGTGAAGATGCCCTGGAAAAGGGCGACACCATCCGCGCGAGCATGTGCTTCCTGCGCGCGGAGATGCGGCGCGAAGTCGCCGCCGAGATCGACCGGGTCGGGATTCACAAGGGGCACACGCTCACCCCCGCCGGAATGAAACGCGCGGCGAAGCGCCTTGACGAGCTCAAGCGGCGGCTCGGCGCCGCGGTGGAACAAGTCCGCGACGTCCGCGTCCAGGCGGAGGCGTTGACTTCGGTCAACACCACGGGCAAGACTAAGGGCGTGACGCCAGAGCATCGCGCCCGCCTCGGAGGGGCCGCCAGAAAGCGGAAGCATGGCCTCTACGAGCACATCGGGGAGGGCAAGAAATACCCGTCCCTGCGCGCGCTGGCGGCCGAAATCCCCATGGATCCCGGGTTCTTGAGCCGCTGCATGAAGGGCGACCAGTCCATGCCCGACGACAAGGCCGCCCGCATCGAAGCTCTCACGGGCTATCCAAAAGACGAGTGGTCCCGCTGAGTTAGTCATCAGCGTTGATTTAGTGTTGACCTAGTCAACAGCGCGAGTATGCTGTTGACCAATGACGACGCTACAGACGCTTGAGGCGGCCCGGGGCGAGACGCGCGGGATTGGCCCGTTCGTTTCGTTCGATACGTCCCGGCGCTGCGTGAAGTGCCGCGGGCCGTACCCGCATCACTGGAACACGCGGTGCTTCGAGACGCATCCGGCCGGCCCTGACGTGCGCGCGGACCACGTCGTCGAGGGAGGGTGAGCATGGATCAGGTCAACAACGAGCGGCGGTGGTACCGGGTGAGCGACGACGGGATGGCCATCAGCGCGTACACCGCGCGGCAGATGGCCGAGGTGCCCGCGCACGAGGTGACGCCGTCGAGCTTCTTCACGTGCCTGATGACGGCGCTTCTCGTCGGGCATGAGCGTCGCCGGGTGGCGGCCATCGCGGCTGCTTGGGACGTGGAGGATGCGCAGACTCGCCGGGCCATCACCGAGGCGCACCTGAGGGCGTTCGCGTCGGCGCAGGCGTCGGTGCTCACGGGCGTGGGGTTCGGGTCGTGAGCGACGAGCAGCGGGGCTTCTGTCCGGTCTGCAGGCAACACATGCGGCGCTGTAACTGCGCCAGGAGGCAGGGACGATGAACGCGGCGAACGGTACGACGACCCAGCATCAGAACGGCGCGCCAGTCGGGCCGCTCCCGCCGCAGTCCGAGGCGCAACTGCACGCGTCACCGGGCATCGGCAAGATCGCCCAGGCGCTGGCGCACGCGCAGGGCGAGTTCGGCGCCATCGAGAAGAACCGCCGGGTGAAGGTGACGTCGAAGAGCGGTGCTAGCTACGAGTTCGACTACGCGACGCTCGACGAGATCTTGGCGAAGACGCGCCCGGCGCTCGCCAAGCACGAGATCGCGCTGACGCAGCACCTGCTCGCCGCGGACGGGCGGCCCCGGCTGCGGACCATGCTCCTGCACTCGTCGGGCGAGTGGCTGGCGTCCGAGTTCCCGCTGCCCGGAGGCGCCCCCGACAGCCCCCAGGCGTACGGCTCTCTCCTCACGTACATGCGCCGGTACGCCATCACCGCGCTGCTCGGAGTGGCGGCCGACGAGGACGACGACGGCAACGCCGCCGAAGGAAATCAGGCGAAGGGGACGGAGCGACCGACGAGCCGGAAGCCGCCGCCAGCGCTGGCGTCGCAGGACAAGGTCGCCGCGCTTCGCGACCTGATGCTCAAAGAGCACGGCTGGAAGAAAGAGCGCGCGATGAAGTGGCTCCGGGTGCTCTTCGACGTCGAGGGGCCGGCAGACCTCACCGTCGCGCAGGCCGACGTCGCCGAGGCGATCCTTGTCGCCCTCAAGTCGAGCATCGAGGACTACCGGGCCGAGATCGCGAAGTGGATCGGCAGGGGGCTTGTGCGCAAGGAGGCGGCCGATGTCGAGTGAGCGCAAACCGCACCTGTCGGCGACGCAGTTGACCATGCTGTCGCGCTGCGGGCTGCAGTACTACTGGCGGTACATCAAGGGCATCAGGCGCCCGCCTGGGTCGGCGGCGACGCTGGGCAAGGGGACGCACCGGGCCATCGAGGCGAACCTGCGCGCCAAAATGTCGTGGGGGCAGCTTCTCTCCGAGGAAGAGGTGAAGCAGAAGGCGGCCGAGGCGACGGCGGCGGCGTGGGACGAGGAGCCGCCGCAGCTCGACGACGACGAACGGGCCGCCGGCGCCGACAAGGTGAAGGGCGAGCTCGTCGACACGGCGGTCGTGCTGGCGTCTCTGCACCACAAGCAGGCGGCACCCAAGATCGAGCCCATCGCCATAGAGCAGGAGTTCACGATCGAGATCGACGGCTCCCCGTACGACCTGCTCGGCTACAAGGACATCGAGACGGCGACGCACATCCGGGACACGAAGACCCCGGGGAAGACGCCGTCGGCAGACGCGGCAGAGCGGTCGGTGCAGCTCACGCTCTATCACCTCGAAACCAAGCTGCGGACGGGCGAGGACAAGCGGGTCGCGCTCGACAATCTCGTCAAGGGCCGCTCGCCGAAGTACGTCCCGCTCGAGGCGGGGCGCACGGAGGCAGATCACGCCCAACTGCTTCACCGGGTCGAGGCTGCGGTGCGGACCATCGAGGCGGGCAACTTCACCCCGGCCAACCCGGACGACTGGTGCTGTTCTCCGAAGTGGTGCGGCTGGTGGGACCAGTGCCCGCAGGGCGCGCGCCAGGTCGCCGTCGTCCCGCTGATCTCGCCGGACCGCCTGCGGGTGAGGAAAGCGGCGTGACGGTTCGCGACGTCATCAAGGAGCGGGCTCGTCGCTGCGCCCGTGCGCTCGCCGAGTTCTCTCGGGCTGGCATCCCGTCGGACAGCCCCGGCGTGCTCGTCGTGCAGGCCCGCCTCGACGAGCTACATGCGCTGCTCGAGGAGATGGACCGGAAGGATGCAGCATGAAGCCCGGCGGTCCCTTGAAGCGACGGACGCCGATGAAGCGCAAGACGCGCATCAGGCCGCGCAGCAAGCGCAACAGCTACCGCAAGCGGGAGCGGGACTTGCCGTACCTGCTTTGGATTCGCGGCGCGGGCGTATGCGTCGCGTGTTTCAAGTTCAGCCCCGGGCCGCGCTGGCGCAACTGGTGCGACGGCCCGATTGAGGCGGCGCACCGTGACGTGGGTGGCAAGGCGATGAGCAACAAGACGCCAGATCGCGAGGCGTTGCCGCTCTGCCGCGGGTGCCACCGTGCGCCGGGGCTGCACCGCTGGGAGCGATGGCAGCAGATGACCAAGCCCGAGCGCCGCGACTGGTGGATGGCGGCGGTGGCCGTGTACCAGGCGGAATACGCCGCCCAGCTTGCCAAGGAGGCAGCATGACCCGCGACAACGGGACGCGGGTGGCCCACGCAGACATGGACATCATGAGCACGCTGCTCGAGGTGCAGCGGCTGGCGGATCGGCTCATCCGAGACAACCAGAAGCTGTTGGCGGCGGTGAAGCTGGTGGCGTTCTGCAGGGACTGCAACGTGTGCCGCGGGGTGTGTGAGGCAGTCCTGCGGGAACTAGTCACCCATGAGGGGGAGCCATGAGGGAGCGGCCGATTCTGTTCTCCGCTCCGATGGTGCGCGCCATTCTCGACGGGCGGAAGACGCAGACCCGGCGGATCGTGCGTGACGGTCTGGTCGTGCGTGAGACGGCATTCGGCGTTGACGACGCGGCGGCGTTCGGCCTTCGTCCGTGGCCGCGGTCGGCGGTCGGACCCGTCGAGTGTCCCTACGGCGCGCCGGGCGACCGGCTATGGGTGCGGGAGACGCACGCGCAGTTCGCGGTGGGCGAGGGGCTCGATAGATCAGTTCCACAGTGCGTCGCCTACCGCGCGACGTGCGACCAGAACGGCGGTTTCGACTACGTGAACGGGCGCGGCGAGATCATGCGCCTGAAGGTAACGAAGTGGACGCCTGCGATCCACATGCCGCGCTGGGCGTCGCGCATCACCCTCAACGTCGTCGGCATCCGCGTCGAGCGGCTGCAGGACATCAGCGAGGAGGACGCGCGCGCCGAGGGCGTCGAGGCGACGCGCGGTCACGGGCACCCGGCCGGCGATGACTCGCTCTCCGCGTGCGAGGTGTTCCGCGACCTGTGGGACCGCATCAACGGCGAGCGCGCCGCGTGGGCCTCGAATCCGTGGGTGTGGGTCGTCGAGTTCCGCCCCGCCACCACCCCACCGGAGGGGACGTGATGGGTGCGCCTGGGCGGTCATGGGCAGAGGAGAGGGCGCTCGAATTGGCGGCGCGGAAGTGGCCGCGGAGCGAGGGCGGGAGGCGCGGCGCCATCGAGCGCGTCATCCGCGAAACGATTAGCGAGTGCGCGCGAGTGTGTGACGGGCTGCGGTCGGACTCGACGAGCGAATTCGACAACGCCTACCACCTCGCGCTCGACCACGCGCAGCGACGCATCCGCGCACTAGCGGCACCCCAGGAGGAGACGGGCGATGGTGAATGACGAGCTAGTGCGGCTGGCGCGGGCGGTGCGTGACACATGGCTGCGCGCGCCCGACGGCGACGACCACGAGACGATGCGGCGACTAAACCCGCTGCTGGCGGCTATGGGTGACCACCTCGCCACGTTGGACGCGGCCCCGCGGGAAGCCACGCTAGTGCGCCTGGTCGACGACCTGCTGCACACATGGAAGACCGACACGGACGGCGCGACGTACGGGGCGCTGCAACGGCTGGACGCATACCGACGCTCTCAAATCGTCGCCACGCTGGACGCGGCCCCGCGGGACAAGTGCGTTCACGGCCGCCCGCTTACGTGGGCGTGTGAGCAGTGCGTGTCAACGGCGCTGGACGACCGCGAGGCCACGCCAGAGGGGGCGCGGGAGACGGCGCTTGGCAGGGCAGCGGAGCACGTAAAGACGCTCTACACGCCGGAAGCGGCCGAGCAGTTGAAGGCCGACTGTTCACCCGAACCATGCGAGACGTGCGGGGCACTGTCCGACCTGTGCGACGACCTCCGCGCCCGTCTCGCCGCTGCGGAGGCAGACCGGGACCGCTGGAAAGCCGAGGCGCACGACATGCGCGACAACCAGGGGCGCTACGAAAGCTACCGCCTCAAGGTCGATGCGCTCCGCAAGTGCCAAGCGGACCTCGACGCCGCCCGCGCCGAGGTGGAGCGGCTGCGGGAATACGCGTGGCACAAAGAGGGCTGCTACGCGCTGACGACAGACGAGGGCGTGTGTGACTGCGGCTTCGTCGACATCGCCCGCGCCGCCCTGTCCACGGGGACGGCTGGTGCCGCTCAGGCCGCGGGAGCCGCGCTGCCGCCGGGTGGTCACGAGATGATTGAAAGCGCGCTCACGACGTTGCACGAATCGTGTTGGGCGGGAACCGAAGGACGCCCCGGGTGGCGCTGCATCTTCTGCGATGTCGACGAGCACGACAAACACGACCGCCACGCGCCCGACTGCCCGATTCACCAACTGACGGCGGCGCTGATTCCCACGCACGGTGCCGCTCAGGCCGCGGGGGCCACGCCGGTACGCACCGCCGAAGACGACGTGCTGCAAGGACGCAAGGAGGAGCGGGCTGACGTGGTGGCGTACCTGGACACCGATTGCATGTACGACGGGCGCAAGCTGCGCGAGCGCATCGCACAGGGCGAGCACGTCGGCACCGCACGGGGCAAGGGGGAGCCGAGGTGAGCACCTGGGAGACGGTCTTTCTGTACGTGTCGCTGTTCGCGGGCGGGTTCGGGTTCTCCGTGTGGCACGCGGCCCATCGACGGTGCTGGTGGTGCGGGGGTCACGGCCGCGAGCGCACCAAGGGAGGGAAGCCGTGAGCGCGAAGGTCGACGCGTTTGACGTCGTGTTCTGGATGTTCCTGGGTGCGATGGCGCTGATGGTCCTCGGACTGCTGGGCGTGAAGTGCGTGGGCGTGGGCATCGACTACTGCCGCGACACCCCCGGCGCCTGTCAGCCGCGGGACGCGGGCGAGCGCACCAAGGGAGGGAAGTGATGAGCGGGCCGCGATGCACATGCGACCCGGGCCTGCTGGCGGCGCTTGGGCACGGCAGCTTTTGCCCCGCGCAATCCGGGCCCGCCGCAGGCGCACCAGAATGCACATGCGCCATCGAGACCGGATGTACGCGCTTCGGATGCCCGGTGCATTGCCCGCTGCCACCAGAGACCCCCAGCGGGGAGACGCCGCGGGATGACGTTGGTGCGGGCATCGCGTTCGTGACCGACGAGCATGGTCCCTACGCGAAGTGCCGCGGGTGCGGCGCTGCGACGCCGATGGGCAATCGCCTCCGTTGGCAGCGCGCGCAACTGGCCGCCGCCGAGGAGCGCGGCGCCCTGCGGGAGCGTGAGCGGGTCGTGGCGTACATCGACACCGATGCCATGTACGACGGGGCCAAACTGCGCGCGGCCATCGAGCGCGGCGATCACGCCCCCAACGACAAGGGGGCAGGCAAGTGAACACGTGCGGGAACTGCGGCTCCACGTTTACGCCTGAGACGTTCCACTCGTGTACCGCGCGAGACGACCGCGCCCGCCGCTTTGCGAGGGCGTGGAAGCAAAGCGCCCGCGACTGGCGCACCGTCGCCGGGATGCACCTCGCCGTGGGCAAGCGAGCCGAGGCCCGCGCCGACGCCGCCGAGGCGGCACTACGCGAGGCGGTGACGCTTATCGAGTTCCTACGCGAGCGGTGCAATCACCACGGCGGATCGCTCGACTGTCTCGACGAGGACCGTATCGACGCCTTCCTAGCCACGCACCGCAAGCCCTGACCGCGCCGATACATGGTAAGCAGAACCACGCCCGATCACCCAGAGAATGACTATGAAGCAGTACGACATAGACGACGTGATGGCGACCGTGAAGGGCGTGATGGACGGCCAGGACATGCAGGACGAGGTGCTCGAGCGGATCGAGAAAGCCGTGGACGGGCTGCGTCTCAAGGTCGACTTGCTCGGCTCGAATCTCGCGGCCGTGACCGCGCACGTCTCCTCGGTCGAGCAGACATACAGTGGGCTGCTCATCTGGGTAAAGCGGTTAGCCAACGAACCAAAGAACGCGCGCAAGAAACGCCGAAAGAAATCAATCAGGTAGTTCACCTGTTCAGGTTCCGCGTTCAGGTCCCTGCGCGGTTACAACGCCCGGCGGGACGGGCATAGCGTGCGGATTCGGGTACCCATCAACGGGCAGATGGTCGAGGCCGAAGGTGACGCCGATGAGGTGCGCGCCTTCGCCGAGTCCGTCACGTCCGATCGCAAGGCGCCGGTGCGTGCTCGCCGGGAGCCCGTCGAGGCGCCGACCATCGCCGAGCTGTGGGAGCGGTGGGCGACGTGGGCGGTCGAGGGGCTGCCGTCGTATCAAACGCGCAAGTCGCAGAGAACGCCGCTCATGACCACGCCGATGCTCATCGACGGTGAGGCGGTCACGTTTGCCGATCTTCGCTGCGATCAGGTCACGGCCGGCCACGCCGAGCACTACCGGGCGGCGCGCTCGAAGGTGGTGAGCCGCTTCGGCCGGCTCGTGAAGGGCAACAGCATCAACAACGAGCTCACCACGTTGCAGATGATGCTGACGTGGCACGTCCGGCACGGGACCATCCCACGCAACCCGCTCGACGGCTGGAAGCGCGAGAACGAGGACAAGTACACCCGGCGTACGTATTTGAACGAGGACGACTTCTTTCGCCTCATCGCGCACGGGATCCCGACCTATCAGGACATCATGTTCGTGGCGTACCGCTGTATGCTGCGAAACGCTGAGGTGCGGCTGCTGCGCAAGGACGGCGAGATCGACTGGTCGAACCGGGTCATCCACCTCGACGGAGCCCGGACCAAGTCCCGCCGGCCGCGCGAGGTCCCGATCCCCGCCGACGCGTTCGACGTCCTCGACCGCCATGCCCGCGCCTCACGTGGCTCGACGGTGTTCGTGCACCCGCAGGACCCGGCGAGGCGCAGGCCCGTCACGCACGCGTCCTTCTGGCGCTGGCACGACAACGCCCGCAAGGCGTCCGGCCTCGTCGGCGTCGGCGGGGAGGTCATCGTCATCCACCACACCCGGCACGCGGGCGTCACGAACGCGCTCGAGGTGCTGCCAGCTCCCCAGGTCGCCAAGTACGCCGGGCTGTCCCTGCGCGTGCTCGACAAGACGTACTCGAAGTTCTCCCGCGTCCAGCAGGAAAAGTTCCGAGAGGCGCTGGACGCGATCGCGCCAAAGCGCACGCCGGGCGACGACACCTGAACACACGCGCCGTCCTGTAGGACAAAGGCGCGGACCGTAGCAGGGTCACCGCACGAAATGCAAGGGCGTCACGTTTCTGACTTCACAAATGGGGGGCAGGCCCTAATATCGTCGCTGCCCAACCCCATGAAGTTCACGGTCTCTCGCCTTGTATGCTCGCCCGCCGCTTCCGCGGTCGGCCGAGAGTCCGTCGCCGTCATGGGTTGGGCAAGAACCAGTGACAGCGGCGAGCGAGCGTAGAGGGCGAGAGCCTTAGGAGGGACGGATCATGGCGCGCGAGATTTCCCGTAAGGGATCTCCTCAGAGGGAGATGACCTTGTTCGGGTCGAAACGACCCGACGAAAACCGGCTCAGTAATCTCGGTTCGGCAGAAGCGACGAGTTGTCCACAGTCGGGGACACTCACGGCGTTCGTCGCCGGCTGTGTGCTCGACGGGATGGAGGTCGCAGAGGCGACCCGGCTGCTCGCTGAGCTGCGGTCGGCGGCCAAGAAGATCGCCAAGCTGGCGGTGGCCGAGGAGTGGGACGCGGCGCGCATCGACGCCGAGATCGACAGCGTCATCACCCGGTTCTTCGACAAGGCCGAGGCCAAGAAGCGCGAGGCCCGTTCGTGAAGCTGCTGCGCACGACCGAGGTGAAGCTGTCGGCGCTCAAGCTGCGCGGCGGGTGGGAGAAGGAGGTCGACGACGCCCACGTCAGGCGCCTGGCCGACGAGATCGAAGCGGGCGCCATCCTGCCCCCGATCCGCATCGACGAGGGCAAGGGCATCGTCTTCGGGTACCACCGGGTGGCCGCCCACAAGCTGGCCGGCCGGACGGTCATCGCCGCCGAGGTGGTGGAACTCGAGCGGCCCGACGAGGCGGAAGCGGCCGCCCTCGGCGAGAACCTGCACCGCCGGAACATCACCGGGGAGCAGCGGGCCAAGTGCACGGCGCGGCTCGTCGAGATTTACGCGGCGAGGTTCAAGGAGGTTTCTCCGCAAGCTGCGGAAAAACCCGCCAAGGGCGGCCGGCCGAAGTCACCCGAGCGCGAGGCCATCCGTGAGGTGGCGAAGCTGCGCGAGGTCTCCGAGGACACCGTCGAGCGCGACGTGAAGGCAGCGAAGGCCCCCGAGCCCCAGCCCCCGACGCCCGCCGCCCCCCCGCCCATCGACTGCCACGGTCACGCGCTGTCGGACGGCGTGCGCACGCAGGTGGTCGAGGTGCAGGCGCTGCTCGACGAGGCGGCGAACGCCATGTCTCGCGTGGTCGCGGCGCTGAACAAGCTCGAAGACCTGTCGCCCGAGGTCGCCAACAACACCTTCGCGCAGGGACTGGCGCTCAACGCCCGGGAGATGAACCGGGTGATTCGCGACCGTCGGCCCGCGCACCTCTGCACCCACTGCCGCGGTGGCGAGCTAAGGCCGAGGTGCCCGCTGTGCAAGGGGCTAGGTGCAATTTCTGCCGAGCTCTACGCCCGCACGCCGAAGGACGGCGGCAAGCCGGCGAAGAAGCAGGCCAAGAAGGTCGTGGTGGTCGACGAGAACGGCCAGCCGATCGCGACGGGTGGCGAGCCGTGAAGCGCCGGCGGTCTCAGTTTCTCTGCGCCGTGACCGAGCCCGGCGAGGTCGGTCACTGGGGCACCGAGAACGATACGTGCTCTTGGAAGGATGACGACGGGTCCTTCTGGCGCATCGATGTCATCGACGGCGTGGCGTACACGCTGTGCGTCTCTTCCCCGCTGCCGGTGCCGTTCTGATGCAGCTCGGAATCTTCGATGCACCGGCGCGCCCCGCGGGCCTTCACCCCCCTGAGGCACCCGCGGGGCCGCCGGCCATCGTTCTGCGTCCGTATCAGCAGTCAGCGATCGACAACGTCCTCGCCCAGTTCGCGGCCGGCACGCGCTCGACGCTGGTGGTGATGGCGACGGGCACCGGGAAGACGACGGTCTTCTCGGGCATCGTCGAGCGTTCAGCGGGTCCGGCGCTCGTCCTCGCTCACCGGGACGAGCTCATCCGCCAGGCAGCAAGCCGCATCCACACCCAGACCGGGAAGCTCGTCAGCGTCGAGAAGGCCGAGGAGTACGCAGCACGGGGGGCCGACGTGGTCGTTGCCTCCGTCCAGTCCCTCCGCCCCGAACGCCTGTCCTCGCTCAAGCATCGCTTCGGCGAGTTCCCTCTCATCGTCGTCGACGAGGCTCACCACGCCATCGCGAAGAGCTACCGGGACATTCTCGACGCCTTCCCCGAGGCCCACGTCCTCGGCGTCACCGCGACCCCCGACAGAGCCGACGAGCAGGCGATGGGGCAGGTGTTCGACGAGATCGGGTTCGTCTACGAGATCGGGGACGCCATCGCCGACGGGTATCTCTGCCCCATCCGCGCGACGCAGGTCTTCTGCGATGACCTCGACGTCTCGGACGTCAAGACCGTCGCCGGGGACCTCAACCAAGGCGAGCTCGACGCCATCATGTCCACCGAGGCGGTCTTGCACCAAGTCGCCCGGCCGACCATGGAACTGGCCGGTGGTCGGCGCACCATCGTCTTCACGACGTCGGTCGAGAACGCGCATCGGCTGGCCGAGGTGTTCAACCGCTACAGGCCCGGGTGTGCTGGGGCTGTCGACGGGTCGATGGACTCGCTCGCCCGCAAGCGCGTGCTCAACGACCATCGAGCTGGCCGCATCCAGTTCCTCTGCAACGTCGCCGTACTCACCGAGGGGTATGACGATCCACTCGTTGCCTGCGTGGCGATGGCGCGACCGACGAAGTCGCGAGCCCTCTACGCGCAGATGGCGGGCCGCGGTACGCGCATCGCCCCA
>Ga0196964_10000247_pt1 | contig 40848 bp, 34 predicted proteins | sample S1_10metaG_FD_148615 | JGI IMG/M metagenome (GOLD analysis project Ga0196964, IMG submission 148615) | Soil microbial communities from Anza Borrego desert, Southern California, United States - S1_10 | ecosystem: Environmental > Terrestrial > Soil > Desert | place: USA: California | collected...
TTCCAGCGGTGCGTCTGGTGTCCGAAGTGGGCGCCGGCCTCCAGCAGGCCGCGCATGTTGAAGTCGGGTAGCGCCATGGGATCGTGTCCTTCTTCCGATCGTGCCTCCGCAGACGAAAAGCCGGGTCGTCCGGCCTCGGAACGGGTGATCGCGGGATGTCTCCCCGTGAACGCCGCGTGTCTGCGTGTGAGATGGGCGCCCACCTAGGCGCTCGGGCCCGAAAACGCAAGGGAAAACCCGAACGGCCGAGCTGGAACACCTTTTGGCCGCAAGCCTGAACCTCGCCTGACCGGGGGATCAGACCCGGTTCAGGCGCGTTGCGACATTCTGACCTGTCCCCGGCGCCCGCGTCCTGGGCGCGCAGAATGAAGCGAGGAATGCAGCGATGCCTTCCGCGAAACGCCCCAATCGCGTTCCTTCCGTCCTAGCCCTTTCGGCCGCGCTGGGAATGTCCCTATCCGGCTGCCGGCTGGAAGACGCCATGGCCATCGCCGGCGCTAGCGGCCAGATCCCTTACGCCGCCCTGCCCGCGAGCTCGGCCGCCCTGCCCTACGGCTACGCGCCGGACGTGTACGACCTGCCCTACGCCCCGCCGGCGCCGATCGGCCGGCTGGCCTCGTACGACGACGGCTACGCCTGGGCCGAACGCGCCTACGCGGCCGACTACGCCTTCCATGAAGCGCCGCCGGACTACGGCTTCTACTACGAGGGGGTGCAGCCCTGGGTTTGGCGCACGGCCGCGAACTGGCTGACCTTCGCCGAGCCTTTCGACGACGGCTACCGGACGTACTATTACGAGCCGGAGGCCGACTATCCGTACTTCGTCCGCGATGCGGAATACGGCTACGGCTACGACCCCTACGGGCGGCTGGTGGCCCTGTACGACCCGTACGGGCGGATGCTGCCGGCCAGCTATCTCTACGACCGGGCCGACGAGGCAGGCCTGTACTGGGCGCGGGCGCGTGCCCTGCGCGAAGCGGCCGAGCGCGAGCAGCGCATGCGGGTGGCCGAGGAGCTGTGGTTCGCCCGGCGCGAGTCTCTGGCCCGCCAGCAGCAGAGCTGGATCCAGGCCGCCACCACCTACGACCCGTGGGTCGCCTACCGCGCCCGCACCGACGAGCGCGAGCTGCGCCTCTTCCAGGACGAGCGTCTTCGCCGCGAGCGCGAGATCGACCGCTGGGAACGCCGCCAGGCCGCCCTGCAGCGCGCCGCCTGGGAGCGGCGCGATGACGGCCCGCGCGGCTGGAACATCATGAACTTCGGCCGCCAGCGCTCGGCCGAGCAGCACGCGATCAACGCCGAACGCCAGGCCGAGCGCCGAGCCAAACGCGAGCTGAGGGTCGCCGAACGCGACGCCCCTAGCGCCCGCATGGCCGAGGCCGACCGCGGTGGACGTCAGATGCTGCGGCAAGAGCGCCGCCAGGAGCGTGTGGCCGAGGCCCGCACCGACCAGCGTCGCGAACGTGTCGTCGAGCGTCAGGCGCGCCGCGAGCAGGTCCGCGCCCAGGCTCAGGAGCGCCGGGCGACGGAGGTGCGAACCGAACGCCTGGCCGAGCGTCAGGCCCGTCAGGAACGCGTCCGAGCCGTGCGCGAACAGTCCGGCCGCGAACAGGCCCGCGTCCAGCGCGCCGCCGAACGGCAGGAACGTCAGTTTCACGCTCAGCGCACCGCCGAACGCGGCCAGACCCGACAGCAGGAACGTGAGGTCCGTCGGGCGGAACGCGCCGAGCAGCGGCCGCAACGCGAGATGCGCGCCTATCAAGTCGGCAGCGAAGTCCAGCAGAACGGCCGGCAGCAGCAGCGCCAGGAACAAGCGCGTGCGCACGGTCGGGACGCCGGCGGCAAGGCCGAGAACGGCAAGGGCGGCGGCAAGAAGGACTGACCGAACGGAGGGCGTTCGCCTACGGGAGAAGGGTTCGGGAATCCAAAGCGGCGGCCAGGGCGGTCTTCAGGGCGGCCAGGCGGCGGGGGTCGGCGGGTTTGGCGCCGGATTCGTCCAGCACGTAGAAGGCGTCCACGGCGCGGTCGCCGTAGGCGTCGACGTGGGCGGACTGGATGGTCAGGTTCGCGTCGGCCAGCGTGCGGGCGAGGTCGGCCAGCAGGCCCGGCCGGTCGCGGCCCGACACCTCGACGATGGTCGCGGCCTCGGTGGAAGCGGTGTCGACGGTAACAGTGGGAGCGATCTCGAAGGCGGGGGCGCGGGGCTTCAGCCGGTCGTGGCGGAGTTCGTGCGCGGGCGCGCGGCCCTGCGCCGCCAGCTCGACCTCGGCCCTCAGCCGCTCCAGCAGGGCGGGATCGCGGGCGCCGAAGGGTTCGCCGGCCGCGTCCTGCAGGTGAAAGACGTCCAGCGCCTGACCCCCGGCGGAAGTGAAGACCCGGGCGGCGGTCACGTCGGCCCCCAGCGCGGCCAGGGCCGCCGCCACGTCGGCGAACAGGCCGCGCCGGTCGGCCGCGGCCAGCACCAGCTCGGCCGAGTTGCGGGCGGGATCGAAGCGGGCCACGGCGGCGGCGCCCCCGTCCCGCGCCCGGTGCGCGAGCCGGGCGTGCTCGTGCTGCGCCGCCTGCGGCGTGACTGCGTAGTAGGCGTCGTCCATCGACTCGGCCCAGGCGCGCAGCACCGGATCGAGCCCGACCAGGGCCTCGCGCGCGGCTTGGGCCCTTGCCGCCTGGCGCTTGCGAAAGGCGGTCGCCGGATCGGCGCCCTGGCCGCCGCGCAAGGCCGCCTCGGTCGCCTCGAACAGGTCGCGCATCAGCTGGCCCTTCCAGCCGTTCCACACGCCGGGGCCGACCGCGCGCACGTCGGCGACGGTCAGCACCAGCAGCAGGCGCAGCCGCTCGGGGTTCTCCACCAGCCGGGCGAAGGCGGCGACGGTGTCGGGGTCGGAGACGTCGCGCTTCTGGGCGAAGTCGGACAGCACCAGGTGGTTGCGGACCAGCCAGGCGACCAGTTCGATCTTTGACCTCGACAGGCCCAGCCGCTCGCAGGCGCGGCGCGCGGCGATGGCGCCGTCGTCCTCCTGGCCGCGCGTGCCGCCCTTGCCGGTGTCGTGCAGCAGCATGGCCAGGTAGAGCGCCTCCTTGTCGGCGATGCGGGCCATGATCGAGGTGGACAGCGGATGCTCCTGCTCGAAGCGTCCGCGCTCGACGTCGTTGATCACCCCGATCGCGCGCAGGGTGTGCTCGTCGACCGTGTAGGCGTGGTGGCGGTTCAGCTGCGTCTGAGCCACCACCCGTCCGAACTCCGGCAGGAAACGGCCGAGCAGGCCCGCGTCGTTCATCAGCGACAGGGTGCGGTAGGGCTGGTTGCCGCGCGCGAGCACGTCGAGGAAAGCCGCAGTCGCCTGCGGATCGCGCCGGACCTTGGGCGTGATCAGGTGCAGCGAACGGGTGACGGCGGTGAAGGCGTCGGGGTGCAGGTCGAGGTCCGCACGGTCGGCTGTGCGGAACAGGCGCAGCAGGTTGACCGGGTCCTTGTCGAACGCCTGGGCGTCGGCCAGGGCCAGGCGGCCGGACTCTTCGACGAAGCCGGGCACGTCCAGCTTGCGGCGGCGGGCGCGGCGGCCGGGCAGGAAGCGCGACAGGCCGGCGGCGGTCTTCTGCTGGTCGGCTTCCAGCTTGGCGCAGAAGGCGCGGGTCAGGGCGCCCACATCCTTGGCCATCAGAAAGTACCGGCGCATGAAGCGCTTCACCGCCGCGTCGTCGGGGCCGGAGGCGAAGCCCATCCTGCGCGCGATCTCCGGCTGGAAGTCGAAGCTCAGCCGCTCCTCCGCGCGCCCCGCCGCGAAGTGCAGGTGATGCCGCACCGCCCAGAGGAAGTCGGCCGCCTCCTCGGCCCCGCGCCGCTCGCGTGCGGTCAGCAGGCCGGCCAGAGCCTTCTCGCCGTCGGGACTGGAAGGATCGAGCCTGCGGGCGATCCAGAACAGGGTGTTGAGGTCCCGCAGACCCCCCTTGCCGTCCTTGACGTTCGGCTCGACCCGGTAGCGGGATGCGCCGGTGCGGGCGTGACGGGCGTCGCGCTCCTGCAGCTTGGCGGCGACGAAGGCGGGGCTGGTGTTCTTCTGCAGCACGGCGCGGGTGAAGCGCTCGCGCAGGCGGGCGGCCAGCTTCGGGTCTCCGGCCAGCGGGCGCATCTCCAGCAGCGCGGTCTGGATGGTCGCATCCTGGCGCGCCAGGGTCACGCACTCTTCGACGGTGCGGGCCGACCAGCCGACCTTCAGCCCGAGGTCCCACAGGGCGTAGAGCATGAACTGGGCGGCGCCCTCGGCCCGGTCCGCCTCCTTGGGCTCACGCAGGAACAGCAGGTCCAGGTCGGAGAAGGGCGCCAGGACGCCGCGCCCGTATCCCCCGACCGCCAGCAGGGCCAGCCGCTCGGGCCCGCGGCCGGCGCGAGGGGCGACGCAGGTGGTCGTCCAGTTCCACAGGGCGGTCACCACCCGGTCGGCGGCGGCGGACAGCGCGCGAGCGGCCTCCAGCCCCGAGCCGCCCTGCTCCAGCCGTCGGCGGGCGCGGGCGCGGTCCTCATCGAGCGCCGCCTTCAGCGCGGAGAGAAGCTCGCGGCGGGCGTCGTCCGGCGGCAGGTCCGGCGCGATCGCGGCCAGCCGCTCGGTCAGCGGGTCGGCGGGCGTAAGCGCGGCGCGGCGGGTCTTCATCGCCCCGGCAAGGTAGGGGCGCGGGAGCCCTTCGTCACTTGGTCAGGGCTTTGAGCCGGTACAGCGCCTCCAGCGCCTCGCGCGGGGTCAGATCGTCCGGGTCGAGCGCGGCCAGCGCCTTGTCGGCGGCGGAGGGCTCGGCCGGGGCGGGCGGCGGGGCGGCGGCGGCGAACAGGGGCAAATCGTCCAATCGGGCGGGGCCCGAGGCCTCGCTCTCCAGACGTTCCAGCACCGCGCGGGCGCGCGCCACGACGGCGGGAGGCACGCCCGCCAGCTTGGCCACCTGCACGCCGTAGGAGCGGTCGGCCGCGCCCGGCGCCGCCTCGTGCAGGAACACCAGCTCTCCGTTCCACTCCTTGGCGCGCATGGACAGGTTGCAGACGTGCGGCAGCCGTTCCTCCAGCCGCGCCAGCTCGTGGTAGTGGGTGGCGAACAGGGTGCGGGCCTTGTTCACCTCGTGCAGGGCCTCGGCGCAGGCCCAGGCGATGGCCAGACCGTCGTAGGTGGCGGTGCCCCGCCCGATCTCGTCCAGAACCACGAAGGAGCGGTCGGTGGCCTGGGTCAGGATGGCGGCGGTCTCGACCATCTCGGTCATGAAGGTGGAGCGGCCGCGGGCCAGGTCGTCGCCGGCGCCGACGCGGCTGAACAGGCGGTCGACGACGCCGAGCCGCATGCGCCGGGCGGGCACGAAACAGCCGGCCTGCGCCAGCACGCACAGCAGGGCGTTCTGGCGCAGGAAGGTCGACTTGCCGGCCATGTTCGGGCCGGTGACGATCGCCAGCCGCGCGCAGCCCTCGCCCGCGCCGTCCAACCGGCAATCGTTGGGCGTATAAGCGTTTCCGGCCCGCTTGACCGCGGCCTCGACCACCGGGTGGCGCCCGCCCTCGACGGCGAACACGCGGCCGGAGTCGATCTCGGGGCGGACCGCGTCGGCCTCCTCGGCCCATTCGGCCAGCGCGGAGGCCGCGTCGAGCGTCGCCAGGGCCTCGGCGGCGGCCTGGACGCCGGCGGCGAGCGCGCAGGCGCGGTCGCGGAAGCCCTCGAAAGTCTCCACTTCGATGGCGACAGCCCGCTCTGCCGATACTGCAATTTTTGCGTCCAATTCCGACAATTCCACTGTCGAAAATCGGACCTGGTTCGCCAGCGTTTGGCGATGGATGAAGGTCGCGCTGAGCGGCTGGCGCATCAGCGGCTCGGCCCGGGCGGCGCTCGCCTCGACGAAGTAGCCCAGCACCGCGTTGTGGCGGATCTTCAGCGGAACGCCGGTCTCGGCCTGCAGGCGGGTCTCCAGTGCGGCGATCACCCTGCGGCTGTCGTCGCGGAGCGCGCGGGCCTGGTCGAGCTCGGGCCGCCAGCCCTCGGTGACGAAACCGCCGTCGCGCGCCTGGGCCGGCAGCTCGGCGGCCAGCGCCCGCTCCAGGTCGGCCAGCAGGCGCGACAGCTCCGCGTCCGGCGTCAGCGCGTCCAGCGCCGCGGCGATCTCGGCCGGCGGGCCGGCCAGGGGCTCGGGCGAGGCGGCGACGCGGGCGCAGAGCGCGAGACCGGTCCGCAGGCCCTCGCGCAGGGCGCCCAGGTCGCGCGGGCCGCCGCGACCCAGGCCCAGGCGCGACAGGGCGCGGGCCATGTCGCCGGAACCCTTGAGCAGCTCGCGCAGGTCGCGCCGGAGCGGCCGCCGCTCGACGAACCAGGCGACCGCGTCCAGCCGCGCGTCGATCGCGGCGGGGTCCAGCAGCGGCCGGGCCAGGCGCGAGGCCAGCAGGCGCGCCCCGCCGGAGGTGACCGTGCGGTCGACCGCGGCCAGCAGCGAGCCCTCGCGCCCGCCCGACTGGGTGCGGTCGATCTCCAGGCTCCAGCGGGTGGCGGGGTCCACCGCCATGAACTCGACCTCGGCGGCGCGGCGGGGGGCTTTGAGCGGCGGCGTGCGGCCGGCCTGGGTGGTCTCGACGTAGGCGGCGATCAGGCCCAGCGCCGCGATCTCGGCCGGCGCGAACTCGCCGAAGCCGTCCAGGGTGTCGACGCCGTACAGGCGCTTGACCCGCGCCTCGGCCGCGCCGGGCTCGGCCAGGGCGGCGGCCATCGGCTGGACCACGCCGCCGGCCGCGCGCAGGGCGGCCGACACCAGCTCGTCGGCGAACAGCCGGTCGGTCGCCAGCGTCTCGGACGGGCGCAGCGCCCCCAGCACGCTCCCCAGGTCCTCGCGCACCGACAGCACCGACTCCACCTCGCCGGTGGACAGCTCCAGCGTCGCCACCGCCGCGCGGCCGCCGCGCACGGCCACCGCCGCCAGCCGGTTGGCGCCGCGCGCGTCCAGCAGCGAATCCTCGGTCAGGGTGCCGGGCGTCACCACCCGCACCACGTCGCGCCGCACCACCGCCTTGGAGCCGCGCTTCCGGGCCTCGGCCGGGTCCTCCATCTGCTCGCAGACGGCGACCTTGAAGCCCAGGCGGATCAGCTTGGCGATGTAGGCCTCGGCCGCGTGCACCGGCACCCCGGCCATGGGGATCTCGTCGCCGCCGTGCTTGCCGCGCCGGGTCAGGGTGATGCCGAGCGCGGCGGCCGCCTCGGCGGCGTCGTCGAAGAACAGCTCGTAGAAGTCGCCCATGCGGAAGAACAGCAGGGCGTCGGGCTGGCGCGCCTTGGCCGCGAAGAACTGCGCCATCACCGGGGTGGCGTCGGCGCGGGCGGCGGCCTCGGAGGGCGCTAGGGGGGCGGCGGGCGCGTTCATGGACCGCGCACCCTAGCGCGAGTCACCGCGAGGATCGAAGCGCCCGCGCGCGACTGTCCACCGTTTCGCCCCTGCGGTCAGTCGTCGCCTTCGATCGCCTCGATGTCGTCGTCGGACAGGCCGAAGTGGTGGCCGATCTCGTGGATCAGCACGTGCTCGATCAGGGCGGCCAGCGACACGTCCCCGCGTTCGGCCCACTCGTCCAGGATCGGGCGGCGGTAGAGGAACACCATCGAGGCCTCCGGCGCGGGGCCGAACAGCGACCGCCGCGCCAGGTCCACCCCCCGGTACAGCCCGGTCAGCTCGAACGGGTCCTCGATCCCGAGCTCGTCCAGCGTCTCCTCGTCGGCGAACTCCTCCACCCGGAACACCACCTCGCCCGCGGCCCGGCGGAACTCCTCCGGCAGGCGCGCGAACGCGGCCTCGGCCAAGGCGGCGAAGTCGTCGAGGCCGGGCGCGGGACGGTCGTGCATGGGCGGGAGGGGTAGCGGAGGGGGCGGGGTGCGGGAAGGGGGGTAGCGGGAAGCTCTGCGGCGCGCGGGCTTGCCGAGGTCCGGCGGCCATTTCGCACATGCGCGAATACCTTGGGCCAGAAATCTGCGTATACCGATTGCGCGACATCCGAATTCCGGCAAGCTGACGAGAATCGGCGTATGGGGCGTGAGGGCGAGCATGGCTACAACATCTGAAGGCAAGCGCTCACCGATGAAGCAGCAGACCTCTGAAGAGCTCGAAGGGCTTAATTTCAAGGTTCCGGCTGATTTCAAAAGAGCCTTTAAGGGCTATGCGGTTGCCCAAGGTATTACTATGGTGGAATTGCTGCGCGAAGGGTTCGAACTAGCCCTACGACGGCGCGGCGACTGACGCGTGCCCTAGATGTCACTGCGTCCTCCCCTGCCGAATCTCGAGAACGACACGGCCTCAGCCGCAGCATGGCTCGTTGCACTCGACGGGTCGCAAGCCGTGGACGGCTTGGTGCAGGTCGAAGGATACTCGCCAGAAGGCCGACCGCCCGAAGAGGTGCTAATTATGGAGAAGGCGGCCGCCTACCAGGCGCGCGCCGTCTTCTTTGAGGCTGGCGCTCACGGTAAGCCGCCCACTGCGCAAGCGTTCATTTTCACCTCAGAGGATGCGCCAGACGATGTGACCTTCGCTAAGGTCCACAAGCGGCTATGGAGCTGGGGCGGCGTGCCGCTGGCTTATCGCCGAACACCCGGACTAATCCAGCTGTTTCGATGCGCTCACGATGCTGACTTTGTGTCCGCCTCGGGCTCCCTAGTTTGCAAGCCCATCAAGACACTCAAGCTGACCTCGATGATCAGCGCTAAGGAGGCTTGGTGGGACGCCCAGCGTCTGCGCAACGGCACGGTCTGGGATGATCCGGCAGCATGCAAGCTTCTGCTATCGTCGCACAGGTCCGCGCATCGGCGCCTAGTTGATGGGGTCAAGCGCCTCCACGAAAGCCTCAACAAGAGCGGACTGCTAAACCAAGGCCTGCGGCGGCGACTACTGATCCTCTGCCTGCTGATCGCTTACCTTGATGAGCGCGGCGCTTTGCCGGCTGATTTCTTCAGCCGCTTTGTGCCGGGCGCTACACAGTTCTTCCAAGTCCTGGCGGACGGGCCTGCTCTGGTGTGCCTGCTGGAAGCGCTTGAAAGCCGTTTCAACGGACATGTCTTCAGACTCGACGAGGCCGACCGGGACGTCCTCGCCGCCAGCCCCGACCTTGCTGCCTTTAGCCGGCTTATTGAGGCGCGCGAGGACGAAGGTGGCCAACTGACGCTGTGGTCACTTTATTCGTTTCGCGACCTTCCTGTCGAAGTCATTAGCCATATATATCAGCTGTTTGTCTCCGACACTAATAGCTCGGTCTATACTCCCCCAGCGCTCGTTCGCCTTATGCTCGAAGAGGCGCTAAGCTGGACGCGCATCGACCGGCTGATCGAACGTCAAGAAGTCATCCTTGATCCAGCTTGCGGGTCAGGGGTCTTTCTCGTTGAAGCCTATAAGCGGCTGATTCTTCACTGGCGCAGCCGGAACAACTGGAAAAAAATCAATGTCGCCGTGCTTAAGCAATTGCTTGAGCACGTGCGCGGCGTGGATCTGGAAGAAGGCGCAATCGAACTTGCCGCCTTCAGCCTGTGCCTGGCGCTGTGCGACGCGCTGGAGCCCGAGGAAATCCGCGCCAGCGTGCGACTCTTCCCAAAATTGGCCGGCCGAACCCTCATTGAGTCGTGTTTTTTCGATGCCAAAGACAACGGCCTCATCGAACTCCCCGTGGGTGTGGTGGTTGGAAATCCGCCCTTCGAGTCAAAGCTGCGCACCGACGGCGCCAAGCGCAGCTATAAGCGGTATGTCACGACCGAAGGCCCGCTCGCCGACAAGCAAGTAGCCTATCTGTTCCTGCACGAGAGCATGCAGCTAGTCGCGCCAGGCGGCGTTCTCAGCATGCTTCAACAGTACAATCTGATCTACAATCTGAACTCAGAGTCTTTTCGCCGGGCGTTCTTCACGCGCTGGGACGTAAGAGAAGTTCTCGATTTCGTCTCGATCCGGGGCCTCTTCAACAAGGGCAGAGCGGACACCAAGATCGTGGCTATCGTGGCGCAGGCGACCGAGGCGCCTCCTCACCGCAAGGTGCTGCACGCGGTTTTCCGCCGCGGTGCCCGGGCTGAGGCCGAGCAAGGCTTCGATATTGATTTCTACGATCTGAACTGGCTTCCCCGCGAAGATTTGCTCACGGATTTGGGCCCCGACATCTGGCGGTCCAATCTGCTCGGCGGCGCACGCACGCGCAGCTTCGTCAAGCGGCTTCGCGGCATGAGGACTTTGCGCGATCTTGCCGCTGCCCGCGGCTGGGCGATTGGTGAGGGCTTCATCGACGGGGCCCAAGGAATCTCTCGACCAGCTGACCACCTAATTGGCCAGCCGCTGTTGCCGTCGTTCGCGCTGACTGAGGCCGGGATTGACCGCGAGAAGATTTCCTCGGTGCCGGACCGTGCGATTGAGGGTCCTAGGACCGCGGCGCTCTTCACCCCGCCCATGTTGCTCATCCGTGAGCACGAGGATCTGCCGCACGCCACCTGGACCGAGCACTACCTGGCGTTCCGCGACCAGATCTTCGGGATCGGCAACGCGGACGAGCTTGAACTCGCGCGCATCGATCAATGGATGTCAGAGGAAGCTATCCCATTGAGGGCCTATATCGCCGGGATTAGCCGCAAGCTCTTCACTCAACGGGCGACGAGCCTCGGCGGTGCGGACGTCGGCTCCATTCCTATTCCCGAAGACGGCGATCTGGACCTGAGCGACAACGAAAGGATCGTTGCCTACGACGTGGTACGCTACTACCGCAACTTTGTGCGGCGAGGTGCCGATGCTGAGCTGGCGACCGCCGATGCACGTCCTGCCCTTCCGAGCTACGTCGAGGTCTTCTGTCGCCAGACCAATAGCATCTACCCAGACCAGCCGCTCACAGCGCTTGAGCCTTACAGCTGGCCGGGCGTGATCTGCCAGCCCTTCGCTTTTGGGAAGGCCCAGGTTGATTGGTCAGACGCTGGAGGACTCCGCGGAAAGCTCGATGCGGTGTTGAAGGAGCAGCGTGGATCTTCTCTTTCGGTGACCAGAATCGCGCGCATTTACGACGGCCGGTTCATCTTCATGCTCAAGCCCGATCGCCTGCGGTACTGGCTGCGATCCATCGCGCTTCGCGACAGCGACGACGTTTTAGCCGACATGCGGGCCCAAGGTTTCTGATGCTGGCTGATGAGTCGGGACCAGACGTCGCATCGGGGCGTCTCATTGCTGGGCTTCAGAGGCCCCGTGCCTGGATAGACGCTCTCATCGAATTCATTGCCGATCAATTGCCTCTATGGCGCGACCGCTCCGATCGCCCGGCGGCTGCGAGCGAGACCCACCTGACATCGCAGCTTTGCGCACACCTCAACAGCGCGACCCGCAAGAGTGCCGGGTGGGACATCCTGCAGTTCAGAACCGAAGAGCCGGACGAGGTGCGCCGTGCTCGGCGTATCGATCTCGTACCCGCCCCCCGCAGCGAGGCGATCTGGATTGAGGGGCGCAAGTATAGCGATTTCGACGTCTTGCTGCCAATCGAGTGCAAGCGTCTGCCGACGCCAGCCGGAGATCGCCGTGAGAAGCGCGAATACCTGGTCACTCGTGCGTCCACCACGGGCGGCGTTCAGCGTTTTAAAGCTGGCCACCACGGCGCCGCGCATAGCAGCGCGATTATAATCGGGTACATTCAACGCGGAAGTGTTGGCGATTGGTACGCGCGCATTGACCGATGGGTATGCGCTTTCGTCCGGGCAGGCATCCTGGATTGGGATTTGAACGATCGGCTCTCAATCATGCGCTACGACGCCTTCTTGGGGATGGGCGTGCTTCAGTCCGAACACAATCGCCCTTCAGGATTAGGGCCCATCACCCTGAGGCACCTGTGGATAGAGCGCGTTTGATCCTGGTCCGCCCATGCGCCTGATCCTCGCCGCCCTGCTCCCCGCCCTCGCCGCCTCCGCCGTCCAGGCGCAGGCTTGGCCGCCGGCGGCGGACGCTTCGGCGCGGGCGGAGGCCGTGTTCGCGCGGTCTCGGGCGAGGGCGGAGGCGCAGGCGGCCTATGCGGCGGAGGACCAGCGGCGGAGCGAGGCGGCGCTGAGGGCGCTGGAGCTGGCGCGCTCGGCGACGCCCGATCCGGCGCCGGCGGCGGCGGTCGCGCGCGACCGGGCCGCGCCGGACAGGGCCGCAGCGGCGCGGGCGCGGGCGGACGCTGCGGCCCAGCGGGTGCGGGAGATCGACGCCTGGCTGGACCGGCGGGGCGGGAACTGAAGGCGAGTGTGGCGGCGCCGTGCTCGGCCGGGTTCAAGGCGCGCTTCGCTCTTCGGTCTCGACCCGGCCTGCGCGCGACGCCTGACCGAAGGGGTCGGGGCGAAGGGCGCCCCCGCTTCGACAGTTCGACGGCCTGCGGCGCGTCGAACAAAGGGCTGCTCTTCTTAGAACCGCTCATCCCCGCGAAGGCGGGGACCTGGAAGCGTGACCGCTCGAGACGGTCTGGATGCTGAAGCCCGCGAGACGAGGTCGCGCAGACCATCGGTTCGTGAGTACGGGTCCGGGTCCCCGCCTTCGCGGGGATGAGCGGATTTCTGAGAGGCGGAGTTTCGCAGCAGCTCCGCAAGGGGAGAAGGAAGCTTCCCGAACCACCGCCCCGCCTCGCGCGTTGGCTGGCGGATCAGGCTTGGTGCGGAGTTCAGCGATGCGGTGGCAGGTCGGGCGCGGGTCGGGGAACATCTCGGACCGGCGGGGCATGGGCGGCGCGGGGCTGGCCGGCGGCGGGGTGGGCGCGGTGGTGCTGGCCCTGATCGGCTATTTCGTGTTCGGCGATCCCAACGCTCTGTCGGGCATGCAGGGCGCCGCGGCGCCGCCCGCCCAGCAGGGAGCGGCGGGCCAGCCGGCCGACGACCAGGGGCGGTTCGTGTCGCAGATCCTGGGCTCGACCGAGGAGGTCTGGGGCCAGGCGTTCGCGGCCTCGGGCTCGCGCTACACGCCGCCGCAGACGGTGCTGTACGAACAGGCGACGCGCACCGGCTGCGGCGTAGGCCAGGCGGCGATGGGGCCGTTCTACTGTCCGGCCGACCGGGGCGTGTACATCGACCTGTCGTTCTTCCGGCAGCTGGACCAGCAGCTGGGCGCGCCCGGCGACTTCGCCCGCGCCTATGTGATCGCCCACGAGGTGGGCCACCACGTCCAGACCCTGACCGGCGCCTCGGACATGGCGCGGCGCATGGGCGCGCAGGGCGAGGAGAGCGGCGCGGTGCGGCTGGAGCTGCAGGCCGACTGCTACGCCGGGGTGTGGGCGGCGCAGTCGAACCGCACGCGCCAGTGGCTCGAGCCCGGCGACGTGGAGGAAGGCCTGCGCGCGGCCGCGGCTGTCGGCGACGACACCCTGCAACGGCGCTCGCGGGGCACGGTGGTGCCCGACAGCTTCACCCACGGGACCTCGGAGCAACGGGCGCGGTGGTTCCGCACGGGGCTGCAGACCGGCGACCCGGCGTCGTGCGACACCTTCCGCGCGCCGCGGCTGTGAGCGGCGGCCGCGGGGCGTGAGCGGCGCCCCTTGACCCTCCCCGCGACGCGGGCGACAGGCGGGGCATGAACGTCCTGGTCGTGGGGTCCGGCGGGCGCGAGCACGCGCTGGTCTGGAAGATCAAGCAGTCGCCGCTGGTCAAGCGCCTGGTCGCGGCGCCGGGCAACCCCGGCATGGAGACGCTGGCCGAGCGCCGGCCCGTCGGCGTGACCGACGTGGACGGTCTGCTGGCGCTGGCGCGCGAGATCCGCGCCGACCTGGTGGTGGTGGGGCCGGAAGCGGCGCTGGAGGCCGGGCTGGCCGACCGGCTGGCGGTCGCGGGGATTCCCTGCTTCGGCCCGAGCGCGAAGGCGGCGCGGCTGGAGACCTCCAAGGCCTTCACCAAGGAATTCTGCGACCGGCACGGGATCCCGACCGCCGCCTACGCCGTGTTCGACGACCCGGAGCGGGCGAAGGCGTTCCTGCACGAGCTTCAGCCGCCCTACGTGATCAAGGCCGACGGCCTGGCGGCGGGCAAGGGGGTGGCGATCTCGCCGGACCGCCGAGACGCCGAGGCCGAGATCGAGGCGCGCCTGTCGGGCCGCTTCGGCGAGGCGGGCTCGCGGGTGGTGATCGAGGAGTTCATGGCCGGCGAGGAGGCCTCGCTGTTCGCGCTGTGCGACGGCGAGCGCGCGGTGCTGTTCGGCGGCGCCCAGGACCACAAGCGCGCCTTCGACGGAGACCTGGGCCCCAACACCGGCGGCATGGGCGCCTATTCGCCGGCGCCGGTGTTCACGCCCGAGTTGGTGCAGGCGGCGAGCGAGCGGATCGTGGCCCCGACCGTGCGCGGCATGGCGGCGGAGGGGACGCCCTACAAGGGCGTGCTGTACGCGGGGCTGATGGCCACCGCCGAGGGGCCGAAGCTGGTGGAGTACAACGCCCGCTTCGGCGACCCCGAGTGCCAGGTGCTGATGCTGCGGCTGCGCAGCGACCTGGTCCCCTACCTGCACGCGGCGGCGACCGGGGGGCTGGGCCGGCTGATCGAGCCGGTGTGGCGGGCGGAAGCGGCGGTGTGCGTGGTGCTGGCAGCGCGCGGCTATCCCGACAGCCCGATCCCGGGCTCGACCATCCGCGGGGCCGAGCAGGACTTCGGCCCGGACGTGGCGGTGTTCCACGCCGGCACCGCGCGCAAGGGCGAGACCCTGACCGCGGCCGGCGGGCGGGTGCTGAACGTCTGCGCGCTGGGCGCCACGGTGGCGGAGGCGCGCGAGCGGGCCTACGCGGCGGTGGCGCGCATCGACTGGCCGGGCGGCTTCCACCGCAGCGACATCGGCTGGCGGGCGCTGGAGCGGTCATGAGCGGTTCGGTGCGACGGGCGGGCGTCGTCGGCGCGGGCGCCATGGGTGCGGGCATCGCCCAGGTCGCCGCCCAGGCCGGCGTGCGGGTCAGCGTCACCGACCTGTCCGAGGACGCGCTGGCGCGCGGCCGGGCGGGGGTGGAGAAGGCTCTGGCCGACCAGGTGCGCAAGGGGCGGCTGGAGCAGGCCGCCGCCGACGCGGTCCTGGGGCGGATCGTCTGGTCGACCGACCTCGCTGTCCACGCCGACGCCGATCTGGTCGTCGAGGCCGTGGTCGAGGACCAGGCGGTGAAGGCGGCTCTGTTCGCGCGGCTGGAGGAACTGGTCGGCCCCGAGGCGATCCTGGCCACCAACACCTCGTCGCTTTCGGTGACGGGGCTGGCGCGGGGGCTGGCGCGGCCCGACCGTTTCGTCGGCATGCACTTCTTCAACCCCGCGCCGGTTATGAAGCTGGTGGAGGTGGTGTCGGGGGCGGCCACCGACCCCGCGGCCGCCGACGCGGTGTTCGCGGCGGCGAAGGCCTGGGACAAGACGGCGGTGCGGGTGCGCGACGTGCCCGGCTTCATCGTCAACCGGGTGGCGCGACCGTTCTACGGCGAAGGGCTGCGCGCCTGGGGCGAAGGCGTGGGCGAGCCCGCCGACATCGACCACGCGCTGAAGGTCTGCGCGGGCTTTCGCATGGGGCCGCTGGAGCTGGCCGACCTGATCGGTCACGACGTCAACGCGGCGGTCGCCCGCTCGATCTACGACGCCTATTTCGGGCGCACGCGGTTCGTGCCGCAGCAGGCGCAGCTGGCGCTGGTGGAGGCCGGGCGGCTGGGGCGCAAGACCGGCTCGGGCGTCTACGCGTACGGCGGCCAGCCGCCCGCGCCCCGCTTCGTGGAGGCGGCGCCCGTCTCGAATGGGGCAGCGGCGTTCACGCGCCTGGCGGCGGGGGAGACGGTCCTTGCCGGAGAGGTGCTGATCGCTCCTGCGGACGGCCGCTCGGCGGGGGCGCGCGCTGCCGAGCACGGCGGCCCGGTCGCCCTGATCGACTGGACGCGCGACCTCAGCGCGTCCGAGACGACGGTGTTCGCCGCCTCGGACGAGCGTGCGCAGGAGGCCGCCGCGGGCCTGGCCGCCGCCGCGGGCAAGCAGGCGCTCTTGCTGCGCGACCGGCCGGGAGGCCTGGTGCTGCGCACCCTGGCCCAGCTGGCCAACGGCGCGGCCGACGCCGTGCGCGACCGGGTCGCCGAGCCCGCCGACATCGACCGCGCCATGCTGTTCGGCGCCAATTATCCGCAGGGGCCGCTGGCCTGGGCCGACCAGGTCGGCGCGGGCTTCGCAGTCCGCGTGCTGGACAATCTGGCGCATGAGACCGGCGAGGAGATGTATCGCCCCGGCGAGGTGCTGCGCCGGGCGGCCGTGACCGGTCGCCCCCTGCTCCAGCCCTAGAAGTCGCGCACCAGCTTCAGCACCGCCTCGCCGTAGCGGGCGAGCTTGCCCTCCCCTACGCCGCCGACCGCGGCCAGCGACCGCGGGCTGGCCGGGCGCAGGGCGGCGATCTCGAGCAGGGTGCGGTCGTGGAAGATGACGTACGGGGGCACGCCCTGCTCGGCGGCGCGGTCCTTGCGCCAGGCGCGCAGGGCGTCGAACAGCGGCCGGGTCTCGGCCGGAACCTGGTCCAGCGCCTCGCGGGTGCGCTTGCGGGGACGTCCCGAGCGGGTGGTGGGGTCCAGCCCCTCCGGCTCGCGCCGCACCTGCACGCGCCGCTCGCCGCGATAGACCCCCTTCACCCCGCCCGCGTCGCCCAGCGACAGCAGCGGACGGCCTTCGTTCGGATCCTCGACCAGCAGGCCCTCGAACACCAGCTGCTCGACCAGGTCGCGCCAGCCATGCGGGCTGAACTCGCGCCCGATTCCGAAGGTGGTCAGCGCCGCCTCCCAGGGCTGGACGTCCTTGGTCTTGCCCAGCAGGTGGTCGACCACCCGCCCGCGCCCGAACCGCCCGCCCAGGCGATGCACGGCCGACAGGGCTTTCTGCGCCGCCTCGGTGGCGTCGTTGGCGGCCGGCGGCTCGGCGCACAGGTCGCAGCGGCCGCAGGGCTCGACCCGCTCCTCGCCGAAGTAGCGGCGCACCGCCGCCGGGCGGCAGGTCATGCCGTCCAGCATGGAATACAGCCGCCGGACCTTGCCGGTCTGCACCGCCTTGACCTCGGGATCGACCTCGCGCTCGCCGATCCGGCGAAGCGCCCAGGCCATGTCGGCCGAGCCGTACAGGGTGATCCCCTCGGCCGGATCGCCGTCGCGCCCGGCGCGCCCGACCTCCTGCCAGTAGGCTTCGATCGAGCCGGGCGGGTCGGCGTGGATGACGAAGCGGACGTCGGGTTTGTCCACCCCCATGCCGAAGGCGATGGTGGCGACCATCACCACCGCGTCCTCGTCGAGGAACTTGTGCAGCCGGTCGTGGCGCGCGCCCTTGTCCAGACCCGCGTGGTAGGCCAGCGCGTCCACCCCCGCCTCGCGCAGCGCCTCGGCCACCCGCTCGGTGCCGTCGCGCGAGCCGGCGTAGACGACGCCCGAGCGGCCGGGCCGCGCCTTGACCAGCTCCAGCACCCGCCGCTGGTTGTTTCCACGCTTGCGCTCGGCCGACAGGATCAGGTTCGGCCGGTCGAAGCTGTCGACGAACTCGCGCGCCTGCTCGAGCCGAAGCGAGGTGCGTATGTCCTCGCGGGTGCGCGCGTCGGCGGTGGCGGTGACGGCGATGCGCGGCACGCCGGGGAACAGGTCGGCGAGGCGCCCGAGGCTGCGGTAATCGGGGCGGAAGTCGTGGCCCCACTGGCTGACGCAGTGCGCCTCGTCCACCGCGATCAGCGACAGTCTCGCTCGCCGCAGCCGCTCCAGCGCGCCGTTGAACAGCCCCTCGGGCGCTATGTAGAGCAAGTCCAGCGTGCCGGCCTCGACCTCGGCCCAGGTCTGCGCCCGCTCGGCCGCGGAGGCGCCGGAGTCCACCCGCGCGGCGTTGACTCCCAGCTGCCGCAGCGCCGCCACCTGGTCGGCCATCAACGCGATCAGCGGCGAGACCACCAGCCCCATGCCCGGCCGCAGCAGCGAGGGGATCTGGTAGCAGACGCTCTTGCCGCCGCCGGTCGGCAGCACCGCCACCGCGTCGCGCCCGGCCAGCAGTTCGTCGATCACCGGACCCTGCAGGCCGCGGAAATCGGCGTGGCCGTAGACGCGGCGAAGCACGTCGCGCGCGGTGTCGAGGGAGGGGGCGGAACTCACCCGCCGCGCTTAGCCCGCTTCGCGAGTCGTGGCGAGGCGGCGGAACGGCGCGTCAGTTGGTGCGGCGCGGTTTCGGTTCGGCGCCGGGCTCGTAGGCGCGTGAGGGCCGCGAGGTTTCGGCGCGGGCGAGGCCGTAGCGGGACTGGGCGACCAGACGCTCGCCGCCGGGCCGCCATATCCAGGCGCGTGCTTTCCCCTTGGGCCGTACGGCTTCGTCAGCGTCGGTCATGCCGGGTCCGTCCCTCGTTCCTCCGACAGTAACGCCTCCGCCGCGACAGCGGTTGCGAACCGGCACCTTCCAGGCGGCACGGGCGTTGTTGCTGTTGCGACGACCAGAGGGGCGCCCGCTTGACGCTTGAACAGGGACTGGCCTTCGCCCTGCTGGGGACCGCGGTGGTGCTGTTCGTCTGGGGGCGCTGGCGCTACGACCTGGTGGCGCTGGGCGCGCTGCTGGCGGGCGTGCTGCTGGGGGTGATCCCCGCCAAGGAGGCGTTCTCGGGCTTCAGCAACGACGTGGTGGTGATCATCGCCTGCGCGTTGATCGTCAGCGCGGCGGTGTCGAAGTCCGGCCTGACCGAGATCGTCATGCGCCGCCTGACGCCCCGGCTGAAGACCGCCCAGGTGCAGGTGCCGGTGCTGGTGGGCGCGGTCACCTTCCTGTCCATGGTGACCAAGAACGTCGGCGCCCTGGCCATACTGATGCCGGTCGCCATGCAGCTGTCGCGCAAGACCGGCACCTCGCCTTCCTGCCTGCTGATGCCGATGTCCTTCGCCTCGCTGATGGGCGGACTGGCGACCCTGGTCGGCACCTCGCCCAACATCCTGGTGTCCGAAGTGCGGGAGCGCACCACCGGCGAGCCTTTCGGCATGTTCGACTACACCCCGGTCGGCCTGACCCTGGCTTTGGCCGGGGCGCTGTTCCTGTCGGTGGCCTATCGGCTGCTGCCGGCCGGGCGCAAGGGGACGGTGGGCATGGACGCGGCGCTGGAGGCCAGCACCTACACCACCGAGGCCGTGGTCTCCCGGCGCGCCAAGCCGACCACCGTCTCCGAACTCCAGGGCAAGGCGCAGGGGGAGGTCAAGGTCGCCTCCATCCTGCGCGGCGGCGACCGCCAGGCCCTGCCCCTGCCCGACGCTTCGATCCTGCCCGGCGACGTGCTGATGCTGCGCGGCGAGCCGGAGGAGCTGGAGCGGCTGATCAAGCGCGCGCGGCTGAAGCACGACCGCGAGGACCGCCCGGCCGAGGCCCCCGCCGCCGAAGACGAAGTGCGCAGCATGGAGGCGGTGGTCGGCCGCGACTCCCTGCTGATCGGCCGCACGCCGGCCGAGCTGGACCTGTTCGACCGCTGGGGCGTGAACGTGATCGCCGTCAGCCGCCACGGCGAGCGCACCACCGGGCGGCTGCGCGACCTCGCCTTCTGTCCCGGAGACCTGCTGGTGCTGCAGGGCTCCACCCAGGCCATGCCCGAGGTGCTGCGCGAGCTCGGCTGCCTGCCGCTGGCCGAACGCGACATCTCGCTGGGGCGCAAGCGGCGGGTGCTGGTCCCGGCCCTGGTGCTGGCCGCCGCCATCACGCTGGTGGCCATGGAGGTGCTGCCGGTGGCGATCGCCTTCTTCGCCGCGGCGGTGGCGATGGTGGCGCTGAAGTCGATCTCGATGCGCGACGCCTACGACAGCCTGGACGGGCCGGTGCTGGTGCTGGTCGCCGCCCTGATCCCGGTCAGCGACGCCCTGCGCGCCACCGGCGGCACCGAGTTGATGGCCGGCTGGCTGTCGGCCCTGATCAACGGCCTGCCGACCATGGCGGCGCTGGCGGTGGTGATGGTCGCGGCGATGGCGGTGACGCCGTTTTTGAACAACGCCGCCACCGTGCTGGTGCTGGGGCCGATCGGCGTCAGCCTGGCGCTGCGGCTGGGGCTGTCGCCGGACCCGTTCCTGATGGCGGTGGCGATCGGGGCGGCGTGCGATTTCCTGACCCCCATCGGCCACCAGTGCAACACCCTGGTGATGGGCCCCGGCGGCTATCGCTTCGGCGATTACTGGCGTCTCGGCGCGCCGCTGTCGCTGATGGTGGTGGCGGTGGGCGTGCCCCTGATCGCCTTCTTCTGGCCGGCGGCGGGGTGAGCGTCAGGGAAAACGCACGTCCTCCACCTTCGCCTTGAAGAACGGGAAGTAGGCCGCCGTCCCGAACGCGTTGCCGCCTTCCACCTCGGTGGCCAGCAAGTAACCGCCGAAGCGGCGCGTCCGCCTGATCGTGCCGCCGAAGGGTTGCAGCCGCCAGACCTTCTGCGGGTTCTCGCGGCTCCAGCGCTGGACCAGCACCGACACCGGCCGGCCGTCCTCGGCCACCGTCAGGTCCAGCACGTGGTCGTAGCCGCGGTGGCGGACGGTCGCGCGGGCGGTGTCGGCGTCCACCGGCGTCCAGACGACCTCCGGCGACGGCAGCAGGGCGGCCGGCGTCCAGAACACCGACTCCGCGACCGCGCGCCCGGCAGCCGAGCGCGCGAAGTCGTCGGATCCGCCCGCGCGCACCACCGGCGCCAAGCCCGCGATCCAGAATCGGGTCCACCCCCGGCCGTCGACGTAGCCGTCGGACCCGGACATGCCGGAGAGTCCGGAGCCCGCCTGGACCTTCCAGACGAAGCCGCTCGGCCCCGCGAGAATCTGATGCGCGCGCATCGGCACGTAGCGGGGATCCGCCTTGGTTCCGAGGCCGATTTGACCGGTCATGCGGATTTCGGCCACGCCGGCCAACGGGCTCCCGGCTGGATGACGTGCAGGAAGTAGCGGCGGGCCGGGTCGGGCAGGCCGTCGACGGTCGCCGGGTCGAAGCCCGCCGAAGCGGCGCCGCCCTCTGAACGCAAAGCCCTCCACGCTCGCTCGTCCGCTCGACGGTCGGCGAGGCGCCACGCCGTCAGTCCGACGGCGATCAGGGCGAGCAGGAGCAGCAGGGCGAGGATCGAATACATGGCCGTGGTCCTCATTCTGCGGCCCTCACCCGGTCGTTCCTGACCAGATAGCGGCCGTCCAGCAGCATCGGCACGGGCTCGCCGGAAAACGGCGCCTCCGCCGTCCCGGGCCGCTGGGCGTGGATGTGCAGGTGGGGCGCGTTTGTGTTTCCGGTGTTGCCGACCTCGCCGGCCGGCTGGCCGGTCTCCACCGTCCGACCCGCCTTCACCCGGACCGAGCCAGGCCGCAGGTGGGCCAGCAGCACCTCGACCCCGCGACAGGCGATCCGCACGTGGTTGCCCGCCATGTGCGCCCGATCCGGCCGGGGCACGGGCATGTCCGCTAGACCGTCGCTCACGGCGACCACCGTCCCGGAGCAGGGCGCCACGACCACCTCGCCATAGATCGTCCAGCGCTTCGGGTCCTCCGGGCTGATCCCGTCCGAGGTCCCGCCCCAACGGTTCAGCTTCACCAGATCGACCCCGTAGCTTTGCCCGCGATAGGCTTGGTGGCCGCGGTGGGCCGCATCGAGCAGCAGCAGGTGGCTGTTCAGCTCCGCCCGGCTCCCGCCGTTCACGACGAGATAGGTTCCAGACCTCAACGGAAACGCCAGCCACACCGGCTCCGGCCCGGGCGGGTTTCGGCCCCGCAGAGCGGACACCAGGATCGAGCCCGACCATAAGGCCAGGAGCACGAACAACGCGACCGGGAGCCGCCGCACGCCTTTGGGAAATACGCTCGCCCCAGCGCGGCGGCGACGGAGCGCGGCGGCCCCGACCAGAACCAGGCCGGCCGCGAGCACGAACGGCGTCCACCATGGCGGAAACAGCCACAGCCCCGCCGCCCCCGCGGCCGCGATCACGAGGACGGTCGCGCATATCTGGACCGTCGGTCCGACCCTCGACCGCCCGGGCGCCGCCAGCATCCACGCCAGAAGCAACGCGGGCAGGACAACCTGCAACGCCATCACCGCCATCGCGCCCTCCTCAGAGTTCGAGGGTGAACGACCGCGCCTTCGGCGTCATCTCCGTAGGATACCTGACCGCAGGATCGCTCAGCGGCCGGATTAGCGGCCCCGGACGCCGAACAGCAGCCGGTCGAAGGCGACCGGGTTCTTCTTGGGACCCGCCAGCATGCCGACGTACAGGTCGGGCGCGCCGTCGCCGTTCAGATCGGCGATCTCCAGCGCGATGGCGGGGCCGGGCAGCGGCGCGGGCAGGGCCTGGTGGGTGACGTCGGTGAACCGGCCGGTCCCGTCGCCGGCCAGCACGCGCACCCCCTCCCCGTCCCCGCGCACCAGGTCCAGGTCGCCGTCCCCGTCCAGATCGGCGAACTTGGCGTCCAGACCGGTGGCGGCGTCGCTCGGCAGGCGCCCCTCCGTACCGTCGACGAAGCGCCCGCTCCCGTCGTTCAGGTACAGCCGGTCCTGCGGCGCGCGGCCCTGCCAGCCGACGTGGGCGAAGTAGAGGTCCAGGTCGCCGTCGCCGTCCACGTCCACCGGCGTGACCTTGCGCGCCTCGACGTTACCGGGGTTCGGCAGGCGGGCGCCGGTCTCGTCGGCGAACACGCCGCGCCCGTCGTTGATCCACAGGGCGTGGCCGCCCTCCAGTCCCAGGATCAGGTCCAGATCGCCGTCGCGGTCCAGGTCGGCGAACTCCGCGTCCTGGGCGGTCGCCGCCTCCCGCGGCAGGCGCGCCTCGGTCTCGTCACGGAAGCCGCCGCGCCCGTCGTTGATCAGCAGCCGGTCCTGCCCGGCGCCCGCGATCAGCAGGTCCGCCCGACGGTCGCCGTTCAGGTCGGCGTGGGCCACAGCGTCGGCCTCGGTGTTCGGCAGCACGTCCAGCACCCGCGCCCACCCCTTCACCGTGCCTCGGTAGTACTCGTGCACGTGCGGCCGGCCCATCTTCACGTCGTCCTCGGCCACGACGACCAGGTCGAGCCGCCCGTCGCCGTCGAAGTCGGCGATCGACACGTCCTCGGAGTCGTGCCCCGGCGGCGCCGGCGGCGGGACCTCGGCCGGATCGAGCGGCGGCAGGGTCGCGGACGCGTCCGTGAACCGCCCCCCGCCCGCGTTCAGCAGCAGCTTGTTGGGCAGGAACTCCTGCGGGATCACCAGGTCCAGGTCGCCGTCCCGGTCCAGGTCCGCCGCTTCCACGTCCATGCTGTTGCGCCCGACCTTGTCCTTGGCCGGGAGGTGCGTGTCGGTCACGTCGCGAAACCACGGCTCAGCCTGCGCCGCCCCGGCCGTGAGCAAGCCCCAGGCTGCGATGATCGAAATCGTGCGCACGACGTCCCTCCCCATGGCGAAGGTGAAACGCGCCGTGTGGCGAGAACCCGTCTCACCGGTTCCTCATGGCTTGATCAGCAGGTCCAACGCACGCGCGATGTCGGCGTCGCGGCCCTGGCACAGATCCTCGCGGCCGGCGGCGACGGTTTCGTGCGGCGGCACGGACGCGTCGTTGAAGCTGGTTCCGTCCGGTCCCCACACGCCGTGGACCGGGATGGTGATCGACCAGCCGTCGCCGAGCGGCGTAGTCTCGCCGCTGAGCAGGGCGCCGGCGGTCGGGCGGCCGACCAGGCGGGCGTGGGTGTTCAGGCGCATGTACCAGGCGAAGCCCTCGGCGGCGCTGCCGGTGTCCTCTCCGGTCAGCACCACGACCGGCGCCTTGTAGCGCTTGGCGCCCACGTCCTCGGTCCAGAAGCCGGCGCTCCCCTGATGGCGCGTGACGGCGGCGAACACGCTCTCGTCGGTGTAGGCGCCTGAGACCTTGGGCGCGTCGCGGATGTCGGCGGGGCCGACCGGATGTCCGAGCGCGTTCAGATAGGCGCGCGACAGCAGCACCACCGCCGGCGCCTCGTCGCCGAAATAGCTGCCGAGCCGCAGGGCCGAGGTGTTGCCGCCGCTGTTGTTGCGGACGTCGATGATCAGGCCCGACGTGCCGCCGAGGTCGGCCATGGCCGCGTCGATCAGCTCCGCCGCCCCGTCGTCGAACCGATCGACCCGCAGGTAGCCGATCTTCACCCCCGGCCGGACCGCGATCTGCGACCAGGAGAAGGCCGGCCGCGCAGGGGGCCAGAACGCCGCCTCGCGGCGCACGCTCACGGTTCGCCGCTCGCCCGAGCAGGTCTCGACTTCGAGCGTCGCGGTGGAGCCCAGCGGCCCGGACAGGGCGCCGGACATGATCACGTCCCCCGGCCTCAGGGTCTGCCGCTGTGCGTCGGAGGCGACCGCCACCTCGGTGATCACGCGCCGCCCCGCGTAGTCGCGCACCTGCACCGCCGGACCGACGCCGCGGGCGGAGGAGGAGGACGGCGGCCGCACCGACAGGTGCGAGGACTTCAGCTCGGCCAGCATGGCGCTCACCAGCGCCTGGAACTCGGCGTCGGTGTCGACGCCCGCGAGCTTGGCCCGGTGGCGCGCGCCGACCGCCTTCCAGTTCACCCCGTGGAACGCCGGGTCGTAGAAGGTCTGGTCGACCGCCTTCCAGGCGGCGTCGAACAGCCGCTCGTATTTGGGCTCCACCGGCGCGGCCTGCGCGCCTCCGGCCGCCAGCAGGACGACCGCCGCCGCCATCGATCTCAGTTTGCAGGCCATGAGCTTCTCCCGGAACTTGCGTCTCGGCGGACCTCCTAGCGGGAGCACGGGAGGGCGGCTTCTCAAAAGCCGGTTCGATCGTTCCTCAAAACCTTGTTTCGCTCGAAAGCGCCGCCTGGCGATAGTCGCTGGGCGCCACGCCCGCGATGGCCTTGAAGGCGCGGTTGAACGAGGCCAGGGAGGCGAAGCCGGAGTCGAAGGCGACCGAGGCGACCTTCGGCTCGCCGGCCGGATCGGCCAGCGCCCGCTTGGCGGTCTCCACCCGGTGCGCGTTCACGAAGCTGCGGAAATGCCGGTGGCCGAGTTCGCGGTTGATCAGGTCGCGCACCGTCGCTTCCGGCGCGCCCATGCGACGCACGAAGGCGCCGAAGGTCAGATCCGGATCGAGGTGGACCCGCTCCACGCCGATCAGCTCCTCCAGCCGGCGGCGCAGGCGCGGGTCGCCGGACGGCTCCGGCTTCGCCACGGGCGCGGGGCTCGAAGCCGCGACGGCGGGGCGGTCCAGCACCTCCAGGTCGGGCCGCAGCAGCCAGCGTGCGACGGCGACGGTGATCGCCAGGATCGCGGCGTTCTGAACCATGGTGAAGGCCTGCGGCTTCCAGGCGAAACCCAGCGTCAGATCGACCGCGAAGTCGGTCACCAGAAGCGCCGCCAAGGCTCCCGCGACCAGCACGCGCACACGCCTGCGCGCCTCCACCAGGTCGTCCTCCAGCCCGCGCACGATGCGCCATGCGACGCCGCCGATCATGGCCGCGCCCATGGCGACCAGCACCCACGACAGGCCCGCGTCCTTCAGCCCCGGCCACGGCACGCCCCGGTCCAGCAGGGCCAGCACCACCCAGGCGCCCGCGACGGTCCACTCCACCGGCCCCGGCCGGAACTCGTCGTCGAACACCGCCGAGCAGAACCACCAGATGAAGACCGCCGCGACCCCGCTCAGCACCGACGCTACGACGGCGGCGATCCCGGACAGCTGCAAGGCGGCGTCAGGCGTGTTGCGGGCCAGGAACCCGGCCAGGCACAGGGCGAAGGGAACGAAGTAGCGCACCAGCCGCGCCCGCGGCGCCTGCGCCCACAGCAGCAGGGCCGTCCCGACGAGCAGACCGCCGGTACCCGCTCTCAGAACGACGTCGAACGCCTGCATGCTCTACGCTGTTCCCCCCGGCGGCGCGGGCGAACGGTAGGCGAACGGGGCGCGCGGGGCCAGACGAAGCCTGTGGCGCGAACGCGAAATCCGCGTCAGCGGCGGTTGTCGACGTGTTCCGGCTTGCCCTTTCGGCCGCCGGACGCGAGCTCCTCCAGTTGCGTCTCGCTCATGGATGCGGCCATGGACTTCGATGCGCCCTTCAGCCGGTTCTTCGGCGTGTCGCCGCGCTTGGCCGACAGGGCCGCGCCGGCCGCCTTCTGCTGGGCCTTGGATTTTGCGGGCATGGAAAGCTCCTTCCTCGATTCACCAAGGCCAAACCCTCGTCCTGGCCGGCCGGTTCACGATTTGCCGCCCCCGCACGCCGTGCGAATAATTTTGTGCGCCCTGTCGAATCCGCCGCCGGTCGCGCGTCTCAGGGGCGTCGCCAGCAGAGGAGAGCCGCGATGCAGTACATGCTTCTGATCTATGAGAACGACGTGACCGCCTATGCGGACGGCGAGGCCGGGAAGGCCTGGCAGGAGATCGTCGAGGCGCACGGGCGCTTCGCCGGGGATCTGGTGCAGGCGGGCGTGATGCGCGGCGGCAACGGGCTGAAGCGCGCCGACACCGCCACCACTGTGCGCCGGACCGCCGGCGCGCACACCGTCCACGACGGTCCCTACGCCGAGACCCGCGAGCAGCTGGGCGGCTACTATCTGATCGACGTGCCGGACCTGGACCAGGCGCTGGCCTGGGCGCGCCGCCTGCCGCTGACCGGCGACGGGGCGGTGGAGGTGCGGCCGGTGCTGGGGTCGGACGAGGCGCCGGCCGAGGCCGAGCGCGAGGCCGCGCACGGCGCGTGAGCGCCGCGCTCGACCGGGCGGTCCGGGCGGACGGCGGGCGGGTGATCGCCGCGCTGGCCGCCCGTTTCCGCGATCTCGACCTGGCTGAAGACGCGTTCGCCGAGGCCTGCGCCGCCGCGACCGCCGTTTGGCCGGGAAAGGGCGCGCCCGCCGATGCGGCCGCCTGGCTCTATGCGGCGGCCGCCCGCAAGGCGCTGGACGCGGTCCGCCGCCGCGCGGTGCGCGGACGACTTATGCTCGACGACCCCGAACCCGGCGAAACCCCGGAGGAGGCGCTGATGCGCGCCGACCAGCCCATCCCCGACGAGCGGCTGCGGCTGATCTTCGTCTGCTGCCATCCGGCCGTGGCGCCCGACGCCCGCGCGGCCCTGACGCTGAAGCTGGTCTGCGGCCTGGACACGGGCGAGATCGCGGCGGCCTTCCTGATTTCCGAGCCGACGCTGGCCCAGCGGCTGGTGCGGGCCAAGCGCAAGATCGCCGAGGCCGGCGTGCCGTTCGAGGTCCCCGGCCCCGACGCCTGGCCCGAGCGGATGGACGCGGTGCTGTCGACGCTGGAGATCGCCTACGCCGGCGCTCACGCCGACGCGGCCGGCGCGGGAGAGCGGGCCGGCTTGGCCGAAGAGGTGCTGCGGCTGACGGCGGTGCTGGCGCAGCTGGCGCCCGACGAGCCGGAGGCGCTGGCGCTGGCGGCGACGGTGCGCTTCGCCGAGGCGCGTCGGCCCGCACGACTGGACGAGACCGGGGCCATGGTCCCGCTCGACCGACAGGACGCGAGCCTGTGGCGCGCCGACCTGATCGCCGAGGGCGAGCGGCTGCTGGCCCGCGCGGCGGCGCTGAACCGGACCGGCCCGCGCCAGCTGCAGGCGGCGATCCACGCCGCCCACTGCACGCGACTACGGACCGGCCGCACGCCCTGGCGGTCGGTGCTGACCCTCTACGACGCACTGCTGGCCTTCCGGCCTGATCCGGTGGTTCGCCTGAACCGCGCTGTCGGCCTGGCCCAGGTCGCCGGGGCGGAGGCGGCGCTGAAGGAGGTCGAGGCGCTGTATGCGCCCGCCCTGGCGCGCTGGCTGCCCTACCACGCCGCCCGCGCCCACCTGCTGGCCGAGGTCGGCCGCACGGCCGAGGCGGCCGACGCCTTCGCCGCCGCCCTGGCGCTCGACCCCGCGCCTGCGGAGCGTCTGTACCTGGAGCGGCGGCGAAGGGAGGTCGCCTGACCTCAGGTCTTCTCGCCCAACTGTTCGCGCAGGCGCTCTTCCTGTTCGCGCAGTTCCGGGGTGAAGGCCTCGCCGAAGTCCTCGGCCTCGAACACCTGGCGGATTTCGATCTCGGACTCGCCCGGCATCGGGTTGGGGCAGCGCTTCACCCAGTCGATGCACTCTTCCAGCGAACCCACGTTCCACAGCCAGAAGCCGGCGATCAGGTCCTTGGACTCTGTGAACGGGCCGTCGATCACCGTGCGCTCGGCGCCGTTGAAGCGCACCCGCGCGCCCTTCGACGTGGGGTGCAGGCCCTCGCCGGCCAGCATGACGCCGGCCTTCACCAGCTCCTCGTTGAACGCGCCCATGGCCGCCAGCATCTCGGTGCTCGGCATCACGCCGGCTTCGCTGTTCTGATCGGCCTTGACCATCACCATGAACTTCATCGGGGTCTATCTCCTCGAGCTGTCGGTGGAACGACGAACGGGACGGCGGCGGGCCGACATCGGCCGCCGAAACTTTTCAGACGGCCACCGTCTTCATGCCGACCGAGGGGTCGGCCAACTTGTCCGGATCGACGGCCGCGCGGCGGGCGATCAGCTGCTTGCCGCCCATGAACTCGGCCGGGGCGTTGACCGCCTCCACAGCCTGGATCACCTCGCCCTTCAGGTGGAAGACCGCGAAGCAGTCGGAGGCCGGGTCGCCCCGCAGCACCAGCCGGTCGACCCCGAACGGCAGGCCCGCGATCTGGAGCTTCAGCTCGTACTGGTCGGACCAGAACCAGGGAACCTCCGGCGCGGGCGGCGGCGCGCCGGTGATGGCGGCCGCCGCCTGCTTGGCTTGTTCCAGGGCGTTGGGCACGCTCTCCAGCCGCGCGGTCTCGCCGTAGAGCGGGCACGGGCGGTTGGTGCAGTCGCCGATGGCCCAGACGTTCGGGTCCGAGGTGCGGGCGCGCTCGTCCACCACGATCCCGCCGTCGCAGCGCAGGCCCGCGCTGCTGGCCAGCTGGTCGCAGGCCGAGGCGCCGACGCCCACCAGCACCGCGTCACCCTCGATGGTCGTCCCGTCGGCCAGGCGCACGCCGCGCCCGCCCGGGTCGATGCCGACCACCGTGGCGCCGGTCACGACGGTGACGCCCTGCTCGCGGTGGAAACGCTCGAAGAAGGCCGACAGGGGCTCGGACGCCACGCGGGCCAGCACCCGCGCCTCGCGCTCGATCACCACCACCTCGCAGCCGAGCGCGCGCGCGGAGGCCGCGACCTCCAGCCCGACATAGCCGGCGCCGACCACGATCAGCCGCCCGCCGCTGGCCAGCGCCGCCTTCAGCCGGTCGGCGTCGGCGGCGGTGCGCAGCTCCAGAACCGCCGGATCGTCGGCGCCGGGGATCGGCAGCTTCCGCGCGGTCGAGCCGGTGGCCAGGATCAGGGCGTCGTAATCGACCGTACCGCCGTTGCCGAGCTCTAGGCACCGGGTCGCGGGCTCGATCCGGCGCACGCGCGTGCCCAACCTGAGCTCGATGCCGTGCTCGGCGTAGAAGCTGTCCGGGCGCAGTTGCAGCGACTCCGAATCCGCCTCGCCCTTGAGCCACGCCTTCGACAGGGGCGGGCGCTGGTAGGGGGGCAGCGGCTCCTCGCCGATCAGGGTGATGTCGCCGTCGAAGTCCAGCTGGCGCAGCATGGCGGCGGCCGATCCGCCCGCGTGGCCCGCGCCGACGATCACCACCTTCATCCGATCACTCCGGCAGGGCCGGGTCGAGCCCGGCGGAGCGGCGGGCGGCCGCGTAGGTGTTGGCCAGCAGGCAGGCGATGGTCATGGGGCCGACCCCGCGCGGTACCGGCGTGATCGCGCCCGCGACCTGGACGGCTTCGTCGAAGGCCACGTCGCCGACCACCCGGGTCTTGCCCTCGGCCGCCTTGGCCGGATCGCGGGCGGGCACGCGGTTGATGCCGACGTCGATCACCGTCGCGCCCGGCTTGATCCAGTCGCCGCGGATCATCTCCGCCCGGCCGACGGCGGCGACGAGGATATCGGCCTGGCGGCAGACGGCCGGCAGGTCGCGCGTGCGCGAGTGGGCGACCGTCACCGTGCAGTTCTCGGCCAGCAGCAGCTGGGCCATCGGCTTCCCGACGATGTTGGAGCGCCCGACCACCACCGCGTTCAGGCCTGACAGGTCCCCCAGCCGGTCCTTCAGCAGCATCAGGCAGCCGAGCGGCGTGCAGGGGACCAGCGCGGGCAGGCCCGTCGCCAGCCGCCCGACGTTGACCACGTGGAAGCCGTCAACGTCCTTGTCCGGGTCGATCGCCGCCAGCACCGCGCCGGAGTCGATCTGGGGCGGCAGCGGCAGCTGCACCAGGATGCCGTGGATGTCCGGGTCGCGGTTCAGGGCGTCGATCAGGGCCAGCAGCTCGGCCTGCGACGTGCTCTCGGGCAGCCGATGAGTGTCGGAGCGCATGCCCGCCTCGCGGGTCTGCTCGCCCTTGTTGCGGACGTAGATCTGGCTGGCCGGGTCCTCGCCCACGATCACCACCGCCAGGCCGGGGGTCAGGCCGTGCTCCGCCTTGGACGCCGCGACCGCCCGCCCGATCCGCTCGCGCAGGCGCACGGCGAAGCCCTGGCCGTCGATGATCCGGTCGGCGAGGTCGGGGGCGGGGAGCGGAGCGGCCATGGGCGGCTGCTATAGCGCCCTCCCGCCCGTCCGGGAACGCCGGTCTTCAGCCCGCCGGCGGAATCTGGGTGGTCGTGGTGGTGGTCGTCGACTGCCCGGTCATCGGCGCGGCGGCGCCCGCCGGGGCGGCGGGGGCGGTCGCGGGCACGCCCGAACCCTCCGGAGCGCCCGCCGGGCCCGGGGCCGGGTTGCTGGCGCCCTCGCCGTAGCCGGGGTCGGTGGAGGTGCTGGTGGTGGTCGCCGCGTTCTCGGCCGGCGAGCCTTCGGCGGCGTGGTCGGCCTGCTGGCCGCAGGCGGCGAGGGTGAGGGCGGCGGCGGCGAGGAGGATGGCGGATCGCATGTGAACGGCTCCCGGTCGGTGTCGAGCCTCAACCGGCGGAGCGGCGCGGCCGTTCCCGTCAGGGCGCCGCCGGGGCGGGCGCGGCGACGCCCTTGCGCGGCAGCAGCCGCTTCAGCGCCCGCGAGATGCGCGCCCGATAAAGGTGATTGAACAGGAAACCCGCCAACTGCGGTCCCGCCAGGCCGCGCGCCAGGGCTTGCAGCGGACGGCCTTGCTCCAGGGCGGCGACCACCCTCAGATACTCGGCCTTCAGCCGCATCAGCCCCATGTGCCGCCGGACGGCGCGACGGCCCGGCGGGTCCAGCACCGCGGTCGCCAGCAGGGCGCGGTCGAAGGCTTTCAGGGCCAGGAAGTCCTCGGCCCGGTGGTGCTGGCTCAACGACCCCGGCGTGACCGTGGCGAGATAACCGACCGCGTCCACGCACCGGAAGCGGGCGCCGGCGGCCAGCGCCTCGGCGTAGAGGGCGTAGTCCTCCCCCAGCCGCAGCTCGGGGCGGTAGCACAGGCCGGCGGCGTCGCAGAACGCGCGGCGCATAAGCGGCTGAAGGAAGCCGAGCTCCCGTTGCCTACGCACCCGACGCGGCGTGTTGCCCTCGACGAACTCGACGAAGCCCAGGTCGCGCGGCAGAGGCCCCACGGGACGCAGCTCCTCGTAGCCGTCGTCCGGGTGAACGAAGCGGATCGCGTCGGCCAGCAGGTCCCAGTCCGCCCCGCCCTCCCGCAGCAGCCGTGCGAGCCGCCCGGAGACGAACCGGTCGTCGGCGTCGAGCACGCACCAGACAGGAGCTTTCGACATAGCGACCGCCCGGTTGCGGGCCTGCGCCGGGCCGGTGTTCGCCTGACCGACCACCCGCAGCCGCCCCGATCCGTCGTCGGCGGCGCGGGCGACTTGGGCGGTGGCGTCGGTCGAGCCGTCGTCGATCACCACGACCTCGGCGGTCTCGGGCTCGGCCAAAGCCGAACGCACCGCTTCGCCGATGCTGGCGGCGGCGTTCTTGGCGGCGATGATGACGGCGACGCAGGGATGTCCTGGGCCGATCCGGTCGTGACGGCCCATTGCGGGTACGGTCCTTGTGCCGGGCGCCGAACGTCTGGCGCGGGAGGGAGGTTCCGTTATTTCGCCGGACGGCTCATCGGCGTCAGGCTCGTCGCCGCCTGTTTCTGCGCCGCCAGCTGGTCGGCCGGCAGCGGGATCAGGCCGCGATCCTGAAGGTAGCCGCCGCGCGCCATGGCCGCGTCGGAGGTGAACTCCGACAGGAAGGCGCGCAGCCCCGGCTTGGAGTCCAGGTGCGCCTTCTTCACGTAGATGAAGAGGCTGCGCGACAGCGGGTAGGACCCGTCGGCGATCGCCGCGATCGAGGGGGCGACGCCGTTCACGCGCACGGCCTTCACCTGGTCGGCGTTCTGCTCCAGGAACGAGAAGCCGAACACGCCCAGCGACCCGGGCGTGCGGGTCAGGGTCTGGACGATGGCGTTGTCGTTCTCGCCCGAGTCGATCCAGGCGCCGTCCTCGCGCAGGGTTTCGGTCAGCGCCTTGAAGCGGTCCTCGTCCGAGTCCTTCAGCGCCTTCACGGCGGGGAAGCTTTCGCCGCCCTTGACCGTCGCCAGCTCGACGAAGGCGTCGCGGGTGCCCGAGGTCGGCGGCGGGCCGTAGACCTGGATGCGGGTCGCGGGCAGGCCGGCGCGCACCTGGCTCCAGGTCTTGTACGGATTGGCGGCGAAGCCGGCGCCTTGCGGCACCTCCTTGCCCAGGGCCAGGAACAGGTCCTTCTGGCTGAGGTCTAGGTTGGGACCGCTCTTGGCCGAGGCGATCACGATGCCGTCGAAGCCGATCTTGATCTCGACGATGTCGGTGACGCCGTTCTTGCGGCAGGTGTCGAACTCCGACGCCTTCATCGGGCGCGACGCGTTGGCGATGTCCGGCGTACCGGCGCCCGCCCCCGCGCAGAAGGCCTTGAAGCCGCCGCCGGTGCCTAGTGATTCGACCTTGGGCGCGGCGCCGCCGCTCTTGCGGGCGTAGTTTTCAGCCACGCGAGTGGCGAACGGGAACACTGTCGAAGAGCCGACCGCCCAGATGCCCGCGCCCTGGGCGCCGCCGGTCGCGGAACCGGCGCCCGCGGGCGCGGCTGTCGAGGCGTCCTTGGACTGGTTCTGGTCGCAGCCGGCGATGGTCAGGGTCGCGATGGCGATCAGCGGAACGATCTTGTTCATGGCGGCTCTCCAATTCGGTCGCCCGCGCTGTAGCGAGACCCCATGACAGTTCGATGTAATCCGGCGATGGAAGCAGGAGCGAACTAGGCTGCTTGACAAGTTGGAAAGTTCGCTTGACACTCCCTTCCGAAACCTCGGGGGAGGAGCACGCCATGCAAACCGCGACCGACCGCATTCCCAATCTGGACATTTTGCGCGGCCTGGGGGTGCTGGGCATTCTGGCGGTGAACGTCGCCGCCTTCGCCCAGCCGTTCTCGGCCTACGCCTGGCCGGCGCTGCACCCGTTCCCGAACGAGGGCGACTCGGCGACCGTCTGGTGGGCGACCCACACCTTTTTCGAGCGCAAGTTCGTCACCCTGTTCTCCATGCTGTTCGGGGCGTCGCTGTTCCTGGTCGGCGGCGAGCGGCGCGATCCGCAGCGTAGCCCGGTGATCCGGCGACGGCTGACCTGGCTGCTGATCTTCGGCCTGATCCACGGGGCGCTGATCTGGTACGGCGACATCCTGCTGCTGTACGCGGTGTGCGGCTTCATCCTGCTGCTCTGCCGCTCGTGGAAGGGTCGCACCCTGCTGACCGCGGGCGCCCTGCTCTACTACGTGCCCACCCTGCTGGGGCTGGGCGCGACGTCGATGCTGGCCTTCGCCCCGCCGGAAGCCCAGGCTGAAGCGCTGAAGGGCATGCAGGCGTCGTTCGGAACTCCGGCCCAGATCCAGGCGGAAATCGCGGCAATGCAGGGCTCCTTCGCGAGCGCCTTCCAGCAGAACCTGAACAACTGGATCAAGCTGCAGAGCATGAGCGTGTTCGGCTACCTGCTGCCGACGCTGGCGCTGATGATGGTCGGCATGGGCTTGCTGAAGACAGGCGTGTTCTCCGGACGCGTGCCGGTTCTGCTGTACGTCGTGATGGCGCTGGCCGGGGCCGGGGCGCTGTACACGATCGGGCTGCAGGCGCGGATCAACATGGAGGCGGGCTTCCCGCTGCTGGCCATGATCGGGCCGGGCAGCGCCGCCAACGGCCTGCTCGCGCCGGTCGCCACCCTGGGCTACGTCGCGGCGGTCGCCCTGCTGCTGAAGGCCGGGGCGGTCGGCAGGCTGCTGTCGCCGCTGAAGGCGGTCGGGCGCATGGCCTTCACCAACTACATCGCCCAAAGCGTGATCATGACCACCATCTTCTGGAGCGGCCGGGGCTTCGGCCTGTTCGGCGAACTGGACCGGCCGCAGTTGGCGATGATCGTGGGCGCGATGTGGGTGCTGCAGATCGTGGTCTCGAACCTGTGGCTGGCGCGCTTCAGCCAGGGTCCGCTGGAGTCGGTGTGGCGGGCGCTGTCGTTCGGCAAGGCGGGCCGGCCGGCCGCGGTCGCCGCTCCGGCCTGAGCGGCGTCACTTCAGGGGCAGACGCTCGATCGGCAGCACGCCGGTCAGCACCACAGCCATCACCGCCGCCCACAGGATCGCCGAGACCCAGGTGGTGGTGATCAGCTTGCGCTTCAGATTCGGGTTCACCGGGGCGCCGGGGTCGCCGCCGTCGTTCGGGTGCGTGCCCGCCTCGTGGTGGCTCTGCATGCCCAGCGGCAGCACCGCGAACAGCACCACCCACCAGCAGACGATGTAGATGGCGAAGATGGTGACCGGCCCCATCAGTGCGCGCCCTTCGGCGTCTCCATCAGCTCCACCAGCACGCCGCCCATGTCCTTGGGATGGACGAAGACCACCGGGGTGCCGTGAGCGCCGATCCTCGGCTCGCCGGTGCCCAGGATGGTGCAGCCCCTGGACCTGAGCGCGTCGCGGGCGGCGATCACGTCCTCGACCTCGAAGCAGACGTGATGCTGTCCGCCCTTGGGGTTCTTGGCCAGAAAGCCGTTCAGCGGCGAGGCGTCGCCGTAGGGCTCGATCAGCTCGATCTGGCTGTTGGGCAGGTCGACGAAGCAGACCCACACCCCCTGCTCGGGCAGGGCGAACTTCTCGCCGATCCGGGTCGCGCCCAGCAGGTCGCGGTAGAGGGTCACCGCCTCGTCGATGGACGGGGTGGCGACGCCGACGTGGTTGAGTCGTCCGATCATGAGCCGGGTCTTACACCCGAAGCACGATCGTCTCCACGATCGGGCGGCGGTCCCAGATGTGCTGGCTGGCCTTCTTCAGCGCGCGGGCGACGGCCTTCTCGACCGCGATGTCGTCGTCCCGCTCCTCGCCGCTCAGGCGCTTGAGCGCGCCCTCGGCGGTTTCGGCCAGTTCGTCCAGGGCGTCGTCGAGGCTGTAGTCCTCGTCGCCCGGCAAACCCAGGCCGCGCACCTCGACATCCGACGCCAGCTTGCCCTTGCGGTCGAGCGCCACGGAGACGAACAGCATGCCGTTGGCCGCCGCGTGCTTGCGCTCGCGCAGGGCCTCGCCGCCGGCCGGGACCAGCACGCCGCCGTCGACGTACATCCGGCCCGAGGGCACCTCGTCGATCACCTCGGCGCGGCCGGGGGCCAGGCGGATCATCTCGCCGTTGCGGGGCGCGACCGCCTGGGGCACCTGCATGTCCTTGGCCAGGTTGCAGTGCTCGAGCAGGTGGCGGCGCTCGCCGTGGGTGGGCACCGCGATCTGCGGCCGGGCCCACTGGTACATCTGCTTCAGCTCGTCCCGGCACGGGTGGCCGGAGACGTGGATGCCGGGGTGGTCGCGCTCGGTGTACAGACGCACCCCGCGGTCGGCGAGCTTGTTCTGCAGCAGGCCGATGCCGATCTCGTTTCCCGGGATCACCCGCGAGGAGAAGATGCAGTGGTCCCCCTGCCCCAGGCTGACCTGGGGGTGGGAGCCGTCGGCGATGCGGGCCAGGGCCGCGCGCGGCTCGCCCTGGCTGCCGGTGCAGACGTACAGCACCTTATCGGCGGGCATGGACTTGGCCTCGTAGTCGGACACGAACTCCTGCACGTCCTTGAGCAGGCCCACCGACTTGGCCGCGGCGGTGATCCGGTGCATCGAACGCCCGACCAGGCACACGCGCCGGCCGCAGGCCTCGGCTGAGCGCACCACGCTGTCGACCCGCGCCACGTTTGAGGCGAAGCAGGCGACCGCCACCTTGCCCTTGAGCGTCGAGATCAGCGCCTGCAGCGCGTCGCGCACCTCGGCCTCGGAGCCGGCCGAGCCGTCCACGAACACGTTGGTGGAGTCGCAAACCATGGCCAGCACGCCCTCGTCGCCGAGGCGGCGGATGGTGTCGACGTCGGTCCGCTGGCCGATCACCGGGTCCTCGTCGATCTTCCAGTCGCCGGTGTGCAGCACGGTGCCGAGCGGCGTCTTGATCGCCAGGCCGTTCGGCTCGGGAATGGAGTGGGTGATGGTGACCAGCGTCACCTCGAACGGGCCGAGGTTGATGGTCCCCCCCAGCGGCAACTCACGGATGTCGACCTCGTCCAGCAGGTCGGCGTCGCGCAGCTTCTCGCGGATCAGGTAGGCGGTGAACGGCGTGGCGTAGAGCGGCGCCTTCATCTTCGGCCACAGCCAGCCGAGCGCGCCGATGTGGTCCTCGTGCGCGTGGGTGAGGACGATGCCCTCGATGTTCAGCCCCTCGGCGTAGGTCGCGTCGGGCACGATGATGTCCACGCCGGGCGTGGTCGGGTCGCCGAAGGTCACGCCCACGTCCACCACGATCCACTTGCGGTCGTGGGCCGGGCCGTAGCCGTACAGGTTCAGGTTCATCCCGATCTCGTTCGAGCCGCCCAGCGGCAGGAAGACGAGTTCGTCTTGGTTCTTGTTTTTCATGAGCTTGGCGACTTGGGGTTGCGCCGCCAGATTTCAAGCAGGCCGCGTATGGTGAGGTCGGGATCGAAGCGGTCGATGGCGTCGGTCGCCCCCTCGAACAGGGAGGCCACGCCGCCGGTCGCGATCACTCGCATCGGCCGACCGTACTCGGCCTTGATGCGCCCTATCAGGTGCTCGATCAAGCCGACGTAGCCGAAGAACACGCCCGACTGCATCGCCGTGACCGTATCCTTGCCGATGGTGCGGTCCGGCCGGGCGATGGCGATGCGCGGCAGCTTGGCCGCGGCGTCGTGCAGGGCCTGCATCGACAGGTTGATGCCGGGCGCGATCACCCCGCCCTCGAAGCCGCCGTCCTCGCCGACCACGTCGAAGGTGGTGGCCGTGCCGCTGTCCACCACGATCAGCGGGCCGCCGTAGGCCGCGTGCGCACCCACCGCGTTGACCAGCCGGTCGGCGCCGGCTTCGGACGGCTTGTCGATGCGCACGGCGATGCCGAGCTCGGCGTTCTCGCCCACCACCAGCGGTTCGGTGTGCAGGTAGCGGCGCGACAGGTTGCGCAGGTTGAACAGCGACTGCGGCACCACGGTCGAGACGATGCAGGCGTCCAGGTCCGACAGCTTCAGCCCCGCCAGGGTCAGCAGCTGGTGCAGCCACACCGCGTATTCGTCGGCGGTGCGCTGGGCCTGGGTGGCGGTGCGCCACTGGGCGATCCACTCGCGCCCGTCGTGGACGGCGAACAGCGTGTTGGTGTTGCCCTGTTCGACAGCGAGGAGCATGGGCGTCTCCTTACCCGAAAAACACGTCGCCGGCGGTGATCCGTCGAACATCGCCCGAGGCGGTGCGCAGGCGCAGCGCGCCGTCGGGCTCCAGGCCCTCGGCTACGCCCTCGACCGTCTCGGCTCCCAAGCGCGCGGTGCAGGGGCGGCCCAGACCCAGGGCCCGGACGGTCCAGGCGGTCAGGACGGGAGCGAAGCCCTCGCGGTCCCAGGCCTGCAACCGGGCTTCGAACGCACGGCTGAGCGCCGCTAGCGCCTCGTCCGGCGAGGGGACCTCCCGCACGTCGGCGCGCAGGTGATCGGCCAGGCGGGTCGCCGGTCGCTCCAGCCCGCTCGGCGCCCGGGCCAGGTTCACGCCGATTCCGACCGCCAGCCACAGCCGCTCGTCCGGCCGCGCGCCGGACTCGATCAGCACGCCGCACGCCTTGGTCCCGTCCAGCAGCACGTCGTTGGGCCACTTGATGGTCACCACCAAAGGCGGGGCGTAGGCGTCGAACAGGTCGGCGACGGCCAGGGCGGCGACGAAGGCGACCTGGGCGGCCTCGGCCGGGCGCTTGCCCGTGGTCAGCAGCAAGGTGGCGGCGAGGTTCCCCTCCCCCGTCGACCAGTCGCGGCCACGCCGTCCGCGCCCGGCGCTCTGGCGGCGCGCGGCGATCCACAGCGGCCCCGCCTCCCCGGCCTCGGCGCGGCGGCGCGCCTCGGCGTTGGTGGAGTCGATCTCGTCGAAGGTCAGGACGGGGATCAAAGCCCGGCGGTCACCCCAGCCCGAACGCCGAGGCGGCGGTGCGGGCCAGCGGGTCGAGGACGGCCAGGGCCAGCAGCACGACCGGGAAGCTGAACAGGGCCGAGGCGAAGGCGACCATGCGCGCCTCCGACGGCGAGCGGTCCACCTCGCCCGGAGGGGCGTCGAACCACATCACCTTCACCAGGCGCAGGTAGTAGAAGGCCGACACCACCGAGGCGACCAGGCCCGCGGCGGCGATCTCCCACATGCCCGCGGCGATGGCCGACTTGAACACGTAGTACTTGGCCCAGAAGCCCGACAGCGGCGGCAGGCCGAGCAGCGACAGCGACAGCACCGTGATCGCCAGGGCCACGCCCGGCTTCACCCGCATCAGGCCCGACAGGTCCTCGATCCGCTCGATCGGCTTGCCGGCGCGCGACAGAGCCATCAGGCAGGCGAACAGGCCGGTGATGTCGATCATGTACAGGACCATGAACATCAGCATGGCCTGCAGGCCCTGCTCGGTGCCCGCCGCGATCCCGAGGATGGCGTAGCCGATGTTGGCGATCGACGAGTAGGCCAGCAGCCGCTTGAGGTCCCGCTGCATCAGGCCGGCGAAGGCGCCGACGGCGAAGGAGATCGCCGAGATGATGATCAACACGTTGACCCACTGGTCGCGCGCGCCCTCGAAGCCGTCGGCGAGCGCGCGGGCGAACAGCACCATGGCCGCGAACTTGGGCGCGGTGGTGAAGAAGGCCACGATCGGGGTCGGCGCGCCCTCGTAGACGTCCGGCGTCCACATGTGGAAGGGCGCGGCGGAAACCTTGAAGGCCAGGCCGCAGATCAGGAACACCAGGCCGAAGATCACGCCGGCGCCGGCCTCGCCGCGCACCGCCTCGGCGATGGCGTCAAACTGCATCGAGCCGGTGAAGCCGTAGATTAGCGAGGCGCCGTAGAGCAGCAGGCCTGACGACAGGGCGCCCAGCACGAAGTACTTCAGCCCAGCCTCCGACGCCTTGGCGTCGTCGCGCTGGAACGCGGCCAGCACGTAGAGCGCCAGCGAGTGCAGCTCGATGCCGATGTAGAGCGAGATCAGGTCGCCGGAGGAGACCATCATGCTCATGCCCAGCGTCGCCAGCACGACCAGGATCGGGAACTCCGGCTTGGCGTTGCCGACCCGGCTCAGCCACCCGTGGCCCAGCACGATGGCGACCGCCGAGGCCGCGTAGATCGCCACCTTGGAGAAGGCGGCCATGCGGTCCATCACGAAGGTGCCGTTGAACGCCTCGCCCAGCGGGCCGACCGCGGCGGCGATGGCGGCGGCGACCAGCACCGCGCCCGACAGCATGGCGACCGCGCCCGAGGACCGGTCGCCGCGATAGGCGCCGACCAGCAGCACGACCATGGCGCCGATCGCCAGGATCAACTCGGGCAGGGCCAGGTGGAGAGCGGACTGAAGATCCATGACGTGCCTTAGGTCCTCACCCGCCGGTCGCGGCGCGGTAGGCGGACGTCAGCGCGTCCACCGAGGTCTGGGTGATGTCGAAGACGGCGGCCGGGTAGAAGCCGAGCGCCAGGGTGCCGACCACCAGCGGGGCGAACACCGCCACCTCGCGCCAGTCCATGTCGGTGATGTTCGCCAGCTGCGGATTGGTGATCGTGCCGAAGATCACCCGGCGGTACAGGGTCAGGGCGTAGACCGCCGAGAAGATCACGCCCGAGGCGGCCACGATCGCGGCCCAGGTCGAGACCTCGTAGGCTCCGGTCATGGTGGTGATCTCGCCGACGAACCCGGAGGTCCCCGGCAGGCCGACGTTGGCCATGGTGAACAGCATGAAGGTCGCCGCGTACCACGGCATGCGCTCGGCCAGGCCGCCGTAGAAGGCGATCTCGCGGGTGTGCATGCGGTCGTAGACCACGCCCACGCACAGGAACAGCGCGCCCGAGATCAGGCCGTGGGACAGCATCTGGAACACCGCCCCCTGCACCCCCAGCGCGTTGCCGGCGAAGATGCCCATGGTGACGAAGCCCATGTGGGCGACCGACGAATAGGCGATCAGCTTCTTGATGTCGGTCTGCCTGAAGGCGACCAGCGAGGTGTAGACGATGGCGATGGTCGACAGCGCGAACACCAGGGGTGTGAACAGTTCCGACGCCTGCGGGAACATCGGCAGGTTGAAGCGCAGGAAGCCGTAGCCGCCGAGCTTCAGCAGGATGCCGGCCAGGATGACCGAGCCCGCCGTCGGCGCTTCGACGTGGGCGTCGGGCAGCCAGGTGTGCACCGGCCACATCGGCATCTTCACCGCGAACGAGGCGAAGAAGGCCAGCCACAGCAGCTGCTGGGTCAGCGGGCCGAAGTCGTGGCCCATCAGCTCGGGGATGCTCGACGTGCCGGCGACGCCGGTCATGTACAGCATGGCCGCCAGCATCAGGACCGAGCCCAGCAGGGTGTAGAGGAAAAACTTGTAGGCCGCGTAGACCCGGTTCTTGCCGCCCCAGATGCCGATGATCAGGAACATCGGCACCAGCCCGCCTTCGAAGAAGACGTAGAACAGGAACAGGTCCAGCGCGGTGAACACGCCGATCA
>Ga0196964_10000249_pt1 | contig 40777 bp, 53 predicted proteins | sample S1_10metaG_FD_148615 | JGI IMG/M metagenome (GOLD analysis project Ga0196964, IMG submission 148615) | Soil microbial communities from Anza Borrego desert, Southern California, United States - S1_10 | ecosystem: Environmental > Terrestrial > Soil > Desert | place: USA: California | collected...
TGATTGCGTCTCAACTGTAATACCTGTAATGATGCCGGGGCAATTATGTACTCGGTTGAATTACGAGCACCATAATCATGCCAACGCCTTACGACCGCTACGGTTTAACGAAAGGAACTGCGGATCAGATCAATCGACCTGGATTTGTTTCTGCCTACAAGCTTGGTCCAGATGGTAAACCCATTGGTGGTATCCCTAACATGGGGGAGACTGCCACTGCTCCGGCTCAACCTACTGAATCTGCCCTCGATAAAGCTACCCGTGAGTACTACGAGAGCCTGAATCGAACCAAGCCAAACGAGGAACAAATCCGCAATGACATCCGTGCTCGAATGCAGGGTACGATTGATGCTATCGACAAAGAGTACCAATCACTTTTTGCTCAAGAGAATATCAATGCCCAGGATCGTTTGGGACAGACACGAGCTATCAACGCTCGCTCTGGCCTTATGGGTTCTGATATTGGCCAGGCAAATACTGCTGGTACTCAAATGCAGAACCTCCGTGTCCGCCAGGCATTAGAAGCTGAGAAGTCACAAAAGATTGCTTCAGTGTTCACTAAGATTGACGCTGATGCTCGAGCAGAAATTCAAGCGAAGAAACAGGAAGCTTTAGGTAATGCCAAAGCGTACATTGACTATCTCGCTGGAGCACAAACCAAAGCCCGTGAATCAGTAAAGACCCTAGCTCAAGGTGGTGTATCTCTGGAGGATCTGGCACCTGAGCAATACAAGAAGCTCTTAGAAAAGAGTGGTATGGATGAGTTTGAGCTTAAAGCTTTCTACAATGCGGCAAAGCCGGAGGGTACCAAGACAACGTACAAGTACGAGGTTAAAGACGGAAAGATCATAGCCTACGGAGTAAACCCGACAACAGGTCAACTTGACATGACTAGTAAGGATATTCCTGGTGGAACCCTTGCCGCCAATGGGGAGTACAAAGAGCAAGTTATGCCTGATGGAACCCTTCTCCTTATCCCCGACAAGATTGACCCCAATAAGCCTCTAGACCAGCAAATTATCCGTGGTGGTAACTATGCTAAACCGGAGAAGCCAGATAAGGATACTACTAAAACAGGTTACAAGGATGCCTCACTTAATGAGCGGGCAAAAGCTATTGCCTGGGTACAGACCCAAGAAGGGTTTACTACCAAGGACTTGGAGGCACTAAAGACTGATCCTGATTTCTTTCTGTTTGCACTTGGCCAGGCCGGTTTAGAGTAGCCCCTAATGTCACCTAAATGTCAGTCTATGATACTTATAAGAAAAGTCTCCAAGGAACTACTCAGGTTCCTGAAGTAACTCCCCAGCAGGAAGGGATCATTAAGCGTGCGGCACGGGCTGTTCTCCCCAAAAAACTAGAAGATAAGATTATAGGACCGGTTCAGACTTCTACACCCCCATCTCCAGTTTCAGTGTACGAGCAATTTAAGTCTACAAAGACTGGGGCTTCCGGTGGTAGCGTGTATGACCGCTTTAAAGGAAGGGAGCAAACAAACCTTGGTGAGTTATCTGCCAAGTACGAATCAAGTGGGAGAGCCGACGCTGTAGGTTATGACACCACTGGTGGCTGGTCGTATGGTACCCATCAGCTTACCCAAAACAACGTTGGGAGATTTTTGCAACTATCGGGGTATAGTAAGCAGTTTGGAAATCTCAAACCTGGCACCCCCCAGTTTAATGTGAAGTGGCAAGAGGTGGCCAGGAATGATCCCCAATTTAAAGATGCTCAGGAGCGGTATATTCGTGATACGCATTTCAATCCTCAATCTCAGATGCTCAAGGCATTGGGTATTCCGCTTAAGAAATACGGTGAAACGTTACAGCAGGTAATATACTCAACTGCGGTTCAGCATGGTCCGAATAATGATGTGGTTAAGAAAGCTCTGCAGAAGGTTGGTAAGGACGCCTCTGAGGAGGAGCTGATTAAGGCTATCTACGAAGAACGATGGGCGGGAGGTAAACGTTTTGCTTCCAGTACACCAGAGGTGAGACAATCCGTGTTTAAGCGGTTCTTTGGACCGAATGGTGAGTTACAGACAGCGCTGAAGAAGATCAAAGAAAAGACGGGCATTGGTATCAATCTGCCCCATACTGAATCGTTCAAGAAACCGTCGCAAGAGGGGTACCAAAAGACAGTTGAAAACTTCCCTATAATGCGACTTCTCAATAGCAATGCTGGGAGGAAGGTAATCTCCGAGGTTGCGGGTAAGACAGATGATGCCGGACTGAAGTTTATCTCCAGTATCGAAGCCCTGAGCCCATCTAAGACATACAAGGAAGCTTACGAAGCTTGGAAAAAGAAGGCCAGTGATCCGAATAACAATGAACTAGAGAAGATACTGTATGGTCTCCAGTCTGCCGGTCCACAATCGGCTATTGGTGTGGCACTATCGTTTATTCCCTATGCTGGCGTACCCCTATCAACAGCATATTGGACCGCACTCTCTGCCGACGAACAAATCAAGAAACACGGCAGAGTCACTAGCCCTGGCAATATTGCCATAGACGTGGTGGGTGATCGGATGCTTGGCAGTGCACTTGAAGGAATACTTAAGGCCGGAGGCAAAACATTTATTAACACCGTAGCAAAGACATTTGGAATTGAAGGTGGTACCGAAACACTCCAAACGGTTCTCAAATTAGGAAACGACTATCAAAACGCCAAAACTCCCGAAGAGAAAAAACAAACAATTGAGGAGTTTAAGAGATACATAACGAGTGGGGACATCCTCAGAGAGTTTGCTATTGGTGGATTCTCTGGTGCCGGTATTGGTGCCGGTGGGTACGCTGTAAACAAGATAGTTTCACAAGGGCAGAATCAGGTAAATATAGAGGGTACTGGATCGCCTGAGAAACCCCAAGGAACTGTATACGAGAGGTTCAAGCAGAGCCAGGGTCAAGTGACTAACATTGAACCATTAGAGAAGCTGGAGGAGGTACCATCTCAACCATCCCAAAAGGCTCCGAAAGAGATCACACCTGCGAAAGTGACTATCGACGATATGGATGCAGGAGAAGAGGAATCTACTGTCAATAAAGATATTGAGAATACCTCCGAGACGACATTACAACCCAAAGAAGAGTCAGAAAATCTGGACACAAAGACTTCTAAAGTTGCATCTAGTGTTGAGGCAAAAGCTTTAAAGGAAAGGATTGCCGAGAGTTTTAAAGATCTTGCCCAGTACACACCCACGACTATTGAAAAACAGACTACCCAGGCTCTGGCTCTAATCAAGCAGGATTATACAAAAGCACGAAGAATCTTGAGGGGTGAAGAATCTCTGCCAGAGGGGTTATTGGGGGGTACTATGATTAAGGTAATGGAGGACTATGCCATGAGAACTGGTGATGTGGGATTGTTACAGGATATTGCCAACTCTCCACTAACTTCTGAAACATCTGTCCACGCTCAAGAAATGAGGATGTTGGCAGAACGTGATCCTGATTCACCTGTGGTCGCCATTATGGATGTGGTTAAAGCCAGAGAAAAGAGGGCAACAAGAAGAATGGTGAACGTAAGGAAGGCCAAGACCAGGATAGCAGCAGACATAAAAGCGGAGATCAAGAAGAGGGCTCCCAAGAAAGAAACGTGGGAAAGTTTCATTGAATCAATTAAGTGCTAACTATGCTTTGTCTACCCAAACAATTAGCCGAAAAGTTTAAAGAAAAGCTACGATCCGGGGAGATAAACCCAGAGAAACTTGCTGATATGACGAGTCAAGAGCGTCGTGATTTCTTTAGTAGTTTCTTGGGCGAGGCACAGGCTAGATCAGTAAACGCCCTCTTTGAATCAAAGCTGCTTCTGAAAAGCCAGCAGCAGGGTATTATCAACTGGGCTAAACAGGTAGTGGGTATGAAACCAGAGGTACTTAGGGATATTCTCTCTCGGGTAAACCGCATGACCGAGGTTTTGCAACCAAGAGAGCTTGAGAGTTTTTTGAATGACCTAGCTAACCAAAGGCTTGGTGTTGAAGTGACAGTAGAGGAAGCCACCAGGATAGCTGAATTGGCCAGATTGGTGGCAGAAAACAAATCTAAGATCAGGGAGGATTCTCCAATTAGAAGTCCGGAACGTCTTGAGTATGGCCTTGCGCTGGTTGCGTTTAAAGAGTATGTAGGCGATCTTAAGTTAGAGGCAGAATCAACACCCTTTATAGAACTGATTAAGAGCCCGAAAGATTTTATTGTTGAGGTCGGTGGAGCATTAAAGTCATTCCTTTCAACACTTGATAACTCATTCTTTGGAAGGCAAGGTATCAAGGTACTCTATACAAATCCATCCGTTTGGGGTCGGAACTTCATCAAATCATGGGGTGATATATTGAGGGAATTAAAGGGTGTTAGTGCTATGGTACCCATCAAGGCAGACGTATTTTCTAGACCGAATGCACTCAGTGGTACTTACAATCGGATGGGATTAGATATTGGCCTTTCGACTGAGGAGGCTTTTCCGTCATCATTTCCTGAAAGGATTCCATATCTAAGGAGGCTCTTTAAGGCAGCCGAATCTGCCTACAATGGAGCTGCACTTAGAATGCGTGCAGACTTGGCGGATCGTATGATCGACAAGGCCGAAGACCAGGGGGTTGATACTACTGAGAGGGAACAGGCCGAAAGTATCGGTAATCTTGTTAATGCCATGACCGGGCGAGGTAAGACCAAGCTGGCTAGTGTATACGGTAAGGAAATTAATACAGTTCTTTTTTCTATTAAGTTTCTCAAATCAAATTTCGATATACTCACTGCCCACCAGTTTCAGGGAGGTGTGACCCCATTTGTCCGAAAGCAAGCGGCTATAAATTTACTCAAGATCGTGGGAACAATAGCAGCCATTCAATTCATTGCGAATATTTTCTGGCCTGACAGTGTAGATAAAAAACACATTGGCAAAATCAAAATTGGTGGCGTATGGATTGATCTCACAGGTGGTATGGCCTCCATAGCTCAACTTGCATACAACATGGTAGAGAAAATCAGAACTCAGTCTGGTAAATATGGTGAACAGACTGCATTAGATATTTTTGAGAACTTCTGGGAGGGTAAATTGGCACCACTCATGGGTATTATCAGAGACCTTGCAAAAGGTCAGAATTTTGATGGCAATAAGCCAACAATAACCAATATCGCAGGTGGACTAATACCATTACCGATACAGACGTTTAATGACCTCCGAAAGGCAGATGCCAACCTATTACTATTCTTATTTGATGCTCTCGGTTTCACAACAACTATTCCCAGGAAGGCTAATTGGAACCAGAACCCTGGTGTAGAATTGAAACAATTTAGAGACAAAGTAGGGCAAAAGAAATTCGATGAAGCAAATGAATTCTTCAATGATCGTTATGAAACTTGGCTGGATGAAATTAAAGAAAATCCAAAGTATAAAGCACTATCTGAAGAAGATCAAAAGAAGGTCAATACCTCAAAGAAGGATGAAATTAAGAATGATATTTTTAGAAAGTATAACTTCAAATACTCAGCGGAGAAAAAAGAGAAGCTACCAAAATTTTAATTCCTCCTATGAACCGCTCCCCAAAGTATTGCGATCCATATAACCAGAAAGGCAACGAATGCCGCCCGGTCGCCGTAGAATCCTAAACTATTGATTAGTTTCCCCAGCAGAACAGCTGAGAGATACAACAAAAGAAGACCGGTAACCATTAGGCTTAGAGAAAAAGCCCAATGTGCATTACTTAGATTTTTATTTAACTCCTCTTTCAATAAAGATAGAATCTTATTCATTCCCATTGCTTTACTCCCCTAGAATGAAGTTGTCAAGAAGTCCTCAATACCTTAGATAAGATCCACAATCCAAACAAGAACCATCCGAGATACCTTACAATGGAGTAGGTAAACGGGTTATCTCGGTTCTGAAAAAACACCATGAGAGCTAGTGCTGTAGGTAGCATCAGAACAAGAGTGATACCTTCGGTTACTGAATCATTGAACGGTGAGCCAGCCAGAAAGATAATGGCCAGGATAGCGATTGAGATCACCGCTACACGGAGTACCCAGACATCTATTTGATTCATATTTCTAGTTTAGACTTCCGAAGAAACTGGTCAAGGAAGTAGGGAATCAGATCAGGTATTTACTGGAGCAGGAGAAGTAAGTTACTGAGTAATCTCAGTCGTCTTAGAAATTGTTCTCTGCTTTCCTAAATAGTCATCTCGCAACCAAAGACCGCCGGCACGAAGTATAATATCTACATCTAAGCCATTTTGGTAAGCATACTCTTTAACGGGGTTCATTAGGGGGTCGTCCTTTAACGAGATCAATACCTCTCGAGCCTTTTCCTGTACATCATATTCTGTTGGCTCTAACCCGACCAAAAGAAGCTCTATCTTTTCTTTGAGCATGCTTTTTTCCTCGTTAAGTATTTTTTCTAAACCACTCTCGATGATATATTTTCTTCCTAGCTCTGTAGGTTGAAGTGGACTTCCTGGTGCTTCTACCAAGGAATGCTCAAGAGTTATACCTCTCATCCTATTTCTTAAAGTGGTCTGAATCTCAATGACGGCATTGGTTACCCTGGTTATAGATTTTTTTACTGGGCTAATTACCCTATCTATGTAGAGGAATAAAACAAGTGCCAGCACCAACAATGGTGTGTTGTCTTTTGTAAATCCGTATTCTCGAAGCAAATTTAGGGCTGTTTCTAATTCCATAGTTAAAAGAGTTCTAACACCTTTTTTATACCAAAAGCAAGTGAGAAGAAAATGAGACCATAAGCATACCACCGAGGATCTATGGTAGGAAACCCTTTGTACTTTCTTCCACTGTAGTACTCAAAGTCTCCTTTCATTACCTCTATCATACCACAAGTGGACAACTCCCTGTGCATAAGACGGACAGGATCAAAAACTAGGTATAGCGTAGAAGTATGTGGAAATTTCCACCTGATTTTAACCCAGGAGCTATACCAAGGTCGCCTGATCCTCGTGATATTCCATTTAGGGCGGCTGGCGCACCTTCAGTGAACTGGAGTGAAGGCCACAACGTACTCAAAGAGCTTGGTTTGACTTTGCCTATCAAGAACCAAGGATCTTCTGGCTCCTGCGTAGGCCAGGCGTGGGCGTACCTCGCTGAAATAAAAGAGTTTGTCGAGAACAGGTCATTTACGCTTCTCTCACCTCGGGACATTTACTCTCGCATTTGGTTGCCTCCCGATGGTGGGGCGTATGGCTACAAGGGTGGAAGTATTCTCGCTGCTAGGGGAGTCGCTACCGATGCCTTCGTGAGCTCCTACATCAACGGCAATCCGCCTACCGAAGATTGGATGCGCCGTCGAGATGATTCTGAGATCGTCACTCGCAACGCTCGTATCCGTAAAGCCTCTGGCTACGGCCACGTCACCTTGACCATGGATGAAATCGCCTACGCTATCCAGCAGCAACAGGGGATTGTCCTTGGAGTTCACGGAACCAACGAAGGTTGGGGGGATGGGTTTGTCCGGCCACCGCTCCCAGCTGAGCGAATCTGGGGACATTTCCTAGTAGCTACTGGCTTTGGAACTATCGGCGGTAAACGGTACATCTATGGTCCTAACTCATGGTCAGATCAGTGGGGTGAGAACGGCTACTACTTCCTTTCCGAAGATTACTTTAGACAGAACTATGTATTTAACCCGATGGTACTCATGGATTTACCCAATGAATACCTCGAAATAACCAGAATGAAAGACTTAATTAAGTTAGCCGATTCACCGGATCAGTACTTGGTCGAGTCTGGGTACCGGTACAGAATCCCCGACCTGGAGACGAAAGTCTACTTGCGGGACAGGATAAAAATAATTCTCGATACGCCTCGCACGGTGACGAGGGAAGAGTTTGACCGATTTCAGGACGGCGGCGTGTTCCCATCATGGCCACTCCACCTGAAAATCGGCGCAATCTACCCTGCGCTACGTGATGCGTTCGAGCAAAATGCGTAACATGAAATTCTCCCTAACCCAGGGTGGTATCTTGGTTGCGGTGATTGGTACACTGCTTGTTAATGTAGGCTTCTCAGAAGCTTGCTCTAACGAGATCATTGCCAACATCCCACTCATCATCGGTGGTATCACTGCATGGATTGGACGCTATCGCCAGGGTGATATTACCCTTGCCGGTTTCAAGAAGGAATAAAGAAAACATAAAGTCGCCAGTTGACATACGTTTATACGTTGTTGTATACATAGCGCAAATCTAATACACCCGTGTAGCAATGTAGGCAGCTTGAGGACCTTCATTGCACCTTTCAGTACGTGGGGTAGAATGTCAGTAGATACCGTTAACCCGGTATCTAGCTGTCCCTGTTAAAGGGGCACAGCGGCATAACCCAGGAACTGAAAGGCCTGGGTTTTTGCTTTATGTGGCCAGAAATCGAGGAGTATCTTGGATGGAAGGCGAGTTACGCAGAGAGAGCTGGAATCGAGTACCGATACTACCTAGAGCGTTTCAATGGGGAGATGCCTTTGAAGTCCGTGGAAGAGGTTACGATAGGGGACATCATCAGGCACCAGAGGTATCTTAGCTCACGCTACCAGGCCAGCACGGTAGCCTATAGCATAACGATCATCAGGAACTTCTTTGAATACTTAAAGCGCCAGGGCAGGGGAGTAGTAGATCCCTACTTCCTGAGAATCCCCCGTCACGCTTCCCGACCCCACGAGGCGATTACCGCAGACGAGTTCCTGGCTATAGACTCAATCCTGCGGGACGATATGTTCTTTAGCCTCCAGCGAAAAGTAGCTCACCATCTCCTGTACTTTACCGGTATGCGTGTCTCTGAGCTATGCGATATAACCCTGACCCAAGTTACCGATCAACCAAGGATGTTCATCGAGAACAAGAAAAACAAACGGTATCGGTGGATCTACTGGCCGGAGCGAACAGATGAGTTACTCCGCAAGTACCTGGGTATGCGTTTAGAACTAGCCTGGGGACCGGCACTGTTTACTAACCAGAAGTGTGTGGACCGAAAGCCAAACGGCCACCTAACGACCCGAAGCATCCAACGCTGGGTACGGGAATGGTGCGAAGCCGCAGGTATCAAACGGCGTATTTCCTGCCACTCGTACCGAAGGTCCCGAGCCCAGAGGACAAACGATATAGTTCTCGCTAAAGAGATCTTGGGGCACTCGACAGTCACCTCCACCCAGGTCTACATGAGGTATAACCCAGAACACATTGAGAAACGGGCACGGGAGACGTTTTAGTTGTGCACTTGATCGTAGGCAAGATGAGTGCTATGGTGGGAGTATGAATATACAAGAAATCTGTATAGCAGTAGTCTCAACTGGTCTCACACTATTGATTCTTTCTGAGATTTATAAGGCTATAAAGAAAAATCTCCAATAATGCCTTCACCATATACTGATCTCAAAAAGGTTAGGGAAGTCATGAAGTATCGTAAACAGAAACTTTCATTTGGCCAAATCGCTGAGAGAATGGAGAGTGATAAAAAGACAGTTTACCGATGGTACCTTATTGGCTCAGGCAAACGACGCCCCCGAATCCACGTTGGCCAGTTATCCACAAAGGGTGCTTGACCGTTGGCAAGTAAAAGAGTATGATGGGGGAGAGTAGGGGAAAGGACATTTACAACTAACCCGTTTTCCCCTCATTCGGAAGAATGGGGAATTGATGTTATTACTTCAGTGTAATACCTCTTAACCTTCGGGTTAGGGGATAGCGGGTAAATTACTTATCGTCTAGGAATCGTCCTAGACGCTCGAAATTGAGTTATAGGAGGACTTGGTGAGTCGTATAATCAAAGTTGTATGACGTAAGCCAAAGCCCCGTATAAGTCAAAATAGAGCGTCTAGGAAGAGCCGACCAATAACCGACGATAAGTCGGTTCTTTTCTTTCAGAGAAAGTACCCAGGTGTCGATACGGTATGGGGACGACCTTTTATACCTCCTGCCGTTGGGTACCTCCTCTGGGAGGAAAGAACTCATAGCGTCGAACCCGCTTGTATCAAGCAAATTAACAACACAGCAAATGCATGATTACTATCCAAGGCTCAAAGAAATTGAGCGTAACGAGAAAGTTGCACGTATTTGTGGACTCATCAGTGGTGGACTTATCCTCTCGATTGCAGCGATTGCATATCTGGCCTGATCGCCCAGTGGAGAACGAAGAAGAAGGTGACCGCCAGATCTGTGAACAGATGTGTCCGCCGATGTACCACCGTTCGTCATGTCCGTTTTTCGTAGATCCGCATGTAGAGGCAGATTTATAGCTTTGTACCCTGTCATCCACCAGTACTTACAAAGCGCTGGTGGGTGATAGGGACAAGTATCAACCTATGGAATATGTCCCAAACGCACTATTAGATCCTGATTCCTTCAAAGCATACAACTCGATTATCGAGTCGGTAGCGAAGGCCAGGGAGCATAGAAGTTATCTATCGGTCGAGCAGCTAGCCTTAGCAATCGTAAATGGCCTAAAGGTTTGGGGTGACGATGAGGACGGCAAAGTAGTCGCTCATCACATTCTTGATCTTCTAGGAGAACAAGCCCATGAATACCCAGCCTATTAACTTCCAGTTCCACGAGAAGTGGTTGAACCCAAAGACCAATCGCTACCTCAAGCACGTTTACACCATAGACGACAAGCCAGTTACGGGAGTAACCACCGTACTCTCGGTAATAGCTAAACCAGCACTGATCCAGTGGGCAGCAGATATGGCTTGTGACCATATTCGAGATAACTTCCCAACGTTTGATGAGTTTTTCAAAGACTCTTCGTTACTTGGGAAGCTTCTAGAAGCAGCCCGTACTGCCCATGCCAAGAAACGAGATAAGGCAGCCGACCAAGGAACTGATACTCACGCTCACATTGAGACGATTGTGAAGGTGGCCATAGAGAAATTTAACGGGTTTCTACCAGAGAAATCAGTATCAAACCACCCAGGTGTCCAGTCATTCATAAACTGGGCGATGGCAAACAACATCAAGTTTATTGAATCAGAAAAGCGTATGTACTCACGGGAATGGTGGATTGCAGGTACCACAGACCTTGTATTTGAGAAAGACGGGCAGCGATTCGTGGGAGACGTAAAGACGATGAAGAAGATATGGGACCGTACCCCGTTCCTCCAGTGTGCTGCCTACATGAAGATGCTCAAAGAAACCGATCCAGCAGAGTATCACGGTTCCTGCATCATCAATATCCCTAAAGAAACTAACGTAGTCGAAACAGTCTACTCATACGATTTCGAGGCAGATATGAAAGCCTTTGAAGCCGCCCTGACGCTGTACCGACACTACAACCAATAACCATGACTAAGTATCAAAAATCAGTAGTTACCGTAACAGGAGGATGGGTTAAGGCGAGTGAAGTTCCCGATGGATCAGTCGCAAAGCTGGTTAGTGAGACAAAGCCTATTCCCAGCTCGTTCACCAACAAGGACGGTAGCCCAAAGACCCAGGATGTAGCAAAGATCCGATTCAAACACCTTCCTGACTCTGAGGCTCTCAACATTAGTCTGAATCGAGTAACCATCAATGGCCTTGTTGACGCCTTTGGTGAAGATTCAGCTAACTGGCAGGGTCATTACCTGACCGTAAAGACGATGCCAGCCCTGATCTCAGGAAAGATGCAGACGGTAATCTACTTGATCCCAGAAGGATACAAGTTGGGGGTAAGTGATACCGGCTACCCTGAGATTCAGAGTGTAACGCCGAAAGAGAATGTGGTTACTGATGACGAACAACCAAGACCAAAAGCAGAGGATTTACCTTTCTAAACCATGCTTACCGTACGAGACATCATCAAGCAACGGCAACTGGAGGTGCGAAGTGAAGACCTCCAGCCTCCCCGTGCGGCAGAAATCCTAAATGAACTCAGTTCGTTGCTGGGTAACTGTAATGATGAGATACGACGCTGTGACATGGATTACAACAAAGAGCTCCTGCGGTGCTACGAGCAAGAGGAGAAAGCTAATAGGGCAAAGATAAAAGCTGAGATCTCTGAACAGTACCAAGCCCGTAGGGAGGCTCGTGATACCAAGGAACTTGTTCTCGAGATGATCCGTTCTCTGAAGTACTTCCTTAAAGCGAAGGAAGATGAGAAATCGACCTCTCGATACCAAACATGAACATCCAACCAACATCACTCCAGGCGTACTTTGGTGAGGTTGTGCCAAGCCTGGGGAACCGACAAAAGATCGTCATTGAGGCATTCCTAACAAACACGTTTACGAATGCGGAGCTAGGGAAGTACCTAGGCTGGCCAATCAACACGGTTACCCCACGGGTTAAGGAGCTTCGGGATAAGGGGTACTTGGTAGAGGACTGTGTACGTCCTTGTAAGGTAACAGGTCGAAACGCAAAGGTGTGGAAGTTAAAAAATTTTACCCAGCAGATGAATTTGCTGTGAATCTATGGCTAACCAGTGGTTCAAATTTTATGGGGGTGAGTACCTTGGAGATCAGAAGATCTTTGGCCTTACTGCTTGCGAGAGAAGCTGTTGGGTTACCCTCCTCTGTTTCGCTAGTCAAACCGATGGAGTAGTGAGGTACCTCAGTGAAGAGCAGTTAATGCTCCATGCTGGTGTGAATTTTCAAGATGAGGAGTGGGAGAGAACAAAAGGAGTGCTAGAGAGGTTTAAGAAGCTTGGGATGATAGTGCTCCGTAACGGAATAATAACGGTAAAAAACTGGCAAAAACGGCAAGAAACCAATCTAACTAACGCAGAGCGTCAAGCGAGATTTAGAGAGAGACATAAAGAGAGTAACGAACCACGTTACGAAGATGTTACGAAAGTAACGCTAGAAGAGAATAGAAGAGAAAAGAATAGACAAGAAAAGAATAGAGAAAGAGAAGAAAGAGGGAGTGCAGAGGGAGATGCTGGCGCATCTCTAACCCCTAAGGGGATTGCAAAGGAATTTTTTGAAAACCAAGGGAAGCAGCAGGAAGTCATAGCAAACCTTATGGCCAAGGGGATACCCGAGGATCTAGCCAGGGGCGAGGTGACCAAGTTTATCCTCTACTGGACGGAATTAAATCCCACGGGAAAAAAACAGCGTTGGGAGAAACAGGAGACGTTTGAGGTTATGCGGCGATTGACTACCTGGTTCAACAACATTCGAGAACGGCAGCAATCAAAGTTTAAAGGCAAACAAATAATCACATGAGCGCATACATCGTAAAACTGAGTGATAAATCTGAAATCCCCATTGAGGCCGATGAGGTCGAGAAGGTCAAAGTTGGTCTTAAGACTGGACAGTTAGTTCAGGTTCGCCAGGGAATATTTAACCCAAGTTTCTTTATTTGCCTGGTGTTAGATATTGAGCGATTGAAAGCGTGGAGAGCAGATCAACCTCAGTTTAATTCGGTTGATAAGACACCAAAACCATTGAAACCACTTGCGGATATATTCAACCAGCTAAAGCAACTGAAATAGCCATGAAAACCACCGTACTCACCATCATCGCAATCATCTCCGTCACGGTACTTACTTTGACGGTAGTGAACTCCTCGGGTCTTGAGCTGCACGTCCGTGCAAATTCGAGCACCGCTTCCCATAAGGAAGATAGTGTTACCGAGATGGCGATGATGATGCGTGCGGTGGTTACCGGGTACAGCTCGAAAGATTCCTGCCACTACCCAGTCGCAGAGGGTTGCTTAACCGCTAGTGGAAAAATCGCACGTGAGGGGATGGTGGCTTGCAGCTACCTACACCCATTTGGCACTGAGTTCTTGATCAACGGGAAACTGTACGTCTGTGAAGATCGCTATGCTACCTGGCTAGATCGAATGCGTGGTCTTGAGACGGTCGATATTTTTATGGGCTACGGAGAAGAAGCGTATGGAATTGCAAAGAAGTTCGGGAGAAAAGAATTAACTGTCTACTATGATCGGAACTAACGAGCTTATCTTCGGAGTCATTGCCGAAGAGCTAAACAAATCAGCGTATGCGGCAGTATGGCGCACCGAGCGTTCTGGGTTTTATGTGGCTGCGATATTTGGCCTTGTTGAGTTCCTGCTGTACGTGTGGCAGGGATCAGATCCCATGGCTCGAATAGCTCCGCTACTGTTCCACATGACCACTGGTGTAGCACTAACCATAGCGCAGCGTGCCGGTGCCAGGTACCTGATCCCCATGACTTTGGTAAATATTATTTCCCACCTGACGTATAACATCCCGTGGGCCCTTGACCTATGACATTCATGCGACAGTTCAGGACGAACAAGTTCAAAGCCAAGAGCACCGAGTTTGGGGGTCGATTGTACCACTCGAAGCTCGAGGCAAGCGTAGCGGCAGACTTAGAGATAGCAAAGAAGGCGAACAGGGATAGTGACCGTGTGGTGGAAGTAGTACCCCAGTACCCGATAGACATTTACCTGGACGGAGTGACCTTAACAACGAAAGTGACATCACGCAGGTTGTTCAGGTACATCATTGATTTCTACGTGACGTTCGCTGATGGCCACGAGGAATTTATCGAAGCGAAAGGTATGGAACTGGAGGTATGGAAGTTCAAGTGGAAAATAACCGAAGCGGTACTCGCCCAGGAAAAACCAGAAGCGATACTGCGAGTAGTTAAATGAAACACCTATGCCCAACCTGCAGTGAAGTAACCGAATTTGGAAAACCATGTCGGTGCGAGGAGGAAGAACAAGTGAAATAACAAACTATCCGTGGAGGGATACATCACGAAAACCTGTGGGGAATGCGGTAAGGAGTTTATCTGTAAGGCGTATAAAACATTTATGGTTTTCTGTGAGGTGTGTAGAGAGCGGAAGTGCCGGATCTGTAGCGTATTGCTCCTAGAAAATTACAAGTGTGGCCGGTGCGAGGAGATCCATAAGACCACCTCCTGTATTCCCGATATATGCGTAACCTGTGAGCCAAAAGTGCGGGGAGATCCAACTTATGCACTCGGACAGCTTCGGCAATTAACCTTAAACTTAGAAGTAACTACCTATGTCATCAAAGAAGTACAAAGCCCCAATTTTCCTGGTAGGAATCGTGACGAACGAGCCGGACGCCTGGGAGATACTGGCCAAGAAAGAATCCAAAAGCCTCCAATTCGTAGTCCCATTACAAGCCTACAAGATGGATAAGACTGATATTAAATTTATAAACGCAAACCTCCGCCGGTTTATTGAGGTAGAACCATCCCTCAAAGAAGGCGAAGTCATGCAGCAAGGGAATTGAATCAGTACCTAGAAAAAGCCAAAGAGTATCGCTGGGTTATCGCCATAGTCGCCGGTATGTTCCTGCTTGCCGTGAATATCTACACAATATGGACGGTGAACAAGTACACAGACCGTATCCGACAGCATGAGGACGTTCTATCAGCTTTAGCCCAAGGAAACATTCCATCAGTAGACGTGAACGGCCAACCAACCCCACTGTTTGGAGTGATCATCAGTGAGATTAATAAGTTGAAAAATCAAGCAAATCCTACACCAACACCAGTTAATCCATTCTTAGTGCCATAAGCATGAAGAGAAATCACTATAAACTTGGTAGGTTATTCGGCCATGATGTAACGATTCACATTCAGCTTTATGATGGAGCGCCAGAACATGAATTTAAGTTAATTCACGAGAAAGCTTGTAAGTTTTTCGAGAATACATTTAAAGATCGAGAAGCACTTCAGCAATTAAGAGATCAAATTAAGTTGGATGATCTTATTGACTATGACCGAGACTAAAGAAAGACCACTCAATCCAAAGCATGAACTCTTCTGCCAGCTCTACGTGAGCGGTGAGAGGGAACTGTTTGGAAATGGAACTCTCTGCTACCTAGAAGTCTACGGAAGCAAAGACGAGGGTGGTAAGAAAATGAGCTACATGGCCGCTGCCGCTGCTGCATCCCGATTGTTAAAAAACGTTAAGATCATCAACCGGGTAAATGAGCTCCTAGAGACTGGTGGATTCAATGCCGAGAATGTGGACAAGCAGCACCTATTTCTGATCAACCAATTCTCTGATCTCAAAACCAAGATGGCAGCGATTAAAGAGTTCAACGCACTTAAAAACCGTATCAGTAACAAGCTCGATATTACGAGTGATGGTAAGCAGATAGGCGTAGTCTATTTACCTCAGAAGCAGCCGGTACCAAAAGAGGAATAACCATGCCCACCCCTACACAACGTAAGAGAGTAGAGAAGATACTGATAGCTTTAGCGATTATCCCTATTATCTTCTTCACCTTGGTTAAACTCGATGTAATCCAAGGTCAGTTCTGTCTAGTAATCATGAACGACACCTACACCTATCCAAACTGGAAGTATATGTGCATCACCTAAAGCATACCTAACCCCATAAAGAACCATGACTAATAAACTAACGCTTAGACCGAAAGACTACCTAATTACTGCCGACGGAGGTTTAAAGATAGAGAATGTGAGTAAGGACATGATTATTGAGGTAGATATGCCCGAGACCATTACAGTAAGTCCACTGGTTATAGAAGGCAGAACTAGGTCGTTTTCGAGGTTTTCGGGGAAAGGAGGTTCAGAATAAATGCCGACAATACTTACAAAGGATATAGAGAAAGCGTCAGTTAAGGAGCTTAAGTTCAGGTTAAAACTGTTGAAGGGGGTTCAGGAAGCTACAGAGGACGAAATAGACGAGATACAGGTTGAACTCTTGAAGCGGAAGCCGTTGGTCAAGGTTGAGTAGCACCCCATACCGTGTGGTTCGTCTCTAGGGGGATGGAAACCCTGCGATAAACCTAGAGAGCATTTTAACGGAGATAGTAGCTAAATCTCCTAGCTCCCTAAAGGCGAATCACACCCTATGTACTGAGTGGTTGGTAGATGGGGGGAGGAATGTACGTTCGACCCGTACCTACGGATATGGCTACCGTAGTAGCCTAATGGTAAGGCTCTCCCCACCTGCCAATCACCAGAGTATCAATAACATATACAAAGAGTATGCCTTTAAAGAAAGTAATTATAGAGCTACCGCACATAGAAATAAGCTCGGCGATATATCAGGAGGACGTATTGCTGTTACTCCAAAGATATATTGAGGATGCGCTTAGAAGTCCGGAAATTCATAAAAAGATCGAAGCCATAAAGGACGAGTTGTGTCATATAGCTCTCGAGAGGGTAAAGCAGGAGAAAGACCACTCGATCATCGATTATGCGAATCATGGTGCCAATTTCTATCCACCAGATCACTCTAACCCATCCTAATAAAGCGTTATGAGTAAACCAACCAGAGTTGAATTTTATAAAGGACAGTACCCAATGCCCAAACCATCCCCCAAGAAGCGTCAGAAGAAGACAGCTCAGAGCATTTATCTCGATATGTACGATTACCTACGGATATTCCAGAAGTCGGAAGTGTTTGATCTGCTGAACGATGATCGTCTGGACGAACGCTCTAAGATGGCACTCAGTGTACTTCATGACTTTTTGTACCTAGTCCAAGGAGATATTTTAAATTCATACAATGGAGAAAGAACCAACCTGTAAGGATATAGATTTCGGTGATGGCTCGGTATTGTCAGATCATGACTGGATCGAGACCTACAACGATGGAAAAACGCAGGTATTAAAGTGTCAAAAGTGTGGCGTTGAATCCACGGGTTGGACCGACAGAGCAACCACTGATGTTGTCTAACCCCACACAAAGCGATTTATGAACCTAGAGGAATACGAGAGACAACGACAGAAGTTGAGGAAGGCATTTTACGACCAACTAGATTCACTTGATAACCTTTTATTCTCTAACATGACCAACGAAACTAAAAAGACCTGCTGTATGGAATGCGTGTGTTACGGATGCTCAATGAACGGAAAAGTGCACTGTCTAAAAAGACCATGCCCATGTCATGGATCGAACCAAACCCCCTCAGACACACCTACCGAAGCCAAGACCCAATCTGAGCCTCTAGGCGTTGAGTGGGATAAGAAGATTGATGAGAAGTTTACAGATGAATGGTGGTATGCAACTCAACACTACTGTGATAAGAGACGCCAGGCAGTAAAGGACATCGTCAACAAAGCCCTCCTCTCCCAGCGTAACCAGATTAGGGAGTCCATCCGGAAGGTACTCGATGAAACAGATTGGATAGAACAATCAAAGGGAGCACGGGGTAGATTAGAGAAATTACTTAACCAGCTATAGGAGGTAGATATGCACAACGGACAGGATTTAAATACAGGTTCAAGATTAAAGTAGCACTTTGCAAAGGAGGAGATATGACGTGGTTAGCTTTTTGCGCCATGCTGCTCCTCGTCGCCGTTGAAGCATACTTGGAGGAACGAATCTATGGAGGTGTGACATGACCGTGGAGGAGTGGGATCAAGAACTCGCTCGAAAGGCGATGGTTGCCCGTGATCAGCGGGACCAGACCCGTCGTGACATCACGATCATGCTTGTACTCATCATGCTCTCCCTGGCTTCCGTCATCTACCCAGATGAGCCGGACGTTAGGATCAAGCTTTCACCAAAGGTGCAGAACTTCGATATGGCGGGTAGGTCAGCTGTCAGGTTGACCATCGCCATTCAGCGGGATGACCGCAACCGTTGGTACGAGGTGAACTTCAAGCACGACCAAGGATCTTGTGAGGAGCATAACTTCTCACGCCAACTGGACGGCGCCGATTCACCCAAATACCAGCCCGAGCGTGTTCTCACGAGGATGTGCCCAGGGAAGTACACCGCAACGGTGCGCTTGCACCGTAACGATGGAAGCATCCGGGTATTCAAGGAAACCGCTACCGTCAACGGTGGCGCAGCAGAAATCCAGGAGATGCCATGATCGCACCCTACGGAGGGATTGATGATCCGAACCAGGGCAAGGAAGTCTCGAAGAAAGTCTGCTCGTTCTGCAACCTTGCCATCGGCCTGGCCGAATCGTTCATTAAGCTGGGTACGGAGACGTTCCATGCGTCGCCCAACTGCTTCGAGAAGAAGCTAAGGAGGATCGGAGGAACGGCATGAGGACCGAACACAAGATCGACGTAGCCGTATGTGTGGCTGTCATCATCGGGTGCTTCTGGCTCGGCTGGAGGTCACGATGATCCACTGCCCGTTATGCCATCACACGGAGTACAAGCTCAAGGAGACCAACCACCTGTTCTACGTTTACAGCTGCCTGAAGTGCAACAATGACTTCATACGAGCAAGGGCAAGACTGCGAGCGCAGAATTGAAGGAGGTGATCCACTCTAGGTTCCGGGGAGTTCAACCAGAAAGCTCCCCATTTCATGAGGAACATAGCCACCGCAACCGTTATCTACCTCGCAGGGTTAGCGCTCACATTCCGCATCTGGGATGTGCTGTACGCATTTTTCAAATGAGACAAAGGGATGAAATCATACGATGCCCGTCATGTGGCAAAGCACAATCGAAACGACAGTACGAAGAACACTGCTGCTGGGACTGTGGATCAATCCGTCCTCTTCCCACGGGCACAAACGTACGGCCCCCCGACGACCATCATGAATATCAGGAGGACGTGGAAGTTGAAGTTGACACCTTCGATGAATCACAAATCAAAAAGATGACAGACTACTAACGCTCTTGGTGGCTGTAGGTGTTCTTTCCTTAGTTGTGAAGGCTCTCCCTCTCCCCAGAGAGAATTGCATCAGCCATACACTCTCCGTTCTCGTGCTACAAGCGTCTATCCTACAGTGGCGCCTGCAGCCATCAGTAGCGTTATGCCAGACTGGAAACCACAACCGAAACAGGAAATAGCCTTAGCACAGACCGCTGAGGAAATTCTCTATGGGGGAGCTCGAGGTGGGGGAAAGACCGATGCCGGCATGGCATTTCCTCTCTATCACAAAGACCATCCGCTTTTTCGTGCGCTCGTTGTCCGCAAGAACGCCGATGACCTAAAAGATTGGGCGGATCGTGCGGAACGGTTCTTTGCCCGATGTGGTGCAACGAGGCGTGGTACGCCACCGGAGTTCGTATTCCCTTCGGGGGCCATTATTCGTACCGGCCACCTAAAAGACGAGAACGCCTACATGAAGTACCAAGGCCACGAGTACCAGAACATGATCATTGAGGAGTTGAACCAGATCCCCCAGGTCATGAACTACGTCATGTTAATAGCCTCCTGCCGATCTTCGATACCTGAGCTCAGGCCGCAAGTGTTCAATACTACTAACCCTGGTGGTCCTGGTAATGAGTGGATCAAGGAGCGTTGGAACATACCCGATGAACCAGGGGATGAGCCTATCTATACGAAACTAGTTATGAATGGTGTTGCCCGGTACCTGGTATTCATCCCCGCAAGAATCGAGGATAACCCAGCACTCATGAAGGCAGATCCGGGGTACGTGGCCTTTCTTGATTCTCTTCCCGATGGTCTTCGCCAGCAATGGCGTTCCGGTTCCTGGGCTGATTTTGATATTAAAGGATCCTACTACATCAACGAGATTCGCCAACTTATCCGTGAGAAAAGGTACCGCTTCGTACCCCATGAGCCACTACTGAAGGTGCATACGGTATGGGACTTAGGACAATCAGCAGGAAACGCTATGGCTATTGGCTTCTGGCAGGCTATTTCCACTGAGCTGAGACTCATTGGCTACTACCAGAATGAATCCTTTGGTTTCCCTCACTACTTCTCAATGCTTCAGCAGTTTCAGCAAGAGCGAGGGTATGTGTATGGTAAGCATTTCGCTCCCTTTGATATGAACGTAAAAGAGTTGGGAACTGGCAAAACACGACTACAGGTAGCCCAAGAGGCAGGGTGGAATTTTGAGGTAGTACCTCAGGTCCCCATTGCGGACGGGATCGAGCAGGTCAGGTTACTATTCCCTAAGCTATGGATCAACACCGAGAACGGGGGGAAGCAGTTCATGAGTGCCATCAAGCAGTACCGGCGCAAATTTGATGAAACTAGACAATCGTACGCCAGCCAGCCCCTGCACGATTGGACTTCTAACCCGGCCGATATGTTGCGCTACACCGCACTGATCCACAAGCACATGACTAACGCAGATCAAAAACCTAAATATCGTCAGAAGCCTTACGTGGCGTCGTCTCCCTTTGAAGGCGGCGTACGGAGGTCTGATTCAATCCTATGAGCAAGCGAACGAAGAAGAACGTATGGAAAGAGTTACTTCAGGAGCAGCGTCCCGTGTACAAGGCGATAAAACGTGTTTTCCGGCACTACCAGGCATTTCCAAAGACCCCGGCTGCTATCCATTCCAAGATTGTTGATTTACGTGAACGATCTGAACAGGATCAGCAGGTGATGGATAAACGCCACGCTGAAGAGCTGATGCCGATTCTCGAGACTATCCAAAATGCCCGTAACCAGGCGAAGGAGCTATCTTTGAAGCACCAGAAAGAGAAGGATGACCTTGTACTTGGGTTCGCAACTACTGAACTTGCAATCTTAGAGGGCAGGATCACTGAACTACCAAAAGAGTTTAAGCCGATTGATTCGACCCCACCGGTAGCATTGACGTTTTTTGAGAGGCTTACCGATTGGCTCTGGCCGATCTACGAGCGAATCTTGCTGGTTATGAACAGGACAGGACAGGAGAAGTATGTAGAAAATGAAAGTACTAACTCTTCCGTGTAACGAAGAACTAACGTCTTGCCCCGAGCAAAGAAGAAAGAGATCTACAACGAAGAGGAGGAAGAACTCACCCCTGAGCGTAGGGTTCAACGACTCAAGGACAACATTGCTCTCCAAGCGGTAAAGCAATTTGAATCCGGTTTGAAGTACAAGGAAAAGCGTATGGAGGTATGGCTTGAGATTGAGCGTACCTACAACGGCGAGAAAGACGCTTACCTTCCGGTGGGACGTTCCGATTACCCCTTACCAACCCTCTCTGGGTATGTTGATACCCTCCATTCAAAGATTGATGACGAACCGGTAATTGAGTACGAGCACCAGACGCTAGCAGACAAGAAACGAGCAAAGAAGATGACATCAGCTTGGCGGTACTACGCTGGTCCCGAGAAGGCTAACTGGGCAGCGGAGGATCGAGCTGGTAAGAAAATGGCCATTATGACTGGCCGTGCTATCTACATCACCTACTGTGAATCTGATCCTGAGTTTGCACACTACTTTGAGCTCATTGACTCATACGACTACGTAGCCGAAGCACTGGCAGGTGGCGACATTTCTAAGCACCGTTGTGGTTTCTATGACAACATCTTCCGCTCCAAGTGGGAGCTGGAGGGTGCGACCCACTATGATCAAGAGCAAGTGAAGAAGCTGGTAGCTGCCTGTTCAGACAAGGATGCCAAGCGCAATACGCTCTTGCATCGCCAGAAGATCAACCGGTTAGTCTCAGTCGGTTTGAGCCCAGAAAGCTACTCGGATTACACGGGGGACAGCCTCTACCGACTTACCCAGGGGTTTACCACCTACGAAGGCAAGATGTACTGGATCGTCATGGATATGGCCACCGGCGTCTGGGTGAAGTGCGACGAGATCAAAGAGGTTTTCAAATCCGGCCGTCATCCGTTTGTCTCCTGGGCGACCCACTACGACAAGTTTAATTTCTGGTCTAAATCACCGGCGGAAGATGTAATGCCGGTTGCTCGAGCAATCCGTGATCTCTTCGACGAGGGTATGTACAACGTGAAGAAGCGTAACTCAGGTCAACGGGCGTATGACCCTGAGGTATTTGATGAACCGGAGCTCCTAGAGTGGCGACCTGATGGATTGGTGCCAGCTAACGTTATGCCTGGCAAATCGGTATCCTCAGGAGTCTACGAGTTCAAGACTGAGGACAATACCGCCATCATCGTTAACCTCATTAATTTCGCCGACAACTTCACCGGACAAAAGACCGGAATTACTGCTGGAGCCCAAGGGCAATCCGACAAAGACGTGAAGGTGGGTGTCTACTATGGTGACTTGCAGCAGGTTGCTGATCGTATTGGCTTAACCAACAAGTACTACGTTGATATGTGGCGCCAGGCTGGCGACCTTTTTGCCTGGGGGATCTGGGAGCATTTCCCATCCAAACTCATGATCAAGGTAGTTGGTGAGCATGGTGTTGATTGGGAGGAGCTCAAGAAAGAAGATACCGACCCGGATTTTGCGGTAATCCCGAAATCGGGTAAGGCAGAGCTTGAGGCTAATGAGTTCAAGAAACGCCAGCGTATTGAGTCTCTTACCAGCGTATTGATGGACCCACGGTTTGCGGCGTTCATTAACCCGGTCATGGCTATCCAACAGAAATTACGAGCTGGTGAATGGGACGAAGAGGATATACGGGCGCTCATGGATACTTCGACTATTGGTGATGAGGATTCACTCATAAACGCATCTCAGGCCATTGAAAACATCCTCGAGGGTATTGAGCCACGTATCTACCGTAAGGCATCCGTTGCGTTCCTCAAGAAGATCAAAGACTTTATGGATACCCAGGAGCTTGACATTAAGACTGAGCGGAGGTTCCTTGAGTACTTTGAGGTAATGGCTCCTATCGTTGCTGAGAATATGGCCCGTAAAGCGGCATTGGGTGGCCCACAGGTAATGGCACCTCCAGGTATGCAACCGGGGATGCAGCCATCCCAGCCACCTGTTCCTGGTACTCCCGCAGGTACCGCCTCAATGAGCCAGGATACAACTTCAATGATGCAGGGTAACCAACCAATTCAAACCGTATGACCGACATACAACAACTACGTGACCGTATAGATGGGAATGATCCCGTAGAGGCGGAACGTCTTAGAAATCTCGAAAAGACTCTTAAACGGGCACAGCTCGTTAAAAACTTTGGCGAGCACCCAGCATTGCTTGAGCTTCGCCATACTCTTGCTAGTCGAATAGATGACTGTAACCAGCTCATTATCGCTACAGCCCAGGATATTCCTGATAACCAAAATGATCTCCTTCGGTATGCGGTAGCACAGAACGCAGTTGCCACCCGGAAGGCTTGCTACCAGTGGTTCTTGAACCTCTTTACGGTGGCTGAACATCGAGCTGAGGTTATCAACAATCGTTTAGGCGGACGGAAAAAGAAATAGGTGGTGAAATTAACATATGGCTAAATCTAAAAAAGCATCGACTGAGGAAGTATCAGTCGAGTACGAAGGTGGAGCGGTCCGCACCTATACTGGACCTGATGCGTTAGAGAAGGCAGAGGAGTTTGTATCAAAGTCTCCGAGCACTCGGAAGATTTTGTAGTTCGTTCGACATCAAAAGTGTAACAAAAGCCCTTCAGGGGCTCTCTCTTGAGAGCTTGTTCCTCAAGCCCTTTCGATGAGGTTGGTTACGTTACACTTTCCACCCACATCGAACCCAAGGGAGAGCCGCTGAAAAGCGGCTTTCTGCTTTCTGGCCAGCACCCCGACCAGATGTGGACAGCAGCCCGCACAAAAGCTGTTGTGGCCTAGCCACTCTGTAGAGTTGCTACCTACTAACCAAGTAGCTCGGAACGTAAGGTCCTCTCAGTTTGCGAGTACCCTACACCCGTTCTATTCGCACGTATGAAGGCAGGAAACACGCCTACCGATGATCCACGGTTTCCCGATGAGGAAACCAAGAAGATCGTTGAGCAGATGAAGGCGGAAGGTCAGGAAGCACCCGTGTCCGAGGAACCAAAACCAGAGGAACCCAAAGAGGAACCGAAGGAAAAGGAACCAGAGAAACCGGAAGAACCTGAACAGAAGCCGGAATCTGAGGAACCCGAACCTGTAAAGGTGGAGGAACCTAAGGGCGAAGAAGGTAAAAAGGTTGAGGAAAAGCCCAAGAAGCGGGAAGTACTCATACCGATTACCAAGGTTAAGCAGAATGAAAAGATTCTGCGAGACGAAAGCGAGAAGAAGTTGCAGGAAAAAGATAGAGAAATCTCGGACCTTAAAAACAAGATCGCAACCCTAGAGAGTGGATCATCCGGCGACCAGGTAGACAAAATCTCCAAAATCGCTACCGATGTTGCATCTCGACATGATGCCTCTCCTGAACTTGTAAGCGATATTCTCAAATCCGCAGCCGAACTCCAGCAGCAGGGAACTACCTTGCCTAAGGAAGTTTTGGATCAACTTGAAGCTGTCAAAGCCATTAAGGCAGAGATGGATGAGAGGAAGCGTGCTGATGAGATTGTCGCTCACTTTGACGATGAATTCGCTACCGAATTTACCAGCCAGAGTGAATCGGCGAGGGTCATGACTGAAGAAATTCGGTCATCCGGCCTCACGATGAAAGAGTTTAAGGAACGTCTCCAGAACAAAGTTCTTGGAGAAGGTGGAGAGAAGTATGAGCGACTTTCTCTCACTGAGGCATACCAGCTTCTGAAAGCGGAGCTGCTGCCGAAGAAGTCAAAGTCAGCTGATGCAAGTCGAGGACGAACCACTACCGGGAAAACCGAGACCGATAACCCACGATCTATCGATGACTATTCTCCGGAAGAAATTGCGGAGATGTCCGATGAAGAGTTTGAACGCCTGAGCACTGCGCTAGGCAAGAACTCAAAATCAAAGGTTATTCGACGGGGGCGACCTATTAACTAACCTCACTCCTGGCTCACTGTGAGCTGGCAATGAGGTTCCCGTACAGTGGCCAATAGTCTTTCTGCATCATTTGCAGAGTACTGGTCACGACGTATGCAGTTGCAGATGAAGCGCTGGGCGGTTTACCGTGAAATCGCTTCATTTGAAGAGCAAGCTACGCTGAAGCACGGCGATGTGGTCCACCGACCATACCGCTCGAGCATCAAGCCTCAGAGCTATACTCGTGGTACTGCAGTTACGATTCGTGATCTTACAAACACGGATGAATCTTTGACGGTAGGTACCGCCAAGGTTGTTCCGTTCTACGTTGATGACCTGGATGAACTCCAGTCACAATACAGTGAAGCCAATGGGTATGCTGATGATGCCTCCCAGGAACTCGTCAACTTTATTGATGGCGATGTGCTTGGCGAGTACGTCAATGCAACCTCAAAGGTAGACGATCAGGAGATCTCTTCTGGTACGTCTGGTAACGGCTTCACGCTCTCCGTGGCGAACGTCCAAAAGGTGTTCGTACAGGCGAAGCAGAAGCTGCGCAAGCAGCACGTGAAATTCCGAGAGGGTGAACTGTTCGCAGTTATCTCTCCTGAATTTGAGGCTGTCCTCCTGGACTACCTCGCCGGTAAGGATTCCGTTCTTGGTGACAAGATCGGGGTAGCCGGACACATTGGGCAGTACATGGGCTTTGATCTCTATGTATCCGATTCAGTCGGATGGAGCGCAGAACTCTTGATTGCTACCCAGCCAACGGACGCCGATACGGTTACCATCAATGGTGTCGTATTTACGTTCAAAACGACCTTGGGCACGACTGCAGGTAATGTCCACTCGACAGCCAGCGCCGATGCCTCAGCAGAGAATCTCGCCAACGCCATCAATAACTCGGAAGGTCTTGCTGCTTCGGCAGTTGGTACCGACTACGTTGAATTGACGGCAGCGAACCGAGATTTGCTCTCTGGTTTCTCAGCTACCCATACTGCCTCAACCGATACCGTACTTGTACGTGCAGAAGGTTGGGCAACAGTCGTAGTCTCAGAAGCCCTTACCGCAGCTGCAGATGTGTGGACTGCCGCAAAGCAAATCCAGCACTGCTTATTCGGTAAGAAAGGTGCTACCGACCTGGTTATACAGGCGAAACCTAAGCTGGAGGTCAAAGAGGTACCCGACAAGCTTGGTAAGAACTTCTTGCCATACACCTTGTACGGTCTCAAGACCTTCACTGAAGGTGCTAAGAAGCTCGTCGATGTCCGTATCCGATCCGATAACTTTACTGCCTCTGCAAGCTAACGTGACTATCTAGGCTCCTAGGGGACTTCAAAACCCCCTAGGACCTGGAAACACCACCACACACGATGAAACAATCCATTGCGATTCTGGTCAGTGTGGTATCGCTTGCGGTCTCCTTGTACACCGGATTTATCGGTGGCCAGGAATTAGGCGGTACTGTAGAGAACTTCCCGACACGGTTTACCAACGGCTTGTACGCTGGTACGACTGATCAGTTCTCCATCAGTTCGACAGGTGCTATCTCAACGAGCGGCAACCTGGCGACCACGGGTATCGTCTCCTCAACCACGGGTTCATCGTCATTCGATGACCTCCTGGTATCAGGTGATGCAACCTTTGGTGCCTCAGCAGCATCTGGTGCAGGTGGCTTCGTAGCACAGTTCCTTTCGACTGGTACCACGTCTATCGATTTCGATAGCGGTACTGGTAAGGGGACCTGCTTCATAATGGTCAACAATGCTGGCACTCGAACATACGTTCGCATTGTCGGTACCACGTTGACTGCTAATACCACCTCATGTCGGTAATCCCTCCGGGGATTGCTCTGGTCCTCTCTCAGAGGGGATCGGGCACAATCCCCAGGAGTAACAACATTAACTAATTATCATGTCAGAGCAATTAAAAAACGTAGTGATTGTGGCGCTTGTCGCATCGCTCGCCTTAGTTTGGTACTCCGGCCGTGAATCTTCAGAATTTGGTGCTGCTGGGGTGACCACCTTTACTGGTTCGAGCACCGGCGGTGAGGCATCAGTAACGACAACTGGCACCGAGATAGTTTCCCGGTCGGCTGGACGAACGTACCTCATCATTTGCAAGACGAACTCAAGTAATACAGATCTTCGCCAGGTCACCCTTGCGGTAAATGCCTCACCTTCCCATGGCCGAGGCGTGATCCTTGATGGCCGTGTTCCGTGCTGGGAATCGAATGATCTCAACCTTGTTACTGGAGAGATCAATGGTGTAGCTTCTCCTTCTGCGGCCTCCGTGTCGTATATGCAGTGGTAACTAACAACTCATGCTTCAGATCCGCCCAGGCGAACAATTCCCGATCTCCAGACAACTGGCAGATCCACTCGATACTGCGACGTACTTCGTGCGGGCAGTCGCTCGATGGGCTGATTCAGATGTTATTGTCCCGATTAACGGGGCAAACTTTCTCAACTTAACCTCCTACGGGAGCCAACGGTTTAAGGGGAATATGCACGTACCCGCTGACAAGAACGGCGGGTTAGGTTCGTATTTGGCCATAACCACTACGGTTTACGAGGACTCAGGCTATACAACTGTCTCTAGTACCTACTCCATCGAAGAGGTGGTGTACCTCGTGATGGATCGTCGTAACCCATTCCAAGGGGCAGGGGGTGGGGGAGTTACGGTTGATTACAAAAAGATCCGACAAATCGTGAAAGAGGAGCAACCAGCTCCTATGGGTATGCCGGAGTTTGATCTCCAACCTACACTTGAGGCCATCGCATCGGTTAAAGATCTCGTTGCTAGCATCAAGTTCCCCGAACCGGGAAAGGTTGATCTTAAACCGATTCTAGATCGTATTTCTCAAGCTGAGCGAGCACTGCACGTAACTATTAAAAGAATTCCTCAACCAGATTTTTCACCTATTGTAAAAGAACTCCAAGAGCAACGCAGTGTCATAGATGCCGGTGAGTATGCGGCAAAAATGGAAGCCTTATTTGATCGTATTAAACAGTTCCTGGGAAACGATTTGGATGAGATTAACGAGAAATTTTCGAAGATTGAAGGATTCCTTAATAACCTAGACTACGTAAATCTCAAGAAGGTGGGGAAGATAGAGGATCATCAAAACGCACCAAACGATGAAGACGAACTTAGCAGCTAAAATTTTACTCGCTATTACGCTTTCCACGATCATAGCCGGTGTTGCCGGTTATGTTGTTCGTAGCCACATGGGATCAAGTGAATCGTTTGGCGATACCCAAGATGTTTTGCCAACATTCAAACGAATTACCGGGGGAATTGTCCCTCGTGTCTCCACAAACGACTTTGCTATTGGTTCCAGTACCGCTACCTCCTCTGCACCATTTGCGGTCAACGTGCGAGGTGACGACGTAACCGTCTACGGTTCTGGTTCGTTTACTGGTTTTGCCCTCTCAGACTGTGATGCAGACAACCAAACCTTGGCCTGGGATAGCACCACCGGACAGTTTGGCTGCGGTGACGACGACAACTCAGGAGGTGGCGGTAGCAGCTTCTCTGGTTTAGATACTGATGCCGGTGGTACTCCCGTAAAGGTTACTTCGCTTTCATTTGAACCAAACCAGTTTAACTTCACAAATATCGCATCCGCCGGCACGGTACGCTTAGATTGGTCAAATGGTCCTGCTTCCCGTTCCATGACCAATACCTGGTCGGCAATAAATACTTTCTCGTCTGGCGCCTCAGTTTCCACGAGTTTTGAGGTTGCCGGAACTGCTTCAGTTTCTAGGTTATTAGTCGGATCAACCACGACAACCTCACTTCTCAATATCGGTATTGATTCAACTGGTTCGAATGATGGCGCACGGTTCGGTACGGATACCACCTTGTATCGTGTCGCTGCTAGCAACCTACGAACTGGTGGCACCTTTTCTGCGGTAACAAGGGTAAATTCCCCGTTGTTCTCGAACCTTGCGGGTGGTGTGACCATTGCTGCCGAATCAGGTGGAGACGTCTATCTTGGTGCAACATCTGGCCTCACCTCACAAGCTACCAATTTAATTCTCTATCCTAGCGGTAACATCGGCATTGGGACTACGGCACCAAGTACAAAGGTAGAGGTAGCCGGCACCGCAAGCATCTCCGCTTTCTCCTTAACTGATTCATCAACCGGGGTGGGCATCGTTGATTGTGATGGTGACACTCAAGCCCTCGGTTTTGATACGACTACTGGCAGATTCTTCTGTGGTGATGATGATTCAGGGGGTGCGTCTGGTTCAAAGTGGACAGAATCAGGTAACCTCACCTACCTCACTGATACGAATAACGATCTGGCCACTGGGGGTACAGCCTCCACGACAGCACCATTCGTTGTTGATCTCAATACGGGTACTGATGCTCGTATCGGTTTAGGAGGTGCAACAACCGCCTCTCTATCACTTGGGATTGATGATTCCGATACTGATGCTTTTGTGCTCTCAACTGGTAACACATTAGGTACTAATAATCTATTTAGAATCCTCTCTGGTGGTGCAACGGTATCAGTTCCCTTTGAGGTTCGTGGTTTAGCTTCATCCTCAACACTCTTTGGATCTGGCCTCGTTGATTGTGACTCTGATGGGTCACAACTTCTTTGGTCAAATACGGGCGTATTCTCGTGCCAAACACTCGCTGATGCTGATATTCCTGACACTATTACTGCTTCCAACTACCAGCCGTTGGATGCAACATTGACTGCCCTAGCTGCGTACAATACCAACGGGATCCTCACACAAACGGCTGCAGATACATTCGTGGGTAGAACACTCACCGGGACATCTAATCAGATTACCGTTACCAACGGTGATGGCGTCTCAGCCAATCCAACCTTTTCTATTCCAACTCCGTTCATTATTCCCGGTAGAGCCTCCGTATCAAGCAACTTTGAGATTCTTGGTACTGCATCTGCCTCATCAAACCTATGGATTGGCGGTAACTCTACTCTAATTGGGACGTTAGGAGTTACCGGTCTTTCGACACTAGGAGCCCTTACTGCTACCGGCGTCATTGATTTTGGTGACGCTACCTCAACCGAGTTGGCAAATGGTACGAATCCAACGATTAATGCCGAAGGTGAAACAGCCATAGATACATCAGGTTTCGGGCAGCTCGTCTACTACGCTTCGGGATCAGAACACACGATTACCGACGAAAAGAAAATAACTCTGTCGCTGGCTTCGACATCGTTCAGTAGTTTCTCATCTCGATCTCTTGGCTATCAGTTCCGAGGCATCACTGTAAAACGGATTTGGTGTAAAACCTCTAACGCTACCTCGGTAGTGATCAACCTTTCCTCTAACGGTACGGCCGATATGGATCAGCTCACCTGTGCTACCACTAATACGTTTGACGATGGTTCCATTTCCAACGCAACGATTACCAAAGGAAACGAGTTGGTTTTAGAACGGCGAACGATTAGTAACGGCGTCGATTTCTTAACCATAACCTTTACCTATGTTGAAACACGTGAATAAGCTACTGCTCACTTTGTTCTACCTATGCTCGGTGATAATCACCTGGTATTTGGGGTCACAGAATCATGAACCCGCTGTTTTAGGCGGTGTCGAGCGCAAGAATGTATTCATTCAGGTACGAATCAAAGAAAAGACTGAACTGGGGGATTACCAGGATTCTATCTACTACACCCCCGAGGAATGGAAGAACAAGACCGATGCGGATATTCAGAGTGATATAGAGCAACGGGTTTCAAAATGGATCCAGTTCGTGAAAGAGCAATCAAACAAAGAGTAATGAAGAATAGTCTCATTATAATCGTAGCCATACTTGGATTCCTTGCCGTACCTGCGGTGGCGGATGCTGCTGATCGCTATTGGGTGGGAGGTACTGGCAACTGGAATGATGATGACAACCATTGGGCTACGAGTTCTGGGGGAACTCCAGCAGATGGAAACTTACCCACCGCCTCGGATAACTGCATTTTTGATGGCAGCTCATCAGGAGGAGCCGCCTACACAGTAACCGTAAACGTTTCTGCTACCTGCCTAGATTTCACGATGGGTGCCCCCGGAGGTGGCAACAATGTTACCTGGGCTGGCTCATCAGCCTTGGCTATTTCTGGAAGCATGAACCTTTCCGCTGGCTCTGCTGATATTACAAGAACATACACCGGAACCATTACGTTCAATGCCACGACTAGCGGTAAAACCATAACGTTGAATGGCGTAAGTCTGGCATCCTCTTTCACTTTTAACGGATCAGGTGGGGAATGGACTCTCCAGGATGCTCTGACAACAACTGGCAGTATTACCCTTACTGCCGGTTCGCTCAATACCAACGGCGTAGCGGTCAACATATCGTCGCTTGCTAGTACGAGCAGCAGTACAAGAACGCTTACTCTTGGTGCTAGCACGGTGACAATGACCGGAAACTGGAACATTACCAACTCGACGAGTTTTACCTTCAACGCCAACACCTCCACACTTACTTCAAATAACACCAACTTCACCTTTACGGGTGCAGGATTTACCTATAACACAGTAAACATCACCGGCGGTGCGAGTACCACAAATACGATCAATAACAGGAACACCTTTGCCAATCTCACTTTGACCGGTGGGGCCGGGGTAGCCAATGTATTTTCGCTCACACAGAGCCAGACCATCACTGGTACCTTTACTGTCGCTGGGAACTCTGCGGCAAACCGGGTACTCATTGCATCAAGTGTAATTGGTACGGCCCGTACCCTCACAGCTGCTGCCGTCACAATTTCAAATGCAGATTTCAGGGACATTACCGGTGCAGGAGCGGCAACGTGGAACATATCTGCTGCAACCGGTGGATCGGGGGATTGCGGTGGTAATAGCGGGATTACCTTTACCACAGCTACCACACGCTACTGGGTAGGCGGCACGGGCAACTGGAATGCAACAACCGAGTGGGCAGCCTCGAGTGGAGGAGCTAGTGGGGCGACGGCACCGCTCTGCCAGGATGATGTTGTCTTTGATAATGGTTCTTTCAATGGCACCGGCCAAACGGTGACGAATAACGCTGCAAGGATGGGAAAGAGTATCGATTGGACTGCCTACAGCGAGGGTCAAACTCCAACACTGAGTATAACCACGAATGGAGCGATATTTGGTTCATTAACGCTAATTTCAGGTATGACATTCTCTGGTACCGTTGTCCTTACTTTCGAAGGAAGGTCAACGTATACGCTTACCACAGCAGGTAAATCCATAGGTCACCAGATCCAACTAAATGCCCCCGGGGGCACACTTACACTACAGGATGCACTTACCTCGACCTCAACGATAACGGTAAACAATGGCCACCTCGATCTCAATGACGTTAATGTGACCTGTACAACGTTTTCTAGTAGTAGTACAGCAGCAAGGACCATCTCCATGGGAGGCGGAACCCTAACACTCACCGCCAGTGGCACTCCGTTTAGTCTTTCAAGCACGACGAACCTCACCTTTAATAGGGAAACATCCACCATAAAACTGACGAATAACAGCTCGACAGTAAAATCATTCAGTGGCGGTGGTCAAACATACTATAACTTTTGGAACGCTACCGCTGGGACCGGAGATGTTGAAATTAGTGGGTCCAATACCTTCAACGATATAAGGATCGATGCTGGACGTGTAAATCGCTTTACAGCTGGGACCACAACAACGCTTACCACACTTACAGCTACCGGTTCCCCGGGCAACATGATCACTATTTCAAGTGTAACGTCTGCCAGTCACACTCTCTTGAAAGCGGATAGTAACCAGACTAATAACGACTACTTGATCTTGAAATATTCGACAGCCACACCATCGTGCACCTTCTTTGCCGGGACTAATTCGACCGATGGAGGAAATAATAGCGGATGGACGTTTACTGCTCCTGCATCATGTGTGGCAGCAGATGAGACTAAACCTGACGACTTTATAATCATCATCCAATGAAGGCTTTTACCAAAGTAATCACAGCAGCAACAACCATCGCTCTTGGAGCGGGTATTGTCGTCTCCAATCTCGGTGGTACCTACAAGTACGAGAGCATCGAGTGGAAGAAACCAACAAATGATCAAGGATGGGCCGAAGATACCAAGAAAGAATCCTTGAATATTCGGACTGATCATGAATTGCAGAAGATGCTCTCATTACACAAAGCACAGTTAGAACAGTTTGAAAGCTTTGATGCCGTCTATGTCGAGTACCCCGATGCTTTGCGACCACTCCTTATGAAAGAGGGCTATACCGGAGATGAGCTTGAGGCTGAGATTTTAAAACGAGTTGGTGAATTAAAGTGGCAACGGGACAAACTACACCAGTCTATTGAGCGCATGGAAAAAGAGATCGAACTACGTAAATCAGGTGCTGTAGATCGAACCGAAGACATTAAACAGGTAAAGAAATGAAGAAACTACTTATCGCAACAATTATCTTTATGGGTAGCCTTTTGGCTAAAGATGCCAAAGCTGCCCTATTTTTCATCGACTGCAACTTTGGCAACAACGCTTCCTCAGGCCTTACGACTGCCCTGGCATGGGCCGACTGGGATCAGTTTACAGAGAACGCCCGAGCACCAGGCGATAAGGCAGTGGTCCGTCGGGGTGGCACTGGTTGCGATAACGCTACAAACCTGACAGTTACCTCAACTGGTAACAATGAAGACTTCATTACCATGGAAGCTGACTTCGACAATTACTGGGGTGACTTTTCCTCCTCCTCTCAAACCTACACCGTCACCATCGGATCAAAACAGATGACCGCATCGGCAAACATCACGGGAATTGCGGCTGGTGATTGGATCTACGTGCAAGGGGATAATACCCGTAAGCGTGAATTTGCCTATGAGGTAAAGAGCGTATCGGGTACCGTGCTCACTCTGTACCATCCGTACGACGGCATCTCAGCTGGCGCAGGAAAGACGCTCAATGTTATGCCAGATAACCCCCAGTGGAGTACGGCCGCTGGAGCATTGACTGCTACCTTTGCCCAAAATAACTGGTGGATCAATGGTTTGCATTTCCTCGGTACTGCTGCTGGAGGAGCTACACTGAGTAACGGTAGGCACCACCAGTGGTGGAACACGATATTTGAAGGGGATGCCGCCGGTACTGTTGGGTTTGTACTTAGCACCTCCAACGTCAATGCGTATGGCTACGGTTTACGGATCTACAACGTGGATACTGCTGGACTCCGTATCACTGGCGGCAGTATGCGTCTGGTTAAATCACTCATTGATTGTGACGACACGGGATCGCTTGGTGTTCAACATAACAATGCTTCAGATGAAACGTTTCCGGTGTACCTCATTGATGTAGAAATAGAAGAATGTGTTACCGCATTTAACGCAGCGGCCGCAGCAAACCCTCGTTGGCTCATTGCAAGAAACCTACTCGTAACCGGCGAGACTACGTTTATCGGATCAACGCTGCCTAATTATGACTTCACCGCCTTTGAGGATTACGACAGTAAGATTGGAAGCAACTGGTACATTACGGATATTCTCAGCACCAACACAATCAAGGTGGCATCATCATCGAATGATGTAGTGCGTACTGGTGGGTCCTCTCAAACGTACCTATTCACGCCCGGTGCCAGCACAAGCGACAATGTGTACTCAAGAGTGAAGCTGACCGAACTACCGGTAAAACTCAATACCACTCGGACCACGTTCACGGTTTACTTCAAGCCGGCAAATACCGCCTCCTGGTCGGCTGATCCCACCTCCTCGCAACTTTACCTGGAGGCCGATGTATTGGCCTCGGTATCGGGGGCTTTCCGACTCACCAAACGTTCCGGCTGCTCAATTAGCATGACCGGCAATTCTGACTGGCAGGCTTGCACATTGTCGGTCACCGCTTCGCAATCCGGCAATGCCTACCTGCGAGCCATGTACATCAAACCCCGTGAAAGCGTGGGAACCAGCAGTACTGACGCTAACCAGTTTTATTTAGATTTAAAGCCGATTCTATCGCAATGAGATTACTACTGTTCATTATTCTTGGATTACTCTTTGCCACCACGGCCTATGCGGTGGGAGAGAACTTTGTTGGCCTGATGAACGGACAACCAACAGTGATTGAGGATGTGACCGATTCCTCGACTTCAACAGAGGGACTGGTTGAAGGCCAGCCATCGTACCTGCTTGAATTTAGTCCGACACCGACACCGGCACCTAATCATGCAACGCTTATTTTAAGGCAAGGAAGTATCAACATTCGTAATGGAGACTTAATTTTGCGGTAATCCACAACGGACAGAAATGGAAAACACTGGTAACAATGGAACTATGCAGGAAAGTAGGATACGCAAACTACTCTTCAATGAGGTGACGCTTGCTGTAGCGGTTGTTACCGCTTTGTGGAATGTGTATGGCATTGTCCGAGATCCTCAGATTACTTCAGCAGAGCACCTGCTTAAACTGGATGGTCGGCTCACCACCCAAGAGAAGCTTACTACCGAGCAGATCAATACGATTAAGCAGGACATACGGGATATTAAGGAGCAACAGACACTGATTCTTAAAGCACTCAATCAAAACTATGTCATCAAAAACTAGGCGGGTAAAAAGAGGCCTCCGTCCAACGCCGTATGATCCAAGAGACTTCAGTTTTGCTGGAGTATTTGGTGCTATCAATATCAACGAGGTACCACTTACCGATTTCATGACCGCTCCCGCAGTTGAGATCAAAGACCAAGGTGGTACGGATATGTGTACCGCTTACGCCCTCTGTTCTGTCTCGGAAGACCAGGAAAAGGTACCACTTGATCCTGGCTTTACCTTCGCCCTCATTAAGCGGAAGCAGGGCACCTGGAAGACGTGGGGAGGCGACCTGCGATCTGGCTGCAAGGTGGCACAAGACTACGGTTTTATTGAGGTAGGGGATAACCCTCAGGATTTTGGGAATAAACCACGCAATTTTATAGCCAACTGGAACAACTGGCTACACCTAAACGAACTTTTAAGAATTGCTGCTCGTCACAAGAAACAATCGTTTCTCAAGGTGGATGGACCGTATGATACGTTCGACAATTTTCGGGCTGCTCTCTGGGTGGGTAAGGATGAAGGAAAGAGCATCTATACCGGCTGCGTATGGCGGCCAGGGTGGCTTGCGGCCAGAGGGGGCATCTTACCTGACCGTGCCCTATCGGGTGGCGTAGGTCATGCCTTCAAGATTTGTGGCCAGAAGATCATCAATGGCCAACCGTACCTGGTGATCCAGAATAGCTACGGAACTGACGTAGGGGATCATGGCTATTTCTACATGAATCGCAGGGTGGCGAATCGAGAGCTTACATTCAACGGCTACACCTTTACTGATCTTTCTCCTGAAGAGGTGCAGTCGATTCTTCAAGGAAAAGAACTGTACGTGGGGGAAAAAATAACCATCTTTGATCGCATCAAGCGGGCAATCAAAGTATTTCTAAGCACATGACCGGCGCAGAAGCAATCTCATTTTTCAGGAGAGTAGTAGATGATGATTCAGTAGATTCTGAACTTATCTTGGACTACCTTAATACTGCCCAAGACGAGCTAGCCTTGGAACGTAATTGGGCATTCCTCACCAAGCGAGACACGACAACGATTGATTGGCTTACCTCGGATAGCTATACCACTGGGCACAGCACACCTGCCGATTTCTTCATGCCAATATCGGTATTTGTGAGCGGTTTCGACTTTGAGTTTACTGAGGTTCCCTTTGAGCTCATTGAGCGATACAAGGATATTTCTTACCGTTGCTCTTGGGATCATCGCCAGAAGAAGCTTCACTTTACCGGCTCAACCTCCCAGAGCCGTGACGTGTATCTAACGTACCTTATGGTTCCAACCGAAATTGCCAATGACAGTACCGAGATTGCTAGTTGGCCGGAGACAGGACTACAGAAACTACTAGTCTACCATGCGGTGATGCTGTTTTTGGGCGGGACTGATGCAGACAACATTACTAAACTTATGCGAGAACAAATTGCTGCACAGTACGCCTCACTGAAGCGTCGGGCAGTACAGCGTGATGCCAAGCTCCGAACCCGTGCTCGTGGGTATCGGTCATCGGTTCCCCGTCGTGATACCTCGTCAATTCCTGATGTAATAACTGGTATTCAATAATGCTCGTTAGAGAATATAACACCTACAAATACGGCCAGATCGATACCCTGGAGGACCACAGTATTCCTCATGGGGCTGCTTCGAGTTCTCTTGGTTGGGTAACTAAAGGTGACAAGATTGAACTTGTTCGTGGTCGTCGTCTCTTGGGAACTGAGAATACCGGTGCTGGAAGAATTTCAGGCCTTCATGTAGGAGAGCAGGCTGATGGTACTCAGGTACTTTTCAAAACCTACGCTCGTAAAGTTAAGTACTATAGCGAGTCTACCGATGACTGGGTAGAGATCGGCTCCAATTTTCTACCTGCCGATGTGCTGGATGATGACGGTTTGGGTGAGGATATTTCGTTCTCTTCGTATGCGTCCCTTGCCGGTTACCAAGTGTGGTTAAACTCGCCTAATGGGACGTTGGCGAAGATCATGACAGCAAACCCAGAAAGCATCACGGACATGTACCTGGCGTCTAAGAACTTTAAAGGTCTCATCAATATCAAGCAAAACCGTATGGTTTTGTGGCAACGTGGTCTCTCTGGTTCACCTGGCCAGCGTGACTTAACCGCTCCGTATCTCTCATACATTGATACTGCGACCTATACTACTGTTTCGGCGGAGTCTCTTGGATCTGCAGGGTCATTAACCTACACTGGAACGCTAGCCTTTAAATCCGGTGGATCACGTCGTACCTGTTTCGGTATCTCTGTTACTGACGGGACTGAGACATTTACTGATGACTATAACGGCAACCTCACTGGTTCCGCTGGTGGAACGGGCACGATCAACTATACCTCGGGGGCCTATAGCGTAACGTTCAATGCTGTGGCTGCTGGAGCAGTTACTGCCGATTACCAGTGGGAGGATTCCACAAATAACGGTATTGCTGATTTCACTAAATCAAGCCCACGTACTGCGGGGCAAGGAGCCGTATTTCGGCAAGATGACGGCGGCTCAGTTCTCCAGGCTATCCTTTCCTACAAGGATGTTGAGTATTGTATTCACCGCATCAAAACTTGGGCACTGACTCTTACCGCAACCGATACCAGTGCAACTAACCTGATCTTCCGTCATAAGGTGGGTATTCCTAACTGGCGAGCAGCAGTTCCTACGGGTGATGGGATCTACTACATCGATGACGTTGATGAAAATGATCCTAAATTACGATTACTAACCTACGAAGCCACGAATGATCAGGTGGTGCCAGTTCCTATCTCTCTCAACCTTGATCTGACTGACTATCGTTTTGACCGAGCGGCCAGTATAGAATTCGGCGATCTTGTACTCTTTGCTTGTCGTACCTCGGATTCTCCTATCAACAATCGTGTTATTGTCTATGATCGTGTATGGAAATCCCTGGACGTGCTGCCATATTTTGTCTCATGCTTCGCCATCTATAACGGTGTTCTGGTAGCCGGTGATTCCGGTTCAGACAACGTCTATGAACTATTCTCTGGCATGGATGACGATGATTCAGTTATTGATAACTCATGGGAAGGGGCACTAGATGATCTCCAAATGAAGCAACTCAAGAAGTGTAAACGGTTCGTCCTGGAGGGGGAAATCGGACCAGACCAACAATTAGAGGTGTATGTTTCCTACGATAACAGCGCTTATGCTCTCTTGGGTACTGTTGAGGGGGATGGGTCATATGTGGATAGAACCCAATCAGTAAACGTCGGCGCAGTGACTATCGGCCGTACGGAAGTTGGCGGTGGGGGAGGGGACGGAGCCATTCCTGCCTACCACTACCAGCGTGAATTTCGCTTAGATTCTGACCGTTTTGAGCGGGTAAAGGTGAAATATCGGGCTACCCAGATCGGCTATGCCTCCGTCACACGAGAGGTGTACAAGGACATCCGGGCAAAAGGGAACAAACTTGCATCAAAGTACAGGACAACTTTATAGACTTGTAATACACTATAACTATCTCCTGAGTGTAACCAGGATAGACTAGATGAAACATAAGGTTACACTCATCCTCGCATCTCTCCTGGTACTAGCTTTTGGGGTACTCCAATACCAGATTATCTCACTCAAAACTCCAGGATTTGGGGCCACCATTCCAACCGTAGTAGCCCTCTTCGAGACTTCATTAGCGTCTAAGATTACCTCTTCTGCTACCAGCGCCACCCTCGTAACTGGTACCGATAAGCAGGGTAATTCGCTTTCGGGTACCTACGGTTTCATCATTGACGAAGGTTCGGCAAATGAGGAGTTTGTGATCTGCACTGCTTCTGGTACAGCACTTTCCAGTTGCACTCGGGGTATCTCAGTAACGGACGGTAAGACTGCGGTAGCTGCCCTACAGAAAGAGCACCGCCGTGGCGCCACGGTAAAGATCACGAACTATCCGCAACTCGCTATTTTGTCCCGTATCCTCAATGGACAGGAGACGATTCCCAACCGGCTGGCCTACCAGACACACCCAACCTTCAGTGGTACCGCTGCTTCGACATCACTCATTACGAAGAAGTATGCGGATGATCTCTCTATCGCCGGTGCGACCAATGCCACAACTACTGTCCAAGGGCTTGTCGAACAGGCCACGGTAGCCGAATTGAACGCCGGAACTGGAACCGGTGGAACTGGCGCTCGTCTCTTCTTCGGTCCTTCCGAGTGGGCTTCTTCGAGCTTCGGTATTGCACTGCAAGGTACAGCTGCCTCTGTTTCGGCCACTAATAAGGTTCTCTCCAGACGCAATATTTGGGCATCAACTATCACCAGCGCTAATAAGCTTCTCTCATTTACCCTCACATCTTCCGCTCAGGGTGACGTTCTCTATCGTAATTCTGCTGGAAACTACGTTAATTTACCTCTCGGCACAGCTGGGTATAACCTTATTGCTTCCGCTTCGGGAAATCCCCAGTGGCGACAGGCACCTTCCCAGGTAATTTTTCGTAGTGTTAGCGGTCCCAGTGGTGACGTCATTGGTGATGGCGTAAAATACGCCATGTTCGGTAGTTCTGCCTCCGCCAGTGCTTCGGCATCAGTATCTTACGGATTTCAGGTTCCATTTTCGGGAAGGCTCACGAACTTCCGAGTCCGCATGGGTGATAATGCCCCCAATACTAATGAGCTCATTGTAAGTATCGATAAGAATGATGTTATTACTGCACTTTCGATTACCTTTAATTCTGGAACCGCCAATACAACCAGTGTAGATACGGACAGTGTAGCAGTATCAGCAGGTGACCGAATTCGATTGCGTCTCAACTGTAATACCTGTAATGATGCCGGGGCAATTATGTACTCGGTTGAATTACGAGCACCATAATCATGCCAACGCCTTACGACCGCTACGGTTTAACGAAAGGAACTGCGGATCA
>Ga0196964_10000250_pt1 | contig 40729 bp, 68 predicted proteins | sample S1_10metaG_FD_148615 | JGI IMG/M metagenome (GOLD analysis project Ga0196964, IMG submission 148615) | Soil microbial communities from Anza Borrego desert, Southern California, United States - S1_10 | ecosystem: Environmental > Terrestrial > Soil > Desert | place: USA: California | collected...
GCTAATCCAGTAAAAATAGCTCTCCTGCTTCACGCCGAGTTCCTTCAAACGCTTCGCCAATTCCAGGCTACAAACTTGATCTTCCAGCTTCATTTCGCCCCCATCTTCTCGTTGTAGGATTTAAGAGCGTCATTCATGCTTACGATTATTTTCTTTAAATCATCCTCTGCTCTTAAATTCATTGGCTTCTTCAAAAACTCGATCATATCTCTTGCTGTTCCAGCCAGTCGGCGCAGAGGGCACGCATCATCTTCAATCCCGCTTCATAGTTTTCAATGGTTTCTCGGCATTGCTCAATCTCTTTCCTCAGCTCCGCGATCTCTTTCATATGCTTTGCAACCGCTTTATTTGCATCCAAGATGTGCTGATGAAGCTCGGCGATTTCCTTGTCCTTTTCCTCAAGGGCTTTCTTCATATCGAATGGATTAACACAGCTAGTAATGATCCGTTTTTGACAGTGAGGACAATCCATAACTAAGTCATTCATAGCATCATCAACTATCTTCTCGTTATCCATTCTCTCCCTCTTGGCTTCGGATGGCTGTGGCGATTTCTTCTATGTTCGTATTACACATACATTTTTCACAGCCGTACCACTCTTCTTCATCTGAGTGATCATCGTGTTTTATAAAATCCTTTTCCGCAATCCTCGCATCAATCTCAATTTGCTCTGCTCTTGCGGCTTTAAGAGCCTCTTCAATAAGACCCACCTTCTCAATGTAAGGTTTATCGCTACAGCATGTAAGCAAGTAACCCAATAATTCCTCAGCCTTATCCTTGTCTTTCATTTTTTAACCTCTCGGATTTCATATCGCCACGGAGCAACATTGCCAACAAACTCTTCTGCCGCTGCTTCAGCTTCTTCTTTCGTGTTAAATACTTGCTCGTTTATTTTATCAAACGCACCCCAGCAACAGTCGTAGCTGTCCATTAAAGAATCTTCACACCAAGCGTAGACTTTATATTTCATTCCCATCCTTTTTATTAAATGCTGGCTCGGCTGTTTTCGCCTTTCCATCCAGATGAACCGGAAGTCGCCGATAGTTTTTCAAGGACACCAATTAAATGCTGGCGGCGGGTGATTCATAGTCATACGAGCGTCATATTGACACTTTGCCCGCAATGATTCGCCGGTGCTCATCGCCGAAGAGTTCATCAGGTTATCAGCCACGCCAGCAAAACTTATTTCCATCCCTTGTTCAGGCCTTATTGACCGAGACAGTCATGGATTTTAAAATCTCTCGCCGCATAATTTCTTCAAGCTGCCTGTCAAACTCTCGATCAATCATCATATGAAGGCGCGGAAATAAAAACGATTTTAAGACCAGTTCGCTTCCTAAGAACGATAGTATCAGCCCTAAAGCAACCGCAAAAATAAACTCTTTCACTTAGTCTTCCTCTTCGCCGGGAGCGTGATGGTGCATGGCTTTATTCTTCCAATCAATCCGCAGCTTTGCCTTCGTCTAAACTCTATAGCTTCTTTCCTGCTATAAAAAATATTCGCCTGAAATTCATGGCCATTACCTTGGAACAAAGGATCAAGCTCCTCAATGTCACAAACAACTGCCCAAGCCTTAATCTTCTTCTCACGCCGAGGTGATTTATCCAGCATCAAAAATTCTATCTCCTTCCGAGATTTTTATAATTTGCCCTATTTCTTCACAACTCATCTCAATATCTGGAAGATTGGAGTTCCATTTAAACCTTGGCCTAAAATCTCCGTCTCCATCTGCATAAAAAATGACGTATCGACTCGATCCCCATGAGCCCAATTTTTGCATGTACTTCAACGCTGAAAGAAAGTAAGGAACCCACCGAGCTTTCATTTCGCATTCGATAACAAATTTCAAATTTTCCTCGCTCATCGTCCACCAGCCTTTAGCAACGCCTTTGCTTTGTCGGCCCACGAACAAACCACGGTGCATCCGGCTTCTATGTCGTGGCCATAGTGTTTTAACTGAGACATGTATTCAACCATTTCCCGCAGCGCCTTGTTCTGGGCTTCAAGTTGCGCAATCACTTTGTTACGGCCAGTTTCATCCATATAGATCTCGTGGATAGTCCAGCCAATCTTTTGAGCTTCTAACAGGGCGGTCTTGAGTCGCTCAATCTCCGCGTCCTTCTCCCTCAACTCTTTCTGATACCCAAACATCATTTCGGTATCGCCGTCCAATCGTCTTTGTAGTTCCTTGCTTTCTGCGTCCTTCTTCTCTAGGAGCGCAGTAAGCCTATTTCTTTTCTCGACGCTCCAACAATACTCACACCATCCGTGCGGTATTCCATACTCATCAACCGTTTCAGGATACTTTTCCTCTTTTGGAAGTCCGACAAAATGTTCGCAGTCTCCACGGCCCAGCCCTGCAAACCGGCACCAGACACGCTTCGCTTCTTCTCTGCTCGAGGGATTCATGGCTTCCTCATCTCAATTACATCTCCTGCTGGCCTTGCTCCGCAACCCGTACACCTCGGAGGTAGGGGCGGTGTTACTCCCATCCATACGCCTACAAACCCTCTTACATCACCGCCGCATAGCGAACAACTTCCAATTCTTTGTTCCATATCCCTCTCTCCTTTTAAACCCACCAGACGCCCCAAGTAGCCAGCATCTCTGCCGCAACTGAAGATCCTCACGGTCTCTTCGCGTCCAGTGGGTAACTTTTTAGTGACCAGCAACGGCTTTACAGCAAATCCCGTTGCGTTTCTTCACACTTAACTGGCGTTGTAAACAAACTCTTCGTCGTTGCTCGAAGCCGTTTCTTTGCGATCCCGCAGTATTTTTCGTTGATTTCGATGCCGATGCCGTTACGGTTTAGCTCTTTACATGCAACTAGCGTGGTGCCCGAACCGAGGAATGGGTCAAGGACTGTGTCGCCACCATTACTTAACCGAAGGATAAGGCGTTTTATAATTCCAACGTTTTTGGGACAGGGATGATCTTTTAAGTTTTTAATCTCGTCACTGTTTCCGCCCTCGTAATGAATTGCATCTCCCTTTATGATGCCGTTAATTGAACCAAACCCCTTAACGTCTGAGCCATAACACAGAATTGGCTGCCACTGATTAACTCCATAATCTCCATAGGTATTTGTTCCTCGCCAAGCCCAGGCGATAATCCAATCGGCTTTAGGGTATTCGAATACATGCCTTAAGCCGCAGAAGGTGGCAGTTCTGTTCGCTAATTTGCTGGCCTTTGCTATCGCCGGAACGACAACGGCTCTTAGGTTTTCAAGGCTGTCCTCATACGAAAGGTATTTATAGCCAATTCCATAAGGCGGATCTGTAAGCGTTAAATCAACTTTAGGAAGCATCGGCATAACCGCCAAACAATCCCCGTGATAGATTTTTATATCCGGGTCTTTTTCTTCGTAATACAGATAGTCTTTAAGCTCTTTCAAATTCCATCCCACAGATGACGCCGTGTCTCTCGGCTTCTTGTTTGTCTTCGAATGTTTTTGGGCACCACTTACAGCGGTACATCGTGACCAGCAACAGCCTGTTTCGTTTCAGCCCGATTTTCCTCACGCTTCACGGTTTCGATAAACAAAGGACCGTGCTTGTCGAAAATCGCAAGGCCGTGATTTAAAGCCTGAGCTTGTGGCCCAGTGACTTCGATTTCTTTCGCAGCCTTCAAAGCAGCCTTCAAATCTTTCCGTGACCAGTGGGCCCCAATCAGTATTCCTGGACCGCTTCTAAACGTGTGAATGTCACCTTTCGGTTTTAACATCTTCAAAGCTTGCTCATAAGATACGAAAACTCTCTCGTCTTTACTCATCTTAGCCTCTCCGCAATCAGCTCGAGAGCCTTTACCTTCCGCAACTCAAGATCATCGGCGCATTCGCAACTGTGTTCGCATATTTCAATTTGCCCAAATTCGTCCACCGCCCAAACCTCACCAGAGAATAGGAGCGATAAAAACAATAAAGCCAGTTTTTGTTTCATTGTCCTTCCTGCGCCGTCCAGATAACCGCAGCGAGCGTTACACCAATACAAATCCCTACTAACAGCATCAACATACCCTCTCCCATTCGTAAATAGATCCGCAGGCCAGACAGTGGATCTTGTTTTCGTATCTCTCCCAACCGTTAACGGACATTAAAATTCCGCAGCTCTCGCAGTCCTGGGGATGATCCCATTCGTTACCGAGACTTTTCCGGCTCATGTCCATTAGTACACGAACCTCAGTTCGACTTTTTTCTTCTTCGCGCACTTGGTACAAAGGCCGCTGGATGGTTTTGTGATCCAGTTCCGAATTTTTTTGCCGCATTTCCCACATTTGTAATCAAACGCCGATTTTTCGTTTTTAGCAGTTGGCATCTTGTCCCCTCGCGATCTCGTTTAGTTTTTGAGATAAATCAGCGTACATTTTTTCGTGATAGCCCCTATCTTGCCAGGTTCTAAAACAGGCCTTTTGTTTTGCGATCCTCCGAAGCTCCAAAAACCCGTCTTTTTCCCTGCCTTCAACCAGCTCGAAAACTTGCAATGCCACGTCTTTCTGCCCAAAGCTTTTGGCCGTGTGGCACGCCGAGCAAAGAATTGTCAGGTTCCTAATGTCGTAAAACAGTTGCTTGCAGGTCCTCGAAAAACAGTGATCAATTTGCAGGTTGTTAAACGATCCGCATAACTCACAGGTATCCCCACGTAACAACCGGACGATTTTTCTGAGTAGCTGCCAGTTCTTGTTGATCAACGTCTTGATGCTCGGGCGCTTCATCGTCCAATCGCCAATTTCGCTTCGTAGCGGTTGTTGTAAAACCGGTATGTCTCGCCAGAGAAAAACAGCTCAAATGATCCAACCGGCCCGAACCTGTTCTTAGCTATCTGGATCTTGAAGTTGTTTCCCAGTTCCGTTGGTTCCTTTAGCTGGTGCATTAGGAGAACGTGATCGCTCATTTCCTCGATTGCACCGGTACCCTTCAGGTTGGCGATCGTTGGCGCGTCCTCTCCCTGCCTGTTAATTTGTGACAGAACTACAACCGCCATCTTGTGCCGCATTGCCACTTCTTTCAAAAACCGGAGGTAGTTAGTAAGACTTTCCCACTGCGTTTGTTTGCCCTCGGAGCGGATGTGCTGGATGTGGTCCAGGATTAAAACATCAGGTCTGAACTCTAGATGATCAATCAGTGTATAAAGCTCATTCTCGGTGTAGCAGTAATCGTCAATGATCCGGATAGGCAGATCTGCGATCTCGGCTACAAATCTGTTCATCTTGTGGTCTGTTTCCGGGTTCGTCCTGCCCATAATTAAATCAAAACCGTTCACGCCGAACTCGCTGCAAAACATCCGTTCAATGATCGTTTCTTTAGTCATCTCGAGACTTAAAAACGCGACCTTTTTTCTCATTTTTGCAATGTGAACCGCAGCCTGACAAACAAGCGTCGTTTTACCGATACCAGGCCGCGCGGCGATAGTCGTAAGCTGCGCTTTGTGCAGTCCGAAAATTCCCTTGTCTAGAACTTCCAGGCCTGTTTCGAAATCTGGCTTTCCGGTTCTGGATTTGACGTTTTCGACAAATCTTGTAAGCGTTTCTGCCAGTGGTTCAAACTTTGGATAGAATTTCTCAGGTTTTCGTCCGCCAATTTCAGGCATAAGTCGGCATCCTCTACTAGCTTCTGGTTGTCAAAATGCTTGGTTTTTAAACGCGTCATGGTTTCGTAACAAAAATCAAAATCAACCTTGCTGGCGATAACGTTCTCCCGGCAGATTGCGATAAGACCGTTGTAGTAGTCGTACCGCTTACCTAACAGGGAAAGGTTTGTCCCATCCATCGTCGGTTCCTTTTGGTTTTTTCCCGTCCCTAAAGTCCCTTTCAAGCCACTCGAAGACCGTTCCAGGGTTCATCCGGAAAATGTTCCGTCTAGCCGCTGAGGCGATATAGCTTGAAATTCGGGTGCTTAAGAAATCCGGGGGCCATTGCTCCACGATCGCCGTCTTCTGGGCTTCAGTAAGTCCGGCGAAAAGGTCGTGTGCTAAAAGATTTTTTGGTAATAAAGGGGTGGGCGCGCTCTCCTTCTCCTTCTTATTCTCTTCTCCTTCTCCTTCTAGGTGGACATTTTCCGGAGACTGTCCTGCTCGTGTCCGGACTTTTCGCGTGTAATCGTCTATAGACTCTTTCATTTTCGGGACGCTAACGCGCATCTCAAACTCATCGGAGTTGTCTGTAAGTAGCGCGAGCGCGGCGCACCTGCGCAACACCCGACGCACGGTCGTGGGCCGTACGCGGCACAGCGACTCCACGAAAGCCCACCGACAAACAAACTCTGGGTTGTCGTTTTTTGATTTGATCTTTTCACCGACAAACTCAAGAATTGCGAAATAAATTCCATAACCCTGCATACCCTCATCAAAAATTAGAGCCTGAATCTTCTCGTCTTTTAGAGCTGACGTTTGATGCTTAAACCACTTCATTTACTTACTTTCTCCCCTAGTGGGGGTAGGGAAAAAACTGACTTAAAAGAGCAAAAAATTTTTCTTCTTAATGAACCTAGCGCGTTTTAAATCGCTTTTCTCAGGTTCGTATTCATAGCCCAGTGTCTCAACTAAAAGATCTAGGCGTTTCTCAAGCATCCTAATGTCTTTTTCGATGGTCTTCCTGCGGCAGGTAGCAAAATTCAAATCTCCTGAGCAATCCAAAAACGAAAACTCCTCATTCCAGACCTCAATAGGGGTGGATTGCGGTTGAGTGTTTTGCGGATAGGTAAATTCTTGCTTTTCATCGGGAACCCTGTTGCATCCACAAATAATCAGTACCAACACACTTACAATAAAGATCCCCTGCGCTCCGACGGCTCTCGGTTTGTGTGCGGAGTTGGCTTTGATGGGATTTTGGGGCCAATCTTTTCGCAGGGGCCGAATCATTGCCTCACCGGAATTAATTTGTATGCTTCATCCCCGAACTGATAAACGCTGACCGCAAAACTCGATGACACGGGATCAAAACAGATCTGAATAAGTCCGCTGTCAAAAAGCTCGATCAGGATCTCTTCGGACTTTTCAGGGCCCCAGAGAATGAATACCGGGTACTCTGTTTTTTTAAGGAAATTTCTTATAACCTGCGTGATGACTTTCTGTTCGTCTTGCGGAAGGTCTGCGTACTTTACGGGAGGTATTTCAATCATCATTTATTCATCCAACTGTTAACAACGCGCAAGGCGTTTTCTGTTTCGGATCGTTCTGAATGGGCACAGCCACAAAAAAGCACGGCCAGAAGAACTAAAAAAGCTCTACTCTTCATAGGTTTCTTGAAAAGCGTCTTCGTTGCCGTTGACGTAAAAATCGTGGAGCGTGTAAAGCCAGGTCTCTGCGTCCTCTGATTTCTGCTCCAGGAATGGGAGGTATGGGTCAAGATTATCAAACAGCTCCTTGACGAATTCTTGCTGCGCTGGCGTGCTCAGCTCATCAATAAGCTCGTATAACTCTTGAACCATGTCCCACTCCTTAGAGGTTTCAGACATTAAAAGGGTAGATTGTCATCGTCGGGTTGCAGGTCGGAATCAACGTCAATTACAGGAACGCCAGACTCCACAGGTTGCTTATAAGCGAGCTTCTTACCGAGCGGCCTAATAGTCTCCACCGACTGAAAGCCGTTCTGCTCATTCCATAGCATTTTTACTTTCATGCCTTTTAAAGCGTCTAAATCAAAATCCATGTCTGGATGTGCGCCTTCTACAAGCGGAATGAGGTACTTGAGTAAAAGGTTGGATTTTTCCCCATAGTTGAAGGTCATCCATCGAGAGTAATGAGGATATTGGAGCCCGTCGATCTTGAATTTAAGCCTTACTGCTGGCTTTCTCTTACTCTCGCCCTTGAACTTAAATTCATGGTCTTGCTCGTACTTAATTTCCTCGATGGTTCCTGTTACAAAATCATCTGTTGGCACTTTCTCGTAATCTTTATTTTCGGTTTTTGGCGGTTTCATCGGTCTATCTCCGTTTTCTTTAATTTTTTAACACTAAACAGCTTGGCTGTGCTCCACCGGCAGCTTTTCCCGTATCTCAGCTAAAGCCATTAAAACAGCGTCAAGCTTCGCGTCTAACGCTTTGAAATACGCGGTTGTCCTGTGCCCGTTACCAGAAGCTTTTTCGCGCTTTGGGCTAATACCAAGACCCTTTCTGACTTTCGCAACGGTCGTAAGCGCTACGTCCCGGCCGTTTTCGCGCTCGAATGCGGCGCGGATCTCTTCGTCTGTAATCTCGCACTTGTTGTACTTCGTGTTAGCCTCAATAAGCTTTCCAAGCTTCAAAATCAGCGCATGCCCCAAAAATCTTTTCATCGTGGTTTCCTTTTTCTTTGAATTTGCGAAGCTAGATACCGAACCGTTTCTTAAAGGCTTCGCGGTCCTTAAGAAACATTTCGAAGTATTGGTCAATCCTGGTTTCAACAATGGGCTTCGAAAACCCCTGCTGCGTTTTGTTGTTTAAGGGTACAATCACCATCTGCTTTACGTTTTCGTAACCTTTCATCTTTGCGTAGGCTGCCATCTGTTTGAAGTTTTTCACCTTGTCAGCAGTTCTTTTAACATCAAAGACCGTGAACACTTCTTGGGCGCCGTCAAACTTGGGGATACCGGTAAAATCAGGGCCGCCGCAGTAGACATGCTCTTCATTAATGCTTCTTGGGGCGTTTGCCATTGCTCTAATCGGGTGCTTCTCCAGAAAGTTAGGAAATGACCACCCGTTACACTCAAGCTTTAAGCTGCCCTTTGTAACAATCACAATGTCTGTCCATGTTCCTGGAACATCTTTTGCTTCTTTCCAGACACCGGTCTCGATGTAATCAGCGACCTGGGCATGGCAAAGGTTGGATTGTGCCGCGTACTGAGCTAATTCTTCAGGCGAGCAGTACATATCTGCGTCAAAACCAATAATTGACGTGACTGAAGGGTAAGGCTTTCCATCAATAACCTTAATGCGAATGTCTGCACGTTCTTTTTGAATTCTCTCGACAATGGCCTGCTCTTCACAGGCCTTGAAGTTTTCGTAACAAGTTTTTTGGAGCTGCTTCTGCCAACGATCGATGGTTTCGTCTACCGTTTCCTCGGGGAGCTTCATCGATGACAAATCCCCTTCGACATCAACCTGAAAACCTGGGCGGCTGTTCTCGTAGCTTCCGCGAGAGATAACCCCACTAAAACTACTGCTGATCTTTATTTTCATCGATTTTTTTCACCTCATCCTTGTCCGTCAAAAAATCCCCGTTCAGAGCCATGCCCAACCTGGTCATGTTCAGTTTCTTTTCTTCCATGATCTCTTTAGAGGTCTTCCACTTTCCTAATGGTGCAAACGGTACGTTGATCCAATGCAGGAAGTCGTTTACGATCTCAGGCTCGTCAGGATTTTTCATTTTTCTCAGCCTCTTCCATGTTCATAAAATCAGTGGTTTCGTAGGCGAATTTAGGGTCTAACGTCGATGCAAGTATTCTGTCGCCGTCCATAATGTTGTAGCGCATCAGGTATCCGCCAAATTGAAGCGCGATTTTTTCAGTCTTGACCGTGTACCTCATTTTGTCCCCCCATCCCATACCGAGAAGATCAGGACAAGCCCACCTGCGCAGATGAAAGTGGTTGCAAGGAACCAATGGCCTCTAACGTCCATAAACGTATCCATTTCGCTTAAAAGCCCATGCAAAGGAGCTAGGATCTTAAAGACCGTATTCATGATGCCTCCTCAATCTCGTCGTCGATGTATTCTTCGAAACAGTCCTCGAGGTTTGAATGGTCATAATCCCCTGACTTAATCGCTTCAATCGCCTCGTCATAGGCCCGGTTGGTCGCATCGTCACCAGACTCCATGTTCGGGTTGTAGGTCACGCTTACTTGCTTAATCAGAGACACAAGAACAGTTACTTTTTTCATAAAGTCACCTCGACAGGAATTTCACCGTAAGCAACGCCAGACTTTGTATAACCGCGCTTCCCACCGAGAGCATCAAAGGCTGCAGGGGTCAAATCCACAATCACACCGCGCTGCCTCTGCTTCTTGCCTGGCCCCAAGTCGTTGTGCGTACAAACGATTGATTTGCCGTTGGAGATGTTCCGCACGCTTACGGATCGCCCGAAGTTCCTCGACCACATTGCGCAGGATATCGAGCTCTCGTTGAACCTCTCGCCCGATGCAGTCCACAGACCTGAATTTCCTTCCGCCTTCGTACTCTTCGAGTCGTACCATGTCGCTATTCCTTTCACTGTTTCAGCGTATGCCGATTTCGAAGTCTGGGTCAGCGAAGCTGCCGCAAAAAACAACATCGTAAAGACTACGGTATGGCTCCACCGCTTTTCGTATTTGGATGAACATAGGGTCACGGCTTGCCGCGTATCCAATTTCGGAAAGTCGGATGACTTTCGCCGCAAGACACCGTATGTCGATGTTCTTTTCCTCTTCACAGGTTTTCTCGTTTCTTGGCATTTCATTTCAAGACCGCCTTTCTTTTGTGATATGTACTGCAGTTTTCTGTGAACTCCACAAACCTGCAATTCTCGAAAGAGTAGTCTTGATCTGAATTGATTCTGTCTACAGTTGGTCGTTTTAATTCAGCGCCATGATCTCTAACCCAAAGCCTCTTGATATCATTCAGGGTTAAATGGCACTTAATCCCTTTACCGAAGTAATACTCCCAGCTTTTACTGCTCTTAGATGAACACCGCGCTTTTATCCTTCGTAAGACATACTTGAAGTACGTTTCTGTCCCCACCTGCTTGCATGACAAAAAATACTTTTGGAACGAAGCTTTTAGCTTTTCGGTGTTTTTTGCATACCGCGCTCGCTGCCGCTCGTTAATTTTGTCTTTATGCCGGAGGTATTTCTTCCGCTGGCGTTCTCGTTCTTTTTCTTTGTCTTTGTACATCTTTCCCCCATTGGGCACAAAAAAAGCCCAGTTAGATCAGGGCGTCCTGATTAACTAGGCCTTAAAAATGAAAAGCCCAAATCAGGTTTGACCCTGTTTGGGCTGTTAGCTTTGTATCTTTAGGTTATTTGGCGGGGGGGAGGATCGAACTCCCGACAGACATACTACTACGCCAAATGCACTAAGGATAAAGGGCTAACAGCCCTAGAGGAATAAATAGGGTGCAGACCGCACATGATTAGGCTTTCGACGGCCCGACAGAAGACAGAGGAACGATCCGCACCCGTGGAGTGGAAAAGGGGTTTGGTTTGTCTTCTGCCATTTGTGTTTCGTCGAAATTTAATCATGTTGTGCATCGAATTATATTCCTCTTGTTTCAAATAACAACAACAATTTTCAACTTTCTAACAATTTCTCTAACACCATCTTGCTATATGCCGCATAAATCAAATGCTCGTCTGCTGCACACTCCAAACAAAACCGCATGTACTTCGAATATCCTTCTTCATTCTCAAACCGCGCTGTTTTGTAGACGTCACCTATTTCTATAAACTTGCCGCAGTTTGCGCAATAACCTGTTGACCGCTTACAGCGGTGCTCGGTTATTTGCGGTTTGATTTCTTTTTCTTTCCTTCGCGCCAAGATGAAATCTCCTGCAATTCCCACCGCATTAAATGAAGGACGTAATCCTTGATGGTAGTATTGCGTTTTACAGCCTCCAACTTTATAGCCTTATGCGTGTCGTCATCTATATCTATCACTAATCGCTTCATACCACCTCCGACTGATACTTTAATTGTACATTAGTACATCGGGACAGTCAACACTAATCTTTAATTATTTTTAAAGCCTCAAAAACCCCTTATTTTCCAAGGGTTTTAAGCGTATTCCTGTTTTAGCTTGTCGATTTCTTTCTTGGTGTGCTCGAATGAAAGATGGGTATATTCTGCGGTCTGGTTGATGTGGGCGTGCCCTGCCAGTTCCTTTACAACCGCTAAGGGAGCGCCAGCCTCGACCATTTCGGTTACGTAGCCGTGACGTTTTGCGTGCGGAAACGCCCTGACCCCCACGTCAAGGCCGCGCTCCCTGATCATTTTGTGGACTCTGTTTCCACTAAGCCTAACCCCGTCCTCCCTTGGGAAAAGGGGCATATGTGGTTCTGCCAACCCCTGCTCTTTTAGGAAGGATAGGTAGATCCTCATATATAAAGCGTTACTTCGAGAGATCGGAATCCACCTAAAACCGTCCCTTTTACCATGCTTTACGTGTATCCCCCGTCGTCCTGACCTGAAATCGACATCACCTACATTTAATGAAGTCAGTTCGGTCTTCCTTATACCCGAAGCTTCGAAAAGTATCATAATTGCTACATCTCGTACGGTCATAAAGGGAGATGCCCAAAGTCTCTGCCAAAGCTCCTTCCTTATAACGGTCGGTTCTTTCTTGGGGCCCTTCCTATATTTGAACCCCTCTGCCATCGGATTGTGAGGGATGATCTGCGCCCGGTGTTTCGCCCACCAGTAGAAGTCCTTCATATAGGTAAAGGCTTTGTATGTGGTATTCCTGTCCCAAGGTTTCCGAACCCCCTTTTCGGCCGCGCGAAGAATCAGACCATGAATGGTGTTGTACTCCGGTATCCAGAGGATCTCCCCACCATGAAGCGCGTAGAGCGACTTTAACAGATAGACCTTATTCTCAATCGTCTTCCGCTTCAGGTTCAGATCGTTGGCGAGATAGTGCGCGTACTTTTCTAAAGTGTTTAGTTGTTCAGGCATGAGCCGCATATTAATCCCAGATTTTAATTTTGTGGGGACAAAAATCCGGGTTTTAAAAGCAAGTGTCATGCCTGAATGCGAACTATAGAGGGTGTTCGGAACTTTGACAAATCTTTAGAAGTGCACAATAATTTGTGCAATTAAAACTTAAGAAGCTTCCAAAGCTCGGTATTGAGGGCTTTTGCTATTCTGACAAGAACGTCAAAGGACGGGTTTTTAGGGTTTCTACCCTCTAAATTCTGAAGGTATTTCACGCTTATTTGAGCTTTCTCGGCAAGCTCGGTTTGTGTCAATCCGCTTTTCTGCCTTAACGTGTAAATCTTAAAACCGAGTTTTCTGCGATTATCCACACGAATAATTATCGTGAAAGTTGCTGAAGATAAGAACCATCTATCGAGGGCATTTTATTTTACGCGTGTAAATTATTCTTGTGTTAACGGAATGAAATCGGCCTGCTCGCCTTCAATCACGATGCCAACCCCGATCGTCGGTTTGTTCTTTAAAGGCTTCCCGTATCTAAAAGCATAAGCCTCAACATCGATCAAACATCCGACGTTAAGTCCAAAGATCGTGTTATATCCGTTCGAGTGGTACATCGCCCCACCGAACGAATGCAGATGACCGATGACCGTGTTCATTCTTTTAATACATGCGGCGTTAATTGCCCCTGACTGGCCGCTGAACCCCTCCCCGTGAAAGTAAAGGACATTATCAATAATCAGCTCATCCTGCCACGTCCAGCCCTTGGGAGCCTCTAAAAACTCGGATGTCTTCCTTATAAAATAAGAAGGAATGCCGACCTCCTTAGCCATCTTGAAGGGTCTTGAGGTGTGGTTCGAATTACAGACCTGGACTCTAGGGAAAAGGCAGTACAGCTCCTTCAGGAACTTAATCGCCGCGCGAATTTCATCCATAGCCCCCATTGCGTCAGGCTCCGGCCGGTGCCTACTTATAATATGGAAGTCAACCTCATCCCCGATGCAGACAACTTTAGTGCATTTGAACTTCTTATAGGTATCACTGAGGAAATCAAGGGCGTGTTTATGCTGGAACGGGGCGTGCAGATCCGAAATGACTAATACGGTGTCCTTGGCAGGTTTTCTGTCAGTCTGCGGTGTGTTCTTTTTTAATTTGTTTGTTGGCGACCAAGGACGCCAGATGTTCAAAAGAACTCCTAGACGGTTCTTAGAACTTCCATGAAATCTTTATGATCTGCGATTTCTTCTAGTCTCTCTTGAGGGTTGGAGGACTCGCAGTCTTTGAAAAATTTATCGCTGGTGGCTTCGTAAAGGACGGCCCAAGTCTCTTCGTCGCACTTGCTGAATTTTTTATTACCGATCTTTTCGGCAAGTTTTCCCTTAATCTTGGGGTGTAGGAAAAACGTCAAAGCCTGGGTTGCGACATCTAAATAAGAGTACGGAGTACCCAGTCTTTTTTCTGTGATGATATCAATCGCTGCCTTGTGGAAAGCACTTAGCCACCTCACTCGAAATACCCTGATCTTCGACTCGTCATATTTGGTAATGGGCGAGAATTTGCTTTTCATCCACGCGCCATCAGTCTCGTAAATCTGGTTATTTGCGACGATCGCAACATGCGAGACTTTCCCGAACGTAAACAGACCGATCAACTTAGACACAAACCCCGTTCCGAACACGAAAATAATATCCCCTGTTTCGTACAGCGCTGATGGCTTCATGATTTCGCCGCAGTTCTGGCAGCGATGATCATGCAGTTTTGGATGAATTCGACTTTTTGCTCATCATCCATCGTTTCCCATGCTTTATGCAGAAGCATGATCGCTTCAGCTCCTGGGATTAACTCAACCGCTTTTACTGCTCTCTTGCCAAGTTTAGTTTTCATCGGGGTTTATGACCTCAGGGGTTAGTAGTGCGCTGCAAGAGTGGTCAAAGATTTGAATATCTTCTATTAGCCAGCGGCGCTGTGCTTTTTTGAAGACAAGCGAAGGATCAGCGTCGAGAGCTTCTAAATAGATCCTTAAAGTATTAAGCATTTTTAGGGCTTCTTCGATGACTTCTCTAAGTTCGCTGACGCGCTCTTTATTGTCCATTAAGGTATTAAAACCGTGAGAGCTTTTATTAATTCCGGAAAGACAGCAGCGTTGAGTTCCTTGCTGATTACAAATAGAAAAAATGATCCGCTTACAATCATATTGATTTTGAAGAATTTAATGGCCTGCTTGCTGGCTTTTTCAAATAAAAGAATGTCCTGGTTCGAGTGTGTTGTTAGGCGGTCTGATAAACTGGACATTTTTTCTACTTCGCGGCGGTATACTTCTGACTCTTCGATGTGTTTGTTGAATTTCGCCCGGTCTTCATCAATAAACGCTTTTATGTACTTAATATCCGTTCTCAGCTCTGCCAGCTCAGACTCGATACTCATTTATGGTTACTAGCCTCCGTTAAGTTATGGTTGCTGTTCTGCGTCTTGCTGCAGGAGCGGCACCACCTTCTGACGGTCTTAATGCCACCTGATAACCGGCTGTGTCATCAGAAAGTGTCCAGGTAATCGTTTGATTTCCAGTGGCTCCTGCCGGAGCGATTTCCTTGTCAAATATGATCAAATCACGATTTGCTGTATTGATCACTCGCTGGGTGTAGCCGTTACCTGGCCCAGCCGAAAGTGCAGAAGTCGAAGAGTCCACCGTCCCCATCACAAGACTAAAAGCGCCATCAGTCGCTGTTGTAAGAGAATCGCAATCAGAAACGCTGGAAGGGTCAACGTTGAAATTGTAAGTGGATGTTGTGTCCTCAACGGTTGTTGTGTTGACACCTGTATAGGTTGCTATAACAACTCCCCAAGCTCCTGAGCTGTTTGAAGTCCAAGCGTATGATGCTGGCTCTGAGCCGCCAGCAACTCGGTAAGCTACAAGCCCAACAAACACACCTGTTTCATTACGAAGTGAACCGATTGTGGTAAATGAGTTCGCGCCGTTGTTGTCAACTATTGAAGTGGCCGGATTGTTTGCGTAGACAAACGCAATCACGACATCACCAGATGTAACACCGGTAGGTTTTGTAATGCTGATTGCTGTTCCAGAGCTGCCTGTGGCGTTGCCTGTTCCGCTTGCCCTAACAGTAATCAGTGCTTTTTGAAACGTTGCCATCGTGGCACCGCTACGGGATACACCGTCCCCAGACCAAGTTGCAGTAACTGATGGAGTGCTCGTTGATGTAAGAACCCTAATAGCCGTACCGACAGCCTTGTAAGAGGCAGTTCCGGAGCCTTGTGTTTCATTCTGGATATTCGTAAACGAGTTATTGACGCTAGAGATCGTGTCAGTATCACCACCGCCACCTGTAACACGATATCCCCACGCAGCGACAACCAATTCGTTGTTTTTGCTTGTTGTACCACTAGCGGTTACCGCTTGTGTTGTAACTGTGTTTGTGTATGCGGTGGTGCCAGTCTTGTCCAGTGGGGATGGCCGCCAGGGCCCTTCGAATTCCCGGATTATTGTGGCGTGTTGATCAGCGGTATTCTGAGTAAAACCCCAAGTCGTTCCGTCTGCAGCCTGAACAACCCGATATCCGATGGCAGTTGAATCGGAGTTGGTTGTATCAGCGTTTTCAACCGCCTCTAGAAGCGTTCCGGCTACTACGAGATCAGTGTCGTCACCGGCAAAGCATGTTACTACGATCAAATTTCCAGCGGTTGGCGATCCAGCGAATGTCGCATTGACATTTGAACTACTAGGAGAATCGTTAACAGCTTCCTGAACAATATCCCCGAACGCCGCAAATGCAGTCTTATGCAGGCTCAGAAACAGGATCAACAATAATAGGAGTTTCTTCATAGTCCCTTATAAAATTGCTTGGTTTGTCCCCGTAGGAAAACGCCCTAGCAGCAGCGTTAGCAATTGCGAAACTAGGTTCAATCTCTATAGCTTTACCATTCGCATCCCGGTACACATTTGGACATTCGATGCGCTCACTACGAATCCTTTCGTAAGTGTTGTCACCAATCTCCACCTCGCCGGAATCCTCCAGTTCTTTTTGTCGTTCCGGATCACGAGTAATAAGTAAGACGTATTTTCGTTCGAGATAGCAGGAGGTTCCGTCGTCAGTTAGTTTCCAGCCTTTGGCAGAAAGCTCCTCAAGCACCGGATTAAGCGACTCTTTGCTTGAAGCGTCAGCGGATGGAAAATAGCTTTCTATGTTCTCAGAAATCTCGTTAGTAGCTTCAAGTGTTTCGTCAGCAGACGCGGCAGGAGAAATCAACAAAAGAAGGATAAGAATTAATCGTCCCATGTACCCGTCCAGCAAACGGAAAACCAAGTGGGGGTTCCGGAGACTGATGCGATATCCACATCAACACGATCTCCGGCAGCGATAGTTGCATCTCCGTCCAATGAAGTGTCTGTGTCTGGTGTCGAGATGCAGGCGAGATCAACAGAGTCCATATCAGCTGCAGTCCCGTCATCAACCTGCAACATCATATTGACTGTCTGATCTGACTCACACCAAAGTTTGGTTACTGTAAACCCGTTTGCCGTATCATTCACCCAAACGCTTTTATCATCGGTAGAAGCTGTCGGATCAACGGTGCGGTAGCATTTGGTATCTGTGTAAGTCTCGGCATCAGCCGCAACGTCGTTTGTTGAAAGCGTGAGACTTCTGCCAGCAGTTAGGGCTGTTTTACTAACAGAAATTGCCGCTGATGAGTTAATGTCTGCGTTCGTGATCGAATCGTCGGCGATTTCCCCACCCGTACCACCATCCACCGCACCGGCGGCGATTTCGTCGTCTTGAATGCCCAGGGCCTTAACAGAAACACCGCCGAAAGCTCCGACAGTAAAATTAGTGGTGTCAAACGAAGCAATGCCTGGTGTTGTCACAGTGGCAATGTCAGCAGAAACGATGGCTTTCCCTGCCACCGCACTTGATGCTTTTAATCCGGTGGTAAAATCAACCGTATCTGCGGAAACTACCTGAACACCGTCTTCTGACACGTTAATCGATCCGCCACCGGCAGAGGTTTGATCGGTGTAAGTGCAGTCAATTTCCGTGTTGGCTGAATCATAAGTACAAATTTTTGTGTCAGTTAACGTTCCTAAATCTGTGTTTTCAACCGCGCTCGCGCTATCTACTGTAATGTTGTTCGGAACCTGGGCATCCGTAACCGATCCTTGCAAGGCATCGAGATCGAGCACGCTTTCTAGTTCAGTCTCAACAGCCGCCTCGTCAAGATCCACAGATCCAAGCCCCGTACCGTCCACATCGCCTACGATATCGAGTGTGGACTCAAGTGTGGACTCGCCAGTTGCGTCAACCGCGTCGAGGCCATTAATCGTTCCAGTACCAGTAAGAGAGAGGGTTGGAGCAGATAGCGTTGTGGTTGTAAATGTTCCGGTGTTATCAAGGGATGCAACGTCCGTAATCGCACCTCCAGCACGCACTCCAAATCCGATTGTTGAGGTGCTATTGGTTCCATTCATCGCGTTCCAGTATCCTGAGATCCTAAGAGCGCTTCTTCTCGTTCCGGCTTCATCTTCTGCGTCTAAAATAATCCCGGCTCCGAACCCTGCGGCAACGGTGCCTGTGGACATATGAACGTAACGGAGGACTGACGTAATGGAATTTGTTGCAGAATCTTCAATTTCAGCCTGGAACTTTGAAAGCGGAGAAGTACAACCAACACAAAGTCTGTCGTTTGTGTCGTCCCAGAAAAGATTGGCGTTATCCTGCGTAATCAGACCAGAGGTTGTGACGTAAGGAATTGAACCAAGTGTCAGGTCAGATAATTTAAGTCCGGAGAGTGTCGGCCCGGTGCCGAACACGGCCAACCCGGTTCCCGTTTCATCCGAAAGCGCTGCAGCTAGACCTGCGGAGTTGGAAAGGTCTTCTTCGTAATCAGTGCACGACTCCACCGCGCCAGAAGCATCCACGCCAAGCGGAGCATTGCCAGCGGCACAATTTGCGCCATTCGCTGCTAAAGCCGTTGCTGTAGTCGCTGCACCGCCCTCAGATGCACTTCCGGCGTAGTTTCCCGTAGTCTCAGTGCCGAGCGTCACACCATCGTCTTTGATAGAAACAGTCCCACCGGCGGTAACGCCGAAATTATTAGAATCAAAAGATGCAATGCCTGGGGTTGTGGTGGTTGCAAAATCAGTTGAGACAACCGCCTTCCCTGACGCTGACGTGGTAACCGTGAGACCACTGGTAAAATTAATCGTGTCCGCACTGGTAACATGAACGCCGTCATTAGAGACCCGAACCGTCCCACCGCTCCCACCGGCCGCCGTATCATCATCCTGGCACGTCCACACACCCGAGCCTTGAGATTTAAGGACTTTCCCAGACGCGCAGTTAATGGTTATGTCAGACTCCGACTCCGCACCGACATAATCCGGTTTGCTTGTGAACGGATTAAATTTCTTCGCTGCATAGACATTGGAACACAGAGCCAAAAACAAAAGAACAAGAAACGCTTTTTTCATCAGAAGACCTTGTGGTAATAGTCGAAACTTAAACTTGCGCGGTTAGTCCAATTGGTCTCGTAAGTACCCGGATTGCCTTTGGCGTATTGGTAAGTATCCGCACCGGCAGAAACGGTTTCTTTTAGGATGTACCAAGACCCGTCGGCCCTGACATACCCGTAATAATTTGGAGAGGCGTCATCGTCCTTGTCGGCAATCACATACCCCGAGAGCGTGTGATCGAGCGTATAAACGTAATTCGAGTTCCCCATTATTTATGGGCCTCGTTTTTAATCGCTTCGATGCCGTCAAAAACGCTCTGAATCCATTTTTCTTTTCTCTCGACGGCAGCTTCTCTGACCGAAAGTCTTGTCTCTTGCTCCCGAAGCGCCCATTGGAATTCAGTCTGTTGCCGTTCTTTTTCAAGCACACTCTGAAGCTTGGACTCGGTTTCTTTCTGGACATGCTCGATTGCGTTCGTCCGGAGCTTGATGTTTTCCTGTTCCTTGCGAAGCGCTGACTTCTCGATTTCAAACGCTTTCTTTTCTTTCTCGATCTCGTCTAGGATCTCGTTCGCGCGTTTATTTAACGCGTCTACTTCCTTTTCTTTCCCTCTGACCCAATCAAGAATCCGCGCCTTCTCAGACTCCAGCTTCTCGATCTCCGCTCGTAAAACTTTGATATGCTCACTCTTTGCCGCGACTTCGGTTGACATCGTTTTTCTCCTTTAAAGTAAAAAAGCCACAAGACGTTTTGTCCTGTGGCTTAGGCCCGTTTCCGGGGTAAAGCGGTTAAAACTTAGTTAAATTGAGTTATTCTTGGGTTAAAAATCTCCTACCTTGCGCTAACGCGTTGGCCATCGGCAAGCGTTTTATAGCATCACTTTTACCGGCCTTTCCGGCTGCGTACAGAGTGCGAGCCGTAATGCCCTTACCACCCTGATAAAGCTTCCTGGCAATAATGGGTATCCATAGCTTCGGGTTAATGACAGCGCCAGCCGATAAGCCTGAATCAACTATGTCTAATAGATTATTCCTGCTGGCTACACTAGCCCTACCCTTTGCGACGCTGGCAACGTCGATCAGTTTTGATATCTTTCGATTTTTTTCTCCGATCTCGGGAACAGCTTGCCCAAGAGAACGTCTTAATCCTCCAGTATATTCCTGACGGGTCATGATCTCTGGCGATGTTGTTGAAGAATCGTAAGGCGCGGCTTTTTTTGTTTTCATTAAAGCGTCTTGATCTCTTCGCAGACGCAAAACCTCTTTCGCGCTGAACTCTTTTGGCCTTTCACCGACCTTTATTGTTTCTTTCCGAGAAATGCCCTTTATCTCCGGTCTTAGCTCAAATTCTTCCTTTGGGCTAATTGAAACAATTTTTCTTGGCCGAACTCCGGCGCCGCCCGGAACATTCATTGCAACGATGTCTTCAGGGTTTTCGACAAATGTTTTGTCGGTAAGAATTTCTCTTAACGGATCTGATTTTTGATACTTACCGCTCTTTGTGTTTTTAACAGATTGATATTTTGTTCTATCTTGAAACTGCTTTAAAGGACCCTTCATGTCTTTTGAAAATACTTCTGTGATCTGTGGCTTTACAGACTTACCGGCAGGCCCCATCACAAATTGTGAAGTTTCTACGTTTTCAAAAACAGGCTCGGTTAACCTTTCTCCGCGAACGATATCATTTTTAACAGCCATAACTTTTTCCGCTGCTGGAGTGTCGCCACGCCTTTTGTACCACTTAGTTAAAGCATCCATGCGCCTTAAAGCAGGGGAAACGGAAATTTTAGCGGTGGAATTTTCAGCAAGTCGATCAACCTCATCCATGTATGCATCGATGTTAGACTGGGCTGCGCGACGCGTGCCTTCTGCGCTTCCTCGAAGAACCCCCTCATCGAGCGCCGTCTTTGCAATCTTTTCGCTTCGCTTGGCAAATCTGCCAGTTGGGTGCAGGATGTTTTGAGCTATCCTGGTTCCGGCCTGCTCCATTCCTGGAGCCAACCGCCTAGCTGCACCAGCAACACCTTTTCCGGCGCCATAACCTGCGAGCATTTCCGTTCCAAGTCCGATTAGTTGACCAGTGCTAGAAACCGGTCTCGGAGCAACTGGAAATCCGACTGCGGTTTCTGGGGTAGCCAACGGTGTTTGAAGTATTGATTTATAAGCCGCTGCCGGACCGCCTCTTGCAAACTCTTTAAAGTGTCTTCCTGGATTTTTAGCTGCCTCAAATCCGCGCTCAAGGCTTTCACCTGGATATCCAGAAATAATCTTTGAAATAGGCTCCCGGCCAATGTCTGTTAAGCCTTGAGTAACCCCATGTGCTGCAGAAGCGACAATTCCAGGAACATCTTCTTTAACCGGCCAGTATGGGGTTTTGGGTTCGGCGGCAGTCTTACCGTCGCCAGCTTTTGGCCTTGTTGCCTGAAACAAATCATCTAAAGACGGTTTTCCCTCAACTGGTGCCTTTGGTCTTGTTGCTAAGAATAGATCGTCTAAACTCGGTCGTTCGGCTGCCATTAAGTTAGTCCTTTTGAGGTCGATAATGTGGTCATGGATAATAGAGAAAATCTTACAAACTTATTCGACGAAGTTTTTAACGACGTGTACTCGAAATTCAAACTTGAGCCAATTTTAAAAAAACAGTTTGAAGACATCGGCGTCGCTAACTCCTATCTTGGAAAATCATATGACGAAGAAAAGAAATTCCTCATTGCGCTTATTGAGGCAACTGCCATTAGAGAGAGAAGCGTCTTCCGCGAATTGCTTATTCGCCTGAAGCTGCGCGGCTTTTTTGATTAACGCTTTCCACTCTTCGGACTCTCGAAGCTCAATATTCATTAATACGTCATCTGCGAAACTCACTCAATCACCGCTTTCCTAACATTCCTATCGTTTTAAAGATTGTCCCCACAAACTGAAATTTCCGTTGTAGCATGTTCGCCATCTCAAATTTTGGAGGAAACATGAAAACGTTTCTGATTTTAATTACGCTATTTTGCATAACAAGCAATAGCTTCGCACAATCTGATTTTGCCGAGGCTACTGGCGAAATGGCTGATCGTGCGATGCGTTTGAGACAGATAGAACTTCAAGAGCAGCAAATGATGAACAACGCCAGACTTGCCCAGATGCAACAAATAGCGCAAATCAATGAGCAAGAGGCACAAGCGCAAATAGATGCTCAACAAAGAGCTAACACAATGGCGTTTCTTGATGCTCATCCAGATATTGTTTTCCGCTCTCCAGAATATAATCAAATCGCAGATCTTGTTGAGCTCGGATATGATCCTGAAGACGCTTACAAAATCGTCGTTAATAGAAGATCCCAAAAAAAGCCTTCTCTGGACGAAATATGGGAACAAACACATCCAACTATTTCTTAGATTCAAGGTATTGCATAATGGTAGCATCATCTGCCCCATGCGCCTTAGCTGCTGAATAAAAAGCCTCTTCACCAATAGCCCATTCGGGAACATTAGCGCTTTGACGTTGCTCCTGTTTGTACCCTTCACGGCCTCGCGTTCGAACATTTCTCCTGTAAGCGTCATAAAAACTTTCTAACTCTTCTAGCGCCGGGTATAAAGCTTCTGGGTTGCTAGTAAAGCCTCCCAAGTAATCATTGGCTAGACGCTCGTATTCTTCAGGCCGCGTCGTTACGCCTGATTGCACAAGTAGCTTTGCCGCGATAGCTCCACCAAGCCACCGCCTTAAATTTTGAGCTTCAGCGCTAAGTGGCAGCTTTTTTCCCATAAAGCCTTTTTGCTCAAACGCAAGATCGCGTCTAAAAGATTTTGACGTTCCGTCAGGAAAAAGAGTCTGTCTCGCTTTTGGAATATTAATAAGCGCCTCTTCAGCAAGCGTGTCTTTTCCAGATTCACTGGTCGGAACACCTTTAGCCTCCTGCTTGATCCGTTCAATCTCGGCCAAGCTCTTTGTATCTACATATTCCTTCGGCATTCCATAGGCGTCATATTTCGTAGTTAGAGAATTATCCGGCGGCTTCCCGGACTGATTTTTCATTCGGTTCACTTTTGCTTCAGCCAGATCTGCTTGAGCTAATGAGCGCCTAGTATCAGCCTGGCTTTTTTGATAAGTTTGGCTGAGGGATGGATCGTAATCAACCGAAAGAGTTCTTTGGGTTTCGCCGGGTAAAAGTCCGAACAATCTTCTAGGACCGTGCGTTTCTTGAGGGGTTATTGTTACACCTTTTGTTTTCAGCTCTGCTTCTTTAAGTGTTCGGTCATAAAGATTCTGATCTTCCTGATTTCTTAATTGCCGAAGTTGAAATGCCCTATTAGCTAAATCTCCGGTTACATCCGCAAATGATCTTCCCATTATCTCACCTAGTAAAGTTTTTACTTGCGTTCATAAACGCAATGAAAGTTGGGTCTTTTTTCATGTTAGTACTATCGCTAAAGCTTTTTCCGGGAACGCTGATTCTTGGGTCGTAGGTGGGCGCTTGAGGCGTTTGATTTATCTTTGGGCTCTTTAGCGCTTGTTGTGTAAAGTAAGCATTTCCACCACCGGCTAATGCCGACGCCATTGGATCTTCATAAGCATCCGCCTCCTGCATCTGAAGACCGCGTCTTGAGAGTTCGTTTCCGCTCTCTGTCCTAAAAACATCCAGATCGAAGTTCGCTGCCTCGTTCTCCTGCCCGAAATTAAACGTATTAAGATCCTGCAGTCGCGCGGTGTTCGTGTCCCGTTCTTCATTCCGACGGGCTAAATCCTCAATATCAATTCTGTTGGTGTATAAGTTCTTTTCCCGACCGGCTTCTCTGAGTGCACGACCGATCACTTCGTCATAAGCCGCTGCGTTTCTGGAAAGCCCCATACCGGACAGACGGTTGTTTAAATCAGCCTTCGTATCTTCAAGATCCCGGTCTTGCTCGATCTCGAAGTTCTTCAACAAAGCATCACGCCGGGCCGGGTCATAACCAACACCCTGACCCTGGGCGCGTTCCATCGTGATCTTGGTAATCAGGTCTTCGACAGGCCTTAAATGCTGAGTATGAGGAGGACGATACCCGGAGTATTTGGGCATCGCATCCGACACGCCCTTCATTTTTTTGTTCTTGGCTTTAGCGCCCATGTATCCGCCGAGCGCGCCGCCAGCAGCTAATAATGCAAGTCCGAGCATTTAAAATCCTCCTTTAAGGCTCTAACGCAGCAACTCTATCTTCTAGAGCCTGCAGATATTCAAGTAGTAATGAAATTAAGATTTGTAGTTCTTCTAAACTCTGGTTCTTTGGGTCCCGGTTAATCCAGGGTTCAAGGTCGTTGATATCAACCGTCATTTAATCAGCCCAATCGCTTTCGCTTCTTCAAACTCAGCAGCCGTCAGCTTTAAAAGCTCGCGTTTTCTCTGTTCAACCTGCGCTTTTTTGGCCTCGTCTTTTTCTTTCTCCGAATTATCAATCTTTATTTTCTTCCCGAAAGGAACGTGATTAATCGTCCAATACTTCCGGTCAGTCCGGTCACTCGGAAGATCGCTTGGTTTAATTCGGTGGATCGGACGGCCCCAATACCCAAGCTGTTTCACAACGTCTTCCAGCGTGTCTTTTGAGCCTTCCAAGTAATTAATCACTGAAACCCCACCATCTTCGCGCTGGACGGCGTAAAGTTCCGCAAATGCGTCATGAGAAATAAAAAGAGAGATTAAAAGGATAAGAATAATCATCGTCTGAAATCTCCAAATGCAACGGCGGTTACGACCGCGCTGTCTCTTGCGGTGCCGCCTTCGTCTTCTGTTGTTATTGATGAAGAGCCTGTTGCCTGCGCATAACACGTTGGAATATTCGGGCTTCCGGCGCTTGCAGAACCCCCGTTCGCAACGCAGGCGTAATTCGCGGTATTAAAATCAGCGTCCCAGGTAACCGTATAATCCCCGGTTCCGTTGTCAGTAAGGGATGAAACGTTGTAAGACTGCCTAATGGCAATGGTTCCGGTGCCGTCAAAATTCACCCATCCGCCAATAATCTCTCTTTCCGTAAGAGCGTGTGCGGTCATCGTGTCTTGTGACGTGAAAAGGTTTGATGCGTCGGAGTTGATTGAACCGATAAGTCTGTAATTCGTAACCCCCGTCGGCGCAGACGAGCTTTCTGAGAATGTCACCGAGAAAGTCTTCACAGACTCCTGGTCTGCCACGCCGTAGACGTAGTATCTCTTAGGCCCACCTGTCACCGATCCTGTGTCAAGTCCAGATCCGCCGGTTAACGGCGCATCCGTAGAAGTCGTGACCGTGACATCTTGGCTTAAAATTCTATATTTCCCGTTGATGTAAAGAGCGCCGGGTGTAACCTTAAAAGACGTGTGCGCGTTCCACGAAACATACGCACCCTGAGCAAACCCCTGCGGCGTTCTTCCTGTCGGAGAGAACCGTCTGACCGGCTGCCCGTTCGTTAAGATGTCCTCAAGCGTAGCCTCGCTCGCAGCATCATTGATGGACTGGAACGGCCCCGTCGCACAGCTTGTCGATCTTAAATCTTGGATAGATACGATCTGCGTTGCATCCGTCGAGGCTCGGAACAGCTTCACGGAGTTGGCCGGTTGGGAAGGTTCTGACCCGTCAATCGTCTGTGTCTGGGAAGTGAACGATCCGCTTGTTAAAAGATAGTAATACGTCCATTTATTAGCCTCTAACGTCGCAGACGTGGAGGATGTCTTTTCGACTCTGTACCCGTCGGGGTACGCAACCCCGGCCGGGATGGTAAGCACAAGACTTGAACTGGTTGATGGTAATAGTCCTGAATAAACAAGATCACCGCAGCTTGCGCCTTCGGCGGTCCTAACCCTCGGATTGGCATCATCGGCCATGTTTTCTTCACCGATGGTGTCCGCCTTGATCTGACCGGAGGACTGTGCGCTTCCGGCGTACACGCCGCGAATGTTGTTTACGCTATTCGCAAGCGTCGTGCGGTCCCGGTTCAACTGCCCGACAAGATCCGTCTGTCCGGCAACATAATTCGACTCAAGACTTGCGACATCGGCGAACGCCGGAGAGGTTATTAAGAATAAGAACAGGCTATATCGAAACAATTTTTGCATGTTTTTTCCTTCGGTCAGGTTCGACATCGTATCGGATAGATCGAAAAGACATTTTTTGATTAACGTTATAATTGCTGAGCCTAAACTGCACCGAGTCAGAAACAAGATCCACGAGGTGCATCTGATCCGTCGAAGACTCGAAGTCCGCCGGGTCACTATCAAGATCAATCGCTTCTAAAGGATAGTTCTCGCCTTCCATGTACTGCTGGTAAGTCAGAAACGCTTCATTTTCGTAACCTTTCAAGACTTCAATATCAAACGACCACGATCCTTCGTTCGGAGTATCCACATACAGGTTCGAGTATTTCTTGAACCAGGACACGTCCAGCTTTGAGCCTTTGTATTCCTCTTCGGTTCTAAGGCCTGTCATTAAAACGGTGGGGATTAAACTTCCGTCATCTTGCATCTCGGTTGAATACTGCGTCCTGTAATCCGCGACTTTAAAAACCCTTGCTCCGTCCGTGTGTTTCCTGGCGAATAAATGCTCACCTTTGAATTTCGTGGAACTCAGAGCCACTGACGCGCTAAATCCGTATGTGTGCGGCCCGTAGATACATGGCGAACCGGTGTCTTTGTTGACATTGATCGTGTCGAAATGAAGCGTGTAGTCGTTTTCCATCGACGCATCGATCGCAACCGAAAGCTTGTACAGATTGTCAACGTGCTCGGCGCAGGCGTCTTTTACTTTGGCAGGGTTAATTCGTCTTAGGAATGGTTCAACATCGTAGGAAATAAGTCTTACTTTTGAACCGTCAAACGCATAAACCCCGATCTCGTTTTCCGGGGAATAACCGAGGAACCAAAGTTCATCACCGACCTTTTTGACCGTCTGAGGAGCAACGCACCCACCCTGGAAACTCATCTGCTCCGGCCGCCAGTTTGACGGAGAACCGATGATGTAATAAACCCAGATTGAGTTAGTTCTGAGGATCACCAAGCGCCCGTTCATGATCATCAACTTTTCAGGAACGTCACCGCGAGCCGGAGGCTGTGTGTCTACGTTGATCGCCGCCCAACGGATCGGAACACCGCCCATGTCTGCCAGGTCATCTGTCCAAACCAGTTCGTTATTCGCCGTGATCCCGAAGGCTCGGTTGGTTTCTTTGGCGATAATGATGTCTTTTAGGAGAATTGACTCTCCGGAGGTATTTGTAATCAGTCGTTTCACCACCGATATCCCGTCATATTCAAAAAACCCGTCTTTCGGGTTCGCAAAGTACGTCTTATCCCGTAAATTCGCGGCCTGTTTAATGACGCCAGGCGTCAACCCGGTCAAAAGCTCCGTAAATTCATTCGCACCAAAATTCTTTTTCATGATCTTGTCATCCACGCACACTAAGACATCTTGTTTGTCTTCGTTGTCGTTGTAATTGACAAAAATCCCGGTCGGAGCGTTCGTCCCGATCGTGTCCCCGTGATACCGGACTGATCCTTTGATCTGTTCAAAGACTTCCTGGTGCGTCATATCCACGTTCTGCATTAAAAAGAACTGGTTCTCGGGTGTGTCGTATGCCTTAAGTCTTAAATTAACGCCGCCTTTCGGTCTGATCTCTGGCATTAGTTCCCACCGCCCATCAAAACCACTCTCCGGCGCACCGCATCACAATCCGTATACGCTGAGGACGGGCCGCCTGACGGTGGCACGATCGCAACACCTTTAACAATTCTGTATTCGTCTAACCAGCCATGCATCGGAAGCGCACCGGTGTCGCCACGACCTCCAATGCCGATAGCTCCGGTTTTGTTTGAGACAGCCGAAGCGTCTGTGGCTGTTGATCCGATCTGGGCACCGTCAACGTACATCTTGAAATCGTTCCCGGTTCTTAAAAGCGTAACGTGATACCAAACATCAATCGAAGGACTCCATGCATTTGAAACGGCAATTACGTTTGACCCGGCATCCTGAACTGTAAAATCAAGAGTTCCGGCTGCATTCCAAAAGAAAACGATTTCGTTCGTCGCATCCTGTCTTTGGTACAGAAACGACCGGCTGGCAGACACGTCCGCGAAATACACCCAAAAATCGATCGTGAAGGCTCCGGTGTCGAAGTGAATGTCATCCGTGTCCGCAAACGATAACCAGTCCCCTGTACCGTCAAACTTTCCTGATGCGCCACCGAACTGACTCTTAGCGGTGTCTATCTGGGCATGCCCGTTCGCTGTGATCGACTTCGCGCCATTGTCCGAGTCTGTAAACGTCGTAGATTCATCCGTGCCGTCCATGTGCAGCATCAAGGACGTGTCGTCAACGTCATAACAAGACGTGGTGCTCGCAGCAAAACACAGCGCTGGCGAGATAAGGATCAGAGTTAAAAGACTAAGTGTTTTATTCAGCATCGATTGTGTAGTTGATTTTTACCTGTACGCCCGTAACCGTCCCCGTGACTGCCCCACCGTCGATTGCAATGTAATCTCCTGCATCGATCGTGGGATTTGTAAGGCTTCCGTCATCGGCTGCGCCGGTGTTACCGCAGGTAATTGTGGTGTCAACGGTTGAACAGTTATCTCCGTTCCCGTCGCACTCCTGGACATCAATCACCGCAGACTCACCCGTTCCTGCCGGATCAACGATACAGGTAATACTTGTGATCGTGATCGGGTCAGCGACTTTATCCACATAAATCAAATCTGTGGCTGCCGGGCTTTCGTAGTAAATGGGATAGCTTTTCTTGTAGGTCACGACTCGTTTACTTGCACCGTAATACGCGAACTGGTCGTCTGATGTATCCACCGCAACTTCACCAGCTGCGTCAACGGTTGGCCCTGTTCCGCTTGGGATGGCTAATGACGATGTAGTAATTGTGCTACCAGTGATCGTTGCGTTTCCGCTCACCCGGAGCGTGCTGTGAATGTGCGTTGTTACCGCAGACACCGCATCCGCTGAGGCGTTTACAAACACCGCGTTTGCGCTCGAGCGAAGAACTCCGCCCGATTTAACGTGCACCGCATCAAACGATGCTTTTGACATCACGACGTTTCCGCTCGCGGTTAAGGTTGTGCTGACACTCACTGTGTTGGCAGATACAACGATCCCGTCTGGTAGAACGAACGTGTTGTCTGACGAAACGCCAAGTCTTACTCTCTGGCCGGAGGTTGTTAGCCAAGCCAAATACTGGTCGTTCCCAATATTCACGACATCTTTTGAGCTCACAACGTTCCGGGTGCTTAACACACCGCCGGAGTTAAACGACGCGTAATTAACTGTTCCGCCAAGGATCGTGACGCCGTAAAGGTTCGTCAACGTGTCCGACTGAAGAACCTGCGTTGCTTCGAGCGAGGTTCTGACGATCGTTTCATTGGAAGAAACAACACCAGATCCGGTTTCTGTTTCCCACGCAAACGCGTTTGAGCTTAAAAGCAAAAGAATGGCTAGAATTTTCTTCATGAATAGTCCTCTTGTAATAAAGCCTCGACGCAAGCGAGCATGTAACAGGCAAGCCCGGCGAACCGCCCTAGATGAAATGGAAAATGGAATAAGGAAACGACCACTAACGGGATAAGAATAGAAATCGCCATCCGGTGTCGATGAAACGTCAGATCAATCCGCGACCAGATGTTTTTAAAATAACAGTAAAGAAGAACAAGCCCGATAATCCCGGCCTCAAAGATCCACTGGATGAATTCGTTATGAGCCCAGGTCCAGGTCTGCGGCTGGCCGTTCTCCTGAAGTGTGGTAAATCCTGTGACCGCCCATGACCCGAGCCCCATCCCGAACCAGGGTTTTGACCCTGCGATATAGTTGATCCCTGCAAACCAGATATTGAAGCGTTTCGGGAACTGCCCGGACGGCATATCGATTTTCAGGATGTAAAACACCCCGGCTGCGACCGCTGCGATGAACACAGCCCAGAATATTTTTTTGTTCTTGTGCCACAACAGAAACAGAAGCGAAGCGATCAAGGCCACCACCGCCGTTGACGACTTCCCGAACCACAACAAAGGAATGCAGATGATTGCGTTGAACGGATTGGCTGCGAAGATGAACGGGAACGCCATCGCCGCCAGACAACCGAGGTTTGCTTTCAGGCCCATAAACCCAACCTGATCCGGCTCCGGCATGTTCTGGGGCATGGAACTTTTGAAAATAGGATCAATGTTGTGGATCTGCAGAGCTAACCAGATCACGTTCAGGGCGCAAAATAATGCGAGTAAATTCCCGATCGCTTTAAAATCTAAATCAACTCTCTCGGCCAGTTCTTTGATCAGCGCAACGCCGAGGAAAAAGTTAAGAAGTTTTAGTCTTGAGTTCGGAGTGAAATGAAACAGAACTGTATTTAAAATGACGTAGGCTAAAATCAAGGCAAGGTAGAAGTTCGTGAACGGGCGCGTTCTCGGAACGAACAAACACACCGCCAAAAACCCCATAACCCCGTACTGGAAGAACATCTCCTGCGGTGCGTAGAAATGCAGACCAGGAATATAGAACGTTGTGCATCCGATCAGAAAGAATTTGAGGTAAGTATCGAAGGAGATCCTTTGGATGGCGCTCAAAGTACGTCCTCGATTTTGTCATAGTAATACTGAGCGCCGTGTTCCGAGCTGTCACCGTCCGGAACCGTGTCCGTTAACGACGTATCTTCAGAGTCCTGCTCAAACTCATCCTGCGCGTCTGCGATGTCATCAATAAGCCCCTGCGGCACGTCTTTCCCTGCCCACTCCAGAAGTCTTTTTTCAAGTTTGTAAGAGGCTAACCGGTGCCATTTCGTCGGGAGTAAAATTCGGTCTGAGTCGAGCCACAGGAACGGATGTTTCATGAAAAACCGGTATTTAAGGGTCTCGGCTCCGTCCGGTTTCGGCCATAAAAGCACCGTCTGTCTTTCGATCTCTGTATCACCAGGTGCCAGGGTTCCGAGTGTCCGTGATCCGTCCTCTGTCTGGATCGTGATCTTTCCGCCGGTCTTGTCGGATTTTCCGATCGAGACAAGCGTGTTCACGGTCTTTAGCGTCACGACCTGGTTGCTGCCGTTTAATTCAACGTTCTCCGAGTCAATCTCACCGCCAATAAAGCCTTGAATATTGACCTGTATGCCAACATCACCAATTTCGTAGTCAACGTTGTCCCCTGACGCACCACGATATTTTTCCATTAGTTGAATGCGGCGCGGGCTTATGTATTTCCCGATCTTGTAAGTAAGCGAGTCGCCGGAGCGTTTAAGTCTCAACCCGACATCGTTAAGGTTAAAGATGTTGAAATTTGAGGTCACGATATCCGACCCGGCTTTAACGTTAATATTTGAGGTCGTCTTGGATGCGAGGGAGGAAAACACCTTGATCTTGGAAGCGGAGGTCAGCTGCGCGTCATATCCAACCATCTCGCCGAACGTGTAAATAAGCGGTTTTCCGGAGGTGGACTGCTGCAGCCGGATCTTTCGAAAAAACTCCTGCGGATTTTTATAAGTTAAATAATCAGGACGTGAAGATGGGCCTTGCAATGAATGCGGAACGAAATTATCAAAATGTTTGTTTAAGACGTACTCATCTGCCCCCGAGATCGTGTTGATCTGACCTCTTGACTGTCTGAAATCAGATTTAACCCGGTACCAGAGATCTTCAATGACGAAATTTCCTTCGCGCTTGGCAATATCTAAATGCCCAGCGTCGTCCGGAAGCTCGGCTTTGTTTAATGCATGTCTGACATATAACCCGAATAGCATTTAAACCTCGTAAGAAAGCCGGGGGCTGTGAACCCCCGGCAATCCGTTAGACAATCGTGATATAAGCAAGCGATGTGTCTTCACCGTTACCAGAAGCAGCGGTGGTTTCGAGAGCGAAACCAAGCTGATTGATGGTGTTGGAAGTCACAAGCGAAGCATCACCTGACGTGCTGACGAACAGAGCATTACCAGAAGTAACTGTCTCTGTGGTCTTAATGCCGACATAGCCTTTGCCGCGAACAATCGCCATTCCTGTATTTCCGGAGGCAATCGTTGTTTGAGCAACACCAGCGACACGCACACCATCTGCCGAAGCGGAAGAAACGCGAACCTGGAACGCGCCGTAATCTGCATCATGAGCGGTGTTGTTCACATCAAACACAAGCACCGTTCCCTGAGACACAAGCGTTGTTTCGTTCGAGGCTACGCGAACTGTCACCCAGCAATCATCCGACGAACCTTCCACGTTTCTGCCTTCCGCGCACTGAAGAGCAAATGCGTTAGAAGCAGAAACAAGGAGGATCGCAAACAAGAAAACTAAATGTTTAAGTTTCATAGATCCTCCTTCCTTAGAAGCCAGCGCCGGTATAAACCGACTGGAATTTGGGGCCAGACAAGCAGAACTGACCCATGATTAGAGTTTTTGCCACTTCCTGGAACACGTCATAAGCTTCAATAAAATCCCCGATTTTAAAGTTCGCATCTTTCAGAGCTTTAAATTTGAGGAATTTGGTATTAAGAGCGTATAAATGACCAGAGGCAACGTTATCGCCCCACGCGACACGGCAATCTGCCATGTACATCAGGTGCGGATAACCAACCTTGGCATCTTTTCCACCCGAGTCCGCAAAACGCTCGTTCGCTTGCAGCGAAATCTGGAAAGCATCCCAGATCGTGCGAGTCGTGAGCATCAGGTTCGGACGGTTCATGCCGAAGGATGCGCCGTTATAGACATCCTGAACAACCTGACGACCGGCGTTGTTGGTATTCCATGCCGTCGCTGAAGCAATCGAAGTCGTGACAACACGGCTGCGTGCTTTTGTGTAGGTTGTTTTGGAAACGCCTGTTCCCGGAATATCCTGCGTTGCGGTATCAGGAACTAAGTCCCGAAGCCCTAACCATCCAAACTGGCTGCCTTGATCGCTTGCGCTGGCAGCGCCGTTTAATTGGTTAGATCCGCAAAGATAGATGTCCAGTGCGTTGTGAATAGATTCTTTTGTTTGCTCAACCTTTGACTTCAAGAGACTAACTGCTTTCGCTTCACCAGCGTTTAAAGCCAGGTCAGTCGTGTAAAGATGCGTTGTGCCGTAAAAAATCGCCGGGCTATAAAGAAACGCATCAATACCTTCTTGTTCGTCAACGTTAAGAACTGCACCACGTCGTGTACCGCCAACCGCTGCAGAGTCACCAATAATTGCAGGTTCATTAAATTCACGGCCGCCATCCTCAACTTCAAGCATTCCGCCTTTGTCTTTGATCTCAGACAAAAGGGCGTTGTTTTGGACGATGCTGGATTTAATGTTCCCGGCAATCTTCTCTTTGGTTACGGCCCACAACGCGCGTAATGAGTTATCTGTGGGTTTTCCCATTTCGATTTACCTTTTAGGAACGAATTTCTTCGAGTCCTTGTGAGAAAATTTCGTCTAGGTTGGACGCTTCAGGCTTGGCACTGGCTGGAACACGGGAAGCCGGTTTTGCAGGAGTGCGTTTAGTCGCGTCCTTCGACTCGGTAAAAACCTTTTTGATCGCTTCTTTTTCCGTACGCCCAAGCTTCGCTAAAGCCAAACGGTACATCTCATCAAGCGAGATTCGCTTTCCGTCGTCGTCTTTCAATCCTGAAAAACGCGCCATTGTGGAAAGCTCTTCTTGTGTAAGCTTGATTCCAGACTTCTGTTTTTCAGAAATCCAGGACTCGACTTCCCGAACCGCTTCTTTGCGCTCGAACTCTTGCTTCTCAGCAAGAAGCTGCTGTTCTTTGCGCTCTTGTTCCTGGCGGTACTGGTCAAACTCACGTCTGACGCTGATCACCTGGGAGTCTCGGGAGTAATCGACGGGTTGTCCGTTCTGCCCTGCGAGGGGTCCTACGGGGTTCTTACCTTGTGCGATTAAGGATACGTCTTTAGCGAAGGCTGAAATCTGTGTTGCGAGTTGATCGGAACCGTGCTGGTAGACATGCCAGAAATTATGAAAAAACGACATATCTTCCGGGCCCGGCTTTACCGCTCCCCACGCTTGGGATTCCTTGGCCTCTTTTTCCTCAAATTGTTTCTGTAATTCCGCAGCTTTCTTGCGTTCCTCTGCTGCCTGCATCGTCTTCCGGGTATAGTCCGACTGGCGCAGAAATCCTTCTTTAAGAAGTGGGTTCCTATCCAGGAACGCCTGAAATTCTTTCTCGTTCTTAAAGGCGACTTTGCGCGCTTCGTCTAACGTGATCTCGCCAAAGGGTGTCTCGACGGCAGGTTGTTCTGCCTCGTCAACTTGTCCTTCAGGTTGAACTTCTTCCGGTTGGCTAGTTTCTTCAGGACTACCAGCCTTATCCTTGAGAGCTTCACCAAAAATATCCGAGATGCTTTCCGGGGCTGCGCTTGCCTCGGGAACGCTTGTCTCCGCAATATCTGGTGCTGCTTGCTCGATGTCTTCCATGAATTTGCTCCGTTGTTGGCGGATTCCATTCGGATTGTCCGCGTGTTTAAAAACAAAAAACCCAAGCCGAGATTTTTAGTCTCAACTTGGGTTCAGGCCCACGCTTGTGGGGTAAAACCGCTACTACCTAATTTTTAATAACTAGATCTTGTCTTTTAACCTCGAGATAAAACCGGGAAATAATCGCTCCATATTTTTCAGGTACGCGACTAAATGCCCGATTAGGTTATCCACTTCACGCATCAACTTTTTTCTTTTTTTTCGGTTCTGGTTCGTCTTTGGGTTCGTTTTGTTTGTTCAAAAGATGCAAACACACAACGCGCAACGCGATCAGATCCCGGTCATACGGGTTCCGGGGATTATTTAACTGTTTTAGTGCTTCTTCGAGTTCCATCACATTTCTCCGTTCTTTATTTTCTGGGCCCTGACTCTTCGCATTCCCTCTTCGAGGATGGGCGTTATGTCACTCTTCGGGCGGCTGAAAACTTGGTTGATCTTTGCATCCCCGATGGGCATAAGCCCACGTGCTTTCGCTTTCTTCTCAGCATCTCTTGTCCCGTACGTGATCATTCCGAGTCCTAGATTAAACTTTGGGCTTACATCCGGGACATAATGGGTCTCGTTCACAGGCCCGTTGCATAATTCGCAGGCGTGAGTTTCTTTTCCGCCCGTGATCGTGACTTTGTTATGTTTGCAAATCTCGAAATAAATCACGCCTGAGCCCCGGCCATGAGCCCGGCATTTGCAGTCATGTCTGATTTCGCCTGACTGGGTTTCTGCTGGCCCTGCACCTGTTGCATAAGCGCCTCTAAATCGCGCATCATCATCGCTAACGGCCCGTCTGGTCCGCCGATGCCAGGCACCATCATTTCCATTTTTGCGATCTTTTCATGATCAGCGAATATTTCCATGATGCGTTTAAGTGCACCTTGATAATCCTCACCAAGCTCTTCAACGCTCATCGGAGCGCCGCTCAATGTCAGGTCTAAGACCTGCTGATCCACGTTTCTAACAGGCACATCAATCAAGAACCCTTCAGGGTCACGAACTTCGAGGTTGTTTACATACTCCATAACAACGCGCTCGCCGTTTAATTTTTTCTTGCCGCCAAGTAACGGCTCCATAGCCTTAATATCCATGATCGCTTCTTTGATCGTGCGGCGTTTAAGTTCCCGGTTCGGCATCACGAACGTTTCAATGTTGATATCGACGTTGAATTTCGCCTGAAGGTCTTGAGGGAATACTTCTCTGGCCTCTTCCTCGCCGGTTGTCTTAGATTTCACCGTGATATTCCTGGGGTCTTTCATGTTCTTCTGCGTCAGTTTCGCCCAGTCGTAAAAGAACCCGACCAGAAAGTCTTTGAACTTATCGACTTTATAAGCGCCCTGGGAGTTATCCTGCTGCGCGATCTGTTCTGACTCAGTTGCTGTCTTTTTCTTCTCTTGAACGGCCACTTGCGCAAAAGCCGGTTTACGGGACAGTTCGTCAAATACGCGCTTGCACAGGTCAAACATCACATTGTGATCCGCGCTGAGTTCCTGATCCTGGATCTGGTGCACCAGTGCGCGAATATCCAAGCCGGGAGGCAGGTTGTTTAGCGAGATTAATTCAAGATCCTCGTCTTTAAGCCATTTCGAGATGTTTTCCTTACCCATCCCGTCTTTGCCGCCCTTGACCAAAGTCCGAGTCCGGGAGCGTTTAAGGTGCTTAAGCATCTTGCTCATCAAATAATCAATCGTGCACAGGATCGCCTCAAGCTTCCATGCCTCGGACGGAGGAATGAACCCGTCGCACGGGTCGTTTAACGCAAGGAGATGGATGGGATAGCCTTTATCATCCGGACCGTTTCCACGATCCCAGTCTTCGTAGGCCAGGACTGTTTTAACTTCCTGATCTTCCGACAAAACAAGGCGTTTTAAAGGGCCGCCGTCATCACCCTTGATCCAGATATAAAAGATTTTCTCGAACAGAAGATCGTCTTTTGCGAGATCCTCTTTTTTCATGTCTTCTTTGTCCACGTCCAGCAGATCAGCGTACTGTTTGCCCTTTAACTGGCTGACCGCGTTCTGGTCAAGCGTCGGATCGCTCTTTAAACACTCAAGAGACACAATATCCACAAACCCAAGATACGGGCTTTCCTGGTAGTTATAGAGCGTCTGGAACGGTGGTCTGATCAGGTTCTCAGGCAGTATCTTGCAAGGTCTAACTTTGTTCGATACCGGGATCTGTTTAAACGCTGTGGGATTGTTCGGATCAATTAACTCATTCGAGTCCTGCGTCCTGTAGTCGTAATCGATATAAAACACCGCCAAAGAAGCCAGCTGTTCATCTACTAAACCGGCACGCATCATCGCTTTTAACGAGCGGTTGTCCTTGATGTCGTCATTGACGATCTGCTGCAGGTTCTCGGTGTTCCGTACTTCTGTAGGGTTCTCGGTGTCTCTTGCAGATAAATCAATTTCCGGGTTCTTGTAATACACAGACCCGTTAAAGTCCTCAACTGCGGAATACAGAAGATTGAAGGTTTCATGCGTGTATTTGTTCTTCGTCTTTTGGTACCCGAACGCCTCGGAGTTGTACCGCTTCTTTGCGACCTTGTATTTCTCCATGATCTGCATACGGTGGTATTTATTGGCTGTCTTCGCGCGGTTTCGCCAGAGCTGGACTTGTTTCTCGTCCAGCATGTCTTTTTTAAGCGGAAGTACCTTTTCCTGGTCGTCGGTAAGTTCAGGCATCGATTTCCTCATAGCGTCTTTCCGCTTGTCTCTTTTCCATCCATTCAAAATGGTCTAATGAGCCCTTCACGATCGGCTGATCTTGTTTACTAAGCGACGGACGGCTCATCACGATATATCTTCCGGCATCGCAAAGATGATCCTTGTCCTTGTACGGGACGGGCTTGGAGACCCCGAGCGTGGTTTCTCTTTCCTCAGCCCAGTGATAGATCATCAGTTCAGCGCGGTAGTTGGTAAGCGTGTTGAAGATCTTTATTTTGTTGTTCTTCAGGTACTCGGCAAAGCGGTTGATCCCGGCCATCACGTCATTCTCGGCTGGCCAGGGCTGTATCCCTGTATCCGAATATTCGTCGTAGAGCGTGTAGAGATTTCCAAGTGCGTTTCTCTGGTTCTTGATCTTTGCGGCCGGGTCAATCAGCCAGAGTTTCGGGTTCCAGTGCTTGATCGCGTCCATCACCTCAGATGCGCGTTTGTTCTGTTCGTAATACTCTTTGATAAAATAAATGCATCCGGCATCATCAATCGCGGCCAGCAGCGCTGCGGTCGTTCCTGACACCGCCACGTCGATACACGCAACCGTTTCCCACCAATCCGGGATCTCCTTCGGTTCGATCACATGCGTATTCTCATCAAACTCCGGCCAGATAAGCCCCGTAAAATCCTCAAAACTGGCTTCATGCTCCTGCCTGAAATTGCGCTCGCTCATCTGCGCTTTTGCTTCTTTGATCTCAGAGCGTGGGATATACGGGTTATCCTCGGTCTTGGCTTGATAGCTGTTGTAACCGTTCTCTTTGCGCTGCCCTTTCATCCAAAGCTGCCAGAAATGGTTCTTCCCCTTCGGTGTACCAATGAATAACGCAGGAGCCTGACGGTCTGTGAGCATGGGCCTGATAATCTCCTGCCAGACGTTCGGTTTCATCGATGCGTATTCGTCCAGCACGACATAATCAAGCCCAACCCCCCTTAAACTGTCCTCGTTATCCGCGCCTTTTAAACAGATCGATGAACCGTTGATTAGCTGCACTTCAAGCTCAACCTCGTTCTTCTTTGCGATCAAATGCTCAGGCGTCATTTTTAGGAGCATCTCCCAGGAGATCATCTTCGCCTGTTTGTACGTCGGCGCCACATACCAGATAAGCGCGTGTTTTGTCTCAAGCGCCTTTGTCAGCATCTTCACGATCGCCAGCACCGTTTTCCCGAACCTGCGCCCGGCGGCTACCACGATAAACCTGGCCGGGTCATTGAAGATCTGGTACTGCAAATCGTGGAGCTTGTAAGTGATTTTCATTCCCTGCCTTCTCGATCTTGATCACGATCTCGCCTTTCATTCCCTCTCCGCCAAGCTTTATTCTTCGGGCGAGCACCTTCCCTGCGAGATCCCGTATCAGGAGGAACTTTCTCTTCTCATCCGTGCCGTTCAAGATCCTTATTGCCCCGTTCACGGTCAGCGTTTCTAGCTCGTGTATTCTTAATTCCGCTGTTTTGCTTTTTCTTCCCATGATTAAAAGTAATTAAGTCCTTTACTTAAAATAATTTGTATTCGCGGTTCAGAAGTAATATCTCGCGTGGTCGAGTTTTCTTAAAAGCAGCGCACCAAACGTAAAAGAGATCCCAATTTGAAGAACCCCGAAACTATAAGGTTGCGGCATGGCCAGTAGATCAAAGGCGTAAAGTAGATTAGCCAGGTAATCAGACAGAAGAGCGCATAAAAGAACCAGGGTATAGATGACAATCTCTTCAAAAATGAACTTTTGCCCGTCACTCCAGCTCCTCATTGTTTCTCAGCTCTTTCTTCCCGGTAACACTCAATGCAGTAATGGATCTTGTTAAGGGTTCGGGTTTCCCCGGCTTTTAGCTTCTTCTCGCATTTACAACAGAACTCAATCACAGCAGGTCTTTTAGCCATTTCCAAACTAGGAAGCCGCCAACGACGATGATTAACCCGAACGCCGCAAGGACCGCGTAAAGTGCATTAAATAAAGCTTCCATATCGGAATGAGCTTTCCGTTCTCGGATAAGTGGGCCAGCCCCAGGGTTTTCTTTAACGCTACCCTTTTTCTCCTGACCCACCATCTGAAAAGTCTGTAAACGATCCCCTGTGCCGGATTAGCCACAAAAAGAAAAAGCCCTAGAAGTCCGGTTAGGACAACTAGGGCTTAGTAAAGACTCTATGGGGGATAGAGTGAAAATTTATATTCCTTCTGTTTTTCTCTATCCCCCGATAGGCAAACAGAATTTAGCTTAATTCCGTGACAAGTTTATAATATTGGCAGAATTTCGCTAGACTAAATCCTTGCTTTTTTTGATGTTTATTTCGCCAAACTCAGGGCCAAAATCCATGGCGCCGTTTCGGTCAGTGATAATTCGGAGGGCTCGCTTGAGGTTCTCGGATTTGTCGGTTGGTGCGAGGATTTCTTTGGAAAGATGGATTAACGTTTCTTGCGCCACATAGGCCACAAGATTGTAGGGGATTTTAAAGACCTCATTGACCTCAACTCTTTTACAAAGTTCATCGACGAAACGAATGCGCTCGTCGCTGTGGTTGTCAAGGCATTGTCTGTCCGGATAATAGAGCTCGTTTGTTTTTAAAAGTTCCTGGTCTTGAATTTGGGCGCATATATCAGAGACTGCGCCGTCTAAACTGTGCCCTGAAGCAATGTGTTCCCTGTAACTTAATAAAACGGCTCTAATCCGATCCTTCAGTCCTACACTCAATTTTCCTCCTCTCTTAATTTCTCGTCCGGCCACACCGGCGTTGATTCAAGTTGTCCCGAGTCACAACTCGGACAGTTCTTAAGCGCGTATTTAGACCTAAATTCAAGTTCATGACCACAGTTGTTGCAGTGGTACTTTCTTGTGACCATCAACGGTTTTCTTCGCCTCTTACCTTGGGTTTCTTCACATCTGCGTCATACACCCTTCTAGTTGTGCCCCACCCGTTATCAAAAACTACACGTTTACCGATGGACCCACGCTCCCTAATGACAATCTCTTTTGCTTCTTCACAGACAGGACTGCTTTCTGCGCTGTGCTCACAAAAACCCAAAACTTTTTCTACCCAACCAATCGAACAAGGGTTCTTAGGCGCGTCCATCGCGAGCGCAATCACTCTGCGTTGGAGATTTTTTGAGCAATCAAGGTTTTCGATACCGTGCGCTGGCGTACAGGTAATCGCAAACAATAAAATAAAAGCAATTGGCCTCATCGCCCCGCGTCCTCAAGGCGGCTCAACTCCATCGATGTTTTTCGGTCCTCATAGTAGTAGCCGCCACAAACGGGACATTGACGCCTGAACTTATTGGCGATATTGGCCAATGCTGGTAATTCGATGTGACAGTTCATTTCTCCTCCAGAGCATCTAGGATCTTGGCGTTGAGGTGTTCGCATGCCCCAAATCCGCAGGAAGCACACCAACCGTAAGCCTTCCACTCATAAAAAACTTGTTTAGGTCTGGGTTTCTGCTTCTTTCTCTTCTTCATCTCGGAAGTCCGCAGGTCATACAGTTTCCGTCCTCGTCAAACTTGTTGTGTTCACACATAACGCTTTCTCCTTTGTCGCCTATAGTTGACGACTACTCTTCTTCATAGTGCCTCCG
>Ga0196964_10000252_pt1 | contig 40349 bp, 71 predicted proteins | sample S1_10metaG_FD_148615 | JGI IMG/M metagenome (GOLD analysis project Ga0196964, IMG submission 148615) | Soil microbial communities from Anza Borrego desert, Southern California, United States - S1_10 | ecosystem: Environmental > Terrestrial > Soil > Desert | place: USA: California | collected...
GCGCCGGCGGCGTCACCACGGTCCACAGCCGTAGCGCTAAGACCTCCCACACCACTCCGTCCCGTCCCGCTCCAGTTCCTCGCCTCCGCGTAGAACGCCACTGTCTCCCTCAACGCCGCGATGTGGTCGGCGGCGGCTTCCGCTTCGGCGATGGTGAGGCCGGCGGCGAGGTAGTTCTTGTTGTCGGCGCCGATGCTGCCGCGCACGGCCGCGTGCCGCAACCGCCCCTCGATGTACTCGACGGTCAGTTTCTCGTGCCGGTCCTTGGGCTGGTCCGTCATGGGGTGGGGTCCTTTGCAGCCAGTCTCCACTTCACGCGCGTCGGCGTTTCCGGCACGCGCTCGAAAGTCTCTCGGTTCGTGTACAGCACCAGCCTCGCCGCACTCGCCGACACCTTGGCTTTGACGGCGATGGCCCCGCAGGTCATGGGCTTCTTTGCGCGGGCGAGCACCTGACGCACGCGCTCCAAGTGCGGCCGGGAGTCTCCCGACAATCCCAGCCGCTCCTCAATGGCGGCCAGCCTCGTCTCAACAGTCCGCCTCCACTGCACGTCCATATCCGCGACTCCTACCACCAAAAGGTGTCCAGGTCGTTCAGCTTGTCCCGCTCTCGCCTCCGGTGCGCGAAATACATGGCCGCGCCGGCGCACAGCAGCGCCAGCGCCCCAAAGCCGACGACTTGCAGGGCCGTTCTCCAGAACTCACTGTCCACGCCCGTCTCCTTTCTGTGCCCGCTCCACGGCGTCCGCGAGGGCGGAGAGCTTCGTGGGGCCGAACCCATCCGCTAGACAGCCATCGCCAACGACCTTGGCCTTGTACCCGACGGTCGCCTGCGCGACGATGACGATGGTGAACGCGCCCACGACCGCGCCGACCAGCAGCCGCTCGGCGTCGGGTGTGTCAATCTCGTCCCGCACGGAGCGGAGCCACCACGTCTCGTGCTGGAGCGCGACGCCGCTCGCCTCAACGATGTCCGGCCTCGCCCGCGCCAGGCGGGCGTAGGCGGCGTGGGTGGGGGTGGTCATCGCGGCCTCCGGTACACGACCCGTCCCGCGCCGATGCTGACGGTGCGGAGCAGCCCACGGCGCACCAGAGCGTCCAGGTGTTTCCGCATGGTCGCGGCCTTCTTCTCGGGCTGGTTCGTCGTCGCGTACTTGTGCCGCACGCAGTCCTCGGGGGAGACGCCGACAAGTCCCCGATGCGTCGCCTCGTCGATGAGGTCGAGCAGCCACCGCTCCGTGTTGTGTGGCTCCTTGACAGTGAGCTTCAGCACCTCCCACCCCCCGCCCCGCCGAGGGCTTCCTTGCACGCCGCTTCGGTGCTGTAGCAGCCGTCCGGGTCGTTGGTGGAGTCCATCAGCGACTCCACCCACACCGACCACTGCTCGTCCTGGTCCTTGGTGTAGTCGAAGCAGACGATGCCCTTGACGACGCCCTTCCCGTGCCAATGCACCCACGCCTCGTCTCCCGGAAGGGCATACACGCCGTCCTCCAGCGTCGGCAGGCGGCGGACGATGGCCCTCAGCCTCTCCACCTCGCCGCCAGCAGCTTCGTACCTGTCCAGCCGCGCCGCGAGGTCGGCGGCCTTACGCTCCAGTTCCGCCATCTTCCTCTCCACCTCGCCGTCGCGGGCGGTGAGCCCCCCGCTCTGTAGCCACTCCCACGCCCGCTCCAGCGCGTCCCTCGTCTGCCGGTAGCACTCCATGTCGTACGACGTGTCGCCCTTCCCTTCGGCGTACTGCTGCGCCATCCAGAGCGTGCTACGTGCGGCACCGATGGCGACGGCGACGACGTGCCCGACGCCCTCCCCCTCTCGCGGCGGCGCGGGTTGGGGCGTCCCCGGGCACGGCTTCCCGTCGTCGTTCTCGATGCGGCACTTGCGGCACCAGCGTTCGTCGGGCGCGTGCCGGACCCACTCGTGCGCGGGCTGGGGCGGGGGAGGGGCGGACTCCTCGCGGATAATGGCGGCGGCGCGGGCGATGAACTCCTGCGGGATGAGTGTGCCGAACACGTCGGCCCCGATTCTCTCCGCCGCCCGGGTCGCGGGGTCTTGTTGGGGCGGGGGAGGGGCACAGCGCGGACACGGGCGGGACACGCCCAGCACTTCCGCCATCGCGCCATGCTGGTCTGTGGCGTCGTCGATGTAGCGTTGGCCGGTTCCGCCACAGGCGGGGCACTCCGCCGCCCGGGTCGCTGCGTCACTCATGGGGCACCTCCGGCTGGTGCGGCTTGGGGCCGCGCAGTTCCACGACGCCTCGCACGCGGTAGGCGGCGCCGCACCCGAGGCAGCGGTACACCTGCGCCACCGCGTCGATGGGGCCGCGACCGTGGGTGCGTCCGCACGGGCAATGGAACGTGCCACGCTCGTCTACGAACCCGACCTTGCGTTCCTCAATCTGCATGGGGCACCTCCATCGGCGCGTCGAGCAGCGCGAGGGCGGAGCGGACCTGCTCCATGAGGTCATGGTTGCCGCCCGCGAACGGGTCGCACTCCGCGACAATGTGCTTCTTTGCCGCCTCCAACGCCCCCCTCGCCACCTCCATCCGCCGCGCGGTCTCCAGGGCGTGGCGGGCGACGACATCGGGCACGTCCTGGGCGATGATGCGGGCGATGTTGTCCGCCACCGCTTCCCGCGTTGGCAGGATGAACGGCGCACACGGCTCGCACAGTGAACCCATGATGGTGCCGGCGATTTCCCTGCACCACGCTGGCACCGCCGCCGCCCGCGCCGCGTCGGGGGTCATCGACGCACCTCAAGCTGGCGCGTGGCCCGCGTGTCGAGCTTGCCCGATGGGCGCCTGACGCGCACGACCTCTTCCCCGTGCCCGAGCTTCCACGGCTCAGACACCACCTCCATGCCGCACACGTCGGGCGTGCCCGCCTCGGCGCACCGAACGGCGTTCACGCGGTCGCCAACCTTCAGCTTCGTCGCCATGTCGCCTCCTTCGCTCAGACCTGTGTAACCTCGACCCACGCTCCGACCTCATCCCCGTACACCTTCTCTGCCGTTTGCCGAACGATGAGCGTGTCGTCCACCCACAACACCCCGTTTAGCGCGTCCTCTGTTGAGCGCACGAGCTTGGTGGTGTCCGGCTTCTTTGTGTGCCACGTAGGGGCGTTCGGTTTGAGCAGGCCGTTGGTGCGGTAGTGCGACTTCGGGCGGGGCATGAGGAATTGCACCGATAGCCGCAGCGCCCCCGTCAGCGGCGGCCCCTGGTACGCCTCGCGGGCGAACAGGGAGACGGCGGCCTTCCACTCGCGGTTGCCCTTGGCGTCGTCGGTGACGATGACCTTGCCGGTGTGGGCGTGGCGGAACGCCTTCTTGCTCCCGCCCGGGCGTGGCACAGCGGCGACGAAGAACCGAATCACGCTCCCGCCTCCTCGCCGTTCCCGGGACGGGAAAGACACGCTTCCATCACGCACCTCCCGACGTACTCGGCGACTTGCGGGACGACGGCGTTGCCGATGGCTCTGGTTCGGTCCACCCGACGGGCAACCCCATGACCCACTCGATGAACGGCGGGTTCGGCGGGCCACCAATCACGTTGGGCAAGCAACCCTCGTCCCCATACTCGGCCCGCTGGCTCCTGCCCTTGTGGTCCCTTGCCTGCGGGGTAGGCAACCACAAAGACCCGTTCACGTAGATGTGGGGCACCGAACGAGGCAGCCGGTATGCAGTCCCACTCCGCGTCATACCCGAGGGCGGCCAGGTCTCCGAGAACGTCTCCCATCCCCCGCCTAAGCAGCCCTGTGACGTTCTCCAGCAGCACCCCGTCCGGTCGTAGCTCGCCAACCAGGCGGGCCGTGTCGGGCCAGAGCCACCGCTCATCGCCCTGAACCTTTTTCCGGCCGTTGTCGCTGACGGGCTGGCAGGGGAACCCCGCCACAATCCACTCCGGGCGCCCACAGGCGCGGACGATGATGTCTCCGGTGAGTCCACGAACGTCTCCCAGTTTGGGAACATGCGGCCAGTAGCGGCGCAGCAGCATGACGCAGTACGGGTCGCTCTCTACCTGTCCGATGCAGGTCCACCCGGCCCGTTCAAGGCCGAGGTCGAACCCACCGAGCCCGGCATAGAGCGACAGGAACCTCACGCCCCCTCCACCGGCTTGATGTGCGGCTCCGTCACGCACCGGCGGTTGAACTCCGCGACGGCGGCGGCGAGGTCGGGGATGGTGACGCAGATGTCACCCACCAGTTCGCGTCCGTTGACCGCGTAGGTAAAGACCTTCGTCCCCGTCACGTACCCGCCCATGACCCCGCGCACGAGCCGCGCCTTGTCCGCGTCGGAGAGGGTCATGGCGCGTCTCCGTCAAGGTCGCGGTGGTAGCGGTCGCCGTCGAAGGTCGCCATGCAGGCATCGCAGGCGTATTGGTCATCAGGGACGATGCAGCGGCAGTTCTCGCACTTCGTCCGGCACTCGTCGCACTTCACTACCGCACCATTCCGCCACTCCGGGCTGGAATCCCCATGCGCGTACGCGCCACACCGGCACTCGGCGCACCACCCGTGCTTCATCACCAGTTCTTCCAGCGTCGGCGGGTCGTTCTCCCGGCCGTCGAACTGCTTGGCCCTATGGGCTTTCACGTCGAAGAACTCGATGCCATCAAACTCATCGCACCCCACCGCCTTGGCTCTCGCCTTGCTGGCGGTCTCGGCGAAGACAATGCGCATACGACCCTCGAATTGGAGTGGACTACTGACCTGCCATGCCTTCATGTCGCACCTCCTGTGTGAGTCGTCAGGCCACGGGCGGGGGTCTCGTTACGGGCGGGCGTGGCGCAGGGCCGAGCCTTGGGTCCCACCGCTCCGGCTCCGCACCCCCGCCGCTGCCGGGGCGAGTGGCGAGGGCGGCTTCGGCGGCGGCGATGGCGGCGCCGGCCCTGTCACAGAGCGCGACGAGGTTGGTTGCTGCCGGCCCGCCGATGTAGGAGCCGTACCGGGAGCAGATGTCAAGGAAGGACTTGCAGACCGCCAACACCTCTGCGTCCACGTCCCCCTGCGGGGCGGTGGGCGGGGTGGGGGAGACGCCGGGAGGCGCGAACTCCTCCATCGTGCGGTCACTCACGTCCGCCTCAAGCTTCGCCAGCGTCGTCTTGGACTTCTGCCGTATCCCGAGCGGGTCGATGTAGTGAACCGTCGTCCCGTCCCAGTGCCAGTAGTCCGGCCCCTTGTACACCGTGTCCCGGAAGTACCTGTCCATCTCCGTCGCCATCACGCACCTCCCGCGGCTAGGCCGCGTCACGGTCCTGCTCGTCCTCGTCCGCCCCGTCCCGCACGGCCCCGCTCTCGCGCAACACGTCGCTGATAAGCCGCCAGTCCTCGTCGTCCTCATCCCACGCCTTCAGCACCTCCGCCTGCGTCGGGGGCCTGGGCGGCATCGGCTCCAGCCGCGCCACCACCGCCTCGCGCCGCACCGTCATGGGCGGGAGCCGCGCGTCGGGCACGCGCCGGGCCAGGGCCCGCACGCCCGCCCGCGTCAGCGCCGACCGCACCGCCGCGTAGGGCACGCCCGTCGCGTCGGCGATGTCCCGCAGCGTGCAGTGCGGGGCCATCGCCACGTACACACGCTGGCGGGCCCGGGCCAGCCCATGGGCGGGGAGGTGGTGCCGGGACGAGAACACCTCCGGCGCCACCCGCGCGGCCGCGCACGCCTCCGTCACCAACCGCCGCCACCTCGTCTCGGGCAGGCTCACGCCGCGGCCTCGCTCTTGGCGGGCTTGAGCGGGACGGGCAGGGGCAGCTCCGCCCCGATGCGGCACAGGGCGCGGATGTGGACCACCATCTCCTGGCCCTTGACCCGCTCCAGCTCGTCGCCGCTCTGGCACAGCTCCCGGGCCACGCCCAGCAGCATCGACGCGGCCGTGTCGATTTGCGCTTCGCGGAAGGGGCTCACAGGACACCTCCCGCCCGCACGATGTCCGCCACGGCACGCAGCGTCGCGAGCGGTTGCTTCTTCCACGTCACCGCACCGTCGAGGAAGTCCACAAGGCGGCGGTGTTCCTGCTCGGCCTCAACCTCCGCGATTAGGTCGGGCGTCGCCGGCTTGACAATTCCCCGCCCTCCGTACTGGCGGTCGCACACCTCGATGCCATCACGCCGACGGAAGCGACCGCCGGGATTGCCGTCGGTGATGAGCTGGGTGGCGGTCAGCCTGGCCACCGTGCGCACCTCCCGATGCCCACGCCCCCAACCGGACGCGACGTAAATCACCTTGTCCCCCGCCTGCACAGACTCGCAGTTCACCACGCCACCACCTCCTTCTTGTCGCCAAACTTCATGACCCGACCGTCGAACTCCACCGTCGCCACGCCCTGCCCCCCGAACTTGTTCTTCAGGACGTGCAGCTCCGCGTACTTCTTCCGGTCCTCCCACGACTCCCCGTCCGCCTGCGTCGCCCACTCCCGCGGGTTCTCCCACCGCGCCGGCCGGTACACGCCCACGATGAGGTCCGACGCCTGCTCGATGGCCCCCGACCCGATGCCGTCGCTGCTCTTGGGCGCCCGCTGGTCCCGGCTCGCCGCGGCCGTCACCTGCGACACCAGCAGCACCAGGCACTCCAGCTCCCGGCTGATGCGCTGCGCCACCCGGCACCCCTCCTCGATGGCCGCCACGTCGTCCTGCCCGGGCGTGCGGCGCGGGAGGTTCTGCACGTAGTCGATGACGACGCACCCCACCTTGCCCCGCTCGGCCGCCGTCCGCGTGTAGATGTCCTGCGCCGTCGGGTTGTCCGTGCAAATCCGCACGTCCAGCCCCGCCATCTCCCGCTGGAAGTCCCGCACCCGCTCCCACTCCCCGTCCGTCGGGAGCGACCCCCGCTGGGCGTGCTCGTGCAGGGGCACGTCCGTCCGCGCCGCCGTCACGGCCGCGCTCATGTTCCCCGGCCCCATCTCGAACGAGTACACCCGCACCCCCACCCCGTGCCGCAGCGCCACCTGCGCCGCGACGTGGTTGGCCATGCTCGTCTTGCCGCTCGCCGGCGGGCCCAGCAGCGTCGCCACGCCCTGGCGCGGGAAGCCCCCGAACTCGCGGTCGAAGTCCGCCAGCCCCGTCGGGTACAGGCTCGACTCCTTCCGCTCCATGCGCTCCAAAAACCCCTCCAGGGCGTCGGCGAAGGAGACGGACCCCGACCCGCCCCGGGACTGCGCGGCGGCGCCCACGGCCGCCACAGCCTCGTCGCAGGCGGCCTGCGCGTCCTCGGCGGTGTAGGCCCGGTACGCCGCGTCCTCGCACGCCCGGATGAGCCGCCGCAGCCGGGACTTCTCCGCGACCGTCCGGGCGTAGGACGGCCACGACACGGCCGAGGGGGTCTGGTCTGCGAGCTTCATCAACGCCGCCTCCCCGCCCGGGAGCTTGGCGAGCGTGCCCGTGCGTTCCAGGTCCGCCACGAGCGGGACGAGCGTGGTGAGGTCGCGGTCCTTGGCGTAGACGCGCAGGAGCGCGGCGTAGACGGCGCGGCGGTCCTCGCCGTAGAAGTCCTCGGGCGCGACCAGGAGCGCGGCCTGGGGGATGGCCGCGGGGTCCAGCAGCAGCGCCCCCAGCAGGGCGCACTCGGCGTGCGGGCTCGTGGGGAGCTGGCGCATCACCACCGCCCTTTCAGCGCGTCGGGGGTCTTGGCGGGGCGGAGGGGGGCGGCGCCGGGGCCGAACTTGTCCCAGTGGTTGATGAGGGCGTCGGGCGAGGCCGTGATGTTGGGCCACGCCTGCCGGTAGCGGAGCAGCGCGCCGGCGACCTCCTCGGGCTTGACGCCCTTGGCGCGGTACTCCTTCATCGACTTGCCCAGCCGCGACCAGTCGTTGGGAGTCACGGGGTTGAGGGCGAACGCCGCGATGACCGCCTGGCGAAGCCGGTCGGGCTCGCGGGGCGGGCCCCGCAGAGAGTCTTCAGACTCTCTCTCTGAAGTCTGAGCCTCTGGACTCTTGTCCTTTGGGCCTCCTTTGTTGGCACCTTTGCGTCCGCCTTTGGAGTCACCCCCAAAGGTCGGGTTCCCTCCCCCCTTCTTCCCGGCCTCCGCGCACTTGGTCCGCTTGGACTCATCCCGAACCATCCGACCGGAATAGACCGCTTCGCGCTTGTCTCGGCGGGCCACACCTTTGTCGAGCAATTCGTGAAGGCAAACGAGCGTGACGTTCGGGTCGCCCCCGAGAGCCGCAGCGATGTCGCCATCCGACCACGGCTTCCCGGCAGTGACGAGGACACCACGCTCCTCGCTCTGGTGCATGAGGCAGAGCATGTCAATCCACACGCCCTTGGCGGCGTGGGAGCAGCGCCGGAGATTGGCGTTCTGGAGCCAGTCTCCGGGAAAGAACTTCAAGAATGGGAGGTTCTTCGCCAACGCTGCGCACTCCGTCGCATTCAGGTCCGTCTCACTGTCCTTTGTAATGCCGCCCCTAAAGTGGGGAGGGGAGACGCACGTGTCTGTGTTGCGGCCAAACCCGCCCCGTCCCTCTCGGGCGTGGGGCGAGCCGGTCGGGGAGGCTCACCGCTTGCGGGAGGCCGGGTCCGGTCCGACGGGGATGAGGTCGCGCTGCGGCTCGGGCGCCGCCGCCCACTCCGCGAAGTCCACGCCGCGCGTGTTCTGCTCGCGGCAGAACGACTCCATGAGCTTGTACTGCGGGTCCGACAGGCCCAGCGGCGTGGCGTGGTTGAAGTACCGGGCGATGTCGCGGCACGCGGCGCGCAGGTCGTCGTCGGCGAGTTTCGTCCACTCCTTCGCCGCGGCCTTGAACGCCAGGCCCGCCTCGCTCACGGTCTGCCGCTGGCGGTTGTCGCTCGGGGGCGTCGGGGCGTGCCCGTTGTCGGGGGCGGGCGGGGCCGAGCGCCGGGGCTCGCGTCTAGGTGGGTTGCTCGCGGCGTTGCCGTCGTCGTCCTCGGTACAGACGCCCAGCATGGCCGCCAGCCCGTACCGGCGGCCGTAGGTGATGGCCGAGCCGATGCCCTGCGGGTCGGGCTTGGTCGGCTTGAGCGTCAGACCGCACTCGACCCACTGGCCGGCGAAGGCCAGCCTCGTCGTCACCGTCACGGTGTTCCCGTCCGTCCCGTCGGCGCCCTGGTAGACGACCACGCCGTGGGCCTTGAGGGCGTCGCGGCAGGCGTCCCAGATGGAGGTCAGGTCGGCGTACCGGCGGTTGAAGTGCGGGTTGGTGGCGTCCTTGCTGGCCTTCTCGATGCCCGCCTGCACCTTCGCCATCACGGCGTCGAGCTTGTCCGTCTGTTCGCTGGTCTTCACGTGCTACCTCCCTCAACGTCCTCCAGCACGCCCAGTCGCACGAGCATGTCGGAGGCTTGTGTGATTTCCTCGTCGCTGTACCCCTTGAGCGGGCCGGGGTCGTAGCCCTCGCGGCGCCAGTCGCCCGGGTAGGAGATGGGCGCGCCCATGACCCGCGCCATCTCCACCGCCACCACGAGCACGGCGTCGGCCGCGTCGGTGAGGCGCCGGGCCTCTTGGTCGGTGGGCTTCACCGCTTCCACTCCTTGATGCCCCGCCGCAGGTACCTGGGGTCGCGGGGCGGCACGCGGCCCTGGCGGGGCGCGGGCGTGACGGCCATGCACCCCTTGGTGTGGCACAGCAGCCGGTCCGGCCCGCGCGTGGTGTCCGTCCCGCCGCACGCGGGGCAGGGGGTGGGGGGCGTGGTCATGACGCGGACTCCGCGAGGGCGCGGATGCGGGCGGCGATTTCAGGGAAGGGCTCGCCCATCTCGTTGTCGGTAATGAGCGCCCCAAGCTCGCCGCGCGTCAGGCCGTAGTAGTCCAGCATCGTCGGCGGTGGAGTAAGCGACGAGCGAAAGCTCCCCGTTCGGAAGCTCTTGTGGCCAACTCCATATATCGAGTCGTCCCACATAGCACCGATGTCAGGCGCCGCCAAGTCGCACGCTACACCCGCGACGCAATACGCGCCGCCGAAGCAGAGCGCCCCCCTGCACTGCTTGTACTTCCCGCTCTCCAGCGCCTCGGCCCACGTGATGAGGCGGGCCTTCTGTTCCTTGGTCCTCACGCCAGCACCCCTTTCCACTGCGCCTCGCGGGCGTCGAGCCGCGCGGCCACCTCGTCCATGCGGGCCGGGCCCATGCCCTCCCGCTTCTCCTCCGTCGTCGCCAGCGTCTCGACGGCCCACGCCACCTCCACCAGCTCGCCCCGCGAGCACTGGCCCCGCGCGTAGTCGAGAATCCGCCGGCACAGCAGCACCGGGAGCCGGGGGATGGGCGCCGGCAGCTTCTTGCCCGCCCGCGCCAGCCCCAGCCCGGCCAGGCCCACGGCCACGCCGGCGACGACATACCCCGCGACGGGCCCGGGCAGGCCCCGGGCCTGCGCGTCGCCCGCGTACACGCCCAGGGCGAACGTCCCGGCCACGCACACCAGCCCGAGCGCTCCGTACAGCCGGTTCATGGTCAACCCTCCCCCCGCGCGGGCGCGTCCGTGCGCGGGCGCGGGGTGTGCGGAGCGGCGCCGTCATGGGCCGCGGTCAGGCACAGTTCCGGCTTGGCCCGGTCCTCCAGCAGCGACGGGTCGTAGCGGGCCACGACCTTGCGGATGCGGTCGGCCGCGTGGCGGGGGGTGATGTCGTCTACGTCGTCGAGGCCGTACTCGGTTGTGTATGTCGGCCACCAGGGCGACCCTCTGTCGTGGCCGTTGTCTTCGTTGTCGCCGAGCATCAGCGTTATCCAAACGCTTTCCTTGGGGCTAATACCAAAGAACTCGGCGAACGCCACGTCCGCATAGCGGCCTTTGCGTCGCGGGGCGCCGCTGAAAAAGGACCATCCCTCGTTGGAGTAGACAGTGGCGGCCCACCCGCAGGCGCACCCGGCCGTCCCGCAGGAATTCTCCGAGTAGTCGCACGAGGCCCACGCGGCCATGTGGAACTTGTCGTGGGGCAGGTCGTCGAGGAAGTTTGCGAGCCGCACGAGCTTTGTCAGCTTCTCGCGCTGTTCGGTGGTGATGGTGCTCACTCCCGCACCTCCCCGCCGCCGGTGCGGTACTTGCGGCCCGACTCGTCGCGGGGGTTGGTGCCGTACCAGTTGTTGACGTAGGAACCGCCGGGGCCGGTGCTGACCACGGGCACGAGCGCGTCGAGGTCGGCCTGGAGCTTGCCCAGCGCCTCGGCGTCCTCGGCGGCCGTCGCCTGCGCCAGCTTCCGCTCCAGCGTGCCGGAGAGGATGCGCGACAGGTTGGCGATGGGGTCGGGGTTACGCACCGGCCACCTCCCGCTGGGCGAAGCGCGGCAGGAAGCAGTCGCCAAGCTCGCCGGTATCGCGGTCGATGTGGCGATGGATGCCCCACACGTCATGCGCGAAGTCGAAGTCGGGCGCGTGCAGCAGCCGGCGCAGGTCCAGCGGGCAGCCGTTGAGGTGGCACGCCGTCAGGTCCATCACCAGCATCGGGATGGGCTCTTGACCGTGCTTCTCGGCCAATGCGTTGGCCCGCTTCACGATGTCGAAGATGACCGGACTGTCGGCCTTACTGACGCTCCAGCGGATACGACGCTTCGTCTCGTTACCCATGTGCGTTACCTCCCAACCCACCGCGCCGGCACGCGCCGGAGCGGAAGGTGAACAAACTTCAAAGGGACGGCCCGGTCCTTCCCCGGGCATGAGCGCTACCGGAACAGCCAGGGAGTCGAACCCCGGGTGCACGTCTGGCCTTTCGGAGCCGCACCTGTTCCTGCGAGCCTGTCGCTCGCCGCCGTCCCAAGCGTCCCTTCCAGGGCTGAGCCGGTGCGTCCGCCGGCAACGGCATGGAGCCGACATTCACCGCGGTCGGGACGAAACCGGCGCCGCCGCGGTGACGCGACGGGCCGGGAGGAGTGGAGAGAGTTCGTGTGCGTGCCACAAACCGCCCCGGCGCCGGTGGGCGACGGAGCGGGAGGAGAGAGTTCAGCAGGTGATGGACGGGAACGGCTCGGCGGAGGGGCCGACGGCCGACCACTTGAGGAGGCGGCACGGCGTGCCGGCGAGCCACATGTTCCACGCCTTGATGAACAGCGCGAACTTCGTCGGCCCCGTCACGCCGCCGCGGGCCCGGGGCCAGTAGTTCAGCGCCTGCTCGCGGAGATGCAGCGCCGGGTCGCCCTCATTGAGCCCCGCTCCGGTGTCCAGGAGTTCCAAGAAGCGGTCGGCCTCGGCCTTGCGGCGCGGGGACACAATGTGGTACCAGACGGAGACGGCGGACATGGGGAACAGTTCCACCACGCGCTCGGCCGCGCGCACGCCGTCGATGATGTTGGACTCGGCGTGGTACAGGTCCAGGAGTTCGGACACCGTGCCGGTGCCGTGCCCGCCCACACTGAACGCCGTGCCGTTGCGGTAACGGAACAGCAGGGCCACCGCCGACGCGACGCGGTTGTACTGCGGCACGCCCAAGGCTGCGAGGTGCTGCGAGAACGTCCGCCGCACGCCGTTGTCCACGTTCCGGTCGCTGACGAGGCCGCGGAACACGTACATCTGGGCGGGCTTCTTGGCCCGCACCACCGCCGTCAGGCGGTGTTGGCCGTCCCGGAGGTTCCCGTCGGCGTCGAACTTGATGGTGTCGCCCGTGAGGTCGAACCTGTCCTGGATGATGTCCCGGGCCAGCCGCTGCACCCGCTTGTCGTCGAGCTGCCGGAAGTTGGTGTTCTTCTCCAGCCAGCCCGACGCCAACTCCGGCGTCACCGTGATGAGTTCCATGATGGGGCGGGGCGTCAACCGGATGGAGGGCTGCACCGTCGTTCGCAACGTTGTCATCGAAATTCCTTTCCACTGGGCGCGTTCATGTTGAACGCCGTGTTCACTCCGGCCACGGGGCGGGCGACGCGCCCAGCCCCGATGAGTGACTTCGTGGTCATGAGGCGGCCCGCCTCTCGGCGCCCGTCAGGAAGCCGCGGGCCTTGCGGGCCTCGGCGGCGACGTGCGCGGCTTGCTCGGGGGTGGGGAACGAGCCCAGGTACTCGGCGCCGACGTACGCGCGCCAGTTGCCCTTGCGCTTGTTGAAGCACACGCCGCGGAAACCGGACTGGTTGCCGGCCTTGGCGCCCTGCCTGTTCTGCTGGTTCTGCCGCTGCGTCACCGCGCGCAGGTTGGCGCGGCGGTTATCGAGCTTGTCCCCGTTGATGTGGTCCGCGCACAGGGGGTCGCCGAAGGCCAGGCCGAGCACGGCCCGGTGCATCCCGTAGGGCGTATTCCTCTTGATGGACGGGCGGTAGACGCTCCGGACTGCGTAGCCCGAGGCGTTCAGCCGCCACCGCCACCGGAGTAGGTAGGAATCCTCAGCGTCGATGATGGCGTGCGCCACCACCTCGCCCCGTTGCCGGAGCGGAACCCGGATGCTATTCGTTGGATGCAAGGCCCCCGCCTATCTGCGTCAGCAGGCGGGCGAGGGCCAGGTCGCTTTGGGCTCGGGACGCGAGGAACGCGGCGAGTTCGTTCACCGCCGCGCTGCACGTCCCCGAAGTGGGCATGGTCTGCACCAAATGCCCGGAACCAAAGCTTCCCGACGCCGCGCCGTCGCTGTGCGCCCGAGAGTCTGGAGGAACGACCCGCCCAGTGAAACCATGACACCCAGTTGCCGTTCCGGGCGCGGGAGGCGCGGGGCGGGTCGCTCTATCAGACATGTGAAGGGTATGAGTCACGTTTTCACAATCAACCGGAACGGCACCCCCATCTTCGGTTCTCGGGCCCCCCGTGTCAAGCTTTTTTGCGCCGCCTTCGGGAGATTTTTGCTCGGGGCTCATCCGTCGGGGGTTTGGTAGGTTGTCCGGCCACAGCCTCGGCAGCTTCTCCGCCCACGGCAGCATGTCCTTCGTGTCCACGTCGATGTAGTGCTTGGCCGTGATGGTCTTGAAGTGCCGGAGGATGCGGCTCGTCACGCCCTCGGGGCAGCCCATCCGGTCCAATTCCGTCGCCAGCCACTTGCGCGCCCCGTGCGCCGTCGCCTCGCGGCCCCGTTCGTCCTGGGGCGCGATGCCCGCGATCTCCCGGTCCTGACGCCACGACGCCCGCGCCGGCACCACGGGGAACACGGGGTCGTCCGGGGCGGCCTTGCCCCGGTGGTGCTGGAGGAACGCCGCCAGCTCCGCGTTGATGGGGATGCGCATGCGCCGCTTGTTCTTCGACCACGACGGGTCGCTCGTGAGCGTCCGCCCGGCGAGGTCGATGTCGCGCCACCGGACCCTCGTCATCTCCTCCCAGCGCAGGCCCGTGAGGAACAACGCCAGGTAGAACCCGGGCCGGTCGCCCTTGGCCTTGCGGTTCCCGGCCGTGCGGGCCAGGGCCGTGGCAATCATCTTCCGCGCCTCGTCGGTGTTCAGGGCCCGGGCGCCCTCGCCCCCCACCTCCCCGCTGGATTGCAGGGAATGAAGCGGGTTTTCCGGAACCAAATCCGCGGCTTTCAGGAACTTGCCGAAGCAGCGCAGGTGCGTGGCCACCCCGTCGTGGGTGACGCCCGACCACCCGCGCGTCTCCCGCATCCGGCCCAGCCATTCGAGGGCGTCGGAGGATTTCACGTCGTCGATGGTGGCCCACCCCATATCGGCGGCGCACAGGCGGACGCTCGTGAGGAACCGCGAGATGGAGAGCTTGCGCTTGCCACGGCGGGCGAAGTCGGCGGCCCACTTCTCCAGCACGGGGGGAATCGCGCGTTCCCCCGGGGGCTCGCGCTGAATCTTGGCCACGACCGCCGGCCCGTCCGTGGGCGCCTTCACCGGGGCTTCCTGCGCCGGTACGGAATAGTTGATAGTCACGGGGGCGAGGAAGGTACATCCACCCGGTGAAGGCTCTTTTACGGCCCCCAGGACGGCCGCGAGCAGGCTGATCAGGCTACTCACGTCCGAAGGGCATGCGGGCGGCGGCGGGGCGTGCCGCGCCCACAAAGGGAACTCATACGGACCCAACTGGCGAACCCTCCCGCTAGGCCATCCCTGGCCGATAACCCCCGAGAGCGATGAGGGTCGCAGCGCGGGCCGCGCCGTTCAATGGGTTCTTTACCCCATCTTCACAAGTTATTCATGTCGCGTTCCGTGGCTGCTGGCCCGCGGGCGGCTCGTCCTTGGGTTTGGGCCCGCGGAGGCGTCCCTTGGGCCATCCGCCCCTGCCCGGGCGGAGGCGTTCCACGTCGGCCTCGTGCCAGAGGGCGGCGCGGCCGATGTACATGGCGGGCTTGACCTCTCGCTTCCTGGCGAGCTGGAAGATGCGGGACGGAGTGACGCCGAGGCGTCCGGCCATCTCGTCGGTCGTGAGGTATCCGGGGATCGCCACGTCGGGCCCCTTATGGCACTGGGGCGGACACGGTAGCGTCTCGGGGGCGGGCGTGGGGAGGGCCATAGAAAGCGCCCCCGCCCCGTCAAGGGCGGGCGGGCGGGCGGGTCAGTACCGCCAGATGGGCGCCAGAAGCAGGCCGCTCGGGCTGTTGCCGATGGAGTGTTTGGATACGTCGATGGGCTTGGACCTGTCCACGTAGCAGTTCAGGCCGCCGTCGCACGAGTCGCCTACGACGACGTGCTGATGCTCGGGCTTGAAGGTGCCGGGCGGTGCGGCGACGATACCCGTCAGGCTGACGAGTTCGCGGCCGTCCTTGGCGGTGCCGTGAACGCGGGCGAACAGCATCCCGGTAACGCGGTTCACTCGCTCCGCTTGGTCAGGGGTGAGATCAACCCCCATCATGGCGAGCGCTCCGGCAAGTCCAATGACCGCCCCGTCCACGGCCCGTTGTGCGTCGGAGCGTGGGTCGGCCAGGGCGGCGCGGGCGTGGGCGAGCGTGGCGGCCTTAGTCATGGGGCACCGCCTTGGCGAGAGCGGCGCGCAGGGCTGGCTTGGCGGGATTGGTGTCGGGCCACCCCCATTCTTCCATCGTCGCCAAGGCCAGCCGGCACGCCTCCAGCATGTCCGGCGCCGCGTCGGCTAGCGCGTGTTCCGCGGGTGTGGCCTTGCCCGCGAGGATTTTCGCGGAGAGGCTTTGTCTACGCTTCGTCGTCGGCATGTGGCCTACTCCTCATGCTGGCCCGCCCCGGGCGGTGTAGCGCCTCCCGGGGCATTGACTCCCCCGCACGGCGCGGGGGCGAAGCCGCACGGCCCCGGTCAGGGGGCGGGGCGGGTGGTTCGCTCACCTGAGGAAGCCCCGGCGGGCGTTCTGTAGCCAGACGTTCGCCACCAGAGGCGACAGGACGTGGCCTTGCCCCGTAGATGGGGAGTACCCCGAGAACTTGCGCCCCTGAACCTCCACGATGGCCCGCGTGAGGTTGTCCACGGTCGCTTGGCCCGAGTGGGCCACGCCGTGAACGTCAACCCACGCGATCCAGTGTCGGTGCCCGTACCGCGCCTTGCGCTGGGCGATGGCGTGATGGTCAGTGATGGTCTGCATGGTGCCTCTCCTGTTGGACTCCGCCCCCGGGCCTGTCGGCGCGGGGGAGGGGGAAGGATCACGGCTGCTCGGCCTCAGCAACAAGCCGGCGCATACGAACCGTCTTGGGATGGTCGTGGCCCAGGTCACGCTCAAGAAATCCCAGGTAGTCACGGTGAGCGTCAAGGGCGGTGGGATGGAGCGCCGACCATCCCGGCGTAGCGTGGCTGATCTCGCCATTGGCCCGCTGGATCAACAACACGCGGCACCCAACGCCATTCGTTGTCTCGCCCAGGACTTTGACCTCTTCGAGACGGCCGTTGTGATAGAGGTACCTCGTCCCCGGAGTGTTCGTCGCGGTCCCTACGCTGTCCACGGTGAGGCTCCTTACGGCCTTGCCCGGCCCCCGGCGTGTTGCTGCACGCGCGGGGGCGTTTGTGTCCCGCCCACGCCGGGCGGGGGAAACCGCAGCGGGCCGGGTACGGCCCGGGGCGGGTGGGGTCAAGCTCTCTTGCGCGGAGCGGTCTTGTTGTTCGGACCGCCCCGCATGAGGCGGAGGCGCATGCCCAGCCGCGTCCCGAACTGTGCGTAGCGCCCTTCATCGAGCATGAACGCCAAATCTTGAACATCGTCGTCGTAGACGGCGCACCGAATCTCCTCAAACAGGTCGTTGAGCGTCATGTGCTCCGGGGAGTGCGCGTCACGGTTGAGGGATTGCCAGTCGTGCTTCGGCTTCACGTTCGTCTCCTGCCCCGCACCACGCGGGAAACCGCACGCCACCCGGCAGAGTGGCGGGGGGTGGGTTACTTTGTCCGGCGCATCTTGGCGGTCTCTTCCTTGGTCGGCGCCCAGGAGTGCCCGCAGTTCTCACAGTCGTAGTAGTCGCCGGGATAGGCCGGGAGGCTGATAAAGTGCTCCCTGAGCTGGCACTTCGGGCACGAGGTCTGGGAGTGCAAGAGCGGATGATTCACGGGCCGGAAGGCGATGGGTCCAAACTTGTTCAGCTTCATCGGCGCCTCTCCTGTGTGTGACGGAAACCGCACGCCGGCCGGTGGGCCGGCGCGGAGGGGTTAGGCGGTGGGAACGAAGCGGGACAGCACGGTGATCCCCAGGCAGCCGATCAGGGACATCGTGACGGGATCAACGCGCCAGGCCTTGACGAAACCCGGGTACAAGCCCGGGTAAGCCTCCGGGCCGATCATGTAGTAGTGATCGCCACGCCCATCGGTGTCCCGCATGAGCACGTAGCCGCCGAGGTCGGTCGCCTTGGTCTTGGTCTGCATGGCCTTGCTCATCGCTGCTTCTCCTGTGCGTCCCACGCGGGACAGGTACAACTCTACCATCATCGGTAGCGATTGCAAGGGAGAATTAGCTAATGGCAACGAAAATCTACGATTCGTGTTTCGTCAGGGTGACGGACCACCACCCGGACCGTACCGGCGCAGCTCGGGCAATGAGCCCTGCCGGCCCGTGAACGGGGCCTGCTGGAAGGGCGGCTTGCGGCGCGGAGCGTCCTTCAGGACTTGACGCCAGTCCTTCCCCTTCTTCGCCAGCTTGTACTTCGCGTGACGGCGCCAGTACTTCAGCGCCCTGGCCAGCACGTCATCGGCGCGGCACGGCCCGGTTTTCCCCGTCAACGCCGAGGCCAACGCCAAGGCATCCGTCCACTGGCGGAACGTCCTCGGCGTCACCCGAGCGTCCACACGGCACGGGAACGTGCGGGTCGGGCTAGGCACCGGACATCACCAGGATGGGACGGGGACGGGAGAGGAGTGACTTACACATCCGCCCCGCAACTCCCACACACGCCCCTCCCCCACGTCACCCCCACCGCACACCCGCCCCGTTACCGGACGGGGCACATGCACGTCCCGCAGCGTGGAAACGGCCTGTTTCACGGGCCGTTTTACATAACTGCGATTCCCGGACCGCACCACTACGGCACCGGCACGGGGCCGGGCCGCACCACACCCACCCACCCCCAAAGGCCCCTTGCGTGCGGTCATGATCAGCCCCTCTCGCAATTTCCGCCCGTTTTCCCAAAAGTGCCCAGTCCCGTGACGGTGACGTTCCCGCGCCGGAGCGTGCTCCACGCCCGTTCCTGGCGGCGCCAGTAGTCTTCCTCCAGGGCCCGCACCAGCGCGTCGCACATCCGGTCCAGCTCCGCAACGGCCCCCTGCGCGGGGCCGGCGCCCGTTCCGTACGGCGGCGTGGGGGACACGGGTTTCTCCTGCGGATGACTCATGTCGGCAGTACCGGGCCTAGCGGTGATAGGCTTCTGACGATTTTAGGACCTGTTCTGGGTTCGTCAAGGGGTGGTTTGGGGGCTGTAGAGCAAGAATCTCATCTTGTCCTGTCAGATTTCTGCGCCTTGGAGAAGGGGCAGTAGACGCAGATGGAGCCCCCGAACAGGAGGCGGAGCGTGTCGCCGTCGATGGACGGCTCGCTGCCCAGTTCGCACAGTCGTTCGCGGATGACCCGGCGCTGCGTGCGGACGAGTTCTGGTGTTGGGACGGCGACGGCGCAGATGTCCCCGGCGATGGCACGTTGGATGATGAACTCGGTGCCGAAGTCTCGCTTGCTCATCGCCCGTCCTCCCGTTCCCCATCCCGCTTCCGCACCCACGCCAGGGCCTCCCGCGCCGCGCCGAGGGCGAGGCGGTGGTGCAGCTCCGCCACGGCCCGCTCCCGCTCCGTCCCCGCCGGGGGCCCCCACCGCTCCATCTCCGCCACGGCCGCGGCGAGGTGTTCGGCACTGGTCACGGCTTCTTCCCCTCCGCGTCGAGCACGGCGTGGCAGGCGGACATGAGCACCGCCAGCGGGTCCGTCCCGTCGGCGATGATGTCCTCGTCCCCGAAGAAGTTGTCGTCCACAACCGCGATGGTGTTGGGGTCGATGTTCTTGACGCCATAAGACGAGCGCACGCTGTAGCCCTTGCCGACCAGCCAGAGGGTCATCCGGTCCCGCGCGAGGGAGGCGACGACAGGCTCGGGGATGCTCACGAAGCCGCCCTCAAGGGCGCCGCACCCGTAGTACGGGTGGGGCTTGTCTGTGCCGACAAGGGATATCGGCCAGCCCTCGCCCCACTCCGACCTCAACTCCGGGCACCGCTCCCACAGCGGCTCCAGCAACGCGGCGAGGGCGGAGGGGGTCATGGGGCGGTCTCCACGGGCGGGAGCGCAGACAGGGGCCGGGGCGGGTTGTGCCGGTCCGATGCGGTCTGGGCGGGCACGTCGATGATGTCCACGAGGCGGCCGGCATCGTCGAGGACGAGGTAGCACGTCAGCTGACCCTTCCCGAGATTCCCTGCTGCGATGGACAACTGCCGCTCCCGCACCGCCAGCGCCGCCCTCAACCTCCGCACCTCCGCGAGCAGGTCCGGCACGTCCTGCCAGGCGTGGGCGATGAACGTGGAATCGTGCGGGTTACTCACATCGTTGTGCTTCGTCTCCAGCAGTAGATGGTCGCGGTCCTCGATGTGAGGGGAGTGAGGCAGAAGTTTCCTCACCGACGCGGCCGGCACGTACACGCGGTACCCGTTGTCATCCAGCCACGGCCCCGGCGTCGCCGCCCCGTGCCGGGCCTCAATCTCCGCCAGCCGCGCGTCGGGGAGGGGGGTGGTCACATCTGCTCCTTGGGAATGAACCCAAACGTCTCGTCGGGGATCATCCGGCCCCGGAAGATCAACTTCACCGGATAGCCAGGCTTCCCCTCACCCTCGATGTCCACCCGCAGGCCGTTCAGCGCGGCGAGCGAGCACACATCACACCAGAGGCACCGGCGCTCCAGCATCGCAATGAGCAGGTACCACAGCGTTGGGAACATCGCCCGGCCGGGCGAGTTCTGCATCTCCTGCTCGCTCACCGCGCCTCCTCCACCACGACCGTCCCGTACACCACGATCTCGTTGCCGGCCACGTCCTTGAGGGTGACGCTGGCCGCGCCCGCGTCGGGCTCGTGGAACGTCACCCACTCCCGCACGACGAAGCCGCAGTCGTAGAGCGTCACCTTCCGCTTGGTGTAGGCGGGGGCGGGATCGCCGCTGCCGAACAGGGCGTGCGCCGTGACGAAGCCGAGGCCCATGGAGCAGACGACAAGCCGCGCGTTCCCGAACGACTTCCGGGCCATGCTTCCCCTTTCCTGAGGAATCTTCCGATCCTCGTAGAGTATACCACGGTCGGGTCTTGCTCGGCGACCCCGGATCGTGTATGCTCTGGTGCCTCGACTACTACCGCTAGGGCTCGTCTACACAATCTACAGGGGTTCGAGGGATGTCCACGTCGGAACCGAATTATCAACTCATCAACTTCACGGCGACGGGCACGACGATCGGGGCCGGCACCGTCACCGAACTCAGGCTTACCTCCGGCGCGGACATCCCCGGCTCCTCCTCTTGCGGCGACCAGTTCATCACCGTCATGTGCACGTCCGACGCCAACGGCGGCGACGGCACGCTGTTCCTTGCCCTGGCCGACCTCAACAGCGCCAGCTCGTCGGGCGAGCCGGGCGTCATCCACTACCAGACGGCGACGGTGGCGGTCACGACCCGACGGTCCGACTACGACAACGCCGGCGGCAAGTACGTCTGCAACGTCACGTTCCAGATCAGCGGCAAGAACACGGCCGACCTGCACGGGTTCGAGAACCGGGCCAACAAGCGCGGCGGGCCCAGGTGGTACCTGGGCTGCTCGTCCCTGGGCGGGCTCACGGCCATCCAGGCGTACGTGTTCAAGGGCCGCATCACCTGAACCTGCCTTTGGAAAGGGCACTCACGATGGACCAGTGCGGACAATCAACGGCCGGCCTCCCCAGACAACTCCTCGGCGGGCGCGCGATCGGCACGACCCGCCCGGCGACTACGACGCTTGCGACACGACTGGACATGTTGACCAAGCGCGTGCAGATGTGCCTCTGCTCGATCGACATGGCGAACGAGCGAGTGTCCATCCTCGCCGAGTCTCTGCACGGCCCGACACCGTTGGACGACCGCGTGAATGTCAAACCGTCGGGCGTGAACATGTGGCCGATGGCGCGTCTTGAGGGCTCCATCGACGAGTTGGAGTCCAAGGCCGGCGCCCTCGTCGTCGCACTGACGAGGCTTTCGGGGGAGCCGGGTGACTGCGGCAAAGGGGCCTCGCGGGACTGAACATGCCCGACCAAGAGAAGAAGGTCCCCGTCTACCTCACGCCCCAGCAGGCCGACGCGCTGCTGGCGTGGCTGGAGGCGTGGGAGCGCGTGGACCCGCACTTCCAGGCCATCCGCCAGAAGGTCATCAGCGCCACGGGCGAGGCTCTGCGGAGGCACGGATGAGCGACGACCCGATGGTGTTCAACGACGGGCCGAGCATCAGCCTCGACGGCGCCGCCCCGAACACGCACCGCTGGGGTCCGAGCCGCGAGCAGTGGGCCCCGGCCCCGAACTGGACGGAGCGGGGCGCGAACCGGCCGGCGCTGCGGGGGTTGCCAGATCGGTGGCCGCTGTTCGTCAAGGTTGGCGTCGCACTCATCGCCGCCGCCTGTATAGCGGCGGCCACAGCCACCGTGGTGTTCACCGTGCTGACGCTCAGAAACGTCGCGGAGATCGAGCGATACCACGCCCGGACGACGAATCCGTGAAGCGTAAAGAGCCAGAAGCCGAGCCCGTCGCGCCCGTCCCCCCGGAGGTGTTCGCCGGGGACGAGGCCCCGCCCGAGCGCGTCGCGGGTCGGCCCAACCCCGAGTATTACCGCTGGCTGTTCCGCGTCAACGCGCGCCTCGCCATCGACGTGGCCCAGGGGAAGAAGGAGTTCCCCAAGGGCTACAACGTCTCGGCCGTCCAGAGCTTCATCGCCGACGGCGCCCGCATGGCCGGGCTCGACCCCAAGCACCTCGCCGACGCGCGCAGCGAGGCCGAGAAGATGCAGGACGCGGCCGAGCAGTTCCTGAAGGCGCCCGAGTCCCTGCTGGAGTGGTCGGACAGCCAGATCGAGGCGATGGAGAAGGCGATGGACACCGCCGACCACCTCGCCAAAGAGCACCTGGCGGTGCAGGGGTCCGTCACCGGCACCCTCGCCATCGCCGACAAGAAAGAGGCGCAGGAGCTGGAGGAGTGGGAGCGAGAAAAAAAAGCCTGGAGGAGCCGCCTGGCGAGACTCAGGCGGCTCCGTGAACGGGCCCGCTCCCCCATCCCGGCCGGATCGAACAAGGCCCACGCCCACGCCCTCCGCGCGGCCCGCCCGCTGCGGTTGATGATCTACGTCTTCCGCTACAAGGGCGATCTCGTCCCCCTCATCGGCATCCACCACGTCCGCATGGCGTGCTCGATCTACCTCTCCCGCAACGGGATGGAGGTCACGGACCACGGCGTGAAGGACAACTACCCCTGGCAGGGGTGCCTGCTGACGTGCCCGCCGGGCCACAACAAGACGACGCTGGGCGCCTACGTCGTCATCGCCGAGCTGTGCAACAACCCCAAGTTCCGCTGGCTGTTCGGGCACGCCCAGGCCGGCATGGCCGAGGACAACCTGCGCTTCGTCGCCCGCCACTTCGACGCCGGCGAGGTCAACGGCCGCCGGATCAGGAGCCTGTTCCCCGACACGCCCCCGGTCGAGACCGTCAACAAGAACACGTTCCGCTTCAAGCTCAAGAGCGCGCAGAAGCAGGCGACGATCCGGGCGTTCGGGATCAAGGCCCGCATCAGCGGCGGGGACGCCGACGGCATCTGGTTCGACGACCCGTGCGACCAGGAGATCGCCGAGCAGGAGACGGAGCGCAACCGCGTCTTCGACCGCATGAACGGGACGTGGCGCACGCGCCTCCGCGGCAAGAAGACGTGGGAGCTGACGACGACGACGCTCTGGCACCACGACGACCCCAACTGCCGCCGCATCAACATGGTGCGGGACAAGAAGCTGTGGCTGTACGTCTGCATCCAGTCCTGCGGCGGGCCCAACACGATGCCGCCCTTCGGGGCGCTGTGGCCCGACGAGTACCCCCCGGCCAAGCTCCGCCAGATTTACGTCGGGATGCGCAACCCCCGCCTGTACGCCGCGACGTACATGAGCGACCCGCGCCCCGACGAGATGCGGATGATCAAGCGGCTGGCCCTCTACGACCAGGCCGCCCCCGAGCACCGCGCGTTCCTGGAGAGCGTGGCGACGGTCTTCCACCTGAGCATCGACCCCAGCGCGACCAACACCGAGAAGTCCGACCACGCGGCCTTCATCTACGCCGGCTTCGGGGATGTCGTGGGCACCGACACCCGCGACGGCCGCCCCGTCCAGGTCCGCCGCCCCGTGCTCAGGATCGTGGACGCCATGCAGATCAAGGCGTCGCAGGTCGAGGCCGCCCCGGAGGTCATCGCCTACGCCCGGTCCAGGAGCGTGCACTACGTGCACGTCGAGGTGCGGTCGAGCAACGGCAGCGCGCTGGCGGAGATCCTGGAGAACCACGACATCGACGTGCAGCGGTACGACCCGCTCAACCGCAAGAAGGACCAGCGGCTCAAGGACGTGAGCGTCATGCTGGACGACTCACTCAGAGACAGAGGGCTGCCCGGCGCCGTCGTGGAGTTCCCGGGCGTCCTCGACAACGGGCGGCTCGTGATCGACCCGCAGTACCAGTGGCTGGCCGAGCAGATTCTGGAGTTCGGCGCGATCAACGACGACCACGCCTGTGATGCCGTCGTGCAGCTCTGCAAGCACCTGGGCCCGGACCTGGGGGTGGGGCTGACGGGCGCGGTGACGGCGGCGGCGCAGTCGGTGGCGGAGCCGGCCAACCCGCGGCTGGCGCGGATGTTCGAGGAGGCCGAGCGCGCCCACCGCAAGGTGGACGAGCCTAACGCGGACTGGGAGTGGGGGCTGGAGAATCTATGAGCGCGACGCAAGTGGCCGACTTCGCCGACACCACCCCCGTGGTGCCGCAGACGTTCGTGGAGGACTACGCGAAGCTCAAGAGGGAAATCGCCCGACTCCGGTGCACGATGGAGCACTACGCGCTGGTGTATCCCAATAGCTGGCTGTCCGACCGCGTGAAGATTGACCTGCGACTCTCGCACCAAGCAACTCATGGACTCTAAGCGATGACCCTCGACCCCGCCCTGCTGGCCGTGTGCGCGCTGCTCGTGGCGATGCTCATGCTGAGCGCCGCCCTCGCCCGCGCCAGCGCCAACCAGACCGCCCTGCTCAAGAACTTCGCCGAGAAGCTGACCCAGCGCACCGACGACCAGCTCGAACGCCTCCGCATCGAGTCAGGGGACGAGGCCGTGCGCCAGTTCCGCCAGCGCGTCGAGGACCAGATGCGACCCGCCATCGAGCCGCCGCCCATGCCCGAGCAGGACAAGGGCGACTTCTTCGCCCGCGTGATCCCCACCGAGCCCTAGAATCTTCCGGCCGCTCCTCTACCCCCTCTACACAGGCCAAGGGATCATGCGGTTCAACAACGAGCGCGAGCTGTTCCAATTCATCGACGACGCGGTGCAGTCCACGATGGACCTGCGCCAGCGGCTCGCCAACCGCATGGGCATCGACCGCTGCTACTACGAGGGCGTGCAGTGGCTCAGCGCCAGCCGCGGCCCCGTGCGGCAGTTCGAGACCGACGGCACCGTCCGGTACAACACGAACTACAACCCCCAGCAGCAGCTGCGGGTGACGACGAACGAGACCAGCAAGTACGTCATCAAGAACATCTCGGCGACGTACCCCGAGCAGATGTACATCGAGGCCAACCCGCCCGAGCGGGACACCGGCCCCGAGGCGTCCCACGGCGCCCACATCTGCGAGGTGGCGACGAACAAGGCCATCGACGAGGCCAAGTACATCGAGGCGTGGCGCGCTGCCAACGCCCGCCGCTGCATCAACGGGACGTGGGGCGTGGGGCTGTCCATCGAGTCGGTGACGCGGAGCGTCCGGGGCGAGGGCCGCCCCGCGCGGTACGTGTGCGCCTTCGACTTCGACCCCGTGAACCTCGTGCTGGACCCCTCGTGCCAGAACATCCACCTGCACGAGCACCCGCACGTCGGGTTCGTGGACTCGTGGACCGTCGATCGCATCCGCCGCGTGTACGGCGTGAAGCTCGACCCCGAGCGGCTGCGGACGATGGAGCAGCTTGAGGCGGCCAAGATCGAGATGAACCGCCTGTCGTCGGACCGGCTGTTCAGCAACTACGCCAACTACAGCAAGGCCAAGGCCGCCCGCGTCCACCAGTGGCACTTCCGCGACGACACCGGCCGGTTCAGCGAGTGGTACGTCGTCATCGAGGACGCCGACGGGAAGCGGCACCTCGTCAACGCCGACCAGACCGAGACCCCCTTCGGGGGCAGCGGCCTGCCGTTCGTCCTGCTGCACGCCTACCTGCGCTCGGACTCGATGTGGTCCTGGGGCGACGTGGCGCAGATCAAGGACGAGCAGGACAAGATGAACCTGGGCGAGACGCTGTGGTGGAAGATCGTCCAGAAGTACGGCGGCACCCAGTGGCTCGTGGACCGCCGGGCCTTCGGCGCCCGCGCCACCAACGAGGAGGTGCGCAAGCACTTCACCAACCAGCCCTACGGCGTCATCCAGTTCGACGGCGCGGACCGCAACCGCAACGTGCAGGCCCCCCAGCTCGTCCAGCAGCCGCCCCCGCCGGCGTTCGTGCGCGAGACGATCCAAGAGATCAGCACGCGGATGCGGGAGAAGTCGCACCGCTCGGGCGCTCACTTCGGCGACCAGCCCACCCACGTCCCGTTCAAGACGACCCAGCGCGTGCTCGACGAGGCCGACGCCGTGCTGGCGATGCGCGTGAGCACGGACGTGCGGGCCCACGAGTACCTGACGACGGTGCTGCTGGGGACGGTCATCAAGCACGGGCAGGAGGACGACCCGCAGACGCTGCGGATGCTCTACGACGCCGGGTTCGACGAGATGGACTTCGGGGCCCTGCTCTCGATGGACCCGCAGAGTCCCGCGGTGACGATCAAGGTGCGCGAGGGCTCGGTGCGCATGCGCTCCTACGCGCAGAAGAAGCAGGACCTGGACACGGCGATGCAGCTCCAGGTCATCGACGGCTACACGTACCAGAAGACGATGGCCGACTTCATGGACGCCCCCCTGAGCGGGGAGTGGCGGCAGATGAGTTCGGAGGCCAAGAAGCAGGCGCTGCGCGTGCTCAACGGCGAGGAGTGGGTCGCCCGCCCGCTGGGCCAGTGGAACAAGCTGTTCATCGAGGAGTTCCAGCGCGCCACGCTCAGCAAGCGGGCCAAGGCCGACCCCGCCGCCGTACAACGGCTGGTGCGCGCGGTGGCGGGGCAGTACCAGATGGTGTATGATGAGGCGGTCATGGCCGACCCGACGCTGGCGGCCAAGATGACCCCGGCGGCCGGCCCCGAGACGGGCGCGGCGCCGCAGGAACCCCAGGCCGGCGCGGCCGTCTCGGTCGCCGACCTGCTTGACTCTCTCGCGCAGGGCGGCCCCGCGACCGGGCAACCCGAACCTGCGCTCAACTAACGGCCGGCAACCCGCCCCCCGCGGCCCGGCGACACTACGAGGTCTACGACGATGGCCGATCAGCCCCAAGGCGGCGGCGGAACCCCAGCGCTTACCCAGAACACCACCCCGCAAGGGGCCGGTGGCGCTGCGCCCGCCCAACCCGCGCACGGCGGCTCCCACGAGTTCAGTGTTCCTGCCGGGAAGATGCTCGTCGATGAGCAGGAGTACCGGCGCAACGCGGACCGCATCCGCGGTATGCAGTCGCTCTACGACGCGGCGAGCAAGCGGGGGTTCAAGGACCCCAAGGCGTTCGAGCGTCTGGACGTGCTGGAGAAGAAGGGCCTCAAGCTCGACCACTTCCTCGCGGCCATCGAGGCTCCGGAGGAGGAGGCCGAGGCCGAGCAGACCCCGCAGGGGATCAGCGAGGAGGCACTGGCCAAGATTCTCCAGAAGCGCGGGTATCTCACGCGCGACGAGCTGACGATCGAGCGCGCCCGCGAGCAGCACAAGGAAACCCTGGCCGCGCACCGCAAGGCGTGCCGGGAGTGGGCCAAGGAGGTCGCGCCGGACGCGACGGACGCGGAGGTCAAGATGCTCGCGGCCTACATGGCCAGCGAGTACGACGGCCGCCGCGCCCAGAGCTTCTACCCGGCGGGCCACCCCCTCGTGGGCGAGGACTTCGCCCCGCTCAACGAGGAGGGCATCGCCGCCTTCAAGGAGGCGGTGCGCAAGGAACGCGAACTCATGCGGGGCCAGGCCGCGATGGCCACGGCCAAAGCCACTACCAGCGGGGCCCCCAAGCCCCCCGCGACGGCCGCCGGGAAGTCCGGCGGCGGCGGCAACCCAACCAACCAGGGCGAGGACCGCCGGCCCGGCGGCCTCCCCTCCGCTGCCAAGGTCGAGGCGTACGCCGAGCAGCTCCGCGCCAAGCGGGGCGGCGGCACCGTCTCCTCCGCGGCGAGGTGATAGCTTCACATGGCAGAGCCCTTTGATTCGGCTGGATATCTGGAGGATGTCTCCGACATCGTTCAGACCCAGTACTTCAAGAACTACGAGGTCAACTACCACGACCGCTTCGGCCGCGTGCTGAACAAGATGTTCAGCCCGTCCGCGGAGGTCATCACCGGCGACGGCAAGACGATGCAGACGGAGCTGGCCCCCGCCGACACCGTGCGGGCCAACAGCGACCCGCTGGGCGAGTTCGCCGCGCCCGACATCCTGGAGGCCGAGGCCGTCCGCGTCCGGTTCAACCGGCAGACGGCCCCGACCGGGCACGACTTCACGGAGTTCAGCGCCTCGTGCCAGTTCGACGACCTCACGATCGAGAACGCCTCCAAGGGCACGATCGTGGACGTGGCCGACCGCGTGTACAAGCAGGTCCAGGGCCAGTTCGACGAGCACCTGGCGGTCCTGCGCCACGCCCCCCGCTCGGCCCGCATCGCCCTCGTCAACGGCACGCCCAGGCTCAACGACCACTGGACGTTCGCCAGCGCCACCTCGACGGCGACCAACGCCGGCGGGGCCCGCCTCCAGGTCGATAACGGCTCCATCGCGGCCCTGCGCCGGGGCGCCCGCATCGACTTCGTGAACGCCTCGGGCACGGTCGTGGCCGGCAACGTCCGAGTCACCGACGTGAACCCCGCGGACCTGTCCATCGGCGTGGCCTTCACCTCCAGCGGCTCGGGCGTGCTCGCCGGCCGCGTCTCCACGGGCAACCTCGCCTCGGTCGCGGACAACCACACGATCGTCTACAGCGGCGAGTACAACAAGGGCCTCTACTCCCTCGGGGCGTGGTTCGGCCGCCCCACCGCCGGCGAGAGCTTCATCGGCGGCGTGGACCGCACCACCGCGGGCTTCCGCTGGATGCTGCCCATCAGCACCCGCGAGGGCTCGTCCAACACGCCGCTGACCAAGAGCCACTTCAACGACCTGGCGATCGCGATGGGCTTCCTCATCGAGGACGGCCAGGACGGGATGGTCTTCGTCACCGACCCGACGCTCAACCAGAAGCTCCGCGACGAGATCGGTGAGGAGGCGTTCTTCCAGATCCCCGAGGGTTCGAGCGACGCCAAGCGCGTGATGAAGTTCGGGTCGCTGGGCCTGAACTACCAGCACCCGCAGTTCGGGCTCACCAAGATTCTGGTGGACCCGCTCATGCCCGCCGGCACGGTGCGTGTGCTCGACCCGTCCACCTGGAAGACGCTGCCGTATCTCTGGCAGGGCCTCAAGCCCATGAAGGAGAACGGCGCGCACTGGTACCGGATGCCCAGCGCCACGCCGGGCAACGGCAAGAGCAAGATCTGGAAGGCCGACTGGTACTGCAACATGACCGACTGGTGCACCCGCCCCTGGCGCAACGGCCAGATCATGGCGGTCACTTCCTAAAGCGCGTCTACCGACGCAACACCTCCCTTTCCGCTCCCGCGCCGGACGCGCTCCGTCGCGGGGGTTTCTAGAAGATGCCTACGAGAGACAACAGGTTCCCCCACATGGCCCCGCTCGACGGCCGCCCGGTCGGCCCGCTGTGGGTCCACGGCCGCCCGGCCTTCTGGCTCGCCCCGCACGAGGAGCGCGAGGCGGTGCGGATCGGCCGGGCCGTGCAGCGCCGCACGGGCCTGCACCCGTTCCTGAACCTCCAGACGGGGGGCATCTTCTTCTCCCTGACGGACACGCCCGAGGGCGGGCCCATCGAGGCCCCGTTCAAGCGGCGGGGGAAGCCCGCGTCCCGGTACAGCGACTCGGACATCGACGATATGTGCCTGGCCATCGGCATGGCCCGCCAGTCGCGCAAGGACAAAGACAGGATCGCCGCGCGCAACGCCCAGTTCGAGGAGTGGCGGCGGCAGGAACGGCTCGACAAGGACGCGGCCGACCGTCGGCCCGACACCCTCAGTTACGCGGGCTTCCTCGACCGGAGGCGCCGCGGCGTGGCCAAGGTCATCGGCACGCCGTAACGGAGTTCTACGCATGTCTATGTGGTCCCGGATCAAGTCGGCCATCGGCGGGCACACCCCGCCCCAGACGCTTTCGAGCGCCGCGACGCTGACGCTGCCCGACGACGACAACCTGTTCTACCTGACGGGCACGACGACGATCACGAGCCTCGTCACGCCGTCGAGCATCCGCAACCGCAAGGTGACGATCATCGGCGGCTCGGACGCGGAGGTGGCGTTCACGAACACGAACGACCCCACCACGGCCGGGCAGATGTACCTGCACGGCCAGAACCGCATCGTCCGCGAGGACGACGTGATCGAGCTGTTCTGCAAGGCCGACGGCACCTGGATTCTCCTCAACCTCGTCAACTAACAGCGCCGTAGTTCCGCCCCCGCCCGTCGCGGGCGCGCGAAAGACTGGCGCGGAGCCCTACCTATGTCCGCTCCCTCCGTAGCCCCTACCACCACCGGGACGATCACGTACGCCTGGTACAACGGCCGCCGGGCCGGTCGCCTCAACGAGCGCGTGTCGATCACGGCCAACGCCGCGTCGATGACGCTCAACAAGCAGCTCCCGGCCCGTTGCCGCGTCCTCATGACGGCCCTCAAGTGCGTCACGGCCGTGGGCCTGGCCCACTCGGGCAACTCCGGCACGTCCGTGCTCTGCGACAGCTTCGCGCTGTGCAAGAGCCTGCCGACGACCAACGCCACGAGCAACACGGTGGCGAACGTCATCGTCGCGGCCTCGGCCACGGGCGCGACCTCGACCAACACCAGCGGCGCCAGCCGGTCGATCTCCGCCGGCACGGCCGACACCTCGGTGACGTACAGCGTCCCCGAGCAGTACAGCCGCTTCACCACGGGCTCGGCCGGCACGGCCGTCATCGGCTCGACGGGCGCGTTCTTCAACACCGCTACGAACGCCCTGACGCTGTACCTGCTCCCCGTGGACATCGACGGCACGGAGAACTTCAACCAGAACCCCGGCGGCGTGGCCACCAACGGCTACGTCTTCGGCGCGACCGGCACCGTGGACGTGGACCTGTGGTTCGAGGAGTTCGTCACGAACCCCACGGCCTGACCCTTTCCCCCTTTCCAGGAGGCCCACCCCTCATGGACACGCTGCTTCACGACAACGGCGCCCTCCCGCACCCACCGGCGGAGGGCGATTCCATTCCCGACGAGTCTCCTGACCGGGCGGGGGGCACGGTGGGGTGCCCCCCCGCTCGGGTTTTCGACGAGGGCCGGACGCTCATCGACGGCGAGCTGCCCTCGCCCGAGCCCATCGGCACGGCCGAGGCGTTCAAGCCGTCCGACCTGGCCCCCGAGGAAGCGGGCCAGTTCGGCGAGGTCGGCGTGCTCGCGGACCTCCTGAACATCTACGGCGTGGCCAACGGCTGGGTCGTGGACGTGGGCGCCCACGACGGGGTGCTCTACAGCAACTCCCTAGCCTTCCGCACCCGCGGCTGGAGCGTCGTCGCCATCGAGAGCGACCCCGAGTGCGCCCAGAAGCTGCGGGGCCTGGACCAGCAGTGCTACTGCGCGATCGAGGCCGAGGCGCGGCCCGACGGGCCCAACCGCCTGGACAAGCTTATCGCCGACGTGGGCCCGGTGCCGGCCGACTTCGACGTGCTGAGCATCGACATCGACGGGTACGACTACCACGTCTGGAAGGGGATGACGCGGTTCACCCCCCGGTTCGTCGTCATCGAGGTCGCCGACGCGCAGAGCCCCTACCAGGGCGAGTTCGTGCCCGAGTACGGCGCCCCGATCGAGGAGTCGCCCGTCCCGCGCGGGGCCCCGGCCGACTACGTGCCGTACAAGAAGGTCACGTCCCTGACCTCCATGTGCGCGCTGGCCCGCGAGAAGGGCTACCGCCTCGTGGGGGCGACGCGGACCAACGCGATCTTCGTCCACGAGTCGGTGCTGGCGACCAGGCCCCTCAAGCTCAACCTGGGCGGGGGCGGGACGTACATCTCGGGCCACGTCACGGTGGACGCCGTGTGCGGGGACAAGGTGTACCCGCTGCCGTACCCGGACGGGTCGGTCGCGGAGATGTACGCCAGCCACGTCCTGGAGCACTTCAGCCACCGCGACACGCTCAAGGTCATGAAGGAGTGGGTGCGGGTCCTTGCCCCGGGCGGCCGCATCAAGATCGCGGTGCCGGACTACGACAAGTGCAACGACCCGGCGATCGTGCCCAACTGGCACGACCGGCAGATGTACGTCTTCGGCGGGCACACGGACCGCTACGACCGGCACGGGGCGCACTTCAACGAGCAGTCGCTCAAGACGCAGATGCACCACTGCGGGCTGGAGTGGGTGGAGCGGTGGGAGCCGGTCATCCAGGACTGCGCGAGCTACCCGATCAGCCTGAACCTCACGGGCGTCAAGCGGGCGTTCGCGCAGAAGGAGACGCCGACGGTGTGCGCCGTCGTGAGCCAGCCGCGGCTGACGTTCTCGACGACGATGAAGTGCCTCCAGCGGGCGCTGCGGACGGTGCAGACGAAGTGGAGCGTCCAGAACCCCGACTACAAGCCGCTCATCGACGACTTCGTGGACTGCGGCGGGGCGTTCTGGGAGAAGTACATCACGAGCGGGATCAAGAAGGCGCTGGAGATGGGCGCCGACTACATCCTGTGCGTGGACAACGACAGCGTGTTCTCGCCCGAGGACGTGCTGGCGCTGGTGGACCACCTCAAGAACAACCCCGACGTGTCGGCCGTGTTCGCCGTGCAGGCCAGCCGCCACCACGACCAGGCGCTGGTGGAGATGCCGTACCTGAACTACTCGGGGGAGGCGACGCAGGTGCAGCTCGCCCACTTCGGGCTGACGCTGATCCGTCGCGAGGTGTTCGCGTACCTGCCCCAGCCGTGGCTGTGGTCGATGCCCAACCCGACGACGGGCGCGTGGGACACGGAGGGGCACTGCGACGCGGACATCACGTTCTGGCGGGTGCTGACGGAGTACGGGCACAAGATCGTGCAGCTCAACCCCGTGCAGGCCGGGCACATGGTGCTGTGCGTGAAGTGGCTGACGGAGAAGGGCACGATCTACCAGCCCGTCGAGCACTACGAGGCGCACGGCAAGCCCCCGCAGGCGAGGTTCAGCGGGAGCCCGCTCAAGGCCCGGACGCCGACGCAGAACGCCGACCCCGTGCCGGAGAACAAGGGTTGACTCCTCCCCGCCCCGCCCCGGGTGTGTGCCCGGCGTGCCTCCGGCGTGCCATCGCCCCGGGGCGGGCGCGGTGCTTCGAGTGCGTGGACGAGGAGATGGCCCGCATGACCGCCCGCAACCGCGACCTGGCCCGCCAGGACGAGGAGCGCAAGAGCGTCCGCGACCAGGTGTGGGGCATCCCCGGCGACCCGAGGGAGGAGGACTAAGTGGCGATCACCCTCGCGGCGGCCAACACGAGCGACACCTACAAGAACCGCATCGCGCTGCTGCTGTTCTCGCAGACCTACAGCAACCTCACGTCCAACGGGTACGAGCGCGGCCTGATCGACGCCTACGCCACGACGGCGCTCATCAAGGTCAAGGAGTACGCGGACTTCTGGAACATGGTGGCCGACACGGCCCCCGACGAGTTCGAGCCGTGGTTCCTCGCCCAAGCCTGCGCCGACCTGGCCCCCAACGTCCACCCCGAGCGCTCCCAGGCGCTGGCCCAGGCCGCCGAGCGGGCCAAGGCCGATGCGCTGCTGACCTTTGCCCGCAAGAGCCCGACGTACGCCGTCAGCGACACCGAGGCGTACGTCGTGCACGTCCAGAACGTCCGCTACTACGTGCTGGAGCACTGCGTGCGGATGCGGCCCCCGCTCCTGCCGGCGCCCAACACGATCGACGCCGCGCTCGACGAGGTGAGCAAGGAGCTGTGGAACGAGAACTCGTGGATGTTCCGCAAGCGCATGGTCACGCTCCGCCTGACCCACGTCTCCGTCAGCGGCGCGACGTGGACGGAGAGCACCAAAACCCTGACCAAGACCGGCAACTGGACGGGCCAGATTCCGGCGGCCGGCGCGCGCCTGCTCGTCACGGGCGGCACGGGCGCCACCACGGGCGAGTACACGGTCAGCAGCGCCACGGCCGACACGGTGGTGCTGCACGAGTCGATCGGCTCGGGCGCCGACGGGCAGACGGACATCGCGGGGGCGACGTGCGGCGTGACGATGAGCGGGCTGGACACGAGCGAGTCCTTCGACTCCATCTCGTCGTTCAAGTGGCACGCCGAGGCCGAGGGCGAGGAGGGCTCGGTCCTGGTCTGGGCCGACGCCGACGCCTTCGCCCGGTGCCGCGCCGCCGACGGGACCGAGACGGGCACGCCCCGGTACTTCCGCACGCAGACCAACGGCTCGACCGTGGCCTGGCTGTTCAGCCCCTTCCCCGACACGGACCTGACGTTCAAGGGCGAGGTGCTGACGACGACGCCCGCCAACCCCTCGTCCACGACGGCGACGACCTTCTTCGACAAGTTCGCCACGGAGCACAAGACGTACCTGCGGCGGGCGACGCTCGACCGCGTGCTGACCAACTACGGCCGCACCGACCAGAACCTGCACGCCCAGGTGCTCAGGGAGTACGACACGCTCACGGCCAAGCAGGACGTGGGCGGGAGCGCGTCGGTGCACGGGTCTGTCTCGGACACGGAACAGACGTTCGACGAGCTGGCCGACGGCGACGGGATGCTGGGGGGCCGCCTGTGACGCGCCCCGCCGTGCAGATCGACCGCGCCGCGCTGGAGGCCGCCGTGGCCCCGGACCTGTCTCGCGTGGCCCTGCGCCTGGCCGCCAAGAGCCAGCGGATGGCGGGCGGGCGGTTCTCGGTTGGGGCGCGCGGCTCCGTCGTGGAGGGTGGCACCGGCGCTTTCAGAGACGAGTACGGCGACGGCGTGCGGCCCCCGCGGGGCGTGATGTACGGCGCGGTGCTGAGCATGCAGAAGGAGGGCGACCGTGGCCGGATCGCCTGAGCAGGCCGCCTTCGAGGCGTTCAAGGCCGTCTTCGACGCCGACACCGGCTCGGGCGGGCTCCAGGAGAACGCGAGCGGGAACAACGCCTACGTGGGCGGGGGATTCCGGCTCGCCGACGACCCCAAGCGCACGTCCCTGCCCGAGTGGATCGCCTTCGACATGCCCGGCGATGTCGAGCGCGACGTGTTCGGGCAGGGCTCCTCTGGTTCGGGCAGAGTCGAGGCGACGGTCAACCTCCACATCTACGCCAAGCGCGACACGTCCCCGGCGCGCGTCTTCGGCATCCTGGAGCGGGTGCGGCAGAAGTTCCACGGCGCGACGCTGGCGACGACGCAGGGGTGGGCCTTCAGCGCCAAGGTGCACCGGGTCCGTGGGTTCAAGGCCGCCGAGGCCGACAACACCGTCCACCGCGTGGAGCAGTTCATCGTCTCCATGCGCAGGAGCTAGCCGATGGCCGACGTACTAGGCAACGAGGGCGCGTTCAGCTACAGCACCGGCGCCGGCCCGATCAACGCCGACGTGGGGGCGTGGGCCTTCCGCGCCGCCCGCCCCGAGTACCCCACCACCCGCTTCGGGTACACCAGCCCGCGCAAGAGCTTCGGCATGCTGGAGGTGCGGGGGACGTGCCGGGTCGTCTCCACCGACGGCACGACCGCCCCGGTGCCCAACGGGACGAGTGGATCGCTCGTGCTCACGAGCGTCAGCGGGCACACGTACACGTTCAACGCCGTGATGCACGCCCTGGAGCGCGCGGCCAACGCGCTCTCGGGCGAGCAGCAGTACCACAACTACGAGTTCGTCGCCACCGCCAGCTCGGCCAGCGCCAACATGACCGTCGCCTGATGCCAGACACCCCCGCCCAACAGAGTACGCCGCAGCACGAGGTCGCCCGCGCGGTCGTCCCCGTCACGGGGGACTTCACGGCGTTCGAGCGGCAGTTCGGGGAGGTGGCGGACCGGATCGAGGCGCGGATCAAGAAGATCGCCGAGAGCATGAAGTCGGCGATGGAGCAGTTCAAGGACTTTGCGGCCGGCGGCGGGGGACCAGCAGGGCCCGGCGGAGCAACCTCCCCCGGTTCCCCGGGCAACGCCCCCCCGCCGCCTGCGGTTTCTTCTGGCCCTGCGAGCCAGGCCGCCCAGCCCGCGCCGCAGATCGACCTGACCCCCGTGACGGAGAAGCTGGCCAGGATCGCCCAGGGCGTGGACGCCTTGCAGGTCGTGCCCGGCTCCCTCAAGAGCATCGAGTCCTACGTCAGCCAGTTGGCCGACAAGCCGGCCGGAGCCTGACCCTTGCCCCCCGTCGCCAAGAAGCTCTACGACTACGCGACCGAGGACGGCCTGGCCGGGAAGGTCGTGTTCGAGACGTGGGAGGTCTACGAGCCCGCCGACGACAGCGCCGACCCGCCGGTGCTCATGACGGCCTCGCTGGACGTGGACGCGGCCTACGCGCTCCTGCCGGCCAAGGGCGCCCCGCACCCCAACCCGCTCCACGCCCCGGCGATCTGCCACACGCGCAAGCTCCTGGAGCGGATCGGCTCGGCCAGCGCCCGGTTCGGCGTCATCTACCAGAGCAGCACCCGCTACCAGGGCGGGCCCCGCCCCGTCACCCACGCGGGCACGGGGCTGGAGCAGGTCGTCGTCCCGATCTACCGCCGCTTCGAGGGGGACAACGGGCCGTACTTCTGGCTCGACCAGGACTTCACGATCGACCGCCCCCACAGCACGCGCGTGGAGGCGCGGTTCGTCGTGGGGACGAACATCGACGACTTCCAGTCGATCGTGGACGCCAACGTCGGCCTGCTGTACGTGCTGGGCGAGCCGGGCCGCGTCTACCAGTTCCGGGGCGCCGAGGCTACGAGCGACGGCAGCGGGTACCTGCGGGCCCTGTACCGCTTCCACACCACGGGCGCCGTGCAGGGGTTCGCCGCCGGGCACCCGGCCCTCCAGAACGTCGTGCCCATCCCGGCCCTGCCCCCGCTGCACAAGTGGACGTGGGGCGTGACCCCGCTGGGGGTGCCGTTCGTGAGCGTCGTGCCCATCACCGACTACATCGCCGCGGGGGGGGCGCTGCCGGACCTATGAAGTCTCTCGCCAACGCCAGGCACTACAACGGGCTCATCACGGCCGTGCACGGCCCGGCCGAGGGCCCGGCCGACCTCATCCGCTACGACGCGGTGGCGGTCAACACGGGCGACGCCGTGCGGCTCGTGAGCCACCTGCCGGCCCGCCGGATCAGCCGCGGCGCCGAGGTCATCGCCGCCCTCGTGGACGACCCGTGCATCATCGTCATCCGCAAGGACGGCGAGGAAATCCTGCACGCCTTCACCGAGGGCATCCCCTTCGACGAGGCGTGCGAATGAGCCAGCTTTCCGGCCCGCTCACGTACACGCCCCTGCCCTCGGGCCTGGTGACTCCGACCGTGGCGCCCAAGCCCCTGTCCCCGAGCCGCCGCGCCGTCTACGGCCGCGTCAGCGTGGACCTGGGGAGCCTCGACGACCCGGTGTTCGTCGCCTGCGTCGAGGGCATCGACAACGTGGTGTACGACGTGCAGCCCCACGACGGGGGGACCTTCCCCGCCTCGTGCACGCTCACGGTGGACGTGAGCCTCGACGGGCTGACGTGGCGCAACCCCCCGGCCGGGGCGGTCACGTACACGACCGCCGCGCTCCAAACGGCCATCGACGTGTCGAAGGTCCGCTACATCCGCATCCGCGTCACCGACGCCGCGGCGGCCAGCGAGCAGTGCTGGGTCGTCATCTACGGGGAGGGCTGCGATGGCTGAGCCCCCCATCTACCTGACTTCTACGGAGACTCAACATGGCAACCGTCTACTGGACGGGCGGGGCCGGCGACGGCGTTGTCTCGACCGCTGGTAACTGGTCGGGCGGGGCCGTTCCCGCCGCCGGCGACACCGTGGTGTTCGGGCAGACCAACTCCGACATCACCGGCACGGCCGACAACTCCTGGGCGAACATGGTCGTGACGGCGGGGTTCAAGGGGACCTTCGGCGTCGCCAGCGCCTTCACGCTCGTGGCGATCACGACCAAGCTGACCTACGGCGGCTCGGGGACCATCGCCAAGATCGGCTGCTCGGGCACGGTCGCCGCGGCCAGCCTGGAGCACGGGCCCAACCAGACGTTCGAGGCCGTCAGCGGGACGTGGACGACGCTGACCAACGGCCTGGGCCAGCTCGTCATCAACGCCGCGGCCGTCGTCACGACGCTCCAGAACGCCGGCGGGGACGTGCAGGCGGGGTACAACTCCACGGCCATCACCACGGGGTTCCTGGCCGGGAGCGGGACGATCCGCCGCACGGTCACGACCGCCCACGTCATGCGCGGGACCTGGATCAGCGAGGACAACGGCTCGACGGCCACGGGGTTCAGCACGGCCCTGGTGCACAGCGGGGCGATCTACAACAAGCGCTCCACCGCCGACGAGGGGGGCGGCACGGCCCACAGCATCTACCCGGGCGGGACGATCACGCTCGTGGGCAACAAGGGCAAGGTGACGACCAACGCGGCCATCGCCATCACCGTCAGCAAGTGGCTGGGCGCCAACTTCCACTACCTGGGCGTGCCCGGCCAGGGCGTCACGGCGACGATCACGGCCGTCGGCGGCGGCAACGTGCTGATCCCGTAACCGCATGCCCCGCGCGATGGCCAGGAACGGGAGGGCGGTGGCCCGCGCGGGGCGCGCGCTGGCCTCCACGGCCTTCCCCGTCCCCTGCTGCTGCGGGGGCGGGGGCGGGAAGTGCTGCTGCCTGGAGGGGTTCCTGTGCGAGTGCGGGGGCGGGAAGCTCTGCAACTGCGGGCACAAGCTGCGCTTCGAGCTGACGACGACCGAGAAGCACACGATCGCCGACAAGTCCGACCCGCAGTTCCCCCAGCAGCACTCGGCGGAGGTGACGAGCACCTACGGCGCCGTCGTGACCCGGTACGCGGTGCCGGGGTTCCCCAAGTGCACGGACACGCTGTGCCAGCCCCTGCCGTACACCGTCGCGTGGAAGCTCCAGACGACGATCCCGGGCTACACGACCGAGCAGGGCCAGCTCACGGACCCGTCCCCGTCGTGCCCGTCGTCGCTGTGGGCGGGCCGGGACAGCCCGTGCGGGGTCGGCCCCCACGACGTGCTCGACGAGACGTTCGACGGCCTGCGCGCGCTGCTCATGTTCGGGCCGATCCAGCAAGTGTGGGTCATGTTCCAGCCCACGCTCTTTGGCGGCCCGGCGTGGAACAACTGGCCGGCGGGCCTGCCCCGGCCCTTCCTCTCGCCCAAGGCGTGCTCGGGCAACGTCACGTTCCCCGCCTCCGGCAGCGAGGCCGCGGCCGTCTGGCACAGCAGCCAGACGTGCGCGGGCGGGTCGATGAGCCTGACGCTGACCGTCACGGGCGGGAACGGCTCGAAGATCCAGTCCTTCTACACGGCCCAGTGGACGGTCGCGGTGCTGGAGGCGTGCGAGCCCGAGTGCGTCGTGCCCGGGACGGCCGCGTGCACGCCGGCCGAGTGCTCGGCCTTCTACAAGGGCACGGCGTGCAAGAAGGGCGTGTGCGGGCTGCCCGACGAGGCGTGGTTCTGCAAGGACAGCGCCGACGTGTGCGGCGGGCCCGTCGTGGGCGTGGTCGTCGTCACGCCCGGGGGGTTCTGCTACCTCATCGACAAGGGCGTGTCGGTGCCGAAGGTCCCGGCGGGCGAGAAGTTCCTGCCCATCACCGGCTGCGCCGACCCCCAGCAGGGGTGCGGCTCGGCCGCGTGCCAGGCCAAGAGCGGGTTCTACCTCCTGGCGCCCTGCGCGGCGTGCAAGGGCACGGGCCGGTTCGGGATGAAGTGCGAGCTGGTGCACCAGTTCATCGCCCAGGGCTGCGCCCACTACCACAGCGGGGACGGGTGCTTCGTCCCCGACCTGAGCGCGCTGAAGGAGAAGCTGCCCCCGGGCGTGACGGAGGTGACGGAGCTGGCCCCGGGCGGGTGCTGCGTGTGCTGCGAGCAGCGGGCCAAGTGCCTGCACGATGAGGACGGGATGCTGCGGCTCCAGTGGGTGAGCCCCGGGGCGTGCGAGCCCCCGGTCGTGCTCACGTCGGCGCCCGCGTCGTGCTGCTGCTCGAACAAGGCGACGCTCTCGGGCCACCGGGAGTTCCGCCAGCACGGCTTCGACCCCGCCCCGGGCCAGCTCGGCCCGATCATCCAGCACCACGTCTACACGGTCGGCACGCTCCCCGACGGCACGGTGCTGCTGACGTTCCAGGACCTGCTCGACCCGGGGAACAACTACGCGGAGAACCTGGGGCCGCTGGCCCGGTGCTGGCCGCGGCACGGGGACACGCGGCTGGACCCGGTGAAGCTCGGCGGCGGGCAGGTGTTCTACGGGAACGCCACGCTGGGCACGCTGCTGCTGGACTGCGAGCGGTACGAGTACGACGTGGAGTTCAACTGCCTGCCGGGCTCGTCGCTCCACTCGTTCGACAAGGGCGCGTTCAAGCTGGAGCGCAACCCCGGGAGCTGCGCGCAGGGCTGCGGGTACAAGCGCGGGGCGACGACGCCCCGGGGCCCGGCGGGGGGCGGGGGGGGCGTGGGGGGTGGGTGCGGGGGGTGCGGCAACAAGGCGAATCTAGGGGAACAGCTATGAGGATCAGCGATATCTGGCACACCATCCAGGGCGCCGGCAAGTACCTGGCGTGCCCGCGCGCGGACGACGCGGTGGCGT
>Ga0196964_10000253_pt1 | contig 40224 bp, 55 predicted proteins | sample S1_10metaG_FD_148615 | JGI IMG/M metagenome (GOLD analysis project Ga0196964, IMG submission 148615) | Soil microbial communities from Anza Borrego desert, Southern California, United States - S1_10 | ecosystem: Environmental > Terrestrial > Soil > Desert | place: USA: California | collected...
CAAACCGTTTATTCGGCCTCATTGGATGTGACTGATAAGACCAAGCTCAGCACATATCAATCTGGACTTCAAACGGCCATCGATCACATGAATGTAATCATCAACAAAATAGATACGGACTTCCCAGCGGTCCAATGAAACACCGCGTATTAAGCGCTTTACTTGCGTTACTTCTAATCCAAAGCACCGCTTTTGGAGCATGTGACTCTTTTACAAAGCTCATGCTTCACAAGAACGGTGCGGATGCCTCCACCACCTTCACGGATAGCTCGACCTCCGCGCATACGGTCACGGCAGTAGGAAACGCGCAGATCGATACGGCTCAATCTAAATTCGGTGGGGCGTCCGGGCTATTCGATGGGGCGGGAGATTATCTAACCGTCCCAGACCATGCTGATTTTGACTTTGGAACTGGTGATTTTACCGTAGACGCGTGGGTTAGGTTTAGTGGCAGTGTATCAAACGACACACTCGTCACCAGGGGTAACGATGACTTTCTTATAAAAATCTCGAATGATGAGATTGAAGTCAAGTTGGTGTCTACCACTGCCATTGTGCGGGCCACAACCATTGCACAGAACACTTGGTATCACATTGCAGTTTCTCGTAGTGGAACAGACGTCAGAATATTTCTTAATGGTACTCAAGTAGGAGCTACAGCCACATCCTCTGCGAATGTTAATTACACAACCCCGCTTGCGATTGGGGCAAATGATGTAGGTGGAACACCATTCCAGTTCTTTTCAGGTTGGATCGATGAGTTTAGGGTTTCAAAGGGTGTTGCTCGCTGGACAGCTGATTTTACGCCGCCAACTTCGGAATATTGTGCAAGTAGCGCACGACGAATTTTCATGGTGAGCTAATGAAAGTAGATATCATCCAAACCTCATTTGCCGCCGGCGAGATAGGCTCTCCGCTCCATGGCCGGTCGGATCTTGCGCAATGGAATAACGCCTGTCAGATCGTCGAGAACATGATCCCGCGCTCCTATGGCCCGGTCCTCTCTATGCCGGGTACCCGGTACGTCGCCACGGTAAGCTCATCTACACTTCGGACCCGCCTCATTCCTTTTGTCTTCAATAGGACAGACGCCTATATCCTCGAAATGGGCGATTTATATATGCGCTTTTATACCAATCGGGGCCAGGTGGCTGCATCGTCCGGCGCCGGCACGGAGAATTTATCGGGCATCTCGGACCTAATTGCGCATTGGAAATGTAATGATAATACCAATTCCACGACCGTCTTAGACGCCCAAGGAACACATAACGGGACAATATCAACGGGCGTCAATACCGCCACAATTAGCACAACTGGCGTCGTATCGACCGGCTTTAACCTAAACGGCATCTATTCGGTTGCCGTGGCCGATCATAATAATTTCACCCGTACGGCCTCGAGCCAACCCATGTCGATCGTTGGATGGTTCTACTATGTGGCAAGTGGTGGCATTCAAGCGCTTGTCGGTAAAGGGGACACAGGCCAAGAAGAATACAGATTGGATATGGATAACGGCGGGCTTGGATTTCGCGTATTCGACAATAATCAGCCGACAAGCCATAGATTTACATCGTCCATTTCTCTAAATGAAGGGTGGAATTTTGTCGCGTTAGTTTTCGCCGGTGACGGAACCCAAGCTTCTGATTGCAAATTTTATGTAAACAAAGTTCTTGCCGTTACCTCTATTGGTGATATTGGAAGCTATGTCGCCATGAGAAACACGACTGGCCGCTTCTTTATCGGCCGATTTGGATCGCCGGAATATCTATGGCAGGGGAAAGTCGATAACGTCGCCTTCTTTCATAAAGCTCTGTCCTCGGCCGAGGTAAGTTCTTTATACAACATAAGCGCCTATCAGATCACGACCGTTTTTCGGGAAAACGAGATATTCGATGTCCATTATGCGCAGCTAAATGACGTGGTATGGCTGACCCACCCCAATCACCCTCCGCAAAAACTGATAAGAACCTCATCGAATGAATGGGCTATATCGAATGCGCCAATCACCGGTGGGCCGTTTCTTGACACAAATACCAATACCTCAACAACGCTTTCTGTCTCGGCGACCCAAGGAACGATCAATGTAACGGCCGGAACTGGCAAGGTCGTCTTTACCCTATCGGGAAGCACCCTAGGCCATCACAATGCCTTCTTTGCGATCGGCGGTCTTACGGCTGAAACCAGCGGCACAACCGGGCTAAAAGAGGTCGCTTACGTCAAAATCACCCATGTTATCAATAGCTATACCGCGACCGCGACGGTAATTAAGAACATTCCGGTCACCACGGCCACCTCTAATTGGGCCGAGGGGGCGTGGAGCGCGGTAAGGGGCTATCCTGCCCGCGTCGCTATCCAGGAGCGCCGCCTATGGTTTGCCAGGACCAATCACGAACCGCAGAAGGAATGGGGTTCTAAGGTTTTTGAATACGAGAACTTTGCCCTGGATACCCAGGCCGATGATGATGGCCTAAACCTAGGCCTAGCCTCGAATGAGTCAAACGAGATCCAATGGCTTGCGCCGGGCAAATCCCTCATTGCCGGAACCTTTGGCGGTGGCTTTGTGACCAATTCAGGCTCCACCGAGCCGATTACGCCGGATAACGCCAATGCCTCCGAGGAAATAGGTGTCGGATCCGAGCCCATCATGCCGAAGAAGATAGGAAACTTTATCTATTTTGTCCAAAGGTTCGGAAAGAAGCTCCGAGAAATGTTCTTTAATTGGGAGTTAGACGCCTATAAGGCTGCCGATCGAACGATCCTCGCCCCTCACATATTGGGCGATGGGGTAATTGACATGGACGTGCAGCGTAACCCCGAGACGATTCTTTATTGCGTTTTAACGTCGGGAACCCTGGCAACCATGACCCGGGAGGTCGATCAAGAGGTGACAGGATGGGCTAGGCACACGACAAGCGGGACCTATACCTCAGTCGCCGTGATCCCATCCCAAAGCGAGAATTACGACGAGGCGTGGGTCATCGTCGAGCGATGGATCAACGGCTCTCAAAAGAAGTATATCGAGTATTTTGACAATCTCGAGGTGCCATCCAGGCAGGACAAGTGTAACTACCTTCACTCGGCCCTTACCTTTGACGCTTATGAGGCGACAAGCACTTCGGCCGTCACGATATCGCTCTCCGCTTCCTCGGGGTCTGTCACCCTTACCTCGTCGAGTGCTTATTTTAATGGTGGGATGATAGGAAAAAGGCTAAGGGCGATCAATTCCGCTGGCACGACCATCGGCGAGGGAACAATCACGGCAACGGGGTCCACAACCTCGATTACCTTAAGCATCACGACGACCTTTAATGCCTTGAGTTACGCCCGCGGGCTTTGGGGGGTGTCGGTGGCAAGTGTATCAGGACTGACACACCTTGAAGCAAAGACGGTCGGGATCCTTGCTGACGGGAAAACCGAGTCTTTGACGCGCTCCGTGGCCTCCGGGGTCGTTACTTTGGGGAGCAATTACTTTGTTATCACCGTCGGGCTTTCCTATGATCAGATCCTTTTTACGCTTCCCAAGGAGGCCGGAACCAATAGAGGCACCGCCCAGGGCAAGATGCAGCGGTATAACGAGATCGCCTTTAAGGTCAACCGTTCGACCCAAGGCTTTAAGTATGGGCCGGATTCAAGCAATCTTGATGATGTAAATCTCGCTTTTACACCAACCGTTACGACACTTTATACGGGTATCCTACCGCCACAGGCCGGCGGCATATCTATGCGAGGGGGATATGCCAGGGGCGCTCAAATTTATATTAAAAACTCGAATCCGCTACCGATCGAAATATTAAACATCATTGGCTCTTTGGACACCGAGGAAAAATAAATGGCTATAGGAACAACCACAGCGATCTTATTAGGGGTAGGGGCGGCATCGGCCGGGCTTCAAGTAGGCGCTGGAAACGCTCAAGCAAAGAACATCGAGCGCCAAGCCAAGTATAACGCCGAAATTTACGACCAACAGGCCGGGATGATCCAGGAGAAAAAGAGGATTCAGGATCAACAATTCAACAGGCAAGCCGCCAGGGTGAGGGGGTCCATCGTCTCAAGAACAGCCGGCAAGGGACTTTTATTGTCCGGCTCCCCGGCCGCGATCCTAGCCGACACCGAAAGCGAAATGTTATTCGATAAAGCCATCGCCGACTATAACCTCGACGTTGAAAGAAATTACGCTGCCTCTGGGGCTGGGTATATGAGAGATGAAGGGGCCTCACAAAGCCGGCTTGCAAGATTTACAGGCTATAGTAACGCCTTCTCAACGCTTCTTAATACCGGCTTGATGGCGGCCCCGTCAATGGCCAAAGCCCCGACATCTGGAAGCACGATCTACAGACCATCGAACACAGGAAGGACCTATAAATCGCCCTATGGAAACACTTACAAATACTGAGGTGAAAGGTGCCTGATTTCCCGCGCTACCAATCCAAAGGTCAAATAACCACCCAGCAGCCCGCCGTACAGGCCGCAGACGACACTACAGGCGAAATGCTGGGCCAGGTCGCCAAGGTAGGCCAGAACGTCCAGGAAGCGGCCTTTAAATGGTCCAATACCGTCGATACGGTACAAAAGACGGCCGCCACGGCAAATTTCAAATCAGGGCTATTGGACATCACCCAAAGGGCCCAAGACGACCCCGATTACAATAACTCCGACCAGTATTTCAAAGAGATCGAGAAACTACGAACCCAAAGCCTGAAGGGCTTCTCATCTAAAGCCGCCGAGGCGCAAGCCGCCGTCGAGCTTGGGTATGATGCGAAAGTTGCCCAGATCCAGATCCAGAATCTTTACAAGAAGAAGATGATCGATGTGGGACAGGCGAGCATGCTTAAACTAATCGATACCGAAATCAATAACCCTAGTGAATCCAGCCTGTCAAATATTCAAAATATTCTTAATACACAGGTGGCCTCTGGAATCGTAGACCATAAGGATGCCTATAAGCTTTATCAGGACTCGGAGCAAAAGGTCAAATTTAACACATTTCTTAGAGATTTCCGAAACGACCCGGTCGCTGCCGAGAAAGCATTCACTAAAAATACATACGGGCTAGATATCGAGACCTCCGAAAAGGCCCGCATCAAACTAAAAGAGCTTAAGGCCATGCAACGAGAACAAGAGGGTAATTTGTATGGCGATATGAGTTTGAGGGTAACGACCGGAGAGATTACAGAGGATGAGATAAATGAAGCTATCGCCGCCAATAAAGCCAATCCCAACGAAGGAATAACAGAGGCGCACGGAAAGCAGCTCATTAATGCTTATTACAAGGACGTGACAAAAAGAATCGGAGCCAAAGAGTTTAAGAAGCATAGACAAGCCATCGATTTCGTTTTTGCTGATTCTTACCAGGACAGAATCAAAGGATATGACGCGATCCTGGAAGCCTACACAGACGGGCTTACCAAAGAGGAGAGCCAGTTTTTAAAGAAGATATTGGATACAAAAAAGGACGTCCAATTCGCTAATAAAGCGGCCGCTGGCAAGAAGATGCTAGAAACCCTGCTCGGGGCGAGGCCAAAGGATATCCAGAGAGAAACACAATCCCTTCTTTCCTATGCTCAAAGAATAGCTGAGGGCATGACACCCGAAGCCGCGGCACAATCGACAGCGCTCGACATCATACACAAAGACCACCCGGCGACCGTTGCAGATCCCGATCTTCTTGTCGCATTCACTCCCATGAAAGGCTTGAGGAACATCCCAAAGGTAAAACGTGAAAATTCTGCTTGAAGACAAGAATAAGGTAGTCGATATACCCGAGGGCTTGCAGCCTAATGAGATCGAGGCCGAGCTGCGAAAGTTCTACTCCCCGGAAGAACTGCATGGCTCTACGACCTTTGAGGAAAGAGAGGGATATCGCATCCGCAGGGGCCGGGCTTCCGTAGACGACGGCAATGCTTGGTATAAGGCCATGGTAGGCGAGATATCAATGGACGATGCCAGAAAGCAATCGGAATCAATAATGGCCGAGTTTACCCCAGACAACGATGAGAAACATCAAGCCTATAACTGGCCTGAGCGGTTCGCGGGTGCCGCAACGGAAATCCTGCCTTACATGATGGATTCGGCTATAACTGGCGCCGTTTACGGGGAGGCGATGGGGGCGACATTTGCCGGCGGCGCCATGCTGGCCGGCCAGGCCGGACCACAAGCTTTTATCCCTGAGGAAATAGTCACGGTTCCAGGGGCGTATATCGCCGGCAGATCGGTGGGACAGGTTTGGGGCACATGGATGAATGCGACCAAGGTAGAGGGCGGCAATGCCTATAAAACCATGGTTGAGGGAGGTATTGACCCGGCAACGGCCCGAAACTTTGCGCTACCGGCGGGGTATCTCATAGGGGCGCTTGAGCTTTTACAGGTGGAGCGTCTTATCCCTTCTTTTGGCCGGCAGGGCATAACGGAGTTTTTGAAGAAAGCGGCGGTTAATAAAGGCTCCAAGGCTTACCAAACTTTAAGCAAGGCTTCGGCGCAGATGGCGAAGAATTTAGCCGCAACCACCGCCATTGAAACTGGCCAAGAGATGACGCAGGAGATCGTCAACCTGACCGCAGAGGTAGGAGCCGGCATTTATAACGATATGGCCGAGGAGGAAGGTTATATCGGTCCCGGCGAAGAAGATATCAAAGAGCGCCTACAAAATACCCTGACAAACTCCCTTCTTGGATTTCCATTATTGGGCCTTCCAAGGGCAATCCATTCAACGGTATCACTTAATGGCAGGGATCGTTTCGCAGAAAGACCCCTGACCAAGCAAGCCAAAGAATCGTTAAGTGGTGATTTAACAGAACTGATCCAGGACGTAAGCAAGGTCGAGGAATTTAAGGAATTTCAAGATAGCCTTGGTGAAGAATTTGGCGATAAAGAAGCCGCTGAGTATGGCTTCGATAACCGCGTTCTTTTTGAAGAAGCAATCTGGAATGCCTCGCGCAATGTGAAAGAGGGCGATATGTACGCCGAAAATCTACAAATGCGCCAAAAGGACAAGGCAAACCTAATGGGGCCTATAGGCAACGCTTATCAGACCGCCGCCGAATCTGTCTCAAGGATCGCCGAACCAATATCCACCCGCCTCAATACAATCAATCCCAAGCTTAAGAATAGGATGCGGAGGTATGAGTTTGACCTAAAGCAGCGAACCTTACAGGACGAAAAAGCCGTTTTTCCTTTCCTTCAAAAGTACGACAAGCTTTCTGAAAAAGACCAAGCCGACCTGGACTTGGCCTTCAAAAACAATGACGACGCCAGGATCAAAGAAATCATCGAACGAAATAGCATGGCCGCGGAGTATAAGGCCGTCCGGCACACGCTGGATGCCCTATATGAGAGGGCTACGAAGACCGGCGTGAATATCGGCTACATTCCAGAGTATTACCCAAGGCAGATCAAGGACGCCAAGGGGATGCTCAAGCTCTTTAAGCAACAGGACGAATGGCCGGAAATGCAAAAGGCCATCAATGAAAAAGAGGAAAAGCTAGGGCGCAAGCTTACCGATAACGAGAAGGCCGAGCTGCTTAATTCCATGCTACGGGGCTATAGGGGCAAGAATAGGACGCCCGGCAACATCAAAAAGCGTGAGATATCCGTCGTTACGCCCGAGTTAAACAAGTTCTACCACCAGGCCCCCCAAGCTCTTTTGAATTACATCTACGGCGTCAATGATTACGTCGAGGCCCGCCGCTTCTTTGGTAAGTCGGTTAAGGGATCCGAAATGAGCGAGGAAGCAACCAAAGCGAGCATTGGGAATTTTGTCTTAAACCTTCTTGAATCCGGTGAGATTGAAGGCAAAGACGCCCAAAGCGTGTCCGATGTTCTTTTGGCCCGGTTCTCCACGAAAGGCCCAGGGGAGATAACCCGGGCCGTTAAAAATATTTCCTATATGGAAACGATGGGTAGCGTGACATCTGCCATTACCCAGATCGGTGACATCGCCTTCTCTCTTTATAAGAATGGCTTTTATAACACCGGAAAGGCCCTCGCCAAGCGCCTAGGCGGCCAGGCTGAGATCACCCGAGAAGATATAGGAATTGAGAGGATTGCCGAGGAGTTCGCAGACAAATCAAAGACGGGTGCCGCTCTCGATAAAGTCTTTAAGATGGTCGGGCTTAACTGGATGGATCGACTAGGAAAAGAAACGCATATTAATGCGGCGCTCGAGAAGTTTCACAAATTGGCAAAGAACGAGCCGGCAGCTCAAAACGAAAGACAAGCAAAATTTGCCTCTTTAATAAACAATAAAGACCTTATCTCCGAACAAAGCCGAAAAGAGGCTGAGTTTATAGGCAATAATCTTGAGGAATTTGACGAAGCTTACAGGGCCAAGCTCAAAAAAGAGTATAAGACAGACAACCCCAATATTATCTCGTCTGATGTTGCCCGGACCGCTGAAATGGAGGGCCGAGGAAAATTTACTGATCAAGCTTCCGCTGATCGCCATGCTGGGGTATCCGCATACAGCAAAATGCTTTATGAGGAAATGCTTTCTGATCAGACGCTTTGGGATAAAAACGTCATGGTCATGGCTGGCGTTTCCGGCGCCGGCAAGACAGGAGCGGTAAGAAAACTAGCTCCCAAAGATTTGAATGACGATATAGTTTACGATACGAATGTTGCTTCTCTTGAATCCGGGGTACGAATTATCGAACAAGCCCTAGCCTCCAATCCCGAAAGGGAAGTTCAGGTTTTTTATGTAGATCGGGATCCAATAAAGGCATTTGAAGAAGGCGTTATACCGCGTTATTTGGACCCCGAGGGAGATCACCGCGTACTGCCAATAAAAGCACATTTAAATAACATAAAATCAAGAGAAGCAATTAAGCAACTATATGAGCGTTACAAGGATAACCCAAGAGTTCGGTTTGAATTTATTGGAAACTACGGTGAGAAGGGGGCTTATACCGAGACCTCTATTGAAAATATAGCTTCTAAGGTGTATAATATTGATGAAATAGGAGCAATCCTTGAAAAAGGAATCAAAGAAAAACTCAACGCCGGAATCCTCACCAAAGAAGCCGCAGACGCCTTCCGCGGAAAGACATCTTCGATTCACGGAGATATGCGCCCGTCGGGTGCAGACTCTAACCAAGAACACAGCCTCAAATTAAGATCCAAACCAAAAACCCCTTCTAAGTTTTATAATCAACTTGTAGATATTTTCGGTGATAAAGAAGCCGGAAATGTTATCGATGATTTAATCAGTAAAACTCCCTCCGAAAACGTCAAGTTTTTGCTTTTTTCAGAGCTTGCCGATGTCCAACCGATCGCTTTATCCGAAATGCCCGAAACCTATCTCCGTGCCGGAAATGGCAGGATCTTCTATATGCTCAAGACCTACACCATCAAGCAAATCGATGTGTTTAGGAACGAGGTATTTTTACAGATGAAGGATAACCCGGCCAAAGCTTTAGGTAACCTTGTAAGACTCTCTGCATTGCTCATTTTTGCTAATGCCACAGCTGACGTGATTAAGGACTTCCTGCTTGGGCGGCCTATGGATTCTGAAGACGAGGACTATTGGACTACCAAACTGGTAGACAACATCATCCGTTTATTTGGTATCAGCAAATATAGCCTTTACCGATTCAAAAAGGATGGTGTCTCTGAGGGAATCTCAAGCATTGTACTGCCTCCGATATTCAATTTCGTAGCCCGCGGCGCCAAAGATATCGACAAGGCCATGAAGGATGACGGGGAATTTGAGGCACATCAGGCCGAGATTATTCAGAGCGTTCCGCTTCTCGGTAAGCTCTATTATTGGTGGTTCGGTGGCGGCAGAAAAAAAATAGAGGACGAGGCTTAACGATGTTCGATGTCTGGCTCGTAAGGATCGGGATGGTTCCATTTGTAATAAAAGGCAGCCCCAAGAACGCCGATTATCATGGTCCAGGCGATAATCAACGCCAAGATCGATTTCCAGGTATGTTTTTCTTTTTGCATAAAAAAGCGGGGGCATTTAGCCCCCGCAAGTTTTCAGTCGTTCCAACCGAGAGTGTTTGCGTTATTCCACGAATTTCCATCATTGGAAGTATCGCGGTAATGGCTCGATACATACGTTCCATTGCTGCGGGTATAGCCTTTGATGCGCTTGATCTGGGCATACGCAGGAGAGGCGAGGCTTGATACAAACGCGAACAGGGCGAACGCTAGAACTACTTTCTTCATGTTGTCCTCCTTTTATGTTGGGCATGAACAGAAATAGCGTACCACACAAAATTAAGCTTAGGGAAAAAGGAGTAAATTAAAGATGTCAGGCCCGGATGGGGTAGACAGAAGGCGCTCGGACGACGAGTTCAAAATAAATCTATTAAGGAAGCTTGATGCCATTGAGTATGAAGGAAAGGCCATGAAGACCGAGCTTTTGAATCTTTCAAAAAGCGTCGAACACTCGAACGCCAATACAAAAGCCTTCAAGGTCTTGATCGACGAGGACATTCAGAACCTTCGTGTAGCGATCCAAGGCGACGAGGGGAAGGGAATCGTTGGTCTTGCCTCGCGCTTTTCAACGCTCATCCATGAGCTTTCCGAGCATATCATTCAGGATCGATGGGCTTATGGGATCATGATCACGCTTCTTATAACCACACTCGGATGGACGGTGTTTCATGCCAAATAAAGCAGGAGGACGCATAGATGCAAAGCGGGTCCAAAAAAGGCCGCAAAGGCCGGAAGGGGTACTAATGCCTACGAATAGAACAACCTGGATGGTCATATTGGCGGCGATTTCCGCAGCCGCTATTTATGCTCAGACGGTCGTAACAAACGGATTTGATTTTGGTGAGTTCATCAAATTCGTTAATTCCGAGGCCGTGATCGCAGCTCTCGGATTCTTAAGGGCAGCCGTCGCAAAAAAGTAACGCCGCGGACTCTCCACCAGTTAGATGCGCTACTTCTCGCGCTAAAACTGGTGGGGAATGTCCGCATTGAAACCGGCCGCCTATACACTCCTGACGGCACCCCTTACGCCGGCTTCAAGGTGACTATCGGATCGGTGCTAGACCCCTCCTCAGTCAAACGCACCTACACCGATATAGAGGCTATTTTCCAAAAGAATAAGACTCCCTATAAGATTCACGAAGAATTTAGGGAGGGTAGCAAGTTCAAGTCTTATACGATCGAAACCGGCCCAATATAACCTTGACAGACAATTAAAATTTCTTAATAATCACCCCTTCGTAATTTAGCCCATTTATACGCTTTTAAGGCCAGTTCAGCACTTTTGAACCCCTAGCTTTGGCCTCGCCTGGGAATCGCCATCGGATTGCCCACAGGCCGCCCCTTTGATGGTAAAAAAGACCCTCAAGGGAAGCCATGCCACCAATCAATAACCGATTTAAAAAGCCAACATTATCCGAAGATCTTTTAGCGGATTATCTGACATACCTTTCAGACCTTGCTCAGATGACCCCCGATTCCATCCGGCATAACCGGCGCTGGATCGAACGAATTGAGGAGGCCTATGGAGGATCTATTCTGGGTGCCCAGACGGCCTCTCAAGTGAATGCTGCCATCCTTGAGGTGGCAAAGACCCGAAAAGTCGCCTATAACGGATCTCCTCAATCAGAGGATACTGGCCAATTGAAGTTTAGGCTTGGCCGGGCGGTCGTCGGATATATGCGTTGGGCCTATTCTGAAAACTTTATCCAAAAGAATATCTACCAAAAAAATCCATTTAGAAGACCTCATAGCCCTGAGGCAAATTGGCATGATGAGGAGAGGACCATGGCTTTATATAAGGATGAGAGTTTTTCTTTATATGATCGCGCTCTGATTCGCTTTCTTATAGATACCGGCTGCCGGGTGGGGGAGATGTGCCAAATCAAGCTTGAGGATGTTGATCTTGATAATGGACACGCGAGGATCTTTATGCCAAAGGTCAAACGCCTTAAAGATGTCCCGTTATCAGAGCATACCTGTAAAACCTTGAAGGCTCTAATAAAACGTAGGCGGCACACTCCGTTTTTATTCCACAGTAGGCAAAGTGCCACCATAAGCCCTAACGCAGTGAGGATTCGCCTAAGAAAGTTGGGTCAGAAATTGGGCTATAGGATCAACCCTCATTCCTTCCGACACGCGGCCGGAACATTATGGGTAAAACACCATGGCGAGATACAAGCTCAAAAGCTTTTAGGCCATGTGGACCATGCGGCCACCGCAAGATACACGCATTATCTCTTGAAGGACCTCAAAGAAATGCAAAGTGCAATTTACGAGGGAAGGCTGGCGCCCAGAGAGTTAGTATCCGCGTCCAAAAAATAATTTCATTTTGTGCTTGATATCGGCTAACCGTTAGCGTATAATTTGGGTGTAAGAGAAAAGGAGGTAGAAATGAGAAAGCTAACGGCGAAGGAAAAACTGGACCTTCTCTTGAAGGCTCAGGAGAAGTTAAACGATCAATCCGTCATTGACGATCTGACGCTTGGTGGGATCCTTCCACTTGGCGAGGTCTTCGTGACCGAAACGGAGGCTGCATGAAGGACGGAATAGTGAACGGCAAGAACGGCCTGGTCTGCGCGTTCTGCGGCGCCACCAAGAACGAGGTTTCGTTCTTCATCGGCGCCACCAGGGAGCCTGACTGGTGCATGATCTACGGCACAGGCAAGATGGCGTGCCCCGCGTGTTACCCGAAGGCGGCCATAGAGGGTGTGAAGGCCGTGGACAAGGCAATCGAGAGATACAACAAGGAGGTCGCGTGACGCTAACTAAGGAAGACGGCTTAAAGGTGGCGATCAAGCAGATTGCTTTCTACGCCGCGAACTGGTTCACCGAATACGCCAAGAGAGAGACGTTCATCGAGGAAGCCACGACCGCGGTGATCGAATCGTACCTCGCAGCCAAGGATGGCTACGGGGTTAAGAGAGGCGTCGAGCTTGAACGGATCGCCTACAAAGCCAACGGGAAGACCGAGGCAGAGTTCAGAGCCTACCTCGTCTCCCAAGACTAAGGAGAGTTGCATGACTAAGCACACGAAGGGGCCGTGGAGATGGGAGAAATCACGTTCGCTCCATCATTTGCAAGGGCCGAGAGGTTCGCTCGGTATTAGCACCGGAAAAGAACTAGACGCCAACGCCGCCCTCATCGCCGCCGCGCCGGAGCTTTTGGAGGCGTTGAAAGGATTGATTGACTGCAACCTGATGCGGAATCTCGTCGGCGGCTATCAATTTCAGATCGAGCAAGCCGAGAAGGCCATCGCCAAAGCGGAGGGGCGGTAATGGATCAAGCAATGCTGCTCCGTTCGCTATACGAAGACTTCAACGGTGATCAAAATGCGTGGTACGAATACTACGGCGCGGAGATTGATTATGCCTTCGGGCTTGCTTGACAATCCGTTAGCCGTTAGCTATAATACCCTCACCATGAAACGTGAAATCATTTGTGAGGTATGCAGCAAGAAGAAGTCGGTATCAAGATCCGACGCAAAGTATTGTTCGGCCCGATGCAAAAATATCGGGTGGGCATTGAAGAAGGCAAGTAAGTTGACAAACAAAAAGAAGTAGTATAGGGTGAATGCGCTTACATGACGACACTCAAATCCGCTAAACCAATTTTCAAGTTGAATGCCCCGGAGGCAAGCGATTCCTTCCTGGGATGCGGATCCCGAGTGTCGTCCTCCGTGGGCGCTTTTACCTCGCCTGGGCCTATCTCTATCGTTTCGTAGTACCAGTTGTCGAATCCCTTTGGCCTCGCCATTTGAGGTAAGGTAAGACAAAAGGTAGTTAACGAAAGATAAGAGATAGGCCCAGAGCCGAAAGGTTCTGGGCTTTTGTTTTTTGGCCCCGGTCGCTTTCGGCGATACGGGGCCTTTTTTATTGGGCCCTCTTAAAAGGGGGAAGCGATGGGAAGACAGATGGACCTAAGAAGCGAAGTCGAGGAACAGCTTGTGGAAGCTACCGCCTCGCTCCTGAAATCGTTGGAAACCAAGGATCTAAGACCCGTGGCAAAGGCCGTCCAAACGCTGAAGTTCGCCCAGATGGTGAACCAGGGCAAAGCCAGGGATCGCCGGAAGGCCGCGGCGATCTGGGATGGCAAGGAACGCCGGGCGGCTCTATTGATCGAGGCTCTTTTGGCCGGGGTGCTGCTATTTGTGGCCGTCCCCGTCTCCGCGGCCGAAGGCTTTGCCACCTATTACACGACCGCCTCATGCAAGGCCGAGGGCACAAGCGGGATTTGGACCGCCTCCAAGGAACGCTTCAATGAAAAGGCGCTGACGTGCGCCCTTCGTAGACATGACTTCGGCAAAGAATACCTCGTCTACTCCCCTGACACCAATAGATCGATTGTCGTTAAGCACAACGATTTTGGGCCTAGCGAGGTGAGCTATTACCAACACGGGAACATCATCGACCTCACACCTGCCGCCATGAAGGCTCTTGGAATCAAAGGCCGGGGGCGGGTATTCGTGCAGGAGGTCAAATGACCCCTCTCGATTACAGGACGCAAGAAGCTGCCGCCAAATACGAATATGACCGTGGCCTTATCTCGTTTATCGAAATGAAAAACCGCATTCAAGAGATCCAAGAAAGAGAACAGCTTTCAAGGGAGGCTTGCTAATGACCCTCTCAAAGAAGCGCGTTCTCAAGCACAAGCCTTGGAAGAAAAATGAGAACTCTCCATGGAGAAAGGGCCTTCTTAAGAATGGCGAAAGGCCGTCAAAGAAAGGGCTTCCGTTCAATAAGGAGGGTTACAACATATGAAGAATAACCGCGGTGCTATCGAAATTCTAGGCCTTTTGATCTTTACGACGCTGCAGATCTTGGTGCTCAAAGGCGCCGAGTATTACGACCTGAACCGGCCCAAGAACATGCTGAAGATCCAGACCGGCGACATCCATACCGCCCGGATGAACTTCGCATCCAAGGACGAGGTCGAAAAGCTCGAGCGTGAATCAGGCAAGAAGCTGTCCGAAATGGACTTCCTGGATATCAGCGAAAAATGAACATCCCAACCCTGCAAGGAATCGTGGGCAAAATAGACACCCTGCTTGAAGAACGAGGAATCACGCTTCCGGTTTGTGAGCATGGCCCCCTGAACCGCCGAAAGATGAATGGCGGTGGCGAGGTCTGCGATTGTGGCGAGGAATTTCTACCAGATGGAGACGGCGACAATGACTAAAACCATCGACCGGACACAATTCCTAGGATCGTCCGAAATGGGCATCCTCTTGGGCCTCGATCAGTATAGGTCGCCTCTTAAGCTCTGGGCTATCAAGACCGGGCGCCTGACCAATGAGATCACCTCCGAGGCCGCCGAATGGGGTACCCGCCTTGAGGGTGTCGTGGCTCAGAAGTTCGCCGAAAAGAATGGCTGCAAGCTCATGGCCTATAAAAAGCGGTTCGTCCACCCGGTATATCCATTCATTTCCTGCGAGCTTGACCGGATCATCGTTGGAACCGATGAGATCGTCGAGGTCAAGACTTGCCATGACCGGCTTATCAAGAATTGGTCAGGCGAGGATATGCCACAGAATTACTGTGTGCAGCTAAATACCGCCCTTGGTCTTTCAGGCCGAAAAAAAGGCCACATCGCCCTCTTGGCCGGCGGCCAGAAATACATCGAAAAGCACATGGATTTCGACCAAGAGCTATACGACATGGTTATCGAAAAGGCGGTCGCTTTCTGGAATAACCACGTTCTGGCCGACCTCGCGCCAGTCGCCATCGCCATGGATAACGACGAGCCGGCCGACACCCTTGACCTTCTTTACCCCGCCTCTAATTCCCAGGCCATCGAGTTTTGCGGGGACGTTGCCAAAGAAATTGATGTTTTAGTCGATGACCGTTTAGGGGCCTTGGAATCCATGAGCCACCTAAAGGAAGAACTAAACAAGATCGAGGCCAGGATAAAGCAGCTTATGGGCGAGAACGAGGAAGGGACTACCGCCAATAGCCGCATTTCATGGAAGACGGTGAACAGGAAAGAATACACCGTCAAGGCCTCGAGCTATCGACAAATACGGACGACTAAAACAGGAGAAGCAAAATGACCACCGCCATCGAAAACACAAAAAAGAGCATCCAGAACGGGTCTCTTACAGGAATCGAGCCCATCGAAAAGCTCTTGAAGAAAGACGAGATTAAGAGCCGCTTTTCGGAGGTCTTGGGTCAGAAGGCCGCGGCGTTCATGTCCTCGGTGCTGGCGGCGACCAATATCAACACGCAGCTTAAGGCTTGTGACCCCATGACGGTCTTATCGTCTGCCATGGTGGCGGCAACCCTGGATCTTCCTATCAATCAATCCCTGGGTTTTGCCCACCTTGTTCCTTATTCCGGCCGCTGCCAGTTCCAGATCGGCTGGAAGGGCCTAGTTCAGCTTGCCCACAGAACAGGAAGCTACAAGACCATCACCGTCGCCGAGATCTATGACGGCGAGCTCGTCGAGTATAACCGCATCACGGAAGAAATCGAGTTCAATACCAACAATAAGAAGTCGGATAAGGTGATCGGCTATTACGCCCGGTTCGTACTTATCAACGGCTTCGAGAAGTCGCTTTATATGACCCGCGCAGAAGTTGAAGCCCACGGGAAGAAATACTCGAAGTCCTATTCCTCCGGCCAATGGACGAAGGACTTTGACAGCATGGCCAGGAAAACCCTGATAAAGCTCCTTCTGGGCAAGTGGGGGCCTATGTCCACCGAGCTTCGCCGGGCGATCGTTGCCGATCAATCGGTGTCTAGCACCATCACGGTCGAGCCTGAGAACGCAACCTTGGACTACCCGGATGGTAATACCGATGAAGAAAAGCCCCAGGAGGGCTCTCAATCCGTCAAAAAGACGGCCTTGGACATCAAGATCCATGAAGCCAAGGAAAAGGTCGGTAAGGACCGTTATTACGCGATCCTTGGGGATATGGGCCATGAGCATATGACGACCCTCTCAAACCTCGAAAAAGAGGTGTTTCTGGGCAAGCTGAAGGATGCCATCAAAGAAAGACAGGCAGCTTAATAGCTCTTTAAATTTGTTGTGATTAGTAATGTCTTCAAAGCCAAGCGCGGCAATGAAGACAGAAGACCTACGGCGAGCGAATTACCTTTTCGGGGTCGGTTCTGCGAAGACCCGTAGGCAAAATTTTTTTGGTCAAAGTTTTTAAAAAAATGGTTAAAGAAAAATTAATCGAAAGGTCCAAGTGGCAAAGCGTTTCACAGATACGGAGAAATGGGGCGATCCTTGGTTTAGGAATCTTCTTCGTGAGTATCAAATCTTTTGGATCTATTTGTTAGATCAATGTGATGCTGCGGGTGTCTGGAAGGTTGATTTTGAGCAAGCGGAATTTTTCTTAAAACAGAATTTAAATGACAAAGAGCTAATCACCGTTTTTAAAGATCGGATCATTATTTTTGACGAAGGAAATCGTTGGTTTATCCCAAAGTTCATTACCTTCCAATACGGTCATTTAGACGCTAATTGTCGTCCTCATAAGTCTGTTCTAAATCTTTTGTCTACTTACAAACTTGAAAGGTATTTAAAGGGTATGGATACCCTTAAAGACAAAGACAAGACAAAGACTATACAAGACAAGACAAAGACAACAGGGCACTTTTCGGGATGTGTTTGTGCGAGGTGCCGCAAATGATGGCGCGTTGCCGGTGGTGCGATCAACAACCGAAGAATTGTAGGTGTTCAAAATGATCCACGGCATGTCGAACCGAGAATTTGTCCTATCCATTCTCCGTGATGGGAAGCCTCATTTTTCCAGGGAGTTTGTAAGATCTGCCGATGGAGAAGATCTCCTTCTCGATTACCGCAAAAGGATCTCCGAGCTTCGGGAAGAAAAGCACGGCGGTTACGACATAAGACCCGTGACGATTAATGGTCGCCCGGGTTATCAGCTTTTCTACAAGACAGACTTATTTGGACACGCGGCATGACCTGGGGAGCGATTAAACGCAACCTCACCGACAAGCTTTTCTCGGACTATATCCGAATCAAAGCCAAGTGGATTTGCGAGCTTTGCAAGCGTGATTTTTCCACACGCCAATCTAAATTCGATTGCTCCCATTTTTACACCCGCGGAAACAAAGCTGTTCGCTTTGCCGAAGAAAACTGCTCCGCACTTTGCCGCGGATGCCATGACTATTTCGGAAAGAACCCAAAAGAACACACTCTCTGGATGGAAAGAAAGCTTGGGATGGAAGGTTTTGCAAAGCTTACGATTCGAGCCCACCAAACGAAACCCTCCTGGGAGATCAAATTTGACGAACAGACGATGAGGGTTTGGCTTAAACAACAACTGGCGAGGATGGGGGCATGACCCAAATAGCGATCGGCGAAGAAGTATATGCCATAAAAGCCTCCGCAGAACATGTGAAAGAGGAGTCGGAATGGTTCGGAAGTCAGATTGAATCTCTCCAAGCTTCCCGCATGAAATATCCGGTTGGCAAGGAGTTCAAGGTCCACCATCACATTCTCAATCCTCGGACCATCAAAAGAACCCAGGAAGCTTTTATCGTCATAAAAGGCAGGGTCGCCGTGGATATCTACGACATGAAGGGTGCCATCATCGGAAGTTTAGAAGCGGGTCCAGGTGAAGCGATCTTTGTCTACCGGGGCGGCCACGGCATACGGGTCCTTGAGGACTTTATCGGGTACGAGATCAAAGCCGGCAGCTATTCATACGTTTCAGAAGACAAGGTCTTTCTCGAAGATGTATGAACGAAACGATGTGATCAGGCAGTTTGAAAAGACCATCGCCGAGCATTGCGGTGCGCCTTATGGCGTTGCCGTTGAAAGCTGCACCGCAGCCCTTCTTCTGTGTTGCATTTATCTCAAGGTCAAAGAGGTAACGATTCCCAAAAAAACTTATTATAGCGTCCCTTTCAGCATCCTTCATGCCGGAGGCACGGTCAATTTTGAAAGCTTGAAATGGCGCGGGGCGTACCAACTAAAGCCTTATCCGATCATCGACAGCGCCATGAGATTTAAAAAAGCCATGTTCGAGCCGGGCAAATTAATGTGCCTATCGTTCCATTATGCAAAGCATATCCCAATCGGCCGGGGCGGGATGATCCTAACCGACAACAAGAAAGCCGCCGAATGGTTCCGCGTCATGCGTAACGATGGCCGGCGAGAAGTACCGAAGGAAATGGACAAAGTAAGGCTTGCCGGCTGGAACTTTTACATGAATCCCGAACAAGCGGCGAGAGGTTTGTCTTTGTACTATTGGCGCATTTTCAATCAAAAGGATCCTCAAGACCTTCCCATGACCCACGGAGATATTTCAAGTGTTCTCTAGAAACTACGCCGAATTTTACGATTTGTTCAATTCGGACAAGCCTTACAAAAAAGAAGTGGCCTTTGTCTACCGTTGGGCGGGGCGGCCTCATTCGATATTCGATATTGGCTGCGGGACAGGGAACTACTGGAGGCACTTTCCAAAATCGACCCATATTGTCGGCATCGACAGGTCGCAAGCGATGGTCGACAACGGCTATAGGATCATCCATGCCGACGCCATGACGTTTAAAACCAATGTCCGGTTCGACTGTGCGACGGCCCTATTTGATGTCCTGAACTACATGCCGCGGAATGACTGGTGGGCCAATATCCCGGTGAAGAAGGGCGGGTATTTCATCTTCGATATTTGGGACAAAAAAAAAGTTATGCGCGACGGTTTCAAGGAAACATTCAAGAACATCGGCCGGTATTGCCGGAAGATCACGCCTGTCCGGTGGAAGGAAAACGCCATTGATCTTAAGGTCGAGGTTATCTACATCGGCGACGATCATCACGAAACCGCCGCGAGCGAGATTCATACGATGTATCTCTATGGACAGAAGGACATCAAGAAATTTTGCGGTAAGGAATTTGAGATCGTCGATGTGAAGCCCACTAGCCGTTGGCAGACTTGGTATAAATGCAAAAAAAAATAGCACTCCTTCACCGCTACCCGGCCGATCAAATTAAATCCACCAATGCAGCGTTTCCGTATCTTGTTCAAAATCGATTCAGGGAGCCATTAGATTATCGCCCAGGGGCAGTAAATTATTATGGCCCAGGCATGGACGTTTTAACCTTCAAATCCTTCGACCGCCTTTCCAAGTGGAAAAAGTTTTGGAAAAGCCTGGCCTGGATCTTCTATGCGCCTTACCTTGTCGCGGGAAAAGGCTATGACGTGATTTATTGCGACGATTCATACCCTTTTTATGGGGCAATCGTCAAAGCCGTATGCCCGAGGGCGAAGGTTGTTTTAAGAATCGGCGACCTTCACCTCATGTATTACTATTCCGGCCTCGTATACAAGGTGCTGCACTTCCTTGAGCGTATCGCCTGGCTCATGGCCGACGAGATAATCGTTATATCTGAGGCGATGGCCGAATATTTTCATGCCGAAATTGGTCGCCGGCCGAAGGTCGTTTTAGACCCGGTCGATCCGGCAGACTTCCCGCCGATCCGGTCCTATCCCACCGAAACGATCATGTTTCACGGAACGCTTACCAAAAATAAGAACGTCGACATCATGCTCGAGGCCGCAAAATGGCTGCCGTATTACGACTTTGTAATTCTTGGCGACGGACCGGATTATGCAAGGCTCAAGAAAATCGCCACGAAAAACGTTCATTTCCAAGGATGGGTGCCGTTCAAGGATATCTACCAACATATCGCCTCATGCTCGATCGGGGTCGCTTTAAGAAGCGATAACCCGGGTAATGAGTATGTCGTCACCTCGCCCTTCATCCAGTACGGGATCATGGGAAAGCCCTGCCTTGTCACCCGCCGGAAGGTCTTTGGCGACTATAAATGGCAGTTCTCCAACGTCGCCGAAATGGTGGAGAAGATACATATCCTCATGGTCCGGCCCGAGGAAGGAAAGAAACTCAAAGAGCATGTCTTGAAAAACCACGATGCTAAAAAGATCGCCGAGGAGATATGGACGATCCTATCGTCACTATCGTAATCCTCACGATGGGGGAAGCAAAAGAAGTTATAGAGTGCCTTGAAAACCAGACCTACAGAAGCTTCGAGATCATCATTGCCAAAGAAAAGGGCATCGTAAACGCCATGAATAAGGCATTGGAGAAGGCCCGCGGCGAGATATTCGTCCGAGTCGATGATGATGTCGAGATCCCGGAAAGGTGGCTTGAGTCGCTTCTTTTCCCGTTTTCAGATCCCAACGTGGCCGGCGCCACAGGGCCTACATTCGTACCAGGCTACAGAAGGAAGAACAGGGACAGCATACGGATCTGGGAGAGGCCGAATTGGTTTTTAAGGTGGTTGCAGGATAACCGAGCTTTCGCGCCGGCGGCCATTTACAAATGCGGCATGGTTTCCTACGACTCCAATTACCGGGAAAGGTTTGGAAAAGGCTGCCATCTATTCACACCGGACCATCTGGAAGGGACAAATTGGGCCATGAGGACCGAGCTAATCCGAAGGGTGGGCGGCTTTGACCCTGCCTTTGATGGGGTCGCAGAGTGGTTTGATACCGATGTCGAACAAAAGATAAAAAAGCTTGGTTACACGCTTCGCTATAGCACCGCAGCCTATCTATGGCACCTGGTAGAAAAGGGTGAGCATTTTGACGAGAGGTTCGCGGCATGGGGAAGGATCAAGAATTGGCTTAGGTATCACTTAAGACACTCAAAACTTCATTGGAAGATGGCGGTCTATTTATTGGTTTGGATGGGTTACTTCATGCAAAAAAGGATCCAGCGATGCCTAAAGTTTCGGTAATCATCCCCACAATGAAAGGCCGCAAGGCACTTTTGGAGAAGCTTCTTTCAACAATTCCATCCTATTGTGAAACGATCATTGTTGACGATGAGGACATTCTTCTTGCTGCCAAAAGAAACAAAGGAGCTAAGAAGGCTACGGGAGAATACTTCCTTTTCATCGATGACGATAACTACTTAGCCCCAGGCGCTATCGCTGCTGCAATGACCTTGGCCGAAGATGATGGGGTGGGGGTGGTTGGCTTCATGGCTTGTTATGACGACAAGAAAAACCTTATTGCGGATGGCGGCTCATACAGGAATTACACGACCGGCTTTACCGATGGGCTTATGACGAATCACCGTTATTCGGAAATCGAAAAAGAGCCATATGAGGTTGACGAGGTTGCCAATGCCTTTTTAATGCACTCGGAGCTTTTCTTTGAGTTGCAAGGATTCGACGAAGAAAATTTCCCGATCGACTTGGACGAGGCCGACTTTTGTAAAAGAGCCAAGGAAAAGGGATACAAAATTATGATGTGTCCAAAGGCAAGGTGTTACCACAAATCACAAACATATAGTCCGATCCCGGACTTTAGGAGGCCAAGGAATGCGTACTTTATGGGTAGGAATAGAATTATTTATCAGAGAAAGTTTAATCATCCTCTACGTTTTGGCGTGTACCTTTGCTTTTTCATGCCTGTATTTGTTGGTTTTTATTCGGCTTCGCTTATTTGGCGCCGGAAGCCGTTAATGATAGTGCATTTTTTAAAGGGGGTCTTTGATGGAATACTCGGTCGTCGAAAAAATACATATCAATAGGGCGCGAGCAAAGAAGATCGGGGCGTTTCTTTACGACCCCAAGATCGACGGCCTTTACCTTGAAAGCCCATGGCCTTTCCCTGTGCAAATAGGAATGACGAATCGCCTTTCAAAGTGCGAGGTGACCCCCATGTTCTTGAGGCTTCCTTTCATCATGAAGGGTTGGCTCAATCAGGACATCCTTCTTCGCATGGTGGATCTGCTTAGGCTTGTCGGTGAGGGAAAGATCTTGATGCACGGCTCTTGCGTTGGCGACACCCTCATCGTCGGGCTGCCGAATGCCGGAAAGACCTATCAGACCTATCGCATGGTCTCAAGTGGCGGCAAGCTTATTTCCGAAGAATACACCGTTCTATATGACGGCAAGGCCCACCCATATAGCGACGTTATGCGGACCTGTTTTTCCGCACGGACAATGAAGGATTGCGGAATCGATATGACCCTCTGGGAGAAGATCTGGCTTTTCTTTGCCACCATCCGGGCCAAGCTTTTTCCTTTCATGTACGAAGCGGTCATCTGGAAGGAGATCAAGGCAAGCGGAGAGGAGTCCAAAATCAAGCGTATTATCTACGGCTCGACCGGCCAAGAGGTGAAGGATTGGAAGCATTTTGCCATCCTCTGCGAGAACGAATTTCCTTTCATGTCGAGCGAGTTTTTACAGGCTTATGCCCTGGCCTCCGGCTTGGACCTCATCGCCATTCAGAACAAACAACGAGAATTGATAAGGAGATTTGTCCTTCATGTCTATCCTGATCACCGGAAATAGGGGCTTTATCGGGTCCGGCCTTAAAGGCGACGGGATCGACCTAAAGGACGGCGTCGATATCCTGACCTACCGGGCGACAAAAAGATATGACGTCGTTATCCATACCGCGGCCTTGGTGAGTGTGACCGAATCGATGAAAGACCTTGCTGGGTACTGGCGAACGAATGTCGACGGAACGGTCAACATGCTAAGGCAGCACCCGGAGGCCCATTTTATATACCTCTCGACAGCGGCCGCTTATGGACCCGGAGAAGATCATAAAGTTGGCGACCATCTTTACCCGACGTCGCCATATGCCAAATCAAAGATCGTCGGCGAGTTGGCGGTTAAATACTTCGCCAAGACCTACTGCATTCTGCGCCTGACAAACGTGGTAGGGGATGGGGAAAGGGGCGAGCCTAACGTATTCCAGGTATTCAAGAAAGCCGACATCCTTCCGATTTATGGTGACGGGCTACAGACTCGGGATTTTATCTCAGTCGATGATGTAAGGGCCGTCATTATGGAAATGGCCCATCTTAAGACCCAAGGCACATACAACGTCGGCTCTGGAAAATCCAAAACCATCCTTGAGGTCGCAAGGACCTTTGACAAGCCGGTCAGATTTTTTCCTGAAAGAGAAGGCGAGATCAGACGTTTCGGAGTGGCCGATGCTATCCATCCTCATTCCTGACCATAACGAGGAACGGATAAAGGAGTTCGTCGAGGAGGTCGAATCCCTTGGGATCGCCCATGAAATCGTCGTTTCCAAGGACTCGGAAAGTAGGGGCAAAGGATGGGCGCTGCGGGAGGCTTTTAAGGCGTCCCGTGGCGATTTGATCGCCTTCATCGATGGGGACGGGGATATAAAGCCAAGGATGTTTTACCGGATGCTTCCATTCCTTGAAGATTTCGATGTGGTCGTGGGGTCCAAAAGGATTACGCGATCCCCAATGCGGCGAAAGGTCATGACCCGCCTTACCCGGTTATGGTTCAAGCTTCTTTTCGGGGTGCGAGTCGACACGCAAACAGGGATCAAGATTTTCCGACGTGAGACATTCGACGTCTTCGCAAACTATTGGGAATCGAACGGCTTTATCTTTGACGTCGAGATCCTATCGGCGATGCAAGCCAACGGCGCAAGGATGATCGAGGTTCCAATAGAGGCAGAGATAAGGAAGCAATTAGCGTTTAAAACCATATTCAGAATATTCGGAGAAAGCCTATGGCTAAAGTATCGGTTATTATCCCCACAAAAAAAATAGATTATTACGTTGAGCGGTGCTTAAGGCACTTGAAGAAGCTGCCGGAAGTTCATGAAATCCTTGTGATTCCTGACTCCGAATGCCCTGGGCTGCCGGCGACTAAGCGAAACTACGCCATGGCTAAGGCCACAGGTGACGTGTTCGCTTTCATCGATTCCGATGCCTACCCACACCCTAAATGGCTCAAGAACTCGCTCTACTGGCTCCAAACGTTCGACGCCGTATGCGGGCCTGGGGTTTTACCACCTGACGCTCCGTACGAAGAAAGGGTCGCAGATCAGGTTCATAAATGGCTTTTCTGCCCGTATAGGGTCACGCCTAAGGCCCCCAGGATCGTTCCATGGCACCCAACCTTCAATTTGGTTGTGAAGAAGGCTGTGGCGACCGATTTCGAGGGTTATTTGACCGGCGAGGACGACAAGTTCGGGTTAAACATCAAGGGCGGGGTGTTTTACCACCCAGAGATCCTTGTCTATCACAACCGACGCGGAGCCTTTAAGCCTTTATGGAAGCAGTTTGGGACGTATGCAAGGCATAAGGGGTGCTTTGCCGGCCTGGCTTTCGTGGCATGGGTTACGACGATATGGACGTATGCGATCAATTACGTCAAAGGATTCATGAAAAGGAGCCCCAAATGAAAGTTCTAATCACCGGCTCCCTGGGTCTTGTAGGTTCGGCCGCCGTCCGATATTACCTCAACGAAGCTTGCGAGGTAATCGGCGTCGACAATGACATGCGAAAGCACTTCTTTGGCCCGGAGGCATCGGTCCTAAAGAACATGATCGACCACGGAAACTACCGCCACCACGGGATAGATATATCTAAGATCGAGCCAATTATCGAAGCAGAGAAGCCGGACGCCATCATTCATTGCGCTGCGCAGCCAAGCCACGACTACTCGGCCCAAAACCCTCTTTTAGACTTTGGTATCAACGCCTATTCGACCCTCATGCTTCTTGAAATGACCCGAAAGCATATCCCAGAAGCGGTCTTTGTTTATCTTTCGACGAATAAAGTTTATGGGGATACGCCAAACTATTTCAGGACCATGAAAGAAGAAGAAACTCGTTATGAAGCTTACAACACAGTTACCGTTGGTATGGATTTAGTTACAGAGTTTTCGGACTTAAGCAATGGCATTTCAGAGGGGATGCCAGTCGACATGACCACCCACTCCCCCTTCGGGGTATCCAAGCTCGCCGGTGATCTCTACGTCCAGGAATACGCCCGGTACTTCGGATTAAAAACAGGCGTCTTTCGTTGTGGCTGCATCACAGGGGCCGCCCATGCCGGCGCCGAGCTTCACGGCTTTTTGTCCTACATGGTCCGCTGCAAGAAAGAAAACAGGAGGTACAAGGTCTATGGGTATAAGGGCAAACAGGTACGCGACAATATCCACGCTTCTGACTTGGTTCGTGCTATCGATGCTTTTGTCCAGGATCCCAGCCCTGGTGAAGTCTATAACATTGGTGGTGGACGCCATTCAAACATATCCGTCCTCGAAGCCCTGAACTGGCTCAAAATTAAGGATTGGGAATACGTCGACCAGGCAAGGAAGGGGGATCATATTTGGTATATCTCTGACGTGTCCAAGTTCAAGGCGCATTATCCCGGGTGGGATTATAAATACAATATGTGGGCGATTATGGAGGATTTGATGAGATGACAATCGTTTTCATCGATAATGGTAAGAAAGTATCTTACGAGTTGCTTTACGAATTTGATAGCTACTTAGGTTTTCTTTTAGACGAAGCCAAAAAGGAATTGAGGGGATGCGATGAGAAGAAAAAGATATAAACTTTTCAATGAGGATAGAGTTGTAATCGAAGAATTTCCTAAAATGAAAAAATGTGGCAATTCAAAGGTGACTGAAAAAGTTCAAAACCAAAGGTGCATTCAAACAAACAAATGCAAATTTTGTGGGGATAAAATTATTTGGCAAAAAACATCTGGTGGACGATGGCTCCCGTTCAATATTGATTCACATATTCCTCATCCATATTTGTGTAAAGAAATAAACAAATGAGATACCTTTTCCCGCTTAATCCGTACAACCAACAGCGCCAATTCCAAAAGCCGGTATGGGTATACCCCGCCCACCTTGCGATGTATGCCACGCATTTGAGGAATGAGGGGCATGAGGTTAGATGGGGGCATGCGACTACTCCAATAATGAAAGAGGATATTTCAATAAGGGCAGATGATATTTTAATAATGAACGACTTTCAAATCGACGTGCCGTTCGATCAGCTGCCTTTCCCGGACCGTGAATTTACCGACGCCAAGCATCCCAGGTGGCAATCCTATGGAAACTATAAGCTTCACCCGGCAACGCATTACATGTCCTCCAATCTTTGTTGGTGGGGGAAGTGTACGTTTTGCATCGACACCGCGAAGCTCGAGGCCGGCGAAAAAAGAGGCGTCCGGCCGGTCGACCATGTCCTTGAGGAAATAGACGATTGTATCCGGCTTGGCTTTAGGGAAATGTTCGACGATGCCGGGACGATCCCCATAGGAGATTGGCTTGAGGAGTTATGCAAAAAAATGATAGAAAGCGGCCGGAACAAAAAGATCATGCTCGGCTGCAACTTAAAGCCTATATCCAAAAAGGTCGTGCCTTTTAAGCTCATGAAAGAGGCCGGGTTTCGCTTTATTCTTGTCGGCATCGAATCGGCCAATCAAAAAACGATCGACCTGATCAAGAAAGGCCAGGACTCGGCCAAGGTCATTGAGAACATGAAAGCCATGAACGACGCGGGGCTTGAGGTCCATTTGACCTCAATGTTCGGCTATCCGTGGGAAACTCACGAAGACGCCATGCGGACGGTAAGCGAGATCCATTACCTTCTTCGGAAAGGCTATGTGAAGACCGCCCAAGCCTCGGTGTATATGCCGCCCAGGACCGCGCCGGACCCATGCTCCCCGTCGCAGCAGTATATCCAAAAGGTCTATGACATCTACAAAGACCCCCGGTATTGGGTAAGGAAGGCCTTAGATATCAAGCGAATTGAGGACATCACATATTTACTCAAAAGGATTGGACACGTTAAACATGCCGAGTGAAATAGGATGGATCATAGTCGTCAATCTTGCCCTTTATTTCAAGACCCTACGCTTTAAATTCGTATCGGATGATTTCACGGTCTGGAAGAACCCACCCGTCCCAAAAAGCCCCATTCATAAGCTGTGGCTGCAGTTGTCAGGCCAGATGAAGATCTACGCCAAGTCGATCAGGTTTGTCCGGCATAACGGTAAGCTTTTTATTGCGATAGTCCGGGCCGAGGAAATGGAGCATTTACTAGCTCTTCTTCTCCATATCGGGATCTGTATCTCGATTTATTTTGCATTCGGGGCCTCATGGGTGTCCTTTGTGGCAGCCCTTCTATACTCGACCAATCCGGTCAATAACCAGGGAACGATATGGCCCTCCGGCCGCGGGTACGTCTTTCCAATCCTTGGGATCCTATTGGCAATGGCTATGCCTTTGGCCTCGCCGCTATTTCTATACGCCGGGACGTGGTACACCGCCGGCTTTTTGGCCCCCCTGGCCCTTATAGGCTCGTCCAAAGCCTATCTTTTATGGCTTATGCCGATCATCTGGTGGCTGCACTCAAAGAAATTCACCAAGGCCGTCAAGAATAAGCAGAACACCGAGTGCTTCACCGAGGATAGGCTAGTCCACCCCAAAAAGCTCATTTTGGGGGTCAAATCCTTCGGGTTTTACCTATTTCTGTGCCTTATCCCGTTCAGGATCACGTTCTATCATAACTTCCTTCAATCGTCGGCGGGGTCTATGAGGCATAAGAATTACACGCTTTGCCGGTACTTTTGGCTCGGCCTTGGCGCGATTGGGGCATGGATGTACTTTGCCCTCACCCAACCGTGGAACCCGCTTCTTTGGGCTTCTTTGGCCTTCTTTATCACGATCGTCCCTTTTTGCAACATCGTCAGGGCCAATCAAGAGATCGCCGAGCGCTTTGCAGCCCTCCCAAACGTCTTTTTGATGTATGCCTTGGCCCAAATTATTGCATGGAACCCAATTCTAATAGCGGCTATTGTGTCGTTTTACGCATGCCGTACATTCTATACGCTCAACCTCTACAAAGACGAATATTGGATCACAGAACTCGCGGTAGCAGAAGATCCCCATGCTTGGTGGGCTTGGCATTGCCGGGCGATGAAGCGGTGGGACACCCAAAGCTACAAGGAAGCTTTAATCCTATGGGTCATGGCCAAGATCATTTCTCCGAAGGAATTTAAGATCCTAATGAATATCGCCACCTGTCTTCGGCTTTTACAGAACCACAAGGAAGCCGATGAATACTTGAAGCTCGCCCAAGAGAACATCGTTCCGGGGCAGGAAGAAACGGCCGCACAGTTTATCGCAGAGCATCGCAAAGGGAAGCTCCTCATCTTGCTGTAAGGCGTACTAAAAGAAAGAGTTGGGATTTTAATATTGATCTGTGGTCAACCAAAGCCAGTTAGGGGGAAGTCGTGAACCTCGAGAACGAAGCTCGGAGATTAGCCTTTCATCCAATAATCCTAAGCGAGACGATGGCTGCAAATAAGAGATGTAATTGGCTTAAATTGGAATTAATTGACCTCCTCAAGCGTGTAGAAGCCCAGGCCATAGAGAGGGCGGCGAAGGTTGCGGAGCGAGTTCACACCACGAACGAGTATGGGCAGAACAAGGGCGAAGGCTCGATGAAGATCGAGATCGCCCAGGCCATCCGAAACTTAAACAAGGAGGGGGAGTGCCAAGTATAGACGTTGAAGTTGAAATTTATTGCGGCGGATGCGGCGCTGGACTCTGCAATCAATCCGAGCCTGGCAGAACTCGTGGCCGTGGTCAGAATTTTATTACCGTAAATCCTTGCGATAAGTGCATTGAACAAGCCAAGAAAGAAGCGCATAGCGAAGGTTACGACGCTGGCTACGCAGATAAGGAAAAGGAGCTTTGATTCGATGAGCGAGAAGTGTAGGTGTGGTCATTCAAAAGATTGGCACGTTATCAAGCCCCAATTTGGGCCAGGTTGTTATTTCCAGAAGGATGGGAGAGTTCTGGTCTGCGATTGTCTGGAGTATCGAAGAAAGTATAAAGATAAGACTTCAACCACCAAAACCTAAAGTGAGGGGGAGAGATGAAGCTTGGTGAAATGATCGACGCATACGGATGGAAACATAAAAAGAGTTTGCGAACCATTGCTAAAGAAATCGGAATTAGTCCAGCCACTATGTCTAGGATTCAAACCGGGAATGATTGCGATATAAAGACTCTTATGCTGCTAATCAACTGGATAATGAAATGACCCCTCAACAACAACGGACGACGAATGAAATTACATTCGAGGTGCTAAAAAACCGTCTTGGGTATATCTCAACGGAAGCATATGACGGTTTATTTTCCGCCATCAAATCCGCACTCGACGGCGAGCGCTCAAAGATCGCCGCCTTGGAGGAGAGGGTCCGTGAGTTGGAATCTCTTGTTCTCGCCAAAGAACCCATTCTAACGGTCGATGGGAGCGCTATCGATATTCTCGAACTCAAGAAAGAGAACGAGTCTCTTAAGAGAGATTTGCAGAGCGTCACCAATGCCACGCAGGGAATCGTGACGGAGAACGCCATTCTCAAAGCCAAGGTGGAAGAGGTGGAGGCCGAACTAAAAGAAACTTTGGAAACGGCTGGTAACCGGCTCAAGAAAATCTCCCAAACCTCCGCACAGCTTGAGAAAGCGAAGGTGTTTATTCGATATATTTCCGTCGCATCTTCGGATACTGGACAAAAAGCGATACAACGATACGCCAAAGAAGCCTTGGCTCAACTAGACGGGGTGGAGGATTAGAAGCGTTAATTTGCTTTAACTTTTGTCAAGTGTTATCATTAAACCAAAGGAACATAAATGCCTGATCCTAAAAGATTATCTGCATTCAACATTTTTAGCGTTTCCCAAGACGTGAGTTTTAACCGTATTGGCAAGAAGGTCTTTGTCAAAGGCATCGACGGCACTAATCAGGAGTCGGATTCGGTCGAGGCCAATCTATTGTTTGAGATCCTTAAAGTCCTAAAGGCGAAGAAATAATGGCCGGGGTTGCTGGCAAGAGCGGACGCAAATCGAACGTCGAAGAGGAATTTCGCTTTAAGACCGTCTCCAAGGCCTGGAAGCTCATCGACCAGCATCTAGAGAATCCAGCCCTTGATCTCAAATTCCGTTTGGAGCTTGCAGCCAAGCTTTGCGTGAAATCCATTCCTCAGGAGATAAACGGTGACCTGAGGCACCAAGTAACAGAAATGCCCGCGATCCAGAAGGAATATCCTGGTGAGGCAATGAACGCTCCGGTAAACCGCATTGCGGAGTATATCATTGGCTCACCTCACTCTCCCCAAGATACTTGACGTCCCCGACAAGTTACTTCCCTTAGTCGACCCGGACGCATTCAACAAGTATCAGTATTTCATAATCAAGGGCGGCCGTGGCGGCGGGAAGTCTCAATCCGTCGGACGGTTCATTCTTTACCTTTGCGACAAATATAAGCTTCGCGTGGTCTGTGGCCGTGAAACGCAGAACTCGATCGCCGAATCGGTTTACTCCCTCCATGCGGACCTGATCCGTGAATACAATCTAAACTTCGATATCCAAGCCTCAAAGATCACATCCCGCAACACAGATAGCGTTATCAATTACCGCGGTTTTAGGGACCAGGGGGCGTTCAACACCCAAGGCCTTGAGGGTGTGGATCTCGTTCATATCGACGAGGCCCAAGCTATTACCAAGCTCACCCTTGACGTTCTGATACCCACCATCCGTAAGCCAAATTCAAAGATCATCTTTACGATGAACCCGCATGTCTTCAACGATCCGGTCGTGGTGATGCTATCCAAGCGCGAGGATTGCTTGGTGATCAATATCAATTACGACGAGAACCCGCATTGCCCGGCAAAGCTTGTCAACGAAGCAATCGAGTGCAAAAAGCTTTCCGAGAAAGACTACCGGCATATCTGGCTTGGGGAACCCATGGATCAATCCGAGGATTCAGTCTTCTCGATGGAGGACATCCTAAACGGCCAAAGAAGCGCCCATGTTCTCTCGCCTGGTTATGGTCTTAGGATCGGCGGCTTTGATATCGCAAGGTTTGGCGATGATAAATGCTCGGACTTCATCCTTCAGCAGATGGGCGCCCTTCATTGGGAGGAGTACCACGTCGATGAATGGGGTGAGCGTGACCTGAATTACTCGACCGGCCGGATACTCCAGATCACCAATGAGCAAAAAGTCGAGGAAGCCGTTGTTGATGAGGATGGTTTGGGGTCAGGGCCCCTTGATACGCTTCGCGCCGGCCGCGGGCTTGATCATTTCCACGGCTTTAGAAACCTCCCTTACGGCTTTCAGGATGATAAGTATTTCGGCAATGTAAGGACAAAGAACGCCTATAAGGTCAAGGACATGCTCACCAAGGGTCATTTGTGCATCCGTGACCCAAAGACGATCGAAGAACTTTTGACCGCGTTCAAATACACCTTTGACCATTACCAGAGAAAGATACTCATCTCGAAGGACCAAATGAAGACCAAATACAAGGTCAAGTCCCCTAACCGGGCCGATGCTCTTATCATGGCCGTGTCACGGATAGGCGAGATCAAATATAAGCAGGACAGGCAATACGAGCCGAATATCCAGACGTACTCAAAAGAAGAAAACCTATTTCAAATAGCGGGGGTGAGGTGATGGCATTAACAACAGCAGCATCGATAGCACTTGGGTTATTTGTCGGCGGTGCGGGTATTATGGCGGCAAACAAAGGTCTAATGGGTTCATCCAAACAAACGGCGCAACCAACGCCTTTACCACAACCCCCAAACCCGGTCGACGCAGCAGCCAAGGCGGGTGAGGCGATTAGAAAGAAGAAGGCCGCGGTCACTCAAACTGTTTATACCTCACCCCTCGGAGTCAAGGGCGAGGCCGATGTCGCCCGGAAGGTATTGCTCGGTCAATGACCGTCGAGCTTTATTCGGATAAGCATTTTTTTTCAGTGGCTCGTCTCATTGAGAATTTCCACGCGGAGGCGGTGGCCGAATATGACGACACGATCACGCCCGAGGCTGTGACCCAGACGATAGAGGCGGCCGATAAAAATAACCTCTTTCTTCTCATCGTAGACGGCATATGCCAAGGGATCCTTTACGGGATCCGGTCCACTTCGCCGGTCAGCGGTAAGGAGATCTTTCAAGAGATCATATGGTACGTCAACAAGCCCTTCCGTAAATATGGCGTAAGGTTGCTTAAGGATGTAGAAAAGATATTGAAATCCAATGGCGTTAGTATTATGATAATGGTAGCCTTAGAGAACTCGAAGGCCGATAAGCTCAAGAGCTTTTATCCGCGGCTCGGCTATCGTGCAATGGAAACGCATTTTGTGAGATCGCTTTAATGGGATGGGGCGCTCGGTCAAATCCGAATAGCAAGTGGAACAAAGCCCGCAAAGGCAATATAGTTTCGCCTGATGCTGTCTCGACGGCTTCGCCCATCTCAAATTCTTCAAATGTAGTGAAGGTGACGACTCCGACCAGATCGGATGAGCCTGTAGTCATAGAAATAACCCCAAAGAGCATATACGCGCTCTTTAAGGAGTTACTATGCAGGCTCAAAACGTCGCGCCCTCAAAACCCCGCGCCGACCAGTTAATACAAGAGCAGCAACAAGAACTATCGCGCCGCCGTAACTTTGAAAGTTACTGGCAGACGCTACACGACTATTTCTACGTCGAATCACCTGACCTGAATAAGTCGTACTCCGCTGGAAACGAGCTGGACTCGTCCTACCTTTGGGACTCGACGACCCTGGAATGCGCGGACGTATTCGCCTCGGGGTTCATGAATTACCTGACCCCGCCCACCGCCAAATGGTCCCGTCTTCGCCACAGAAATCCAGAGCATGCCTCCAATAAGCGCGTCAACGGCTTCTTTGAGGACGTGATGGCCGAGGTCAATTACGCTCTAAATAGGTCGAACTTCTACGATCAGATGTTCCCCTCCTACAAGGCTTCCGGCGTCTATGGCAGCGCCCCTCTTTTTGAGGAAGAAGACATTGAGGACGATATCCGTTTCTCCAATATTCCGTTGAAACAGGTAGTGATCCTGGAAGATGCCCGCCAAAGAGTGTGCAAGTATTTCATCGAGTTTGAGTATACGGCCAACCAAGCCGCCTCGAGGTGGGGCGAGGAGAACCTTCAGGGCTATCTCAAGGAGGAGATCAAGGAGGGCAAGGGCGACTCAAAAAAGCACAAGTTCTTGCTTTACATCGCCGAGAGACATGCCAGGGACATCAGAAAAACCGATAAGCGGAATATGCCTATCGAAGCCTCATGGATCGATGTTGAAGGTAGAACGATCATCGAAGAATCGGGATACAATGAATGGCCCGCTTTCTGTCATAGGTTTGATAAGCGGCCCTCTTTAGCTTGGGGCTTTTCTCCTGCCATGAAAGCTCTGCCTTTTGCAAGGCTTCTCAATGCCATCGCAAAAACTAACCTTAGCACGATGATGCAGCAGAACTCGCCGGCGGTCGCAGTCCCTCACAATGCCTTTATTTCTCCACTCAACCGAAACCCGAGGGCGATCAATTACTACAAAAAAGAGATCATGACCAACGCCCAACATGACATCTTCCCGTTCGTCAATAACGGAAATCCAGAAGTCGGCCTGACGGCGATCGAATACTATTCAAGCAAGGTCAAGACTCTCATGTATCACGACACCTTCCTTGCCTTCTCGAACATCACCAAGGACATGAATAACCCCGAGATCATGGAGAGGATCAACGAGAAGATGACGATGCTCGGGCCCGCCGTGGGTCGTTATCTTGACGAGGTATTAAGCCCCATCATCAAGCGCACGATCGGGATCCTTGCCCGCCGCGGAAAGCTCCCTGAGCCCCCAATGGAGCTTATAGAAGATCCTGGGTATGAGATTGACTTTGTGGGCGTTCTTGCCATGTCCCAAAGAAGGGCTGAACTGAATAACCTCATCACGGGCCTTTCGATGATAGGCCAAGTGGCTCAATACTCGCCCGAGGTCTTGGACAAGATCAACGCCGATAAGATCGTTGACGAGACATGGGCTATTACGGGCGCCCCCATCAAGGTCCTTCGTGATGATGATGAGGTTCGAGAGATCAGGGAAGGCCGGGCCGAGGCCGCTATGCAGCAACAGCAGCTAGGAGAAATGGCCGCGGGCGCACAGATCGCCAAAGACGCCGGCGCTGCTGAGGCCGCATTCGCAAAGAGTAAGGAAAGGAAGTGACCGATCTTTCAAAGCTGCAAGACGTTTTGGCCCTTCAATCGAATCTCCGGGCCTCTCTCGGCACTCCGGCCGGCCAAGAGGTCATGAAGTATCTAGAGGAGCTTTGCGGGTGGTATGACATTGGCGACACCGACCCGAACATCATTTTGATAAAACACGGGAAGCGTCAAGTGCTTGCGACGATCAAGACGCTTCTCGAGCATAAACCAGAGATCATCGTCGCATTAAACCTAAAGGAGCAGTAAATGGACAATCTTGCGCCCCCCGTGGAGAACGCAGACCCGACAGCACCACCCGCACCGCCGACACCGCCTCCAGCGCCGGCCCCACAGGCTTTTAGCTGGAAAGCGCATATCCCCCAGGACTTCGCTCAAAGCCCGACCATGCAGAAGTTCCCGGACACCAAGGAAGGCTTTGCCGAGGCCGTCCGAAGCCATTTGGAACTCGAAAAGCTCCTAGGCTATCAAAAGGTCCCTATCCCCAAAGGCAAGGACGACGCTGCGGCCTGGGCGGTGTTCTCAAAGGCCATGGGCATCCCCGAGAAGCCAGACGGATACGGTCTTCCAGACGTCGAGATCCCAGAATCTATGAAGGGCTTGACCTTCGACAAGGCCAAGTTCGCCGAGATCGCCCATAAGCATAAATTGACGGGCGAGGCGGCAAAAGGCGCTTGGGCCGACTACGTCCAGATGGGTAAGGACGCCTATGCCAAAGCCGTTCAGGCCCACCAGGAACAGGTCACGGCTGCGATCAATCAGATGCGCGGGGAATGGGGGGATGCCTATCAGTCCAAGGTAGAACTCGGGCAGATGGTGATTAATAAGTTCTCCGATAATAAAGAGGTCAATGATTACATCACCGCCGTTCTAGCCAAGGATCCGAACGGTATTCGTTTCTTGGCAAAGATAGGCGAGCAGTTTGCCGAGAATAAGATCGGCGACTTCAAGTACCAAAGGCAAGCCATGACCCCCGAGGAGGCCCAGGCCGAGGTCGATTCGATCAAGCGGGACATGAGCCATCCGTACAACGATCCCAAGGCTACGGAGGCCGAGCATAATCGGGCGGTTGATTATGTGAACAGTTTGATAGGTGTTGCAAGAAGGTCCAAAGGATAAGCGTTAAGCCCTAGAGGATCTTTGTAGGTGTCTGGCCGGGGAATCTGAAACGATCCGGCAAAGGCGTTCGCTGAAGGAAGCGACCCTCACTCGTTGAGGACAATCAAATCCCAAGCTAGTTAAGGCAGTTGGTTTGAAACTCAACAAGGAGGGGCAAAATGCCCGACACTCAAAATATCGTATACGCCCAGGCGTATGCGCAGAACATCATGCAGTTGGCACAGAGCAAGTATTCCAAGCTCATGCCGATTGTGTACATGAAGCCGAACGTCAAGGCAAAGACCTTCTTCCAGGATCAGATCGGGAAGTGGTCGATGTCCACCAAGGGCGGTCGTAACGTCCAGACCCCCAATAACGACCCGAATCTCGGGCGCCGCATGGGTACGCTTGTCGATTACCACGACAACCGTATGCTCGACCGCGGTGACGAGCTTCGTATGATCTCCGACCCCCGCTCCGCTTACACGATCGCGGCCGCTCAGTCTCTTGGCAGACAGATCGATACTGTCATCGCCAATAAGATCCTGGCCGCTGCCAATCACGGCGAAACGGGTTCTTCGACGATCACCCTGGGCACGACCTCTATCGCCGCCCACGTCAATCCTACTGGCACCGCAACGGGTACGCCCGCGACGCTTACTTTCGCTCGCGTTCGTAACGTGAAACGAGTGCTGGACCTGGAAGACGTGGAAATGGAAGACCGCGTTTTCGTGGTCAGCCCGCATGCGATGGACCACCTCTTGAACACCACCCAAGCGACTAGCTCGGACTATGCGGCTGTCAAAGCCCTTGTCCGCGGTGAGATCGATACCTGGATGGGCTTCAAGTGGATCGTCTCGACCAACCTCTCAAGCTCGGGAACCATCACCAGCTGCTTTGCGATGCAGCGTTATGGCCTGTGCCTTGCGATGGGTTCGGAGCCGATTGTCCGCACGGATGAGAGGGCAGACTTGTCCTACTCTTGGCAGGTCTACTACGAGCTGAACATCGGGGCGGTGCGTCTCGAGGAAGCTCGTGTCGTTCAGGTGGATTGCACAAGCGAGTAACAAATTGCCCGGGGGCCTATAGGGTACCCCGGGCATTCGCCCTATAGGGGCAAAGGAGAAATAAAATGGCTAGTGCTTATTTTGCAAGCAATGTAACGAAGCTCAATGCGGGCGGCTCCGGCGATAACTACATCTCCGATGGCCAGATCAAATCCGTCGAAAAGATATGGCTTGATAGCTACTCTTTCGTAGCTGGCAATCCTACCAAGACGACGATTGATATTGCCCAACTGCCTGCCGGCAGGAAGTTAGTCGGGGTCGATGTCATGATCGCGACAACGACTTCCCAGACCAACGGAACGTTGTCGCTTGGATGGTCCGAGGATGCATCGTTCGGGACGATCATGGCACCCGTCACGATCACGCATAACGGGACCTTATCCACGATCTCGCTTCCGACCGGCGGGATCCTTGGCAACGTCGTTACGATTGGCGGCCCCGATGCGTTCAAGATCGGTGCTTTCCAAGAGGAAGCGACCGGCACCAAGACGACCATCGCGCTCCAGATCAACAACTGGACGATGACCAACGGAACGATCAAGACCAAAGTCCGTTACGTCTAAAAGAAAGACCGGGTAGGGGGTTTTATGAGAGCCCTCTACCCGGACTCTTAAAGGGGAAACATGGCAACCTATACGACCGTCGGGCTCTGTAACCACGCGCTTTTATTGTGCGGCGCCTCGCCTATTACGGCCCTGACCGATGATACCGCCAACGCCAGGTCGCTAAATGCCGTATTCGAGAACGCCAGGAAGGGCTTTTTGACCGAATGTCGGTGGACCTTTGCTTTGACCCGTTCAAGCCTCGCTACGAGCGCGACCACGATGGCCTGGCTTCACGACGAGGAATCCTATGTTTACAGCCTTCCTTCCGATGCATTAAGGATTTGGGAGATGTCGGACATCGAGGCGATATGGCGCCAGGAGGGAAGCTATATCATCTCGAACACCGCAAGCCTGGGGACGCTTTACACCAGGGATCATTCGGAAGTCGGGCTTTGGGGTCCAAAAGCCACGATCGCTTTCATCGATAAGCTCTGCTCGGATATCTGCTTCATGATCCTAAACTCCGGTACCAAGGCCCAAGCCTTCCTTGAGAAGTACCAAAAAGTGTCCCTTCCCGCGGCCATGGCCGAGGAATCCCAGACCGGCACCCATCAACAGGTCATAGATGACGCCTGGCCTCGGGCCAAATACGGAAATGGCGGTAGTCCTTCAAGGTCTTATAGCTAATGAAGCGGATCGTCTTGGGATTCTTCATGGGCTTTATCTTTGCGAGTGCCCCGGCGCTATTGGCAAAGACAGAATTTGAATCACGCGATGCAGAATCCGTTGTCGGATATGGGTATAACGGCAGCACTCTTGTCGCAATAAAGGTGGATGCTAATGGTGTTGTCCAGACAAGCTAACTGCATTCTTCTTATAGGGATCCTTTTCACCACACCCGTCTATGCCAAAACGGAATCAGACTCCCGCGATGCTAAATCGGTCGTTCTCTACGGAAACAATAACGGCACGATAGTCCCGATCAAGGTCGATGCAGATGGCGTGATCGATACGGCTGGCGGCGCCGGCGACGTCGTAGGCCCATCCTCCTCCACCGACAACGCCATCGTCCGGTTTGATGGGACGACTGGAAAGCTTGTTCAAAACTCCGGTGTGACGATTGATGACTCGAATAATATCGTCACTACTGGAGCATTATCCGCTGGTGGAGCAAATCCTGCTTCTGGCGGGGCTATTCGACTTCCCCACGGAATTGCGTATGACATCCGGGCCAGAAACAATGCCAATGATTCAGACATGATTCTTCTTCGCACAGCAGCGGGGGACGATACGATTTATATCGGCGCCGGGGCGAATGTCGCTATTGCAGGAAACGTAAGTCTCAATAATTCTGGCAAATTACATGGTGCCACAGCACTAGGTGTTAATTCTGCCGCTACAGCTTACCAATTAGACGTAGTTGGCTCTGGCTCGAATATATGGACGGCGCACATCCAAAAAGGGGCAAGTAACACCGCTGGATTATTTATAGACTCCAGCGCTGGCACGAGTCCAACCTCATCAGCACTAGCTATCTATTCCGACGCCGGAAACGCTGCTCACATTACTCTTGCTTACAACGGCGCAGCAGTATTTAACGAAGCAGGCAACGACGCGGATTTCAGGGTCGAGGGAGATACCGACGCAAACCTACTTTTTATCGATGCTTCAACCGATAGGATTGGCATAGGCTCGGCGACACCAGCTACCAAGCTTGATGTGACAGGAACTGGGACGTTCTCGACGAGTATTTCCACCCCACTTCTCGACCTCTCCGGCACCGGAACCATCAACGGCCTGGATGCGATTGACGCCACGGGTGAAGCGACCCTTGAATCGACCCTGGATATCGGAGGTGAGGTCGCAAGCACAGGCATGGCCTCGACTGTGATTGCTGATAGCGTGACAGTGACAGGTTGGGTCATGGGAGCATCCACAGCCACCACCCCATCTGCGGACGATAACGATACCTCTCTTGCCACGACAGCCTATGTCCAGACAGAGATAAATGCGATGGGTGGAAGGAGCCTCACCGCCGCTAGTGGAAGTATGGACGCCGATGCAGAGCTTTACACGGATACCAAATGCATTTGGATCGAAAACCCCACCTCATCCGATGACCTCAAATCGATCTGGTTCGCCAAGCAGGCCGCCACGCTCACCTCAATCTGGGCTGAATCAGACCAAACCGTCACCTTTATGCTGCAAGTCGATGATGGAAGCCCGGCCGATGTGGATAGCGTTGACCTGGCGCCTGCCGCCGGAACAGCGGAGGATACGTCGCTCAACGGTGATACCACGATGGCCGCAGGAGATAGGCTTGATATTGACGTTGCTTCAACCTCTGGAACGCCAACATGGTGCTCAATCTGCTGGACATTTACCTATGACGACTAAACCAAGGAGAACGTATATGAAAAAAACATTATTCATCATCACTATTCTGTCCATGTCTTACGGGATCGCCCAGGCAGATATCCGAAAGACCGCCGGAGAAAAGAATATCCACGACCTTATTTATCAGGTCAGGCAGACCGCTTTAAACTCCAGAGAGCGTTTTACCGAAGCCAAAGTGAAGCTCGCTGATTATCAAACCGTTTATTCGGCCTCATTGGATGCGACTGATAAGACCAAGCTCAGCACATATCAATCTGGACTTCAAACGGCCATCGATCACATGAATGTAATCATCAACAAAATAGATACGGACTTCCCAGCGGTCCAATGAAACACCGCGTATTAAGCG